>RCUT01000736.1_pt1 | contig 16510 bp, 8 predicted proteins | sample 2166171 | NCBI WGS metagenome assembly RCUT01 (sample SAMN09932757, study PRJNA488358) | compost metagenome | isolation source: compost soil in 4-hydroxybenzoic | place: Germany: Experimental Botanical Garden
ATCGGCGTATCCAGTTTCTGGAAGAAACCGGCGAGCAGGCCGAGCGTGATGCCGATCAGCGCCGAAAGCGCCACCACCGCGGCCCCGACCAGAAGCGACAGCCTTCCGGCGTAGATGGTGCGGGAGAAGACGTCACGGCCAAACTCATCGGTGCCGAACCAGTAGAGTTCGCTCGGCGGCTTCAGACGGTTCACAATCGACAGTTTCGACGGCGAATAAGGCGCGATCATCGGTGCGAAAACGGCGAGCAGCACGAAGATGAGCAAAACGATGAGACCGGCGGCAACCGTCTTGCGCTTCAGCAGACGCCGAATGAACAGGATGCTTGGGTTGCGCGCCGGCGGGGCGGTGGAGGTAATATCGGCCATCAGTAACGAACCCTCGGATCGACCAGCAGGTAGAGCATGTCGATTGCAAAATTGATGAGCACGTAAAGCCCGGCGATGACGAGAAGCGCGCCCTGAATGACCGGATAATCGCGTCGCAACACGGCCGACACGACGAGATTGCCGATGCCGGGCAGGCCGAAGACGGTTTCCGTGACGACCGCGCCGGAAATCAGCACGGCGGCGGTGAGACCAAGCACGGTCAGGATGGGAATGAGCGCATTCTTCAGCGCATGTTTCATCACCACCCGCCGCTCCTTGACACCCTTGGCTCTGGCGGTACGGACGTAATCGTCGCCGAGAACATCCAGCATCGAGGCGCGGGTGAAACGCAGAATGAGGGCCGAGGAAACGAGGCCGAGCGCGATTGCCGGCAGGGTCAGGTGATACATGCGCTCAAGGAAGCTCGCGCCCGGACCGCCATAACCCGATACCGGGAACATATCGAGCCGGACGGCGAAGACCTGCATGAGGATGAGGCCGAGCCAGAAGCTTGGAATACTCGCCGCCAGCATCGCGACCGTGGTCGCGGCCTGATCCACGAAGGAACCACGCCGGTAAGCGGCATAGATGCCGATGGGAAGCGCGATGACGCTGGCGATCAGCAGCGAAAAGATCGTCAGGAAGAAGGTCGGCTCCGCCCGGTCCAGCAGGGCCGATCCAACAGGCATGTTGAGAAAGATCGACTGGCCGAGATCGCCCTTCAGCAATTGGCCGATATAATAGACATATTGCACGCCAAGCGACTGATCGAGACCGAGCCGGGTGCGCAGCTCCGTTATGTCCTGCGCCGAGGCATCCGGCCCCAGCATCACCGCAGCCGGATCTCCGGGCGTGACGCGCAGGATGACGAAAACGATGGTGACGACGAGGAACATCACCACGATCATTCCGGCAAGTCTCTGGAAAATATACCGTATCACGTATGTATGCTCCAAAGCGCGTGATGGGCCGCTATCAGGCGACGGTTGAATAGAGTTGTCGACGAGCGCCGGCAATTCCGGCACTCACGGTCGTAAAATCGAACGTCTCTTCCCACGTCCGCTTTATACTCCACCCTCATTCCTGTGCTCGTCACAGGAATCTAGCCAGCCCAAGTCCTTGGGCTGGAAGGACTCCTCTCGCCGCGCAGACGCGCGTCGGCTGGATTCCTGTGACAAGCACAGGAATGAGGGGTGAGACGCGGCAAGGACAGGAGGTCCGTGGCGACAGAGTGCCGGATGCAGTACCCGGCACTCGATTGCCAACCCGGCCTTACTTCGTAACCGAGGCATTCCAGAAATAGGGCCACGGAGCCGGATCGACGCCTTCCAGCCTGTTGGACTTGGCCGCCACGGCATTGAAGTCGCCGATCTTGAGGAGCGGCAGCTCGGCATAGATCGTCTTCTGCACATTGGCCCAGAGCGCGATGCGTTTGTCCGGATCGGCTTCGGAGGTGAAGGCGTCAACCGCAGCCTTGCGCGTCGGCGTGTCCCACCAGCCCGGCGAACTGGTCGAAAGCGCGCCCATCAGCGCCGGTTCAGGCAGGAAGGGGCTGTGGCTGATGTAGATGTCCCAGAGCTTCGGGTCGGCGCGGCGCTGCGTCAGCGTCGCCCAGTCCACCACCTGCATATCCACCTTGAAGCCGGCAAGCTTCAGATATTCCGCGGCAACCTGCGCCATCTTGTAGTGGAACTCATATTGGCGGCTAGTGAGAATGCGCAGCGGCTCGCCATTATAACCGGCCGCTTTGAGCTTTTCGGCAGCGGCTTCCGGGTTGCCGACATTGTAGTTGCCCTCGACGCCGTCTTCCGTGTGCCAGGAGAAATTGTCGGGATAATAGGCGCCGTCAAGCGCATAAAAATCCTTGCTGCCGAAAGCGGCTGCCAGCATGTCTTCCATGTTCAGCGCCTCGGTTACCGCCTTGCGGACCTCAAGCTTGGAAGAAAGCCCCTCCTTGGTGTTGAACACGAAGACCGGGAAACCGAAAGGCTTCAGCATCAGCGGCTGCGACGCCGACGACGACTTCACCTTGTCGAAGGATTCCACCGGAATGGAATCAACATAGTCATACTGGCCGGAAACAGCGGCCTCGACGCGGGTGTTCGGATCGGGCACCGGAACGAAGCGGATTTCATCGAGATATTGATGGCGTGCGCCGCCATAACCGTCGCTTTCGCCGTCGCGGGACTTATAGCCGTCGAAACGGACGAGCTGGATATACTGGTCGGCCTTGCGTTCCTTCAGCATATAGGGACCGGTGCCGATGAATTCGGCCATTGGCTCCGCCTGCTTTTCAGCGGGCAGGATGATCGCCGCCGAATTGTTGAAGGCGAGCAGCGAGGTCAGCGGCGCATAGGGCTGCTTGAGGGTGATCGCCACCGTCCCTGCGTCAGGCGCGGAGATATTTTCGATGAAGCCGGCTGCCTGCTTGCCGCGCGAGGCGATCTTCATCCAGCGGCCAAGCGAGGCGACGACATCTTCGGACGTCATGTCGCTGCCGTCATGGAACTTGATGCCCTGCCGCAGCTTGATCGTGTAGGTTTTACCATCAGCACTGATCTCGGGCAGGCTTTCCGCCAGAAGCGGCGTCACCTTCCAGCCCTTGTCGAAGGTATAGAGTGTTTCGAAAATATGCTGCGTGACGATGCCGACGAGATCGGCGGTAGACGCCATGGGATCAAGTGTCGGCGGCTCACCGATCGTCGCGACATTGATGACGCCGCCCTTCTCCGCGGCCATCATTACGTTAGGTGCCAACAGCAAAGCGACAGTGGCGAGAAATGCAAGTTTACGTCTCATGGTCAAGCTCCCAGCTCTTATGTGTTCCATTATTATGTTATATGCATCTTTATAACAGAATATCTTGATACGTCGCCGTGTCAATGAGAATGAGGCATGGCGATGAGTTTCCGTGATCGGCGAAACGCGAGGCAGGTTTGCGCGGGAGGCGGCAACAGGTTGTAAGGTGATGGAAAAATGGGGATTTTACCCAAAATACAGCGCACCAAAAAATCCAACTCTTCCAGCCGGGACGGCGGGAATGACGGCAAGCGTTCGGCTGTAAAGGAAGAAAGGGAATTAAGAAGGTTGGATATTTCGCATTTGCGAACAAAGTGCTATTAAAGATCGGACCAACATCAGATCACCACACACATACCAGCACATTTTTATTATTCGTTACGCCATTCTCCGCCGCCAGCCGTATTTTAAAAGGCTGCACATAGACCTGATACTCTACACCGCCGAACTTTATTCCAGGGCGGAACATTAATTTTTATTACGTTGAAATTATTGAGGAAATTATGAAGACGGCAATCGTGCATGACTGGCTCACCGACAGAGGTGGCGCCGAAAAAGTGCTTCACAACCTTCTTGAGATTTATCCTCACGCGGACCTCTACTGCCTCGTCGATTTCATGAGCGAGCGCGACCGGGGGTTTCTCGGCGGGCGTCCCGTCAACACCTCCTTCATCCAGAAACTGCCCTTCGCCCGAAAAAAATACCGCTCCTATCTGCCACTGATGCCGCTCGCCATCGAACAGTTCGATCTGAGCGGCTATGATCTGGTGATTTCCTCGAGCTACGCGGTCGCCAAGGGCGTCATCACCGGGCCGGGCCAGTTTCACGTCTCCTATATCCATAGCCCCATCCGCTACGCCTGGGACCTGCAGCACCAATATCTCAAGGAAACCAGATTGACGCGCGGCTTCGCCTCATGGATCGCGCGCGCCGTTCTTCACTATATCCGCATGTGGGACATCCGCACCGCCAACGGCGTCGACCTGATGACGGTCAATTCCAAATTCATCCGCAACCGGGTGCGCAAGTGTTATGGCCGCGATTCCACCGTGATCTATCCGCCGGTGGACACGTCCCATCTTTCCCCGTCCGACCTCAAGGGTGACTATTTCGTCACGGCGTCGCGGCTGGTGCCTTACAAGAAGGTGCACCTTATCGTGGAAGCCTTTGCAAAGATGCCGGACAAACGGCTGGTCGTCATCGGCGACGGACCGGACATGAAACGCATCCGCGAAATCGCCGCGCCGAATGTCGAAATCCTCGGTTTCGTCGGCAATGAGGAGCTTCACAAATATATGGCCGAGGCCAAGGCCTTTGTCTTTGCGGCAGAAGATGATTTTGGCATCGTGCCCGTCGAATCCCAGGCGCTCGGCACACCGGTCATCGCCTATGGCAAAGGTGGCGTTCTGGAAACCGTCGTTCCTCTCGGCGCCTCCAACCATCCGACTGGCCTTTATTTCGGTGAGCAGACACCGGAAGCGATCTGCGCCGCCGTACAGGAATTCGTCGACAATTCCGATCGCTTCGACAAGAACGCCTGCATCAACAATGCCGCTCGCTTCTCACGTGAGCGTTTCCTGCGGGAATTTGCGGATACCGTGAATTTCGCGCTGGCTGAGCGGGCATGACGAGCTAATAAAAACATTTATAAAACAATTGATTAGAACTCAATTGAATCAACCGCAAAAGAAACCGCGCAAGCGTGACAAAACTGCACTAGCGCAATGCGGTAATCAAAGAGATTATGGCAGCCGACTGAATATTGAAGCACAACAATACTGACACCATCAGGGGATTAAAACATCGTGCCTCGCCCGAAATTTTTCGGCGCAGTTGAGCGATGATCAACTTGAAGCATCGCCTGAAACTGGGCATATGCCTGATTGGCAGGCGTAAACATCTCGGGATGCGATTCCGCTAAACGGATGTAATACCGGTTTTGATTTTCTTTACCGGTGTCATTTATGAAGTGCTTATTTTTAAAAACTTATACGATGTCCGGATTATTTCTGCTTTTCGGACGGCATTCATTTCGAGGACCAAATGCGTTTATTGAATGTTTCGATTCTGCTTGCCTCCGCAGCACTGGCGGGGTGCACGGTTACAGCGGCCTCAGGGCCCGATGCAGCGTCGATCGAATCTAACGCTTCCGTGAAATTCGCCTCCAAGGACAAGCAGAAAACCGCAGGTGTCGACTATGCGCTGCTCGATATCAACAGCGCCGTTCTCAATTATGTCGGCGATACCACAACCACGACGCTGCTCGGCAGTTTCGGCGGCGGCAAGGGCGGCGTTCCGGCCCTGCCGATGGGTGTCGGCGACGTGGTGCAGGTCGCGATCTTTGAAAGCCAGGCCGGCGGCCTGTTTATCCCGAACGACGCGGGCAGCCGTCCCGGCAACTTCATCAGCCTGCCGAACCAGACGGTGGACCGGGAAGGCAATATCAGCGTTCCCTATGCGGGCAAGATTCGCGCCACCGGCCGCAATGTCGAGGATGTCCAGAGCGAAATCGAGGAACGGCTCGCCAACCGCGCCATCGAGCCGCAGGTTCTCATCACCAAGATTTCCAGCCGCTCCGCGCAGGCCTCCGTGCTGGGTGACGTCAAGGAGCCGACCAAGGTTCAGCTTTCGGAAGCAGGAGATCGCGTTCTCGACGTTATCTCCTATGCAAAGGGCCTTAGCGCCCCGAATATCGAATCCTATGTCACGCTGATCCGCCGCGGCAAGACCGCGCGCGTCAACTACAACCACCTCGTCAGCACGCCGTCCGAAAACATCTATGTGGTTCCGGGCGACACGATCATGGTGGAGCGTGAGCGCCGCACCTATCTCGCCTTCGGCGCTTCGGGCCTGAATGGACGTTTCGAGTTCGAGGATGCCGATCTCAAGCTTTCGGATGCACTCGGCAAAGCGGGCGGGCTGCTCGATTCCCGTGCCGACCCCGCCCAGGTCTATGTCTATCGTATCGTCAAGCGCGATCTTCTCGTGAAGCTCGGCATCAACACGTCCAAGTTCCCCGGACAGGACGTTCCGGTCATCTTCCGCGCCAATCTGCGCGATCCGTCGACCTTCTTCGCCGCCACCAAGTTCCCGATGCAGGATCGCGACATCATCTACGTCACCAATTCGCAGGCCACCGAACTCTACAAGTTCCTGGATCTCGTCGGCTCCGTTCCGGCAACGACGGGCAATGTTGCCGAGGACGTGCTTGCCACGCGCAACGCCATCCGGGCCTTCTGATCGTCGGTTTCTCGCCACTTGTACCAAAGCCGCCCCGGAAACGAGGCGGCTTTTTCTTTGGCCGGGACCGGCGGCGAAGGTGAACGTGATCAAGCATGGGCTTTCGGCACGGACCGAAACCGTCTGCCCCCTGAAAGACAACGCATATAGCGACGGTCATTGTCGCCGCCATTACAAAAGTTTAAGGTGATTTCGCAGCGCATTGGGTGTCTTGTGGGGGAAAGCTGCTCCCAAGGCTTACCGCACATGTTCGGGAAACATGTATCGCTCTCATTACGCGGAATCGTCAGATGAAACGTTTCTGGACCGCCCTCAGCGTTCTTGCCATTGCAGCCGCCGGTACCTGGTATTTTAGGGATCGCTTGCCGCTCGACCAAGTTCCTTACCTTAAACAATTCGCCAGCGTTTCGCAGCAGGCGAACACCGAACCGGCGGCACAATCGGCCCAGAGCGGCCAGCCAGCCCGACAGCAGGGACAAAGACAAGGTGGAGGTCGGCGCAATGGCGGGCCACCCACCGTCAGCACCATCGCCGTCAGCAAGGCGACGCTGCCGATGGATGCAACGGCGACGGGCTGGGCGGTTGCAGCCGACATCACCAATATCGCGCCGCTTCAGGCCGGCCTCGTTACCGAAATCGAGGCGAAGGATGGCCAGCACATCGAGGCAGGCGATCTGATCCTCAAGATGGACGATCGCATCGCCCGCGCCGCCGTCGACAAGGACAAAGCCAATATCGCAGCTGATCAGGCAACGCTTGAGCAGACGGAGGCAGCCTTCCAGCGCGCCGCCAATCTGGTCAAGCAAAGCGCGGAATCGCAACAGGTGCTGGATCAGGCCAGGGCAGCGCGCGACAGCGCCAGCGCCAAGATCGATGCCGACAAGGCAACGCTCGCCTCAGATCAGGTGACGCTCGAGCATATGGAAATCCGCGCGCCTTTCGACGGACGGCTCGGCGACATCACTGTCAGCCCCGGCGCCTATCTCAGCGCAGGCGTCAATATCGTGACAATCACCAAATACGATCCGATCTCGGTCAGTTTCCGGCTTTCGCAACGCTATCTGCCGCAACTGCGTGAAGGCGTGACAAAAGACACCGCTGTTGATGTCGATCCGGCGGCGACGGGTGGCGAGCCGATGAGCGGTGTGCTGCGGTTCTACGACAATACGGTGGACCAGACCTCCGGCACCGTGCTGGCCAAGGCGGAATTCAAGAATGATCGCGGTCTTTTATGGCCCGGCCAGTCCGTCAACGTCACGGCTCATTTTGTTTCGGATGAGGAGATGATCGTCGTGCCGACGGTCGCCGTGCGACCCGGTCCGAAGGGCAATTTCGTCTATACCGTCGATAGCGACCATCATGCCCATATGACGCCGGTGGAAGTCGCCCGTTCGAATGGCGATCTCACGGCCATCGCGAGCGGCCTGAACGGCGGTGAGCATATAATCGTCGAGGGCCAATCGGAACTTGCCGATGGCCAGCTCGTCGTCGAGCAATTTTCCGACAAGGGCGGCGCGGCCGGTAATCTGGCCGCCAATATTCCGCAGGAAAAGGTTGGCGGCCAATGATCCCGAATTTCTGCATCAACCGGCCCGTCGCCACCACGCTTCTTGCCATAGGCCTGATATTGGCAGGGCTCGCCGGCTTCCGCCTGCTGCCCGTTGCCGCCCTGCCGAAAGTGGATTTTCCGACGATCAATGTCTCGTCATCGCTTTCCGGCGCTTCGCCGCAAACAATGGCCACCTCCGTCACCACACCGCTGGTGAAGCAGTTCGAAACCATTCCCGGCGTCAGCGAAATCAGCGCCACCAACACGCTCGGCAACAGCTCGATCGTGCTGCAGTTTGATCTCAACCGCGATATCGATGCTGCGGCCGCCGATGTGCAGGCGGCAATCTCGCGCGCGCAGCGGCAGTTGCCGAGCAACATGACGACGACGCCGAGCTATCGCAAAACCAACCCGGCCGATGCGCCGGTGCTGCTGCTAGCTGTCAACAGCAAGGAAATGCCCACCAGCAAAGTGGACGAAATCGCCGAAAACATCATCTCGCCACTTCTTTCCACCATTTCGGGCGTCGCCCAGGTCAGTATTTATGGCGCGCAGACCTACGCCGTGCGCATCGGCCTCGACCCCACGCAGCTCCAGGCAAGAGGGCTCGGCGTCGACACCGTCACCACGGCCATCGCCCAGGCGAATAATCAGGTGCCCGTCGGGGCCTTGCAAAACGAAAATCAACGCCTGACGATCGAGGCGGACACGCAACGCACCAATGCCGAGGCGTTCCGCTCGCTGGTCGTTTCAACGACCAACGGCGCACGGATTCACCTCGGTGATATCGCCAATGTCACCGACAGCATCGACAACACCAATGCCGGCAGCTGGTTCGATGGCGAACAGGCCATCATTCTCGCCGTGCAGCGTCAACCGGATGCCAATACAGTCGAGGTTGTTGACGCCATCAAGGCCAAGCTTCCGGCGCTTCACCAGCAATTACCGCCTTCAGTCAATATTAACGTGATGAATGATGCCTCGACCGCGATCAAGGACGCGATCTCGGACGTGCAGTTCACGCTGTTCCTCACCATCGGGCTGGTGGTGGCTGTCATTTATCTCTTCACCGGACACCTGACGGCAACCATCATTCCGGGGCTTGCCGTGCCTCTGTCGCTCATCACCGCCTTCGGCATGATGTATGTCCTGGGTTACAGCATCGACAATATTTCACTGCTCGGACTAACCCTGTCCGTGGGGCTGGTGGTGGACGATGCCATCGTCATGCTGGAAAACATCCTGCGCCTGCATGAAAAAGGCCTGCCCATGCGGGAAGCCGCCCTTCAGGGCGCGGCAGAGGTCAGCAGCACCATTCTGTCCATGTCCATCTCGCTGGTTGCCGTCTTCATTCCCATCTTGTTGATGGGCGGCGTCATCGGCAGGCTCTTTAACGAGTTCGGCATGGTCGTCACGCTGGCGATCATGGCCTCGGCACTGGTGTCGCTGACGGTGACGCCGATGCTCGCTTCACGCCTCTCCGGCCATTCCTCCAGACCACCGGCGATCATCCGCTGGTTCGATGCGGGTTTCGAACGTACGCTACGCGCCTATGGTCGCGCCGTCGGCTGGTGCCTTTCCCATCGCCGCATCGTTTTGGCGTCATTTCTCGCCTCGGTCGCGGCATCGCTTTATCTCTTCGAAACCCTGCCCTCCAGCTTCTTCCCCCAGGAAGATATTGGCCGTCTTTCGGTCTCGACACAGGCGCGTGAGGATATTTCCTACACGGCGATGCGTGACCTGCAGGCTCAGGTCGCCGATCAGATCCGCAAGAATCCGGCCGTGGTGCACGTCACCTCCATTGTGGGCGGCAATTCCCGTAACCCGCTGAACAACGGCTCGATGTTCGTGGAACTGAAGCCGAAGGAAGAGCGTGCGCCGCTGAGCCAGGTGCTCACGGAACTTGGGCAGGCCACATCGAAAGTGGCGGGCATCCGCACCTATATCAATCCGCAGCAGAGCCTGCGTTTCGGCGGGCGCAGCTCCGCCAGCCAATACCAGCTCGTCGTTCAGGGCCTGAATGCCGACACGACCAATGAATGGTCGAACAAGCTGATGGAGGCGATGCGCCGCGATCACACCTTCACGTCAGTTACCTCGGATGCCCAGAATGGAGCGATCGCCGCAACGATTTCCGTCGATCCGGAAAAGGCGGCCGCCTTCGGCATCACCAATGACCAGCTGCGCAAGACGCTGGAAATGTCTTTTGGCGGTTATACGGCGGCGCAGATCCAGTCCACCGGCGACAGCTACGACGTTATCGTGGAATTCGACAGCTCCAAACCGTGGAACGATGATTTCCTCAGCGATATCAACATTCTCTCCGCAAAATCGGGCGTTCTGGTTCCGCTTTCAAACTTCGCCACCCTCACCCGCACACAGGCGCCTGTGACCATCAACCAGACGGGCCAGCTCGTCTCCACGACGATTTCCTTCAACCTGCCTGACGGCGTGGCGCTTTCCGATGCCACAAGCCGGATCGATCAGATCAAGAGCATGATAGGCCTGCCGCAGGATGTCTTCACCAGCTATGGCGGCACGGCGGCAATCTTCCAGCAGAGCCAGGGCAATACCGGCATCCTCATTCTGGCGGCGGTGCTGACCATCTATGTGGTTCTCGGCGTGCTCTACGAAAGCTTCATCCACCCGCTGACCATCCTCTCCGGCCTGCCGGCGGCGGCCTTCGGCGCGCTGGTGGCGCTGAAGGTGATGGGCATGGATTTCTCGATTATCGCGCTGATCGGCCTGCTGATGCTGATCGGCATCGTCAAGAAAAACGCGATCATGATGATCGACGTGGCGGTGGAATTGATGCGCGAAAAGGCCGAACCACCGGCTACAGCCATTCACGAAGCCTGCGTACGCCGGTTCCGGCCGATCATGATGACGACCTTCTGCGCACTCCTTGGGGCGCTCCCCATTGCGCTCGGCTCGGGCGCGAGTTCGGAACTGCGCCAGCCGCTCGGTATCGCCGTGGTCGGCGGCCTCATCGTCTCGCAATTGCTGACGCTGTTCATCACGCCTGTCATCTTCGTGGAAATGGACAGGTTTGGCCACTTCCTCACCGGTCTGTTTTCCCGCAAAAAATCAGCCGAGAAACATGCTGAACAGCAAAAGCCGGAAGGCGCCGCAGAGCCCGATTCCGTCGCGGCTTAATACAGGCTTCCGAGGCGCTTCAACGCCTCGGAAAAACCTGCCGACTGCAGCTGGAATGAGACGGTTCTTCCCTGCAGGTCCGGGGCTTCGATCGTCAGCGTCTTGCCTGTTTCCAGAGCCGAGACAAGTTCGACGAAGGGCGTGAAAGACACGACACAGCCGACAGGAAGGCAGGTGCTCACCTGCACTTCCTGCAGCCGCACATTGCCGGATTTTATCGAAAAGAGCTTGGTGACAGCCAGACCGAACGGCATGACGATGGTGCCTGAAAGCTGTCCCGGCGTTTTGGAATCATCAAGCCGGAATTCGACCGAGACGACAAGTTTGCGGGTTTTTTCCTCAAGCTGCACCTGCGCAATGGCGCAGAGCGGTTTGGCCGGCGCCGTCTCCGTGGTGTTCGGATCGGCGGGATCTTTTTTCACTGGTGCCGCACAGGCAAGTTGCCAGCTTCCATGAACTTCATGCAGCGGTACGGCCGGGTTCGCGGCTTCCTGCGCACCGGCGTCACCCGCCATGGCCCCGGCGAAGACGGCAACAGCAAGCGCCGCATTCCGCGACTTGTGTGGTCTGAACGACATCAGAAACGGACTCCCAGTTCGGCCGAAGCGGATTGATCCAGCACTCCTGCCCCAAAGACCGCGCCATAACGGAATGTCAAAGTGGCGGAAGGAGCAAGATCGTAGCTGAGCCCCAGGTTAAGCAGCGCAGCATCCTGCGTCATCGCTGTTCCTGCGACGGAAAATCCATTGCCGCCGGTATAAAACAATGTGCTCACCACTGACGGGTCACCATAGGCGTGCCGCCACCCGATATCGAACGTCGCCTGCCCGGACATGTCGTCCAACGAAATATCCTGACGCAAACGCGCACCAAGCGTCGTGTATAGCTGATCATGACTGGCCGAACCGGACGATACTGCGGCAACACCGCCCCTCTCGCCAAAGGCCTCCGTCTCCAGGTTCACATAGCTGACATTGGCATAGGGCTCGATGACGGTGCGATCGAGGTCGAAACGCCAGGCGGCCTCGGCAAAGGCCTGCGTTGTGGATGCACCATAGCTGGCCGTGAGATTTTCCTGCAATGTTGAAAAGGAAAGCGCGCGGCGCGTGTCGATATCCTGAAAGGCATGGGTCGCGCCAAGACGCAGCGATACCGGACCGTTCGTCAGACCCGCATAAGCTGCCACATAATAGCTATCCACATCCGCCGATGCGGACTTCTGGCTTATGCTGTCGTGGCCGTAACCCGCGGCAACACCAGCACGCAGGCCGTCACCCAAATCTCCATCCAGACCGATAAGGACGCCCTTACCTTTGATATCAACCGTTGCGCCATTTCTATCGCCGTCGATACGGCCGCGCGATCCGAATCCATTGGACCAGAACGTAAGAGAACCCTCGTCCACACGCTGCATTCCGCTCCCGCCCGTCGCATTGCCGGCGGGCGTGATCGCACGCGCATCCACGCCGTCGAAGGCGCTGCGCAACCTCTCGAGAATGACAGCCCGCGTCAGCTGGCTGCGATTTATCAATGCCATGGCCAGTGACGGATGCAGCTCGCCGGCAAGCTGCGAAAAGGCGGATTGGGTTTCATTTTGCCCCAGAAACAATGCCGCCTGATAAAGCGCCGGATCTTCCCGCGCTGTCTCGACAGCATTGGCGGCATTTTGGGCATTCTCCGAGGATGTCTCAGAGGCAAGCAGCCCGGAATCCGGCGATGCACGGTTAAAGGAGAGATATGCGGTGCCGTTATCCGTGCTCTTTGTGACGTTCACAACCAAATAAGCGAATTTCTCGTCCACGCCGGAAAAAGTGCCGGCAATACCGCCCATTGCCGTCAAGATCGGATATTGCGTGCCGAGACTATAGGCTGAATGACTTGCAAGCGGCGTGACGACGAGTTTGACGTTGTTGTCGATGGTGACGGTACCGGTGACGGCAATCCTGTCGGAATTGCCGGACGCGTCGATTTCAACCGTATAGGTCGAGCCACTGAAGAATCGCACATCGCCGGTCGAGGTCAGGGTGCCGATCGAATTGCCGGGCGACAGCGTGCCCCCGGAAGCGACAGTCAGCCCGCCGATGGTGCCGGAACCACCAAGCGTCGCGCCGCTGCGGACGGAAACGGCGCTCGCCAGCGAGCCGTTGACGCTGAGCTTGCCCGATGAAACCTCGGTTGCGCCTGAATATGTGCTGTTGCCGGTCACAACCAGATTGCCGTCGCCAGTCTTTTCAAAGGTGCCGGTGCCGCTGACGACATTTGAAAACGTACCAGCCCCATCCACCACGAGCTGCGCATCGTTGACGATCTCGCCCGAGCCGAAGCTTTTTGCCGCTCCAGTCAGCGTGCCGGCCGAAATCGTTGTTATACCGGAATAGCTGTTGTTACCGGCAAGAACGAGGTTGCCGCCGCCCGTCTTTTCGACAGTACCGGAACCGGTGAGACTATTTGAAAGCGTTCCTGCCCCATCCACAACGAGTTGCCCGCTGTTGGCGATTTGACCAGAACCAAAACTTGTCGCCCTGCCTTTCAAGGTACCGGCAGATATGGTGGTGCCGCCGGAGTAGCTGTTGTGGCCTGCGAGCGTGGTGACGCCATTCTCCGCGACAACACGTCCAGCACCCGAAATATTCGCGGAGAGGTCATAATCAGCTTCCGAATGGTTGAAAACGATACTGCCGTCGCCAGCGCCGAAAACGATTCCCGCAGCGTCAACCTCACCTGCCACTCGCGCCGTCAATCCCGCGCGGGCGCCTATGTTCAAAACGCCAGTGGAACCTGCCGCTGCCGCGATGACAATAGTGTGGGCCGCAAGAGCGCCGCCGCCAGTCACCTCGACTGAACCGTTGCCGCCTCCACCGATCACGAGAGCATCGTGGACCTCAACCTGCGAGCCAATACCACCAACATGCAGGAAGCCGTTTGATCCAGCCTGCGTGCCAACAAACAGGCGATTTGTGCCGAGAGAACCGGCATCGGTCACCGTTAAATTCCCACCGCCGCGCCACCCGACATAGGTTGAACCGGAATTGACGAGATTGCTGTCAACGGAGACGGTAACGATCGAACCCGCTCCGATAACGCTCAGCTTGCCGGAAGAGCCGCCAAGCTCGCCGATCGAAAGCTCCTTCGCCCGGATTTCGCCGCCGGTCGTGACGGAAACCTCTCCCGTGGTAGCGTTCTCATATCCGACGATCAGCGTCTTTGCGAGCGTCAGGGTCGAGCCGCCGCCACTGATGTTCACCGCGGCAATCATCGACTTTGTGCCGACAATTGCGCTGTCGCTTGTTACCGTGCCGCCGGTATCGACATGCAGCGAAGCGTCGCCTTCCCAACCCACATCGAGATCACCGGCGTTGTTGAAGGTGCTTCCAAACCCGGAAACCGTGATAGAGCCATCACTCCCCTCTTTTACCCCGACAACCGTGTTGACGGAATCGACATGACCGCCGGCTTTGACGCTCAGGGAACCAGAGCCGGAAAGGCCGACAGAAAGACCATCGTCTCCGATCGTCCAGGCAGAATCCGCGCCTTCAACAGTGGCAGACCCCCTGGCACCCGAGACAGCGCCAAGTTGAACCGAAGCACTGTTGATCGCAGCGCCCGCCATTACATCAACTGTACCATCACCGATGGCACCGCCAGGATCGTTCTCATCACCGCCAATACTCAGATTGCCCGTGATCCACCGGGAATCGCTGCCCGTGACGGTGGCCCGACCGACCGAATGCCGGCCGATCACGACAGCGCCACTGATAACCTCTGCCGCCGTCCCGACAAACATACTTGCCGAGCTTTCATTGCCAACAATCAAGGGGCCGGAGGTTTCCAGAATGGAACCACGGCCGTTGACGGTCAGCGAACCTCCGCTCGATGTCGCGAGATTGCCGATGATGGTGGTCGCAAGACTTTTGACAACACCACCGCTGGAGATCGTCAGAAGCCCGTTGCCGCCATGGCCAATCACCATATCCTGCGACACGGTAAGGCTGCTTCCGCTCCCCTCGACGGAGACGGTGCCTACAGAATCCATACCATCTGCGATCACAAATCCGCCGGTCCTGAACGTGCTTGCGCCAAGAATCTGCAACTGATCAAAGCCATCATCCGCCGCGACACCGACAAAAGTGGTGCCGGTATTATCGAAACTCGATAGATTGTCGAGAGTGAGCCAACCATGGCCCGAACCGCCACCCAGGTAGACATTCCCACCGGCGACCGCCCTGCTGCCGGTGAGGGAGACTTCCCCAATGCCTACGCCGCCAATAAATATGTCATGTTTGTTCGACCAATCGCCGCCGGAAAAATTTAACGTGCCCGCGACCAAATCCTTGTTGCCGAGTTTTGTATTGGAAGTCTTAAGGCCGCCCTCCACTGACAGCGACCCATCCAGAGTAATGCCAATGCCGAGTTCATCGATTTCTGCGACACGCCCGGCGGCTATTGTCGGGCCTTGAGCGTCGATGGCGGCGAGGTCGTTCGCTCCCGGCACACGCGTGTACCCAAACCAGCTACTTGGCGAAAACCAGTCATCCGAGGAAGAGCCAACCCAGGCGATGGATTCTGCAAATGCAGCAGGCGCGATGGCAGAGGACAACGCCAGCGCAAGGAGGCTCGTTGATGCCCGCAAGAAGAACTGCCGGACGGGCCTAAAACCTGAACCGGTCTTCGACGCCTCTTCCCGCCAGAAACCACCGGTCATCAATTTTTCCTCATCGGCGCATCATTTCGCCTGTTATGTCCGGCGAATCATCTCTTGCTGCCACTTAACCCGGTTTCAGAGACCAGCGTCAGTATAAAAAGCGAAGAATGCTATTTTACTTCGCAAAAAAGGAGCGCGACCAGCGCGCTCCTTAGAAAAGTGGAGTGTTTCCATAATAACGGCATCACTGATACCGAAGTTTCCGGAATGACCGAAGGTTCCGTTATTGCCGGGCGAAGCGACCGAAGGTGCCGCCCGAAAAACACAGCGGATCGCCATCACGATGCGCGGCGCGCAGCACCTCACCGACGATGATGGTGTGGTCGCCCGCATCATGGGCCGCCGCCTGTCGGCACTCGAAACGGGCAAGTGTTCCGGGGATGACCGGCACGCCTTCGTCGTTCAATTCCCAGTCCAGATCGTCGAAGGCACGGCCGTTGCGGGTAAAGCGGGCGCTCAGCACGTCCTGATCCGCGCTCAGAACGTGGATGGCAAAATGGGTCGCACCGCTGAAGGCCTGATAACGGGATGAGCTTTTGGCCGGTGACCAGAGCACCAGCGGCGGATCAAGCGACACGGATGCAAAGCTGTTGACTGTCATGCCGATCGGGCCTTCCGGCGTGGTGGCGGTCACGACAGTCACGCCTGTCGTGAAAGCGCCGAGCGCATTGCGAAAGCTGCGGCTGTTTTCGCCGC
>RCUT01000737.1_pt1 | contig 16493 bp, 19 predicted proteins | sample 2166171 | NCBI WGS metagenome assembly RCUT01 (sample SAMN09932757, study PRJNA488358) | compost metagenome | isolation source: compost soil in 4-hydroxybenzoic | place: Germany: Experimental Botanical Garden
GTTCTGCCACGCTCGATAATCGAGTTCTATTACAAGGCAGACGCCCTCGATGATCCAATGGTCACCGAAGAACACATCACCGCTTTCGGTTGGGCCAGCCCGCAGGAAATCGACGACATCATGGCTCTCGCCATCCGCGTCAACGACTTCCTCACCGGTCTGTTTCTGGGCATCGGCATCCAGCTTGTTGATTTCAAGATGGAATGTGGACGTCTGTTTGAAGGCGACATGATGCGTATCGTTGTTGCCGACGAAATTTCACCAGACTCGGCTCGCCTTTGGGATGTCAACACAAATGACAAGCTCGATAAGGACCGCTTCCGCCGCGATATGGGCGGGCTGGTTGAGGCCTATCAGGAAGTGGCACGCCGTCTCGGCATCATGAACGAGAACGACACGCCTCGTCCTTCCGGCCCTACGCTTGTGAAGTAAAAATCCGCACAGCCCGGCAACTCACGTTCCGGGCTGTTTTCATTGTTGTTAAGTTAAATCAGCAGGAACTACAGAGTGATCAAGGCACGCGTCACCGTTACACTGAAGAACGGCGTTCTCGACCCGCAGGGCAAAGCTATTGTCGGCGCGCTCGGCAGCCTGGGCTTCGAAGGCATCAATTCCGCCCGTCAGGGCAAGGTCTTCGATCTCGAACTCGAAGGCTCGGACAAGGCGAAAGCTGAAGCCGAAATCAAGACCATGTGCGAGAAGCTGCTCGCCAATACGGTTATTGAAGATTACGCAATCGTCATCGCCTGACGCGCTGCGGCTTAAATATAGTTTTTTGCGCGCCTTCAGACCGCTTCGCAGCGGGTTTGAAGGGCACTCAAATTCAAAGAGACGTGAAACGCCATGAAAGCAGCAGTCGTTCTTCTTCCGGGCCTCAACCGTGACCGCGATATGATTGCGGCCGTCACCAAGATTTCCGGTCAGGCACCTATCACCGTCTGGCAGACCGATACCAGCATTCCCGACGACGTTGATCTGATCCTCATCCCCGGCGGTTTCTCCTACGGCGATTACCTGCGTTGTGGCGCGATTGCAGCCCGTATGCCCGTTATGCAGGCCATTCGCGAGAAGGCCGATAAGGGTGTGATGGTGATCGGCGTTTGCAATGGCTTCCAGATTCTTGTCGAAGCTGGAATGCTGCCGGGTGCTTTGATGCGCAACACTTCGCTGAAGTTCGTCTGCCGTGAAGTGAAACTGGAAATCAGCAACGCTAATACTGCCTTCACACGCGGCTATCAGCCCGGCCAGATCATCCGTTGCCCGGTTGCGCACCATGACGGCAACTATTTTGCTGATGCAGAAACACTAAAGCGTATCGAAGGTGAAGGTCAGGTTGTGTTCCGCTATGCAGACGGCACAAATCCGAACGGTTCCGTCAACGATATCGCTGGTATCGTCAATGCACGCGGCAACGTTCTCGGCATGATGCCGCATCCTGAAAATCTGATTGAAGGTGCACATGGCGGCGATGATGGCCGTGCACTTTTTGCAGGTGCACTCGGTATCGCAGCTTAAGCAAGACAGCACTGATAAACAGATCAAATGGCCTTCGTTGCAAAACGGCGGTCATTTTTTATTGCCTGAAACTCAGCATTTCAATTGAGCCAGCAAATGAGAACCACTTTCTCAAGGCCTAGCATCCTGCGCAAAATCGTGGCAGCTTGATCATCAGATACTTCCTGAATAAACCGAATCGGGGAACGATATCGATGCAGCTATATTCACGCCCACTCTCCCCCTATTCCGCTTTTGTGCGCGGTGTTCTTTATCTCAAGGAACTGCCGTTCAAACCAATTAGTCTTCCCTATCCGTTTCCCGAAGACTTCGTTCATGTGACACCTTTGAAGCGTGTCCCTGTGCTGATAACCGGCTCTGGAGAGACATTATTTGAAGCAGCCGTTATAGCGGAATATCTGGAAGATCATTTCCCGGACACTCCCGTTCTACCCGGCAGCCCGCGCGAGCGTGCGTTGATCCGCCTTCTGGCGCGTGTAGCGGAACTTGAAGTTCTCGGCCCTGCGATGAAACTCTTCATTCTTCAGAGCAAGCCTGAAAGGGATGAGGCCACTATTGAGCGGCTTTTCACCAAGCTCCACAGAGGCCTTAGTGTGGTTGAATCGCGCCTTACCGATCATGATTTCGCACTCAACGACGCGCCAACACTTGCCGATGCATGGCTGGTGCCTGTGCGCTTTTTGATGGAACCGCTCAAGAAGCTTTCGGGGAAAGATGATTTGCTGGCGGCTTACCCAAAATTCGACACATATGCGGTGAAAGCAAAGCAAGACCCTGCGTTCGAACTCATATGGAATGAGATGAGTGACGGGTTGAAGGCTTTCATGCCGCAGCTTGCCTGAGTTATCCCACCCAGTAGAAGGCGTACTCTTTAGGGAGGCGCTTTAACACTTTGTTTCTACGCGTTTATCGGCAAGCCAATCGCCTGATGGCCTTGCCGATAAACGTATTGATGGAGCCTTCCTTGAAGAATAAGACCATTGCGCTTGTAGCACTTCCAGCGCTTGCACTGTTTGCGGCTTGTACACCAAAGCCTGCACCCGGCCCCGTTTCCATCGGTTCCAATAAGGCAGCACTCCCGACCATGGAACGCATTGCTCTGGGAGCAAACAGCTGCTGGTTCAAATCCAAGGACAAGGACTTCCGCGGCTATACACTTGCGCCGGAACTCAACTCGTTTACCGGGCGCCCACGTTTTCTGGTGGTTCCATCGCGCAATCTGGCAGGGCGGCCACTGCTTGTTGTCCAGGCACAAGGCAACCCTGCCCGTATCGAGGCTTTTGGTCCAATGATGCAACAGGCGCATGGCGATCGTATCGCCAGAGACATTAATCGCTGGGCTTCCGGCCAAAAAGATTGCTGATGCTCAAATTCAGCGAATATGGAAGCGCACTTTCCGCGCTTCCTTGTCTGCGTCGGTGCGCGTGATACCAATATCACGCAACTGATCGTCCGTAAGATCCATCAATTGAATTCGGCTACGACGCAACATCAGACGCAGAGAACACCAATCAACAAAATTCTGCCAGAACGAGCGCCGTGTATAAGAAACAACGCTTTCTCGTTTCTGCATTGTATCAATTGTATCTATATCATCACGCTTGATTGATACATATGTCATCGCAAAGAGCCTTCATTGCTGGGCTTAACCACTATTTTGCACCGGTTTAGTGCTCGGCAGCTTAAATACAATTGACTCAAATACCGATACAATGCTTATATTGTTACCATGACAAATTGGCTCCCAGACCTCACCGCTAAATCCGGCCCCCTCTATCTTCAATTGGCTGATGCCATTGAGGAAGCGATTGCAGATGGCGCACTGCCTGCCGGGCAGAAGTTGCCGCCGCAGCGCAATCTCGCTTTTGATCTCAAGGTGACAATCGGTACAATAGGACGAGCCTATGCCCTCGCGCATGAGCGCGGACTTGTAACCGGCGAAGTCGGACGCGGCACTTATGTGCTGGGCAGGACCGATGGCAAGAATGCGCCGCCTGCCTATTCGAGCGATGGCATTGCAGGTACGCGCGTTCAGGATGCTCCGCTCGATAAGGGGCGTTTCGATACGACTGCTGCACCAGATGTTGGACAGAACGCAGTGCTTGAGCCGCTGATTGCGTCTGTCATTCGCAATTTCCCTCACGAGGTCGTCAATTATACGCGGCATTTCCCGCAACATTGGCTTGAAGCCGGAAGGCAGTGGCTTAATCAGGAGAACGCGCCTGCCGATGCGAGCAATATTGTTATCACCAACGGCGCACATGCTGGTGCAATTGCGGCGATTACGGCTTTCACCTCGCCCGGCGACAGGATTGTTTTTGAAGATCTCACTTACACACAAGTGAGCCGGTCCGTGAAAATTGCCGGACGCCGCGTCGCGATTGCGGCAAGCGATGAATACGGCATGATCCCGGAAGAGTTCGAACGGGTCTGCAATCAACAGCACCCGACAATGGCTTTTCTGATGCCAAGCATCCACAACCCAACGCTCGCGACCATGCCCTATGAGCGCCGGGTTGCAATTGCCAATATCGCGGCACGGCACAATGTCTGGCTTATCGAGGACGACACCTACGGGGTCATGACGCGATCAAACATACCGAAAATCGCTGATATCGCGCCGGAACGCACATTCCTGTTGGGCAGTCTTTCAAAGGCTGTGACTGCCGGCTTGCGTTGCGGATGGGTCGCCTGCCCTCCGCATTGTGCGCAGCGGTTGCGTGTCACTCACAAGCTGATGACAGGGGGCGTTTCGTTTCTGCTTGCTGAAACGACCGCTCAAATGGTGCTTTCCGGACAGGCTACAGCATTGCTGGACAAATGTTCCGCTGAAATCGAGTGGCGGGAGCAACTGGCCCGCAAAATCTTTGCCGGCTATGACTTCGTTTCTTCGCCTCACGTGCCAATCCTGTGGTTGAAACTACCGGAACCCTGGCTCACAAGCACATTCAAAGCGGCCGCCTATGAAAACGGGTTACTGATTGATGACGAAGACGAGTTCAAAGCCGGGCGTATTGATCGGACGTACCACCGGGTTCGCATTGCGTTTTCTTCGCCAACAGATCGCGCTCTGGTCGAAAATGGCTTCACAACTTTGCGCCAGCTGCTGGAAAATGAACAAGTGGGCTATGAAGGCAGCATTTGAGCCGGGAAATCGGCATTTTCCTGTCGCGCTTCTGACAGAGTTAGGTTAAAGAGGCCCCTTGAAACCTTAGGTGTCCGCCCTTCGGCAGAAGTTTTCGGGTACCGCAGCCTGCCACGGGGTCCCTCAGCTCAATGACTATTTCCAATAAGCGCGACATCACGCCGGAACTTATCTCTGCCCACGGCCTCAAGCCGGACGAATATCAGCGTATTCTCGACCTGATCGGACGCGAACCGAGCTTCACGGAACTCGGCATTTTCTCGGCCATGTGGAATGAACATTGTTCCTACAAGTCGTCGAAGAAGTGGCTTCGCACACTCCCGACAACCGGCCCACGCGTTATCCAGGGCCCCGGCGAAAATGCCGGTGTTGTCGACATTGGCGATGGCGACTGCGTCGTCTTCAAGATGGAAAGCCATAACCACCCGTCTTACATCGAACCTTATCAGGGCGCAGCAACTGGCGTTGGCGGCATTCTGCGTGACGTGTTCACCATGGGTGCGCGCCCGGTCGCAGCAATGAATGCACTACGCTTCGGCGAGCCAAATCATCCAAAGACCCGCCACCTTGTTTCCGGCGTTGTTTCGGGCGTTGGCGGCTACGGTAATGCCTTCGGCGTTCCAACCGTTGGCGGCGAAGTGAATTTCGACAAGCGCTATAACGGCAATATTCTCGTCAATGCATTCGCTGCGGGCCTTGCCAAGCACGACGGCATCTTCCTGTCGGAAGCCAAGGGCGTTGGCCTGCCGGTTGTCTATCTCGGCGCCAAGACCGGCCGCGACGGCGTTGGTGGTGCGACCATGGCATCCGCTGAGTTCGACGAATCTATCGAAGAAAAGCGTCCTACTGTTCAGGTTGGCGATCCGTTTACTGAAAAGTGCCTGCTGGAAGCCTGCCTTGAGCTGATGGCTTCGGGCGCAGTTATCGCCATTCAGGATATGGGCGCAGCAGGCCTCACCTGCTCTGCTGTTGAAATGGGTGCCAAGGGCGACCTCGGCATCGAACTCATTCTCGACCACGTTCCGGTCCGCGAAGTGAACATGACGGCTTATGAAATGATGCTGTCTGAAAGCCAGGAGCGTATGCTCATGGTGCTCAAGCCGGAAATGGAAGAAGAAGCTCAGGCAATCTTCCGCAAATGGGGCCTCGATTTCGCGATTGTCGGCAAGACAACGGACGATCTGCGCTTCCGTGTCATCCATCAGGGCGAAGAAGTCGCCAACCTGCCGATCAAGGAACTCGGTGACGAGGCTCCTGAATATGATCGTCCGTGGATGGAACCGGGCAAACACGCACCGCTGCCTGCCAGCAACGTACCACAGGTTGAAGACTATTCGGATGCGCTGCTCAAGCTCATCGGTTCGCCGGATGGTTCGTCGCGCCGCTGGGTTTACGAACAGTATGACACGCTCATTCAGGGCAACTCGCTGCAAATCCCTGGTGGCGATGCCGGTGTGATCCGCGTTGATGGTCACGACACAAAGGCTCTGGCCTTCTCGTCTGACGTCACTCCGCGCTATTGCGAAGCTGATCCTTTTGAAGGCGGTAAGCAGGCGGTGGCCGAATGCTGGCGCAACATCACTGCGACCGGCGCTGAGCCACTTGCTTCGACCGACAATCTGAACTTCGGCAATCCTGAAAAGCCGGAAATCATGGGTCAGCTCGTCAAGGCTATCGAAGGCATTGGCGAAGCCTGCCGTGCACTCGACTTCCCGATCGTATCCGGCAATGTCTCGCTCTATAACGAAACCAATGGTCAGGCAATCCTGCCAACACCGACCATTGCTGGCGTTGGCCTCATCCCTGATTGGTCGCAGATGGCTAAGATTGGCGGCATGCAGGACGGCGACACGCTGGTTCTTCTTGGCGCAGACGGCACACATCTCGGCCAGTCCGTCTATCTGCGCGATCTGTTCGACCGCGCTGATGGTCCTGCGCCGACAGTCGATCTGGCATTTGAAAAACGCAACGGTGAGTTTGTTCGCTCAGCCATCCGCAATGGTCAGGTAACTGCTTGTCACGATCTGTCCGATGGCGGCCTTGCTATTGCAGTTGCCGAAATGGCGATCAAATCCGGCAAGGGTGCTGTGCTTGATGCGGGTGACGGCCTGCCTCATGCAGCTCTTTTCGGTGAAGATCAGGCGCGCTATGTTATTGCCGCAACGCCTGAGATGGCAAAGCTCATTGCATTGAACGCCGAAGGCGTCGGAATTCCATTCCGCGTACTCGGAACAGTTGGCGGTGATCGCCTGCAATTCGCGGGCACTGTTGACGTTGCTGTTGCTGATCTCAGCAAGGCTTTTGAAGGCTGGTTCCCGGACTTCATGAGCGGTGAGGCTGCGGTCGACAACTAATCGTTATCGGTTGGAACTGTTACCAATTGACGCCCGGCCGGGAACACTGCGCCGGGCGTTTGCTTGTCTATGATTTAAAAGTTAGACAGATTGGGGTTAACGTATAACGATAATGCGTTACGATTCGAGACCAACAAGAAGAAGCCCGAAAAGGCAGGAGATTTTGCATGGCTATGGACGCTCATGAGATCGAAAAACTGATACGCGAAGGTATTCCCGGCGCAAAGGTTACGATCCGCGACCTTGCCGGAGACGGAGATCATTATGCTGCTGAAGTTGTTGCGGAAAGTTTCCGCGGCAAGTCACGCGTGCAGCAGCATCAGATGGTTTATGATGCCCTCAAGGGCAATATGGGCGGCGTACTTCATGCGCTCGCTCTTCAGACCAGCGTACCGGAATAAGTGAAATACGCCGCCTCTGATTGTTGTGCTTGCGAAAGAAACTATCTGAGTATGAAATACACCAGAGCAACATCGTAAGTGACGATTGGAGGCGGTGTTTTCTTCCTGCGGCAAGATGCTGCCCCCAACACGACCTGTTTTCGCGCTAATTTGACTTGCTTTCACCTCCAGAGGGTGATTACCAAAGCCCAGCTTACTATATTGAGGTAGAACCTCTCCCTACGCGGGCCGGGATTTGAACCGGCATCCTGAAAGGAATTGAAATGACCGGAATCAACGATTTTATCGACAATGAAGTGAAGACCAACGATATCGTGCTGTTCATGAAGGGCACGCCAGGCTTCCCACAGTGCGGTTTCTCCGGTCAGGTCGTACAGATTCTCGACTACCTCGGAGTCGACTATAAGGGCGTGAACGTGCTCGCTTCCGACGAAATCCGTCAGGGCATCAAGGACTATTCCAACTGGCCAACCGTCCCTCAGCTTTATGTAAAGGGCGAGTTCATTGGTGGTTGCGATATCGTACGCGAAATGTTCCAGTCAAGCGAGTTGCAGACACTTTTTGCTGACAAGGGTATTGCCACCAAGGCTGCTTGAGGATTAATTACCCCTCATACGGCTTTTGCCTCCCTTTTATTCTAAAAGGCGCCGATTGTTGGCGCCTTTTATATTGGCCTGATATTCGGGCTAAGCGGCTCTCGCCCGCCAGACTTGCTTTTGAAATCTCTGATCTTGCGCCGCCTGCTCCGCACGTGGCACTTAATTTTGCCAAGGAATACCAGTCATGCCGCTAGACATCAGGAACGGTTCGCCGGACCAGAAAGCATCCATGCGCGGACGCACCGAATTTATTGCTCTTATCGCCGCAATCATGGCAATCAATGCGCTCGCAGTTGATATCATGTTGCCTGGTCTGCCGCAGATCGGAGCAAGCCTTGGGGTTCTCACCGAAAACCACGCGCAGTTTGTCATCACAGCCTATTTGCTGGGCTTTGGTGTTTCGCAGCTGTTTTATGGTCCACTGAGCGATCGCTTCGGTCGGCGACTGCCGCTTTTCGGCGGTCTGGCGATCTATATTCTCGCGGCGCTGGGTGCTGCTGTTGCCACCGATTTTACGACGCTTATTGTCTTGCGCGTATTACAGGGACTTGGCGCTGCGGCAACCCGTGTTATTGCCGTTTCCGTTGTACGTGATCGTTTTGCCGGACGCCAGATGGCGGAAGTCATGTCGCTTGTCATGATGGTTTTCATGATCCTGCCAGTCATTGCACCCGCCACAGGACAGCTGATCATGCTGTTCGGCGAGTGGCACCTGATCTTCCTTTCCATGGCTGTAATGGCGGCCATTGTCGCCATCTGGGCCTATATCCGCCTGCCAGAAACGCTACCCGTTGATCACCGCCGCCCGCTTACAGTCAAGAGCATCATCGGAGGTTTCGGCATCGTCCTCTCCAACCGTGTCGCTCTTTTCTATATGCTCGGTACGTCCTTCATCCTCGGTGCGCTGTTTGGCTACATCAACTCCGCACAGCAGATTTTCGTGGGCATATACCAGCTCGGCACCATGTTCCCACTGGCTTTCGCAGCTGTGGCAATGACGCTTGCACTCGCATCATTCCTCAATTCGCGTCTTGTCGGGCGTTACGGAATGCGCCGAATCTCGCAAACCATGCTGCTGGTATTCGTTGGCTTTAGCCTGCTTTGGGTTGTCCTTTCAGTGGCCATGAAAGGCCCTGTGCCGTTCTGGATGCTGATGACGATCTACATGACCATCATGTTCTCATTCAGCCTCGTGACAGCCAACTTCAATGCGCTTGCTATGGAACCGCTCGGTGAAGTTGCCGGTACAGCCTCTTCGGTTCTGGGCTTCGCGCAGACGGTTATCGGTGCGGCACTTGGTGCCGTTATCGGGCAGTCTTTTGATGGAACAACGACACCCGTTGCCGCTGGCTATTGCGTCTTGGGCTTCATCGCATTCATTTGTGTTTTGATTGCCGAACGTGGCAAAATGTTCAAGCCGCACAACAAGCCGATCTGATCATTAATTAAAAAGCCCGCCATTTGGCGGGCTTTTGTTTACTCTGCCCAGAGGGCAGTCTGAATTGCTTTCCAGCTTTCCTTGTCAGGCGCGACCAGTATACCGCCACCAGTATGTGACGGCAGATACGGGCTTTCATCCCAGCGCGCGAGATATCCGCCTGCTTCCTGATGAATAAGTGCGCCCGGAAGATGATCCCATGGCATCAGCTTGTTATAGACTGCAAAATGCGCGCCACCGGTTGCGATAATGCGATATTCGTGTGCAGCGCAGCGATAGCCGATCTGTGACAGAAACTTCGTGTGATTGCGCGCAAGACGTGACCGCACCGGCTCTGCTGTATATTGCCAGGAAACCGATCCCGTCATCTGCGATATATCTGCGGCTTCTGCCACCCTCACAGGGCTCGTGGAACCATTCGCGTAGCGGATATGACTACCTCCGCCTTTTGCAGCCAGTATCCAGTCCTTGCCAACCGGATCGTAGATAATGCCGGCAACCGTTTCACCTTTCGATACAACTGCCAGCATCACACCAAAGAGCGGAACGCCTGATGCAAAGTTAAAAGTGCCGTCGACCGGATCGATAGTGAACGCAAGGTCCGCCTCGCCAAGACCATTCAACAATGTTTCATCGTCGGAGCAAGCTTCCTCGCCAACAATCAACGCGTTGGGAAAGCGTTCGTTGAGGCGCGCAGTGATATAGCGCTCTGCGTTTACGTCGGCTTCAGTAACGAGATCCGCAGGAGAAGTTTTCTGGCGAATATCGCCCTGCCCCAGTTGCCGAAAACGCGGCATGATTTCTTCGTTCGCGGCTTCTGCCAGAAGATCAGCCAACCAATCGATCTGCTTTTCATCAAACTGCACTATCATTCTCCGTATCATCATTTGCCATTAAACTGGCGAAATCAAACAGCTTGCGATCGAGTAGATGGCTTGGGCGCACATTGGTCATGGCGCGGATCATCGTATCCTTGCGGCCGGGCATGCGCTTTTCGATATCAGTCAGCATCGCCTTCATTGCATTGCGCTGAAGACCTTCCTGACTGCCGCACAGATCGCACGGAATGATCGGAAATTGCATCGCCGTCGCAAATTTTTCGAGATCTTCCTCAGCTGCGTAAGCAAGCGGACGGAACACCATCAGATCGCCTTCGTCATTGAGAAGCTTCGGCGGCATCGCGGCAAGGCGACCACCATGAAACAAGTTCATGAAGAAGGTTTCGAGAATATCTTCGCGATGATGCCCGAGAACGATTGCGGAGCAGCCTTCTTCCCGCGCGATGCGATAAAGATTGCCGCGACGCAGGCGCGAGCAAAGCGAGCAATAGGTGCTCGTTTCAGGCAGCTTCTCCGTCACAATCGAATAGGTATCCTGATATTCGATACGATGCTCGATCCCATACTTGTTCAGAAAATCGGGCAGAATGTGCTTTGGAAAATTTGGCTGTCCCTGATCGAGATTGACTGCCAGCAGTTCGACCGGCAGCAGGCCACGCCATTTAAGGTCGAGCAACAAAGCAAGCAAACCATAAGAATCCTTGCCGCCTGAAAGACACACCATCCAGCGCTCGCCGGGCTTTACCATGGCGAAGTCATCAACAGCCTGACGTGTCAGCCGCAACAGACGTTTACGCAGTTTGTTGAATTCAACCGAAGTCGGAACATCGCGAAAAAGTGGATGACAACCGTCAGTTCCGGCATCTTCGGCGATATTTGGATCGAAAGCGTTCATGGTGCTTCCTGCGAATAAGAGAAATTTAGACCTACATACAAAAAAGCCGCCCTTGGGGGAACCAAGGGCGACCATTTATTTCTGCAGACTGAGCTAGAGGCTCAGAATTAACGCGAATAGAATTCGACGACGAGGTTTGGTTCCATCTGAACGGCGTATGGAACGTCGCCCAGAACCGGAACGCGTGCGAAGGTCGCAACCATCTTGTTGTGATCGACTTCAACGTAGTCAGGAACGTCGCGTTCTGCGAGCGAAACTGCTTCGAGAACGATGACGAGCTGCTTCGACTTTTCGCGAACTTCAACAACGTCACCAGCCTTGAGGCGGAACGACTGAATGTTGACGCGGCGACCGTTCACGTTCACGTGGCCGTGGTTGATGAACTGGCGCGCAGCGAAGATCGTTGGAACGAACTTTGCGCGGTACACAACAGCATCCAGACGCGATTCGAGCAGGCCGATGAGGTTTTCACCGGTATCGCCCTTGCGGCGAGCTGCTTCGTCATAGGTCTTGCGGAACTGCTTTTCCGAGATATCGCCGTAGAAGCCCTTGAGCTTCTGCTTTGCGCGGAGCTGTACACCGAAGTCAGACAGCTTGCCCTTACGGCGCTGACCGTGCTGGCCTGGGCCATATTCACGACGGTTTACAGGGGACTTCGGACGGCCCCAGATGTTTTCGCCAAGACGGCGATCAATTTTGTACTTAGCGGATTCGCGCTTGCTCATCGCATTTCCTTTAAAAAGTTGGTGCGCCTTGCGGCACAGATAGGAAACGCGCCCTCCTCTGCCCTTGGTTTTCAAGGACTGACAGGATGAAGTACGCGAGCGCAACTTCATCCACGGGACACGTCAAATGAAACGCCGGAGCGTTTGGGCTCCAGCGATGGCGGCTTTTAGTCATTGCAGTGTCATCTTGTCAAGGCTGAAGCCCTGATTTTCGGCCATTTCAGCCGTTTATCGCGCATCCAGAGAAGTGCAAAGCCGTTTTCGGGTGAGATGCGCGTTGATATCCCTTACAGACTAAATGCAACGACCTGCCATCAAGTGTGAAGGAACGACAAGTACCCCTTCGACATTAGGCCATAGCGCTCGCTATCAAAAGAGGTGAACATGGCCGTTTCTTTCTCTTTCTTTCAAAAGAGTATTACCACCTGTCTCCTGGCTGTCGCAGTCACGGTGCTCCCGATTAAAAATACAACCGGACCTGCAACAGCAAATGCACAGACCCTCATTGAAAGAGTGCTGAGCGGTAACACAAAGCAGCCGTCTCCCCAAAAACGCTCAAAGAAAAAACGCAACATCAAGCGCCAGCAATCAAAAGCTCCCCCCTCCACCCAGAGCAAGGCTTTGCCGTCATTAAGTGTTGTTCCGGTGCCAACGCCTGCACCAGCACGCGAAGAGACAAAAGAGCCTGCTGTGGCGGCTCCCGCGCCTGCGCCCGCCAATAATGCAACGCCACTGCCGGAAAAGAAGCCCGAAAAACCTATGGAACAAGCCAAGCCCGTCGATGAACAGCCTGAACCCAAAAAGGCCGAGCGTATTTATCAGGTATCGTGTCCGGCATTGATGGCAGGCGACGTGGAGGGGAAACTTTTGCCACCGATCGAAGATGGTTCGCAATGCAGTGCGCGTTCGCCGCTCTCACTCACTGCTATTGGCAAAGTCGAACCGTTAGAATTTGCGAATGCAGTCACGACAAACTGCGCCATGGCTGTCACGCTCGCCGAATGGTCTACAGACGTTAAGGATGCAGCCAGGAAAGTATATGGCGATAGCATCAAGATCACCGAAATTGGCACCGGATCAGATTATCAATGTCGTAATGTGAATGGTGCATCGACAGGCCGCGTTTCTGAACATGCATTCGCTAATGCGCTCGATATCATGTCATTCAAGTTCTCGGATGGGTCCAAAACCGAACTTGAAAGCGGCTGGAATGGATCAGAAAAGGAAAAGGCTTTCTGGCGTGCCGTGCATGGCGCAAGTTGTAAGCTTTTCATGACCGTGATCGGCCCCGACGGCGATGCTGCCCACCGCACAAATATGCATCTGGATCAGGGATGTCATGGCAAATCCTGCCTTGCTCGAATCTGCCAATAAGATAATCTGGAGCTAGTATGGCGAACCCGGAATTCGTCACACCATAAAGCAACCGTTTGAACGAATTTCGGGCTCCAAGCCATACTAGTATGATATTGAATCTAGTGTGGTTTACGGATTTGAAGTTCCTAAACGTGGATGCAACACAACTGATAGGAACTTCAAATCCACCACACTAGGCGGGGGCACCATTAAAAAACCAAAACTACCTTTCTAATAGCATCGTCATTATCGATTTTGCTTACCGCAATTTGCGCGGTGGCTTTTCAAAGGAAGCGATCCATGAAATCGACCCAGATTATACTTTCTGCAATTTTCACTCTCGGAATCGCAGGTGCTGCCCATGCAGACGCCGTACCCAAGCGTTCAAAGGATTTCACAGGGAATTATCAGACCCTCGTAAAAGACCAGCAAGCATCACCGCAAGTGGCTGATTGCATCGCGAGCGCCTATGACTATGTGAAGAAGAGCAAGAAATATGATCGTCTCGGCTTTACCAAGGACGATATCGCTGCTGCCACAACCAATGACAAATCATCGAAGTTCAGCGCCAAAGACGCGAGCAAGGTTTCTGCCGTTATTTCTGTACCCGGTGAAGCCCGTACAAAAAGCAGCGGCACACAATGGGATACGATCACCCTGCGCTGCGGCATAACTGGTGGCAAGCTTAAGGCAATCGAACTGGCACCCGGAAAAGGCGCAAAGTAAGCGTTGTTTGCCGCCTATCGGAGCAACTGACTTTTAATCAGTTGCTCTTTTTATCCGAGACATACTCTGGCAAGCCTTTGTGCTTGGTCTCTGCAAATTCTTCGAGTTCTTTCTCAGTCATCGATTCATACATTTCTTTTGAAGCACCGATCAGCTCGCTTTTCCTGATCTCGCCGCGCTTGGCGGCAAGTGCGGCACCGGCAGCTTTTTGCTGAGCCTGTGATTTTGCTGGCATTGTTATTACTCCCTTGGCTAAAGCATGTCGCAGCTAAATGGATTCATTTAGCATTCGTGAACATGCGACAGTTAAAAGAATCTAGAGCGAGCGCCATGGGTGCGATTAAGCGCGACACGCTCTAGGAGAGTAACGAGTGCGCCCATGTCAGGTTCCTTATTCTTCTGCCTCGCCATCAAAGCGTGAACGGGCTTCCCGCATTTCCTTACGATTCTTGACTGCCCATTGCCCGAGAACATCAATCGGCACCGCCAGTGAATGGCCGAGCTCCGTCAAGGAATATTCAACCTCAGGCGGTGACGTCGGACGCACATGGCGTGCCACTAACCCATCACGCTCAAGCGAACGCAAGGTAACAGTCAGCATCCGTTGGGAAATACCCTCAATCGCTCGCCGCAGCGCGTTGAAACGCATGGAGCCTGTTTGCAAGTTGAAGACAACGAGAATGCTCCACGTATCTCCCACCCGGTCAAGCACTTCGCGGATTGGACATAGGCCTTCACCTTCTGGGTCGGATTGAAACGCAGCCGTCGACGATAATAACGGCGTTTTGGCATCCGGGCGTGTGGTGATCGTCATTCTGTCTCCTTGGGCATGCTTCTGACGCTTCATTCTCGACTGACCGCTCTTGTCAGCGACACAGTTACTTCCATGTACCCTAACCATGAAAAAGTGCGTTCTTCACAAGGCTCTGCGTATCGACTACCTAGTTACCATAAAGAACCTGATTATTAAATATCACTTCTATGATTGAAACTGAAAGGAAAATGTCATGGCTAAAATCGCACTGATCGGCGCTACAGGTTTTGTTGGCGCTGCCGTCCTCAAGGAAGCTGCATCACGCGGCCACAGTGTCACCGCCCTGGTCCGCAATACGGATAAGGTTGCGAAACTCGATAATGTGACTGCTGTAAAGACCGACGTATTCGACACCGATGCGCTCGCAAAGCAGATTGCTGGCAGCGACATCGTCATTTCAGCATTCAATCCCGGCTGGGCAGACGCCAATATTCGCGAAAACCACATCAACGGCAGCCGTTCCATCAATGAAGCTGCCAAAAAAGCGGGCGTGAAGCGTCTGATCGCAGTTGGCGGTGCTGGTAGCCTTGAGATCAATGGCCATCAGCTCGTGGACTCCCCTGAGTTTCCTGCCGAATGGAAGGAAGGTGCGCTGGGCGCACGTCAGGCACTCAACGAACTGCGCGAAGAGAAGGACCTGGATTGGACATTCGTTTCACCTGCCATCATTCTCCAGCCCGGCGAACGTACAGGCAAATATCGCCTCGGTGCAGACCAGCCTGTTTTTGATGACAAGGGCGAAAGCAAAATTTCAGTTGAAGATCTGGCCGTTGCGATCGTCGATGAAGCGGAACAGGGTAAGCATATTCGCCAGCGTTTCACTGCTGCTTACTAAGATCAATTACGACCGGGCGGACAACCGCCCGGTTTCCGTGAAGTAAATCGATAGATTTAGAGCGCATCCCGAAAAGTGTGAAACGGTTTTCGGGATGCGCTCTAAACCAGTTCGACTTCCACGACACCGGGAATTGCCTTCATGGCGCTGGCGATCTGTGGGCTGACACGATAGCGATGCGGAAGTTCGATCTCAACTTCACGCTGGCCTTCTTCCTTGATCACGATAAGGCTCACCTGACCATCGCCACGCGTGTTGAAATGCGGCACGATGTGCTTCAAAGCTTCAGCGGAGCGAAGATACAACCGGAGCGCCTTCTGCATCCGGCATGCCTCATCTTCCAGTGATTGTACCGTCTGGATACGCAAACCTATGCCTTCCGGACGGTTTTCGGCGGCAACCGTGATGACCACCGATTTACCACTTTCGAGAAGATCGCGATACTGCGCAAGACCTTCGGAGAAAAGCACAGCTTCAAACTGACCGCTGGCATCGGAAAGCTGCACGATACCCATCTTGTTGCCAGTGCGCGTTTTGCGTTCCTGACGCGTGGTGACAGTGCCCGCCAGACGTCCTGCATTTGCACCGCGCTTCACAGCGGCCGAGAAATCTGCCCAACTCTGAACGCGCATACGATCGAGAACCTGACGATATTCGTCCAGCGGATGAGCAGATAGATAAAAGCCTACCGCCTGGAATTCGCGGTGCAGCTTTTCTGACGGCAACCAGGGAGCGGCCTGTGGCAGGATCAATTGTTCCTTTGGCGCTCCCGAAAGACCAAAAATGTCGGACTGACCACTGGCCGCATTTTCCTGAGTGCGCTGCGCAAAGCCCATGATGCGATCCATGCC
>RCUT01000740.1_pt1 | contig 16475 bp, 8 predicted proteins | sample 2166171 | NCBI WGS metagenome assembly RCUT01 (sample SAMN09932757, study PRJNA488358) | compost metagenome | isolation source: compost soil in 4-hydroxybenzoic | place: Germany: Experimental Botanical Garden
GAATGACACCGAGACCAAAGGCAAGCGAGGTCATCAGGATCGGCCGGAAGCGAAGTTTCGCCGCCTGGCAAACCGCCTCGAATGCGCTTTCGCCAAGCTGCGCCATTCTCTCTCGCGCAAATTCGACGATCATGATGCCATTCTTGCCCGTCAGGCCGACCACGGTCAGAAGACCCACCTGGAAATAGACGCCGTTCGACTGCCCACCGATCCACGCGCCCAGAAGCGCGCCGAGGATACCGACCGGCATGGCGAGCAGAACCGCAACGGGAATGGTCCAGCTTTCATAAAGCGCCGCAAGGCAAAGGAACATGGTTGCCAATGCCAGCCCGTAGAGAGGAAGGGCGCCGGCACCGGCATCCTTTTCCTCGAGCGACATTCCCGTCCATTGCAGGCTGAAGCCCGGCGGCAGTTTCGCCGCGAGCGCCTCCATCTCCGCCAGCGCCTCACCCGAGGAGAAACCCGGAGCCGCCGACCCTTCGATCGACATGGCGGGCAGGGCGTCATAACGGCTGACCTGCTGAGGCCCGAAAACCCAGTTCTGGCTGGCGATGGTCGAAAGATCGACGAAATCGCCATTCGCATTCGGCACCCGCCAGAGAGCAAGATCCTCCGGCCCGGTGCGTGCCAAAGGCTCGCCCTGCACGTAAACGCGCTTCATGCGTCCCTCGTAAAGGAAGTCATTCACATAGGAACTCGACCAGACGGTGGTCAGGAACGAGCCGACATCCGCAGCGCTGAGGCCAACGGCGCCGGCCTTGCCCCAGTCGATGTTGAGTTCGAACTGGGAAGCATCCTCCACACCGTTCGGCCGGACCGCCATGAGTTTCGGGCTTTGCGCCGCCAGACCCAGCAGCATGTTGCGCGCTTCCAGAAGCTGCTCGTGGCTCTGGCCGGAACGCGCCTGGAGGAAGGCGGTAAAGCCGTTGGAATTGCCGAGTTCCGTGACCGCCGGCGGTACCAGCGGAACCACGATCGCTTCCTTGATGCCGCCCATCAGAGGCCCGAAGGCACGCGCGGCGATGGCCTGGGCGGAGTTTTCCTTGCCCTTGCGCTCTTCCCAGTCCTTCAGCTTGACGAACATCATGCCCATGTTCTGGCCCTGACCGGCAAAGGAGAAACCACGAACCGAGAAGACAGACTCGACGTTCCGGGCTTCGGCATTCATGTAGTAATTTTCCACCTTGCCCAGAACCGCCTCGGTATTTTGCGCGGTCGAACCGGGCGGCGTCTGGATGATGGTCATCAAGGTTCCCTGATCCTCGTCGGGAAGGAACGAAGTTGGCGTCTTCTGATAAAGGAAGACCATGGCGCCGACCAGTAACAGGTAGACGAGGAACATTCGCAACGGCCTTTTCGCCGAAGCCCTGACGACATTGCCGTACCGCGTCGTCAGCCATGAGAAATTGCGCTCGAACCAGTTGCTGAAACGGCTGGCGAGGCCGGACTTCGCATTGTGGTCATGGGCCTTCAGCATGGTCGCGCAGAGCGCCGGTGTGAAGATCAGGGCGACCAGCACCGAAAGCGCCATGGCCGCAACGATCGTCACCGAGAACTGCTTGTACATTTCCCCCGTTGCGCCGCCGAAAAACGCCATCGGCACGAAGACGGCGGAAACCACCATGGCGATGCCCACGAGCGCGCCCTGGATTTCTCCCATCGATTTTTTCGTGGCCGCGACGGGATCGAGATGCTCGTCGCGCATGATACGCTCGACATTTTCCACCACCACGATCGCATCATCCACCAGCAGACCGATCGCCAGAACCATGGCAAGCATGGTGAGCGTATTGATCGAAAATCCGAGCGCCGCCATGATGCCGAAGGTTCCAAGCAGAACCACCGGCACGGCCAGCGTCGGGATCAGCGTCGCGCGGAAATTATGCAGGAAGATCAGCATCACGAACACGACCAGCACAATCGCTTCGATGAGCGTGTGAATGACCGCCTCGATGGAAAGCGAGACAAACGGCGTCGTATCATAGGGAATGACATAGCTCACGCCGGCGGGAAGAAACGCGCCGAGATCGGCCATCTTCGCCTTCACCAGTTCCGCCGTTTCAAGCGCATTGGCGCCGGACGCCAGCTGGATCGCCATGCCTGACGACGGTTTGCCGTTATAGAAACTGGAGATTTCGTAGTTTTCCGTTCCGAGTTCCGCCCGCGCCACATCGCGCAGCAGCACCAGCCCGCCATCGGTATCGGCACGCAACACGATGCGTTCGAAATCCTGCGGCGTCTTCAGGAGCGACTGGGCGGTGACGGTGGCATTGAGCTGCTGGCCTTCCGGCGCCGGCATCGCGCCGAAGGAACCGGCCGATATCTGCGCATTCTGGGCGCTGATGGCATTGATGACGGTGGTGGGAGAAAGACCGTAATATTTCAGCTTCTGTGGATCGAGCCAGATCCGCATCGCATATTCCGACCCGAACACTTCGACCTTGCCGACACCCTTCAGTCTCGACACCGGCTCGACCATATAGGAGTTCAGATAATCGGCGAGATCGATGGCGCTTCGGGCTCCGTCGTCCGAGATCAGCGCGATCACCATCAGGAAGCCGGTTGTCGATTTTTCAACCGTCACGCCCTGGCGTGTCACTTCCGAAGGCAGGCTCGCTTCGGCCTGGCTGAGCTTGTTCTGGACCTGAACCTGCGCGATGTCGGGATCAGTACCGAGATTGAAGGTGAGCGTGACGGTGGCGCGACCGGTAGAGGTCGTCGACGAGTCGATGTAACGCAGCCCGTCAAGGCCCGTCATTTCCTTCTCGATGATCTGCACCACCGTATCCGCGACCGTCTCGGCGGATGCGCCGGGATAGGTCGCGCCGATGACCACGGACGGGCCGGCGATCGAGGGATATTGCGAGATCGGCAGCCTCATGATCGACAGGACGCCGAGGCCCATGATGATGATCGCGATGACCCAGGCGAAAATGGGTCTGTCTATGAAAAACCGCGCCATGGATCAGTTACTCCCGGCCCGGGCAGCCTGCTGGCCCACCGGCTGCTGCTCTATTTCCACCGAAGCACCCGGCGCCACCTTCTGGAAACCGGACATGACGATCTGGTCCCCCGGCTTCAGGCCGCTGCTGGTGACCCAGCGATTGCCGGCACCGGTGACAATCGTTACCGGACGGGGAACAATCTTGCCGCCCTCCACGATCCAGACGGAGGCCTCACCTTTGGCATTGCGCATCACAGCGCTTTGCGGAACGAGGATCGCGTCCTTGGTGACGGCCTGCGGCAGTTCGACCTCGACATAGAGGCCCGGCAGAAGCCTGTTATCCGGGTTGGAAAATGAAATTCGAAGCGTGACCATGCCCGTCGTCGGCTCGACCCTCGGTTCGGCCGCCTTCAGGTCGCCCTTGATCGGGTAGGTCTGGCCGTTGGGAAGGATCATCGTTGCGACGGACAGGGACTGGCTGCCCCCCAGCCTTTTGTCGGCATTCCACCGCAACAGGTCGTTTACGGACTGGGTTACGTCGACATAGATCGTGTCGAGCGCACGGATCGTGGTCAAAGCCGTCGTCTGCTGCGCAGCCACAAGCGCGCCGGCCGTCGTTTCCGAAAACCCGATGATGCCGGAGATTGGCGCGCGGATCGTCGTTCTCTCCAGATCGATCTCCGCTGTCGTCAGCTGTGCCCGCGCCACCTGAAGTGCGGCCTGTGTCTTGTTTCTTTCGGCGATCTTGTTGTCGCGGTTGGCTGCCGAGCTGACATTGTTGGCAAACGTCTCTTCGGCACGGCGCGCATCGACGAGGGCGAAATCGTAGCTGGCCTGCGCCTGCGCGACATTGGCCTTTGCCGATTCCACCGCCGCGACATAGGTTTCATCCTCGATCTTGTAGAGGACCTGGCCCGCTTCCACGCGGGCGCCTTCTTCAAACAGCCTTTCCCGGATGATGCCGGAGACCTGCGGCCGCACTTCCGAAACCGTGGACGGCTTGATACGCCCCGGCAGACGGGCAGTCAGCGTAAAGTCCGCTGCCTTGGCGGTTTCGACCGTGACCGACGGGGTTGGCTGCTGCTGTGCGAGCACTCTTCCGGGATAGAGGACGCAGGATAGGATCAACGCAAGGACCACAGTTCGCCCGCGCCGCCACTGACTTTTCTCGACCATTTTTCACCTTTTGATGCAAACGAGCTGCCGGACACATCGCAGCGTCCAATCATTCGACGCATATACATACATTCTGAATGTAAATATCAAGCGAAATATTTTTGCCGCTCGGCATCGGCTGCTCACAATCGCCCTGCGTCAAAGTGTAAAAACTGGCTGTGACAGGGCGCCAAAAAATAAAGAAAATCAGAATGTTGAATATGCCGCTCCGCGGGGAGCAGCTATTCGCCGCAGACGGATGCGGAAGAAAAATTAACATTGCCGACAGGCCGGTTTTCTGGCCCAATGTCTCATTCCCGGTGCGGGACAATCGTCATCGTCCCGCGTAAAACACGGCCGATCTGGCCGCCCCTGCCGACGTGGAGTCATCATGCCCCTTCCCCAGAAAATCGGTTTTATCGGAACCGGAGCAATCACCGACGCAATGGTGCGGGGCCTGCTTCTGAAGCCGGCGGCGGTGCCGCATATCATGGTATCGGCGCGCAACACGGATATCTCGGCCAGGCTTGCCACCGATTTCCTGCAGGTCATCGTCTCCGGCGATAATCAGGCTATCGTCGACGGCTGCAATACCGTCGTTCTGGCGATCCGGCCGCAGATCGCCGAGGAGGTCATCCGCCCGCTGCAATTCCGGAAGGGACAAAAGGTCATCAGCGTCATTGCCGCCACCGGCCGTGAAGCGCTTTTCGACTGGATCGGCGCGGATGTCAGCCTTACGCAGGCAATTCCCCTGCCTTTCGTCGCCCGACGCAAGGGCGTCACCGCCATTTACCCGCCGGATGCCGATACGTCGGCCATTTTCAACAGTCTCGGCAATGCGGTCGAATGTGAGACGAAGACGGAATACGATCTTCTCGCCGCGGCAAGTGCCCTGATGGCCACCTATTTCGGCATCATGCAGCATACGACTGAATGGCTGGCCGAAAACGGCCTTCCGGAAGAAAAGGGCCGCGCCTATCTTGCCCCGCTCTTCGCCGGCCTTTCCGAAGTGGCCCAGCTTGCCGACAGGGACACCAGTTTCCTCGATCTCAGCGGCGAATTCGCCACCAAAGGCGGACTCAACGAGCAGGTTTTGCAGGATTTTGACCGTAATGGCGGTTCAAACGCACTGAAAGGGGCGTTAAGCCGTGTCTTCGAGCGGATCACGAAATAATAGCGATGAACGACCACAAAGCGCTCAAAACATTTCTGATGGCAGCTGAAAAACGCAACTTCGCACAGGTTGCGCGTGAACTGGGCATGACGGCAGCGGCCGTCACCCGGGCCATTGCCGCGCTGGAATGTGATCTTGGGGTGCAACTGTTTGTCCGCACCACCCGCCAGGTGTCGCTGACGACTGATGGAGCCATTTTCGCCGCGCAGATTCAGCCGGCGGTGGAAGCGCTCGAAAATGCCCGGCGCGACGTCAGGAATGCCCACAAGGCCGATCAGGGAAGATTAAGGATCAGCGCGCCGACCTGGCTTGGCAAGACCGTACTGCCGCCGATCCTGTCGGGCTTCCGGGAATTATATCCGAAAATGTGCTTCGAGATTTCCCTGTCGGACGGCCTGGTCAATATCGTCGACGATGATTACGATCTCGCAATCCGCATTTCGTCAGCCCCTTCCGACAAGTTCACCATCTGGCGCAAGATCAGGGCCGTACCGAGAATATTGGTGGCGGCACCGGGCAGCCGGTTCACGCAGATGGAACACCCGGGCGAGCTGACACCGGATGATTGCCTTGCCTATAGCGGAGAGAGCCGCCGGGAAAACTGGGTTCTGTCAGACAGCGGAGCTAGTATCACGATTGCGGCAGGCCGCAGATTCAGCGCCAATAATGGCGAGGTTCTGGCAGATTTGGCGGCAGATGGCGCGGGAGTGGCCATGCTGCCCGGATTTCATATCGCCGAACATATCCGCAGCGGCCGGCTCGTTCATGTTCTGCGCGGCTGGTCGCCACCGGAACTCTGGCTGACGCTCTATTATCCGCCCTACCAGAAGCTCCCGCCCCGCATCGCGACATTCTCGAAGTTCTTCGAGGAACAACTGCCGGCGCATATGGTGATGCTGAACTAAACAAGAGGCCAGCGCTGCACCTGTCTGCCGCGGTCCATCCATCTCCCCTGCTGGACGAACCGGCCGTATCCGCATAAGCTGCACGAACAGTCTGCGGCAACCCCGACGTTCATATCGTCCATTCATGGAGGGAGCAGGGTCATCGGCGAAGGAGGCGCCACAAGGAAGGAAGAGCCGAGGCTTGCCTGGTGGATCGTGCGTTGGGCGCTGCTCGCGCTGGCAATCCCCGGGGCATCGCAATCGGCGCTGGCCGATGCACCGCGGCTGGGCCCCTTTGAACTGCCGAAGCCGCGCGAACTGACCGTCTTCCGAAACGACGAGGCTTTCAACCCCTATGAGGCATTAAACGGCTCTTTCACGTCACCGGAGACCTGTGCCGCCGTTCCCGATGGACTATGGGTCGAGGCGGAAGGCAAGGGAGACTGCATTCGTTATTATCCGCAGGCGCTGGCCGATGGCGGGAACCCGACAGTCCTCGTTTATTTTGGTGGCGACGTGATGCTGCGCAATGCGAAGGGCGTACGTTTCATCACCGATTCCTACATCCGCCAGTCCCCCGCCACGATCGGGGCCGAAATGGCGGAGTGGGCAAAAAAGGCCGGACACCCGGTAATCTTCATGGCACGACCCGGCATCTACGGCTCCTCGGGCAATCACAACAATCGCCGCCATACGCGCGAAATCGCCCTTATGGATGGCGCACTCGACCAGATCAGGCAAAAATACAATATATCGTCCTTCATCTTGACTGGCCATTCCGCCGGCGGACAGATCGTGGCAAGCCTCATGAACAGGCGCAAGGACGTCTCGGCAGCGGTCATCACCTCCGGCCTGGTCTCGGTAAAACAGGTTTCCGCCTTCTGGGAACGGCGCCGCAAAATTCCCGGCAAACTGCTTTACAACGCCGCTGAATTTTACGACCCCATCACGGAAATCGAGCGCATTTCGACTGATCCCCGACCAGACATCTACGTCATCTCGGATCCGGAAGATCGGGTCGTACCGTTTTTCAGCCAGCTTTTTTATGTCAGAAGACTGCGCGCTGCCGGTTTCGAGCCGCATCATATCTATGCCCAGGCGACAGATCGCCAGCGGCATCTGCTGGCCTATCATGGCCGCCTCGCCGCCGCCCTGATCGCCCAGGGCAGGTCTGAGGTCGAAATCCGCCGTGCCGTCCATGAGATGGACCTTGAACAGTTCAAATAGCAGCCGGTTCGCTCAGCCAGTCAATTCAGGCGGCGGCGCTGCCATCGGCGCTCTTCTTCAGCCACGCCACCAGCTCATGCATTCCGGTGCTGTGCGAGCCCTTGAAAAGAACGACATCGCCGTCCGTCAGCCGGTCGCGGAGGATTTCCTTCAGCGCCTGCCGTGAGTCCGCATGGACACCACGCCTTGCCGGTGAAAGCGCATCCCAGAAATCGGTGTAAAGCTCACCCGTAACATAGACCTGATCGATCGAACTTTCCCGCATGAATGCGGCAAGCTCGGTGTGGTAGGCTGCCGCACCGGGGCCGAGCTCTGCCATTTCGCCCAGAACTGCAATCCGCCGTCCACCGCCTTCATGACCGTTCAGGCGCTCCAGCGCCGCGCGCATCGAACCCGGATTGGCATTATAGGCGTCATCGATCACCGTCAGCCGCCGTCCGTCGAGCGACAGGTCGATCTCCTCACCACGTCCGGGCAAAGCGGTAAAACTGTCGAGCTGCGCAATCGCGGGCTCCAGAGGATGACCGAGCGCCGATACGGCGGCAAGGATCGCAAGCCCGTTCAAGGCCATGTGCCGTCCGGCCGCGCCGACGCGATAAGAGATCTCCTGCTCTTTGATCCGGGCACGGGCCTGCCCGCTGGCGATATCGTAATGCAACAATTGAAACAGACATGCATCCGACGTCCCGTAGGTGAGAATATCGAGCCCGCGCCCGCGGGCAGCATCATGCACCGTGTCCCATTCCAGCATGTCGCGGTTGAGAACGGCCTTATCGCCCGGCGCCATGCCAAGAAAGATCGCGCTTTTCGTTCTCGCAATGTCAAAAACCGTGCTGGTTTCTCCCAGATGGGCCGGCAGGACATTGGTGAAGATGGCAACCTTCGGGCGCGCCATGCGCGCGCTTATCGCCATCTTGCCAATCGCCAGTTCCAGAACGACATGCGGCATGTCCCACGGGATCGAGGCCAGGTTCCAGGCGACTCCGGCTGGCAGGTTTGCATTGTGATGGCTTTTGCCGACGGCACCCCAGGCGGAAAGCACATGCGCAAGCATGGCGACAACAGTGGTCTTGCCGGCGCTGCCGGTCACGGCCAGCACATTGCCCGTCATCCGGCTGCGGGCGTAGTCTCCCATCGCCAGAACGGCCTGCATGCCCTCCGCCACCTGAAGTGCCGGCTCATCGCGATCGCTGACCAGCCCGGGATCGGTGGTCATAAGACAGGCCGGCTTATGCAGCCCTTCAAGGGCATGCACCGGCACGCCCGTATCGCCCTCGCGGGCGCGCAGAACAACCATGCTTTCCGGCTGCATGGCCGGCGCGAAGATGCAGAGTCCCTTTGCCGTCCAGCCCTCGGGCGGGTGGCGAAGCCAGGTGCCCCCGGTTGCGGCCTCGACATCGACCGCCGTCCATTCCCTCTGCTGCGGACAAGCCACAGGCTTCTCCGTCTGGCGACCGGGGCGATTGCGCGGCGGCGCATATTGACGGATGAGTTCGCGAAACGCTCTCCGTTCCCTGAGGTAACTGCGATAGGCAACGAAACCGGACAGATAATGTTCGACATCATCGATCCGCACGCGAAATGCGTGGTGGCGGATGAAGAAGGAACCCGCGATACGGTCGGGCCTGCGGCAATACATGGCCATTTCCGGCCAGAAGTGACCATTGAGCAGGTGGCGCGCCCGCTTTTCAAGGGCGCGTTCAAAATGCGCGAGGTTGATTTCATCAAGGAGCCGACGCAATTGGGGATCGGCAGCGATCCGCGACAGGGTCTGGCGCGCCGCCATCATCAGTTCGAGCAATGTCGGGAAGGTGGTGATGCGATTTTCGACGAAGTCGAGATACCCGGCAATGTTGCGGATAGCGAAACGGAAGTAGCGCTCTTCCGGCCGGTACAGCGTCAGTTCGTTGACGCAATAACCGAGCCAGTGGTCATGGTGTTTCCAATGATCCTTCGCGATGAAATGCTCGAACGCCTTCTCGACGGTCGCGAGCCAGATGGCGTCCCCCGTGAGGCCGTAAAGGCGCATGAGCCCGAATGCCGCCTCACCCTCGTAATAGATGGTGCGATACCTTTGCTTGATGGCCAGATCAGGGAAATTAAGGACATGCACGAACGCCCCGGTCCTGCTGTCCTGCATGTGCCGGATGCCGCGCGCGAGCCTTTCCGCCAGCGCCCGCCATTCATCCTTGCCGCTGACGGTCATGTATTTTACGAGCGCCAGTATCGCGACGGCATTGCCGCCAAGCTTGATTTCATTGTCGGCTTCGACAAGAAACGCGGCCTCCTCGCCATCCGGAAGGCTGGCCGGCTTTACGAGGGTGCCTGCGAGATATTTCAGGGCACGCTCGATTGCACCTTTCAGCTTCGGGTCGTGCGTAACCTCCCAGGCCTCGATCATGGCATAGGTGGTGCTGGCGTGGCGCAGCGCATTATAGGCCTCTATGCGCCGGTCGAAGCAGGCATGATAACCATAGATGAAGGAGCCGTCCTCATTGACCTGCCGGGCAAGATAAGCGGATGAATCGCGCAGCAGCGACAGCACCACGCCGCCGTCGAGCCTCTCGATCCTGCGCCTCCCGGCATCGAGACCTTCCCCGTCGAGCGGATGCAACCGACCGGTTTCGTCACAGAAAATGCCCCTGGTGGCAAAAAGGAAAATCGCTTCCTCATCCGAAAACCGCAATCGCGGCATGTCTTCATGGCGGGTTGCGGCATAGAGGCTGAAATTCTTCTCGTTGAGCACGGCGTTGCCAATGGTATTGCCGCCGTAAAGCATCGCATTGGCGTTCAGTTCCTGTTCCGTGAAGGCGAAGCGGAACGCCGGGTCAAGCCCGATACCGAAGCGGAAATAATTGCGTTTGACCTTTGCAAGCAACGCACGCAGACGCGGCCATGTGGTCGCTTCCGCAACCTCTACCCAGTCCAGCCGGATCCAGCGCCCCTCGATACCCTCCGCTTTCATGGCGGCAAGAAGCAGGGGGACGCCCTTTTGCCATGCCGATTCCAGCGATGGGCCGGAGGCATTGACGACACGCGCCCGCCTGTCACCATCCGAAACGGAGAAGAACAGCGTCACGGCCGGAAACGGCATTTCCAAAGGCTGAACTTTTCCGCACAGGAACGTCCTTATGCCGGAGAGACGTTCCTTCACGTCCTGCGGTTTCGTCGCAAGAATCGCTCCGGTCTCAACGTTCACGTAATGCCTCCCGGGCCTTGTTGAAGGGCTTGACGAGATATTCCAGCACCGTCTTTTCGCCGGTATGAATATCGACGGTCGCGACCATGCCCGGCACGATCGGGAATTCCCGGCCCGCGGCATTGACCAGCGCATCCTTCTCCGTCTTGATGAAGACGCGATAATAATAGATTTCCCGGTCAACCTCGTCCTGGATCGTATCGGGCGAGATGGTCGTCACCTGCCCGTCCAGACTGCCATAGACCGCATAGTCGTAGGCACTGATCTTCACGCTGGCACGCTGGCCGGGATGGATATAGGCGATGTCGCGCGGCGAGATGCGCGCTTCAATAAGAAGCTCGTCTCCGAGCGGAATGATGTCCATGAGCTTGCCATTCGGCGGCGCAACACCACCGATCGTCGAAACCTCGATATTCTTGACGATGCCACGCACCGGCGAGCGATGGGTCAGGCGGGCGAGACTGTCCGCACGGCCGGTGACCACGGGCGACAGCGAATTGACCTCGGCATTCACCTTGGTCAGCTCCTCGCGGGCGCGCACCACATATTCGGATTTGATCTCGACCTTCTTCAGTTCCAGTTCCACCATCTGCCTGCGCAGGCGGATGACTTCGACGTTGCTTGCCGCGCCGACGGCCCTGAGTTCCTCGTTGAGCTTCAGTTCGCTGCGCACAAGCGCAAGCGACTCCTCCACCCAATGCAGGGATTCCTCCAGCGCCCGCCGACGTGCCGTATAAAGCTCGGTTTCGGCGGCTGTGAGCGTGGAATAGGGATTGAGAGCCGCCGGGAAGGTAAGGGGGGTGGCGTTGACTTCCGCTTCGAGGCGGGAAGCCGCCGCCAGTGCGGCGCGATACTTGGCCGCGCTCTCCTCGACATCGGATTCGCTTCTGGTCGGGTCAAGCTGGGCAAGAATCTGCCCGGGTTCAACCACCTGGTCTTCCCGCACATGGAGCGCGGCGAGAATGCCGCCCTCCAGCGACTGGATAACCTGCTCACGGCTGGTCGGAACCACCCGGCCATCGCCGGAGGAAACCTCGTCCAGCCTGGCGAAATAGGCCCAGACCAGCAGGGCCACCAAAAGGGCGACAAAGAGCTGCACCACGCGGGAGGAACGGGTCAGGTTTCGCCCGTCGTCATCACCGAAGGCCCAGCCGCCCCGGCCGGAGAAATCGCGATCACCGATGGCCGCCATTTAAACCTCCTCCGTCGATTTGAACGGGAAGCCGGCCACGGTGGCGGCGGGCTTCTTTTCCGGCATCTTCCGGCGAAGGCCGTTCGGCGGCGCGACCTTGTTGACACCGCGCAGGGTGTTGAGAACCTCCTCCTTGCTTCCGTCAAGCACGACCTGTCCGCTTTCGACCACGATGATGCGCTGAACCAACTCGAGAACGCGCATGCGGTGGGTGGCGACGACCACCGTTCGTTCCGCGCTCCAGGACTGGAAGCGGGCGATGAACTGGCGCTCGGTCGCCTCGTCCATCGCCGCGGTCGGCTCATCCAGCAACACGATGGCCGGATCGCGGATCAGCAGGCGCGCCAGCAGCAATGCCTGCTTCTGCCCGCCGGAAAGACCCCTGCCGCCCTCGAGGATCGGGTGATCCAGCCCACGGGGAAGCCTGCGCACGAAGTCGTCGGCACCGGTCATGGCAAGCGCTTCGAGCAGCAGCGGTTCCGGCGCATGCAACGCCCCCAGCATGACGTTTTCCCGGATCGTTCCGTGAAAAAGGCGTGTGTCCTGCGTCAAAAGACCGACATTGCGGCGGACATCGGCGGGATCGATCTGGGAAAGCGCGAGATCGTCAAGCAGCACTTCGCCGGCCGCCGGCTCCACCATGCCGGCCATCGCCAGAAGCAGGGTGGACTTTCCAGCGCCGTTCTTGCCCAGTATCGCAACCTTTTCCCCGGCGGCAACGGCGAGATCGCCGATCGCAAGCGCCGGTTTTCCGGCCCCGCTGCCGTAATGAAAGGCGGCACCCCTGATCCTGTAGGCGCCGCGCAGGGTTGGCGCGCTGACCCGCGTTTCGGTTTCCGGATGATCAGACGGCATGCGCAAGATGGAATCGATGCTGTTGAGTCCGACCCGCGCCTGCTGGAATCTGCCGAGGATCTGCGTCAGCTGCGCCATCGGCGCCATCATGCGTGACCCCAGAATGGAGCAGGCAACGAGCGAACCGGTCGTCATGTCGCCTTCCATCACGATCGGCGCACCGACGAAAACGACGGCGGCGAAAGTTCCGGTCTGGACAGTGTGGCTCCACGCCGCAAGGCCGTTGGTGATGGAGCGCAGGCGAAGCTGCCCATCGGCCGACACCGCATTATAGTGGTTCCAGCGCTGCTGGAAGTGATCCTCGGCCTGCAACGTCTTGATGTCCTCGATGCCTTGCACCGCTTCCACCAGCATGGCGTTTCGCAGGGAGGATTCCCGCATGGCCTCGTTGGCGGCCGACCGTAGCCTGCGCTGCACCAGCAGGCCCGGCAAGATCAGGAGCGTCAGTGCCGCGACGGGAATAATCACCAGCGGCCCGCCGATCATCCAGAAGATGAAGAGGAACAGGAAGAAGAACGGCAGGTCGGCAACCGCAGCCACCGTGGTGGAAGTCAGGAGTTCGCGCACCTGCTCCAGATCACGCAACTGGGCGATGAAGGTGCCGGTGGATGTGGGCCGGGCCTGGTTCTTGACCCGCAGGGCATGACCGAAAACGAGATCCGAAATGCGCATGTCGGTTCGCTTGCCCACGATGTCGATGATGCGGGTGCGCAGGCGGCGCATGATGAAATCGAACAGGGCAGCCAGAAGTACGCCGATGAACAGCACATAAAGCGTGTTGAAGGATTTCGCCGGTACGACCCGGTCATAAACCTGCATGGAGAACATGACACCCGCAAGCGCCAGGACATTGGCCACCAGCGAGGCCAGCATGACATGGCCGTAGGAGCCGATGTCACGGAACGCGATGGTGCGGAACCAGTGTTCGCGGTAAGGCGCGATATAGCTGTCCACACGCTCATCGACCGTCCCGCGCTGCGGCCGTGCCACGATGACAAAATCGGTCTGGGACAGCAGGATGTCCAGCGGCAGCGTCGTGGCGCAGCCACCGTCACCGCTGAAAACAACCGAGGCTTCCTTGTTTGCCGCAAGCGCGGTGACGACACCCACCGCCCCGTCTGCAAGCTGCAGGATCACCGGCAGCCGCCAGCTGGTCAGCAGCCGCGGCGCCGGTGCCGCATGCTTGATCCGCAGCCCGAGCTTGTCCGCCATGCGGGTGAGGCAATCTTCAGTGTCGGTGGCCCGCAGCGCCTCGACAAGCTGCCGTGCACCGCCGGGAGAAAACGGCACGCCATAATGACGCGCCACATATTGGAACGCCTCGCTCCAGCCCGCAATATCGAGACCGGCAGCATTGGTATCAGGGCAGGATTCCGCCATCATGTCGGAAACAGGCATCGATGCTCCTCGCGACGGCAGGCGGACGATCATGTCCACCTGTCGCCCTCAAATCATTCAGACCACATGCGAAGTGTTGGAGTTCCACTCGTCCTCTGTTGCGAGATGCCCGAGCGGATCGACGGGCAGCTCCAGCGGATCGGGCATGCCTGTTATATCCGCACGCTCTTCCGCGGCGGTCAGGTCTGCATCCGCATCGTCTGGCTCGGACAGGGAGGCGAGGCCATCGAGCGGGACGGTCAGTTCGCCGCCATCCTCCTCGATCAGCTGCGACAGATCATCATCGCTGTCCCGATCAGAAGCCGGTGGATCATCGCTTGCCGCGACATCGATGCTATCGAGCCCGGCGATGTCATCCGCGACGAACATCATCGCCTGATCCGGCACGCCTGCACCGGAGGGCTCGACGGTAACCACCAGCTCGGATTGCTCCACCGCGCCGGAGGGATGCACCAGTTGATAGGTGAAGGTATCCGTTTGCGCCTCGGTGAAATGCGCCAGCGTCGTGTCCGGCGCATAGCTGTAGTTGCCGTCGGCATCGACGGTGAGCGTCCCGTAGGTGCCCTGTATGCTCATTGCGCCGGTCACCTTGACGAAGCTCGTGCCATCAAAGATCTGGAACGCCGTGAAGGTGGACCCCAGTTCGTCGTTGGTGAGCAGGTTACCATCGTCGCCGGCCACACTTCCAACCTCATACTGATCGGTATATGTGACATCGACATTGGTGGTGACGGTGGCTGAAACGTTGACCAGCGTTCCGCTCAATGTCGACCGTATGCGATAGGTCCCCGCGGTGAAGTCGATTGTGGCGAGATCAAGCGACGCCACGATGCCGAGACCGCCAAGGATGATGTTGAAGGAATCGCTCGCCACCGTCTGCCAGGTGCCGGGGGTCGTCTCCCTTTCGAGATAGAGCACGCCGTTGGACAGCGCCGCAAGCAGCACCGACACGCTGACGCTGCCGGAAACTTCCATGCTGTCGGTGATGACGAAGCTGTTGCTGATATAGGTGCTGGTCTGCCCAAGGCCGCCCGAAAGCAGATTGGAGCCGCTGGCATTGAAGAATTCGTCATCGGTCACATTGTCCCACACGACGGACGCGCTTGCGGCGTCGCCGGTGACTGCGAATTCAAATGTCGCGGGCAGGCCGGGATCGGTGTCGCTCCATGTCATGGTGACACTGTCGCTGCCGATCTGGACGTAGAGCGTCGCGGTGCCGGTATTGCCGGCGGCATCGACCACCGTATATTCGAACCGGTCCACCTGACCGATCCCCGCACCGTTCTCGAAGGGCGTATAGGTATAGGAGCCATCCGGCAGGATCACGAGCTCGCCGAAGTCGCCCTGAATAGTGGTTCCGCCCGGATCGATCGTCTGGCCATCCACGCTCTGGACGCTTGTACCGGCCGGCACGTTGTCATTGTCGATGACGTTGCCGGTAACCTCGACGGCCTCATATCCTCCGACTTCGGTGAAGTCGTAATCCGTACCTTCCAAAGTCAGGGTACCGCCGACACCCACGCCAAGCAGGCCGGTGAACCCCATGAAGGCTCTATATTCTCCTGGATCCAGCCCCTGAACGGTTCCGCTGGTTCCGCCAAACAGCGACAGGGACAGGATCGTGGCGGGGCCTGTGCCATTGATACCGGTCCATTGTTGGGTGGCGGCATCCCATTTCTGCACGACCAGGCTGTAGTCACCAAGAACCCCGGCTCCAAGAATTCCGCTGAAATCGAAGCCCAGATCCTGTTTGTGACCCGTCTCGACATCGAACTCGATCGCATTTGCAAATAGCTGCAGATCAAGGCCGGCGAGGCTGACGACGGCCAGATAGGTATCACTGCCAAGCGGCACATCTTCCGTCACCGTCGGCAAAATGTTCACCTGAGCGGTTACGACATCATCGGTGGGCTCGAGATCGGCGTCTGCATCTGCATCTGCATCTGCATCGGCGTCAGCATCAGCATCAGCATCTGCGTCTGCATCGGCGTCAGCGTCGGCATCCGCATCTGCGTCAGCATCTGCATCCGCATCAGCATCTGCGTCGGCATCAGCATCCGCATCCGCATCGGCATCAGCGTCGGCATCCGCATCGGCGTCTGCATCTGCATCTGCATCTGCATCTGCATCTGCATCGGCGTCAGCATCGGCATCTGCATCCGCGTCGGCGTCAGCATCCGCATCCGCGTCAGCATCCGCATCAGCGTCGGCATCGGCGTCAGCATCCGCGTCGGCATCAGCGTCAGCATCCGCATCTGCATCCGCGTCAGCATCGGCATCGGCGTCGGCGTCGGCGTCAGCATCTGCATCGGCATCCGCATCTGCATCAGCGTCGGCGTCGGCGTCAGCATCTGCGTCGGCGTCTGCGTCAGCATCCGCGTCAGCATCAGCATCAGCATCGGCGTCTGCGTCAGCATCCGCGTCAGCATCAGCGTCTGCGTCTGCGT
>RCUT01000742.1_pt1 | contig 16438 bp, 13 predicted proteins | sample 2166171 | NCBI WGS metagenome assembly RCUT01 (sample SAMN09932757, study PRJNA488358) | compost metagenome | isolation source: compost soil in 4-hydroxybenzoic | place: Germany: Experimental Botanical Garden
GCACGACCTTGCCAAGGTCGGGGTCGCGAGTTCGAGTCTCGTTTCCCGCTCCAAATCGAAGAACGAAGAAAGGGACGCAAGTCCCTTTCTTCGTTTTCGTCTGCCTGAAATTGGCATAACCAAGGCGCCCTATTGCATGGCGCCTCTGGTCAGTTCAGCGGTAGCTGATGGTGAATTTCAATGCGGCCTTGGCCAGGCCATCCTTCACCTTGGGGTCGAGTTGATAGTAGCGTGCCTTGAAGTCCAACTGGGTCACGCCAACGGTCAGGCGCTTGACTGATACGGCTTCCTGCAGCGGCAGTTCCCGCCCGTCGTCGTGCATTATCTGGATACCGAAGCCTGCGGCCGTTGAGCCCGTGCCCAGGCTGAATATGCCTCGCTTGGCGTCCACGACCGATGAGCCACTGGCGCCGTCCAGTTCGATATGGGCGAATGCCGTGGGCGCCGAACGGTCGTCTTCACAGTTGCTGAGCTGAATGTTGAAGCCGACTTCCGAACCTACCGGGCCGGGGCCAGTAAAGTCGGCCAGCGTGTGGTCTGAAAACTTCACCGGGTCGGCGCTGACAGGGTTGCCCAAGAGTGTGCATTGCGCTTGCTTGACCCGGGCCTTCAAGGTGAAGTTCATGACTGAACCCAGGTCGTCGGTGATCCCCTGGAACATTTCCTTGTCGATAATATAGTCGCCTGGGGCAAGCGGGCCGGTCTTGACCAGTTTCACGTTGCCGTACAAATGGCTCATTGGTACACCCAAAGCCGTAGACGTTCGCATGGTGCCGCTATAGGGGATGGTCTGGGAGCCGTTGTCGGAAGTAAAGGTGTTTGCGGCGCTGCCATCGTAGGGAAACCCGACGGAGACGATGGCGCCGATACCGTCGATGTTGGTGCGCATTACGCTGTCGGCGTGACGCCCGCTACCACCCGGCACACCCACGGCAGTGGCCGTGGAGGCGGGCATATGGATGTTGGCAGGATAGAAGCAATTCAGCACGGCTCCATCGCGGTTCCTGATGGAAACGTCGACGTTGGCGATTTCGCGTCCTATTTCTGCATCACGAGGCACCCATACGGTACCTGCGTCGTATTCAAAGATCAGTTGCCTGCTGCTCCCGGATCCCCAATTGCATGTTGCCTCAGCCTCGCTGCAGAGCAGCCCTAATGCCAGGGCGCAGGCAACAGAGGCGATAGGGCGCTGTGCTGTGCATCCGTTAATGCTCATGAGCTATGTTCCTGGTGGTTCATGTTCGTTTCGAGTGAAGACAGTTCGGGGTGGGGGTGGCACACCAAGGTTTGCACGCGGTAGCCGTTGACATTGGGTATGTCACCGGGGGTAAGCGTTACCTGGCATTCGCGGGTGGCTTGGTCTACCCATTGCGCGCGCAGTTGCTGGGGGCCCGGTACATCGCTGGCTACCAGTGCCTGGCCGGCTTGGCCGACCACGGTCAGGGCATGGCCTTGGGCATCGGTTATCTGTGTGCCGAATGGCAGCGGGCGGCCATCTGCCAGTTGCAGGGTAAGGACCATGCGCAGGACTTGCCGGCTGGGGAAGCTGGCTTTGACGATCGCGCCCCGGCGCGGCACAACCTGCTGCGTGGCATTGTCGATGATGATTTCAGGCGAGAGATCGTCAGTGTCCAATACCAGCGAATTCAGCCGGTAGGGGCGTAGGCTCGGTGCCAGCAGGTAGCCCTGCGAGTTGGCCTGGCTCGATGGCGCATGCTGCAGCGTGATGCCGGCAACATCAGGTACGTGCACCAAGGCGCTGGTCTCGCTCATGTAGGGGCCCAGCACAATGCCCGAACCATGGGCCAGCAGAGCGCCGCTGGCATTGAGCGAAACGCTGCGGTAGTCCGCACCCTGGGTGTAACCGGCCCCGTAGTTGGCGTTGGTCCCGTGATAGGCCATGGACAGTGCGCCGCTGGTGTTATTTTGCTGATCGTTGCTCACCGACACCTGGTAACCGACCCGGTTGTCCATCAGCCCGCCATTGACGCTGGCGCGTTCGCTGTAGCGACCGTTGTAGCGTTGCACATCAAAGGAAGTGTTGTGGCGGTGACCGAAATCCAGTGGCAGTGACAGGCTCAGGCCGAACAGGCGGTTTTCGCCGACGCTGTCGGCCAGCGCCTGGGATGCGAACAGATTGATGCTCAGGTCACCCAAACGCGTGTTGTACTGCACTTGATACTGGCGGCGTTGGGCGGCGCTGCTCCAGTAATCTTCCTGCGAAAGCGTCAGGCTCACCGAGCTTTTGCCGAAATTCTGGTAAACCGAAGCTTCCAGGCGGCTGCGTCGGTTGCCCAGGTAATGTGCCGACTGGTTGCGTTCCCTCACGGCTTCGTCGAAGTCCCGGTAGCCTTCGGTGGAATAGCGGTAGCCGGCAAAGCGCAGATTGGTGCCGGTCTGGAAGCTCTTGCCGTAGCGTGCGGCGAAGCTGTGCCCTTGGACCTGGCCCGTGAGGCTGCCAAGGTCGGTGCGTGCCTGGGTGATATCGAACGACAGCGCGCCCAGGCCAGCGAAGTCGCGAGCAATACCCAGCGCACCGGCGCGATAGTAATCGCTGGCCAGAACACCGCCATACAACGTGCTGTCCCAGGCCCCGCCGCGGGCCAGTGTGCCCTCCCAGAACAGAGGGCGTTCCAGGTCCTCGGCGCCGTTGTAGCGGCCCACCGTTGCGCTGTAGCGCCATACCCCCTCGCGCAGCAGGTTGCTCAGTGACGAGTAAGGTTGGATAAAGCGGCGCACCTGGCCATCGGCCTCGGTGAGGATTACTTCCAACTCGCCGTGGCTGGCACCGACACTGAGGTCGTCGATGGCGTAGGGCCCCGGTGCCACATAGGTGGAGTAGATTGGGTAACCGTTATGCAGCACCTCCAGCTTGGCGCGTGTCTGGGCCACTTCCAGGCGCAGGACGGGCGTGTCATCCAGCCCTATCTGCGCGCAGCCTACGTGCACGAGTTCATCAACAACAACGATGTGAAGGTGAACCAGAATCGTTTTTCCAATGACCTTTCGGGGTCGCGCCTGGAGCTGGGTGCAGGCCTGTCGGTAGCGGTGGCCGAGCGGCTGCAAATGCACGTCGACCTCGATCACAGTCGTGGCGAGCACGTCGACCAACCCTGGGGCGTAAACCTGGGAGTGCGTTACAGCTGGTAAACATCAACCGAGGGGGCCGTCGCGGCCTCCGCTCCAGGAGAGTGAAGCCAATGCGGTCTCAGCCAATCGACCATCGGGCGTTGTTGAAGCAGGTAGAAGTCCCCGCGCTACTTGAGGATATCGACGGCGGCGAGAAAAACCTGCTGCCGGTCACTGCAACGCAGCAGCCCTTGTGCGTGGTTGTCCCCATGTGGCCTTTTACCGATCCCCGCCCTGGTGAGCCGGAGCGTCTCAAGCTGTTCTGGGATGATGGCGAGGTTGCATGCAAGCAATGGGAAACCGATGTGCGGCCCGAGGATCTACTGCTGAGCGTTCCGGTAGAAAGACTCATCGCTGGGTCACATGTGCTGCGCTATGAAGTGACCAGCTCCAGCCTGGATATCAGTCTCTCGGAAAAGTTGACCGTGTTGATCGACCTTAGCCCGCCTGCACTGGGGGGCAACCAGGGCATGTTGACGGTGGTGGAAGACCCGGAAGAAATCGAGAGTGACGGCCTCACGGAGCGCTACCTGAGAAACCATGACCAGCGCTTGCGTACCCAGGTGCCTGGTTACACGACGCCGGTTGCCGGAGACTGCATCATCTACTACTGGGATGCCGAGCCCTTCGCCGAGTCGTGGGCGGGTGAGCACGTGGTGGCTGCAAAAGACATTGGTGGCCCGTTTTATATCGACTTCAAAAGCGAATTGATTCTCCAGCGCGGTGATGGCGATCGCTATCTGTACTATGCGATCAAGGACCGGGCCGGCAATCTCACAGCGCAATCCAGACCGTTGAAGTTGTCTGTATCGGCAGGTGCGCGGAGCTTTCCGCTGCCGAGTATTCCCCAGACCACGGGGGAGGGAGATCAGTTGCGCCTTGCGCTCAATGATCTCAGCCCTCCGTTGCTCATCAGGGTACCCACGGACGCTGTGGTCTATCCGGACGAAGACCTGCGTGTGGAGTGGGGGAAGCCCGGGGATCCGGGCTATTTCTCCGCGACGACCGAGTACCCGGGGGGGGACCGTGAATTCGAGATCCCGGTGCAGAAAATCGCGGCTCAGGGCGCCACCACCATCGAGGTCAGGTTCGTGGCGTCTGGTGACAAGCGTCATGATTACCCGTCGCCACCGGTCAAACTGACCATCTTGCCGTTAAGCAGGAATTTGCCCACGGTTCAGTTGGAAGGGGTCACCAGCGCAACCTTCAGACTTTCCCTGGCGCCAGACCGTATTCCTGTAACCCTGGGAACCTGGGCTTTGATGGCTGAAGGGCAGTTGGTTGACATATGGGTAACCGGGAACTTGCAGAATGGCCAGCAGGCAGAGCCATTCCAGGTGCTGAGAGACTACGTGGTCCAGCCTGCTGATCTAGCGAAAGGCATAGGTGCGGGTAATGATGTCGTCGTGCCGAAGACCTTCCTGATGACGCTTCAGCGCGACCATACATTCACCTTGCACGTGCAGGTCAGATTTGCCGCACAAGGTGTTCCTGTGAAGTTCCCGAGCTTGAGCCCGAAATTGTTGCCTTGAGCCGAAACGCTCATCAAAGGCCGGAAACAGGCGCCGTCATCTCTTTTGTCGTGCCGCCGTAGTCACTGATGGTTGTAAAGAATACCTGCATACCTGGGGCTATAGCCCGTGTGGGCAAGGCATAGGCCACTGTGCTTTCAGGCGCGATCATCTCTCGGGCTTCGATGTTTTTTCGTGCGGCAGGGTGGCCCACCTCGACGCGCCTGAATGTGTAATGGTAGGGCGAGGGGTTGTGCACGATCAGCTGTGCTTCGCCGTTGGTGTGTTGCACGGACCATTGCAGGGTCTTCAGACCTTCCACTGGGGAGCCTGGCAACTCGGCAGGGCGGTAGAACAGCTTGATCCGGGTTCGCATTGCAATGGTCAAGGTGTTCGCTTGCTCGTCCTGAGCTTGAGGAATTTCCTGCACATTGAAGTAGAACAACGATTCCCTGTCCTTCGGCAGGTCATTGGGGATGCGATTGATTTGTACGGTTTGTTCACTGCCAGGGTCCAGTCGGAACAAGGCAGGTGCAGCAATCAGCGGGACAGCGGTAGTGCCGTCGTCCGCTTCGGTGTTGACCCAACTTTGGACCGCAAACGCTTGAGTGCTGGGGTTGGCAACGATGACCGAACTGCTTTGCTTGTCGCTACCATGGATGATGCGGGTAGCGCTGATGGTGAGTGCAGCCTGGGCCGCCGACATGTGGGCGAATGTGACGGCAAGAACCATAAACAGGTTGCGCATTAATGAGGTAGGCATGATTCGGAGTTCTGTAAATGGCCGAAAACAAGCGCAGCGAGCTGCGCTTGCAGGGAGTCGGTTTTATGGAATGGCGACCAGGAAACCTACGCTGGTTGCGATAGGCCCTTCAGTTACGGCGGCTGTAGTGTGCAGTTGTGTGCTGAAGGTCATGTCGGTGGGGACGCTGTCGCTCAGTTCGTATTCAACAGACTCTGCATCCGGGGCGAGCTGAACGCTGCTCTTGTCGAAGATGGCCAGCCCGAAGCCCGTGCTGTAGTCGCCGCCACTCCTCATGCCAAAAAGTTTGGCGGCTGCGTCACCGCCAAAGTGGGCCTGGAACTTGACAGTTGCCTTGTCGCCGGCAGTGACGGTGCAGGTGTTGGGGTCAACCCGCAGTGCGAACCTCTCCAGCTGCGTTTTCAGGCCTGCCTTTGCGTAGTCTTCGACTTTGAAGTCGCCGAGGTAGATTTTCGGCAGGGTAGGGCCGCCAGGCGTAACGACGCTGATCGGGCAGGTGCCGCCAGCAGTTACAGTGCCTTCGAAATTGATGGTGTCAGAGGCCATGGCCGAACTGCAGCCGAGGCTCAAGGCGAACAGTGCAAGGATACGTTTCATTGTGCGATCCAGATAGAAGGTTGACTTATCGATGTATGTCGAGCCGGCGTCCAGAAGGGGCGCCGGGCCGGCATTGCGAAAGCCTATCGGTGATCGCTGGAGGTTATCTGTAAGGGAAGTCGTCTTGGTGCTGGGAGAAGGCGATACTCATGAGGGGCTGGGCGTCAGTGGGCCTGGCCTGAGGCAGTCAGTAACTGCTTCTGTCTGTTCCAGTCGAAGGGTTCGCCTTTTTGCTCGGCCTCGTAGCGGCATTCTTCCAGCTGTTGGTAGAGGTTCAGTTCCTCATCGGGCATGAAATGCAGGCAATCACCGCCGAAGAACCAGAGTAGATCGCGTGGCACCAGGTGGGCGATTTGTGGATAGCGCTGGATCACCTGGCAAATCAGGTCCTGCCCCAGGTACTGGCTGTGCAGTGGATCCTGCGGCAGCAGGTTCAGCAGTTCGTCGAAGCGCTCAAGGAATAATGCGTGGCTTTCCTCAGGTACCTGCTCGGCCTCGGCAAGCGCCAGCAGAATGGTCCGCAGATGCTGCAGCAGTTGCAGGTGATATTCCAGGTGGGGCGTGGCCATGATGCGGTCCTCGGCTAGCTCAAAAACGCGAGTATACCGCAATGGGCTTCAGCCACCTGCCGATTGGGTGAACTGCCCCCGACAGGCAACTGTCATTTTTGACAGTAGTATAAAAAACCCAAGGGGTTTTATATGGGGCCAGGCATTTGCCTACGCCATGGAGAACCTCATGACTCACACGAAGAATTCTGCCCGGAACACTAACTTTGGCATTGTTTATAGCTTGGTGTGGTATGGCCTGTTGAATGATTGCTGGAAGGCTTATCACGCAAAAAGTGAATTTGCTCCGGGTGAAGCACTATTACACAACAGGCAGGCTGATGCAGAGACGCGAAAAGTGGCATCTTTCGTATTCGGGCACCCGTTGATGAAGTGGTCTGATGGGGGGCTGGAGCTGCATAAACGTCTGTTGAGTGAGCGGGAGGTAGTCCTTAAGTTGGAGCCGGGTAGCAGAGAAGTCTGGTTAAGAGAAATCAGGGATGTCGGCTATGACGGAAGTCAGATTCTTACAATCAAAGCCTCAATTTCCAGCTCTCTCGCATACCGAGGTGAGGGTGTTGTTCGCCTGGAGTGGTCAGCTGATCCGGAATTTTCATTCACAGGGCAGGATACACTGCTGCAGAAACTGGTGCGCGGTTATCAGGCCAAGAAAGGCATTGATCTTTATTCCGTCGGCATTCCCACAAACAGCCAGTTGCGTGAGTTGATAGTTTCCTTTCAGCCATTCAATCAAGGAACGGCGATGGGTATTAACTATAATAGTACGAGTCTGGCGGTTGGTGAGGCTCAGCCGCCGGCTTTTAGCAGCCTGCCTGATCGCGCAGGTGCAACAGCTATGGACCAGGTCATTTTCCTGTTTGCGCAACGGGCATTCCCTGAGGTAAGTCAGGGCAAGGCTCCTTATGATGAAGCATGGGTCCCTTCGTTGGTGTTCCCACCACCTCATCTCAAGCGCAAATCTGGCTCCTATGACGAAAGCTTGGAGGTCTATGGAACGGAATACAACTCACCCAGAGAAGCGTTTCCAGCGGCAGAGGGTGCTCAGCTGCAGAAAGCCCCACTGTCTCTAGAACCTTTGGTACGTCTAATTGCGAACGGCATTGGCAAACAGCAAGTCATGCTACAGCCCGGCTCTGATTCAGCGACCTGGGTGCTCGAAGGCGAACGGTTGGGTCGTGTGGAGCAAGAAGACGGTACCTGGTATTACTATCCTCCAGGCAGACTTCAACCCGATGTGGTTTTGGAGTCGGATAACAAGACCGATCGCCCGGCAGCCGTTATTTCGAGCGTTCCTGAAGAGTTCACGGTTGATGTGGTCAAAGCCACCCAAGGTGGCGAAAGTGCACACAGTACATTTGCGATGTACTACGCACCGATGACCCATTATTTCAAGATGTCCCTGGAGGGGGGTAAGCTCAAACTTACACTGTGGTACTACTCGTCGAAAATCAGGCAGGAAGTTCAAATCGAGGACGCTGATATCAAATGGGCCATTGCTGCGGGTAACGGTAAGGTGTCCAGCACCGGTGTTTTCAGCCCGGCTGACAGCGATCCTTCGCCCTTCACAGTCGTGTGGGCGCAAGATACAACCAACGATTTTCTGCTGTACTGGGCGTTTACCATCATTCCGATACCTCTCTACTCGCCTGCGGAGGCAGTAGCGCTATTTCAGAACTGAGTATTTGCTTCAGCCTCGCCAGGCCGACAGAGCCTGAAATGGACTCTGTCGGTATCCTGCCTCGGTCACCCTATGTTCAGCGAATGCGCCCAGGCACGGGGGCCAGCTGGTCCTTGTCGAACGCGTCCACGTCGATGACGTTCCGGCTTGCCTGCTCGGCTTCTTGCAGCAGTTGGCCCTCTGATGGCTGTAACAAGCCTGCTTCAATGGCTGCTTCCACGGGCGACTTTCCGTGGGTTGTTTTTACCTTGCCAGCCTTTATGGCCTGGTGCAGCGCATTTTGCAGAGGCTTGGTCTCATCCAGCAAATCACTGGCTCGTTGTAGCGCTGCAACCGGGTCGCCTTCAGCTTGTGGCCTGAAGCATCCCGCTAACAGCTCCTCCAGTGCCGGGTCGCCTTTGCTGCGGCCGATCAGTGCGGCAACCTCGGCATCCAGTTCATCGCTCGGCCCGGTATGGCGGCGGCCGAAGGGGAATACCAGCACGCGCAGGGCGCAGCCAACGAAGCGGTTGGGGAAGTTGTCCAGCAGGCGGTCCAGGGCGCTTTCCGCCTGGCCCAGGCTATCTTCCATGGCCCAGCGCAACAGTGGCTGCATGTGCTCCGGTGAGCCCAGGTCGTGATAGCGCTTGAGGGCGGCGCTGGACAGGTACAAGTAGCTGAGCACGTCGCCCAGTCGTGCGCTCAGTCGCTCGCGGCGCTTGAGCGCACCGCCCAGCAGCATCATCGACAGGTCGGCCAGCAGGGCGAAGGCCGCGGCCTGGCGGTTGAGCGCCCGGAAGTAACCTTGGCTCAAGGCGTCACCCGGTACGCTTTCCAGGCGGCCCAGGCCGAGGTTCAACACCAGCGTGCTGGCCGCGTTGCTCGCGGCGAACATGATGTGTTTCATCAGCAGGTCATCGAATTCCCTCAATGCCTGATCGCGGTCCTCGCGCCCGGCCAGGGCCATTTCCTTGAGCACGAACGGGTGGCAACGGATGGCGCCCTGGCCGAAGATCATCAGGTTGCGCGAAAGAATGTTCGCCCCCTCGACGGTGATGAAGATCGGCGCCCCTTGCCAGTTGCGCCCCAGATAGTTGTTTGGCCCCATGATGATGGCCTTGCCACCGTGCACATCCATGGCGTGCTGGATGCATTCGCGGCCGCGCTCGGTCAGGTGATACTTGAGGATTGCCGACAGCACCGAGGGCTTCTCGCCCAGGTCCACGGCCTTGGCGGTCAGCAGCCGCGCGCTGTCCATCAGCCAGGCGTTGCCGCCGATGCGTGCCAGCGACTCCTGGATGCCTTCGAAGGCAGCCAGCGGAACATTGAACTGTTCGCGGATGTTGGCGTACTGGCCGGTGACCAGGCTGGTGTATTTGGCAGCGCCAGTGCCCACGGCCGGCAGGGAGATGGAGCGGCCTACCGACAGGCAGTTCATCAGCATCATCCAGCCCTTGCCGAGCATGGCCTGGCCACCGATGAGGAAATCCAGCGGCACGAATACGTCCTTGCCGCTGTTGGGGCCGTTCATGAACGCGGCGCCCAGTGGCAGGTGGCGTTTGCCGATTTCGACGCCGGGCGTGTCGGTAGGGATCAGCGCCAGGCTGATACCCAGTTCTTCCTGCTCGCCCAACAGGTGGTCCGGGTCGTAGGCCTTGAACGCCAGGCCCAGCAGGGTGGCGACGGGCCCGAGGGTGATATAGCGCTTTTCCCAGTTCAGGCGCAGGCCGATGACCTCTTCGCCGTTCCATTCTCCCTTGCAGACCACCCCGGTGTCAGGCATGGCGCCAGCATCGGAACCTGCCAGCGGGCCGGTGAGGGCGAAGCAGGGGATTTCATCGCCACGCGCCAGGCGTGGCAGGTAGTGGTTGCGTTGTTCGTCAGTGCCGTAATGCAACAGCAGTTCGGCCGGGCCGAGCGAGTTGGGCACCATCACGGTGGAAGCCAGGTCGCCGCTGCGGGTGGCCAGTTTCATCGCCACCTGGGAGTGGGCGTAGGCGGAGAAGCCTTTGCCGCCGTATTCCTTGGGGATGATCAGGGCGAAGAAGCCATTCTGCTTGATATGTGCCCAGGCTTCGGGCGGCAGGTCCATGTCTTGGCCGATCTGCCAGTCGCTGACCATGGCGCAGAGCTGTTCCGTCGGGCCATCGATGAAGGCCTGTTCTTCTTCGGTCAGATGCGGAGCCGGGTAGGCGAGCAGGGTGCGCCAGTCGGGGCGGCCGCTGAACAGTTCGCCGTCCCACCATACGGTGCCGGCGTCGATCGCCTCGCGCTCGGTTTGCGACATCGGCGGCAGGGTGCGCTGGAACCACTTGAACACCGGGCCGGTGAATACCTTGCGGCGCCATTCCGGTAGCGCCACCAGGGCGACTTTCAGTGCCAGCACTATCCAGATCAGGGTCAGCAGCCAGCCGGGAGCGCTGCTGAAAATGCCCATCAGCAGCACATACGCCGCAATGATGCCGAGAATCTGCAAGGGCGCCAGGCGCCGGTGCGTGAGGTACGCCGCGCCGATCACCAGCACTACCAACCACAACAGCAACATAATCTGTCCTCCTTGGAACCAGGGGGGGTAAGCCGTCCCAGACAGCTTAGACGCAACGCTGCGAACGGCCGGGTCAGAACAGTGACAGGGTATGGCGGCGGGAGTTTCAGGGCATTGCTTGTCTGTACCGGCCTCTTCGCGGGTACAGGCGACGAAAGTCTGGAGTAGACTGCACCACCTCCGCATTCATAAGGACGTTGCCATGCTGAAGATCTGGGGCCGCAAGAATTCGAGCAATGTGCGCAAGGCGCTGTGGATCGCCCACGAGTTGGGCCTGGACTTCGAATCCATCGACGCCGGCGGCGCCTTCGGCGTGGTCAACGAGCCGCACTACCGCGCCCGCAACCCCAACGGCCTGGTGCCGATGCTGGAAGACGGCGACCTGACCCTGTGGGAGTCCAACACCATCGTCCGCTACCTGTGCGCCGAATACGGTGCGGAGCAGGGCTGGTACCTGGACGACCCGCGTCAGCGCGCCCTGGCGGACAAGTGGATGGACTGGACCACCTCATCCTTCGCCACGCCGTTCCGCCCACTGTTCTGGGGCCTGTTGCGCACCCCGGAAGACCAGCGCGACTGGGTGGCGATCAACGCCGCGCACAAGCAGTGCGCCCAGCTGCTGGCCATTGCCGACGAAACCCTGGCCAAGCAACCGTACCTGTCCGGTGACCAGATCGGCATGGGCGACATCCCACTGGGTAGCTTCATCTATGCCTGGTTCGAAATGCCCATCGAGCGCCCGGCCATGCACCACCTGGAAGCCTGGTACGCGCGCCTCAAGGCCCGCCCGGCCTACCAGGCTGCAGTGATGACCGCGCTGACCTGATCGAACACCACGGCTACTTCGATAGTCATTATCAATACACATGACTGTACTTGTGCGGCCAGGCCAAGCACCATTGGCCGCACTCACTGCGCCAGTGACTTTACCTGGCGTGTCCTGCACCTTTTTCTTCGGTAAGTGACCCGCTATGAGTTCCGCCCTGTCCATCCGACAGCTGACCAAGACCTACGGCAACGGCTTCCAGGCCCTCAAGGGCATCGATCTGGATGTTGCCGAAGGCGACTTCTTCGCCTTGCTCGGCCCCAACGGCGCGGGCAAGTCCACCACCATCGGCATCCTCTCCACCCTGGTCAACAAGACCAGCGGCACGGTCAACGTGTTCGGCCACGACCTGGACCGCGAGCCGTCGGCGCTCAAGCGCTGCCTGGGCGTGGTGCCGCAGGAGTTCAACTTCAACCAGTTCGAGAAAACCTTCGACATCGTCGTGACCCAGGCCGGTTACTACGGCATCCCGCCCAAGGTGGCCAAGGAGCGTGCCGAGCAGTACCTGACCCAGCTCGGCCTGTGGGACAAGCGTGACGTGCAGTCGCGTTCGCTGTCGGGGGGCATGAAGCGCCGCCTGATGATTGCCCGCGCGCTGATCCACGAACCGCGCCTGCTGATTCTCGACGAGCCCACTGCCGGTGTGGATATCGAACTGCGCCGTTCGATGTGGAGCTTCCTCACCGAGCTGAACCAGAAGGGCATCACCATCATCCTCACGACCCACTATCTGGAAGAGGCTGAGCAGCTGTGCCGCAACATCGGCATCATCGACCACGGCACCATCGTCGAGAACACCAGCATGCGCCAGTTGCTGGGCAAGCTGCATGTCGAAACCTTCGTCCTCGACATCAAGCAGGACCTGGCCACTGCACCGGTGCTGCAGGGCTACCCGTGCCGGCTGCTGACCCCGCACACCCTGGAAGTGCAGGTGGACAAGGACATCGGCATCACCGCGCTGTTCGGCCAGCTGGCGCTGCAGAACATCGAGGTGCAGAGCCTGCGCAACAAGACCAACCGACTCGAGGAGCTGTTCGTGTCCCTGGTGGAAAAAAACCTGTCGAAGGTGGCCGTATGAGTGTGGAACTGCGCACCAACTGGGTCGCCCTGAACACCATCGTCTACCGCGAAGTGCGGCGCTTCCTGCGTATCTGGCCGCAGACCCTGCTGCCGCCGGCGATCACCATGGTCCTGTACTTCGTCATCTTCGGTAACCTGATCGGCCGGCAGATCGGCGACATGGGTGGCTTCACCTACATGGAGTACATCGTGCCGGGGCTGATCATGATGTCGGTGATCACCAACTCCTACGGCAACGTGGTGTCGAGCTTCTTCGGCAGCAAGTTCCAGCGCTCCATCGAAGAGCTGATGGTGTCGCCGGTATCGCCACACACCATCCTCGTCGGTTACGTGCTGGGTGGCGTGCTGCGCGGCCTGGCGGTGGGCGTGATCGTGACCTTCCTGTCGCTGTTCTTCACCCACCTGCAGGTGCACCACCTGGGCGTGACCGTGGTCGTGGTGCTGCTGACCGCCACCATCTTCTCGCTGCTGGGCTTCGTCAACGCGGTGTTCGCGCGCAACTTCGACGACATCTCGATCATCCCGACCTTCGTGCTGACGCCGCTGACCTACCTGGGCGGGGTGTTCTACTCGATCAACCTGCTGCCGCCGTTCTGGCAGACCGTGTCGCTGGCCAACCCGGTGCTGCACATGGTCAACTCGTTCCGCTACGGCATCCTAGGGGTGTCGGATATCAGCATTGGCACGGCGATCACCTTCATGCTGGTGGCCACTGCGGTGCTCTACGTTGTTTGCGTTCGCTTGCTGGTCAGCGGCCGTGGCATGCGGGCCTGAAGCCTTGCACCGGCATTGGCGACGACGCCACTGCCGGCCCACCCACCAGCGCCAGTAGAACATGGTGGTGAAGTAGGCAAGGATGCCCAGCACCACGCCGCACACCACCGAGCCGAGCAGGAAGGGTTGCCACAGCGTCGACAGCTGGTCGGTGATCCACTGGAAAGTCAGCTCGTCGGGCAGGGTGCGTGGCGGGATCTGCATCAGCCAGGCGCCGGTCATGTAGGTGACGAAGAACACCGGCGGCATGGTCAGCGGGTTGGTCAGCCACACCAGGCTGACCGCGATCGGCAAGTTGCCACGTACCGGGATTGCCAGCGCCGCCGCCAGCAGCATCTGCATGGGGACGGGAATCAACGCCGCGAACAGGCCCACGCCCATGGCCCGTGCCACCGAATGGCGGTTCAGGTGCCAGAGGTTGGGATCGTGCAGCAACTTGCCGAAAAAGCGTAAGGACTTGTGTTCCCGAATGCTGGTCGGGTCCGGCATGTAGCGTTTGAAAAGTCGGCGCGGCATGTAGGCTCCCGGAGCGTTGATCCGGGCAGTATGCCCTGATTCCCGCTCAGCCTCGTTTAGAGTTTGTGACAATTGTTGAGCAAGCGCTGCCGGCAATTGGGCTATGCCTCAGAAGGTGATTTCGCTTCTGGAGCTCTACTTCATGCGCACAGGGATGTTTGCGCTCGCGCTCGGGCTGTTGTGCCTGGGCTTTCTCCCCGCATTGCCATCGGTCGGATGGCTGGTGCTGCTGGCTGTAGCCGGTGGCCTCGGCCTGTTCACCCGACTGTGGCCGCTGGGCTGTTTTCTGTTGGGCCTGTGTTGGGCCTGCTGGTCTGCGCAGCAGGCGCTGGATGACCGCCTGGCCACCGGGCTGGATGGCCGCACCTTGTGGCTTGAGGGCCAGGTGGTCGGCCTGCCGACCCGGACTGCGCAGGGGGTGCGTTTCGAGCTGGACGCGGCCCGCTCGCGGCGGGCAGAGCTGCCGCAGCGCCTGCAATTGAGCTGGTTCGACGGCCCGCCGCTGCGGGCGGGCGAGCAGTGGCGGCTGGCGGTGACCTTGCAGCGCCCGGCCGGGCTGCTCAACCCGCATGGGCCGGACCGTGAGGCGCAATTGCTGGCGCGGCGGGTAGGTGCGACCGGTACGGTCAAGGCCGGGCAGTTGCTGGCGCCGGTTGCCGGCGGCTGGCGCGACACGCTGCGCCAGCGCCTGCTGGCAGTGGACGCCAATGGCCGGCAGGCAGCGTTGGTGGCTCTGGTGCTTGGCGACGGGGCAGGCCTGGCCCGGGAGGACTGGCAAACGTTGCAGGCCACCGGCACGGTGCACCTGCTGGTGATCTCTGGCCAGCACATCGGCCTGGTTGCCGGCTTGCTGTATGGCCTGGTTGCCGGGCTGGCGCGTTGGGGGCTGTGGCCCGCTCGTCTGCCCTGGCTGCCCTGGGCGTGTGGCCTGGCCATGGCTGCGGCACTGGCCTACGGTTGGTTGGCTGGTGGCGGTGTACCGGTGCAGCGTGCCTGCCTGATGCTGGCCGTGGTGTTGTTCTGGCGCCTGCGTTTTCGCCACCTTGGTGCGACCTTGCCGTTGCTGCTGGCGCTGGTTGCCGTGCTGCTGGTGGAGCCGTTGGCCGCGCTGCTGCCCGGGTTCTGGCTGTCGTTCGCGGCCGTGGCCACGCTTGGCTATTGCTTCAGTGCCCGCCTGGGCGGCTGGCGGCCCTGGCAGGCCTGGACGCGGGCGCAATGGGTGATTGCCATCGGTTTGCTGCCGGTGCTGCTGGCTACGGGTTTGCCAGTGAGCCTGAGTGCGCCGCTGGCCAACCTTGTTGCGGTGCCTTGGGTCAGCCTGGCGGTATTGCCGTTGGCGTTGCTGGGGACCTTGTTGCTGCCGCTGGGCGGGGTAGGGCAGGTGCTGTTGTGGCTGGCGGGTGGTCTGCTCGATGTGCTTTTCCGGCTGCTGGAGTTGGTGGCGCAACAGCAGTCGGCGTGGCTGCCAGCAGTTCTGCCGTTGTGGGCCTGGCTGCTGGTGTGCCTGGGTACGTTGCTGGTTTTGATGCCTCGTGGCGTACCACTGCGCGGGTTGGGTGGCGTGATGCTGCTGGCGCTGTGGGTACCTCGGGAGACGGTGCCGTTCGGCCAGGTCGAGGTCTGGCAGCTGGATGTCGGCCAGGGGCTGGCGGTGCTGTTGCGCACCCGGCATCACAACCTGCTGTACGACGCCGGGCCGGCCAGGGGAGAGAGCGACCTGGGCGAGCGGGTGGTGTTGCCGACCTTGCGCAAGCTAGGGGTGGGCAGCCTGGACCTGATGCTGGTCAGCCACGCCCATGCCGACCACGCCGGTGGTGCTGGCGCAATCATGCGTGGCCTGCCGGTCGAGCGGGTGATCGGCGGCGAAGTGCTGGATGACATGCAACTGCAGCCTTGTGTCAGTGGCGACCAGTGGACGTGGGATGGCGTGCGCTTTTCGCTGTGGCGCTGGGCTGATGGGCAGAGCAGCAATGACCGCTCCTGTGTGTTGCTGGTCGAGGCGCAGGGTGAGCGGTTGTTGCTGGCGGGAGATATGGAAGCGGGTGCCGAACGGGCCTGGCTTGCGGCCACAGAAGCGCCGCGGATCGACTGGCTGCAGTCGCCGCACCATGGCAGCCGCAGTTCGTCCAGCGAGGCCTTCATCCGCGCCACGGCGCCGCGCGGGGTACTGATTTCGCGCGGGCGCAACAACAGCTTCGGGCACCCGCATGCGCAGGTGGTCGAACGTTATCGGCGGCATGGGGTGGTGATGCATGACACAGCGGAGCAGGGGGCGTTGCGGCTGGTGTTGGGGAGGCAGGGGGAGGTGGAGGGTATGCGGGGGCAGCGGCGGTTTTGGCGGGTTCGGGTGCAGTGAGGTGTAGTGGCTTGCAGGTGCTTGCCTATACATTTTCAGCGCCTGTGAGATCGAGCGCCGCCCGCGCGGCGCATCGCCGGCAAGCCGGCTCCCACATCTGTTTCGGGCCAGTCTC
>RCUT01000743.1_pt1 | contig 16436 bp, 12 predicted proteins | sample 2166171 | NCBI WGS metagenome assembly RCUT01 (sample SAMN09932757, study PRJNA488358) | compost metagenome | isolation source: compost soil in 4-hydroxybenzoic | place: Germany: Experimental Botanical Garden
GCTCGATGGCCTCGCGGGTTTCACCGGCAATCTGCCGGCCCTGGCTGGTCAGGCGATTGGCTTCCTGGGTGGCGTCGGCGGTGCGCTGCACGTTATTGGCCACTTCCTGGGTGGTGGCGGCCATCTGGTTGACCGCGGCGGCCACCTGCTCGGTCTCCACCCGCTGGCGTTCCAGCCCGTCGGAGCTGTTGTGGGCCAGGGTGTCGGCCTGGCGCGCCTGCTGGGTAAGGTGCTCGGCGGTGTCCTGGAGGCGGGTCAGGCAGGTCTTCAGGCGGGCTTCCTGGCTGAGCATGGCCATTTCCAGGCGTGCCTGTACGCCACGGCTGTCGGTATACATCTGCGCGATCAGCGGATCCGAGGTGGTCTGCTCGGCCAGGTGCAGCAGGCGCTTGATGCCACGGTTCTGCCAGGCCAGGCCGGTCAGGCCCAGGGGGATGGAGAGCAGGGCGGCGAGCAGGAAGCCCCAATGGGAGTTCAGCCAGGCGCCGATGAGGAAGCCGACCTGGCTGATGAGGATGAACGGCAGCCAGTCCTGCAGCACCGGCAACCAGCGGTCGCGGGTGGGGATGGCCGACTTGCCGGCATTCAGGCGCTGGTAGAGGGCTTCGGCGCGGCGCACCTGCTCGGTGCTGGGTTTGATCCGCACCGACTCGTAGCCGGTGATCTGGCTGCCTTCGAAGATGGGCGTGACATAGGCGTTGACCCAGTAGTGGTCGCCATTCTTGCACCGGTTCTTCACCACCCCCATCCAGGGACGGCCCTTCTTCAGGGTCGCCCACATATGGGCGAACACCGCCGGCGGCACGTCGGGGTGGCGGACCAGGTTGTGGGGCGAGCGGACCAGCTCTTCTCGGTCGTAGCCGCTGATATCGATGAACGCCTCGTTGCAATAGGTGATCACACCCTTGCTGTCCGTGGTGGAGATCAGGCGTTGCTCGGCCGGGAAGCTGCGTTCCCGCTGGGTGATTGGTTGGTTGTTTCTCATGATGTCCATCCGCAAGGCTTGTTATTGCTATCGGCATCCAGGCGCTTAGGTTGAGCCTTTTCTTTGCGCGCTAGTCTACCGAGTTTCAAACCTGCGTTCGGCGATGTTCGCTCGCCGTCATCCCGAGGAAATGAGAGTGGGCCTGCGGTGGAGGGCCGCGGCCCGGAGGCGATCCGGGCCACGGTCTATTCGGAGGGTGGGCAGAGGTCGCGTGTCCGTTATCCCGCCAGCAGCTGACGCAGCACGTAGTGCAGGATGCCGCCGGCCTTGAAGTACTCGACCTCGTTCAGGGTGTCGATGCGGCACAGCAGCTCCGCCTCGTCCTTCGAACCGTCCTCGCGGGTGATCTCCAGGCGCAGGTCCATGTGCGGGCGCAGGACGGCGCCGTCCAGTCCGCTGATGGCGATTGTTTCCCTGCCGGTCAGGCCCAGGGTCTTGCGGTCATCGCCGTCCTTGAACTGCAGGGGCAGTACGCCCATGCCCACCAGGTTGGAGCGGTGGATGCGTTCGAAGCTTTCAGCGATCACTGCCTTGACCCCCAGCAGGTTGGTGCCCTTGGCCGCCCAGTCGCGGGAAGACCCGGTGCCGTATTCCTTGCCGGCCACTATCACCAGTGGCGTGCCTTCGGCCTGGTAGCGCATGGCGGCGTCGTAGATCGCCAGTTTCTCGCCGCTGGGCACATGCAGGGTGTTGCCGCCTTCCTCACCGCCGAGCATCTCGTTACGGATGCGGATATTGGCGAAGGTGCCGCGCATCATCACTTCGTGGTTGCCACGCCGCGAGCCGTAGGAGTTGAAGTCCGCGGGGGCCACGCCGTGTTCGCGCAGGTAGCGTCCGGCAGGGCTGTCGGCCTTGATGTTGCCGGCGGGAGAGATGTGGTCGGTGGTCACCGAATCCCCGAGCAGGGCGAGGATGCGCGCCTGGCGCACGTCTTCCACCCGAGGCGGGGCGCCGGTGATATCAGCGAAGAAGGGTGGGTGCTGGATGTAGGTGGAGTCCGCCTGCCAGGCGTAGGTGTCGGACTCCGGCACCTTTATCGACTGCCATTTCTCATCTCCGGTGAAGACCGCGGCGTACTCCTTGCGGAACATGGCGGTGTCCACGTTCTGGATGGCCGCGGCTATCTCCTGCTGGCTCGGCCAGATGTCCCTGAGGTAGACCGGTTGGCCGTCCTTGCCCTGGCCCAGGGGCTGGCTGGCTAGGTCCAGGCGTACGCTGCCGGCCAGGGCGTAGGCCACCACCAGGGGCGGCGATGCCAGCCAGTTGGCCTTCACCAGCGGGTGCACCCGGCCCTCGAAGTTGCGGTTGCCGGAAAGCACCGAGGCCACGGTCAGGTCGGCTTGCTGGATGGCCTGCTCGATGGGATCGAGCAGCGGTCCCGAGTTGCCGATGCAGGTGGTGCAACCGTAGCCGACCAGGTTGAAGCCAAGCTGGTCCAGGTAGGTCGTGAGACCGGCGGCCTTGAAGTACTCGGTCACCACCTTGGAGCCGGGGGCCAGGGAGGACTTGACCCAGGGCTTGCGGGTGAGGCCCTTTTCCACGGCCTTTTTCGCCAGCAGGCCGGCGGCCATCATCACACTGGGGTTGGAGGTGTTGGTGCAGGAGGTGATGGCGGCTATGACCACGGCACCATCGTCCAGGGGGAAGCTCTGGCCGTCGTCGAGGGTGACCAGGCCATTGCCCGCTGCGCGCGCGCCCTCGGGCTTCAACTGCAGACCCAGCAAGTCGTCGAAGGCCTGGGGTACCTGGGGCAGCGGTACCCGGTCCTGCGGGCGCCGAGGGCCGGCCAGGCTGGCTTCGACGCTGGAGAGGTCCAGCGCCAGGCTGTCGGTGAACAAAGGCTCGTGACCGGGCTCGCGCCACAGGCCCTGGGCCTTGCTGTAGGCCTCCACCAACTGCACGGTTTCGTCCGGGCGGCCCGACAGGCGCAGGTAGCCCAGGGTAATGTCGTCCACCGGGAAGAAGCCGCAGGTGGCGCCGTATTCCGGAGCCATGTTGGCGATGGTGGCGCGGTCGGCCAGGGGCAGGTCGGCCAGGCCGTCGCCGTAGAACTCGACGAATTTCCCCACCACGCCCTTCTTGCGCAGCATCTGGGTGACGGTGAGCACCAGGTCGGTGGCGGTGATGCCTTCGCGGAGCTTGCCGGTGAGCTTGAAGCCGATCACCTCGGGGATCAGCATCGACACCGGCTGGCCGAGCATGGCCGCCTCGGCCTCGATGCCGCCGACACCCCAGCCGAGCACGCCGAGGCCGTTGATCATGGTGGTGTGGGAGTCGGTGCCGACCAGGGTGTCGGGGAAGGCCCAGGTCAGGCCATCTTCCTCGCGGGTCCAGACGGTACGGGCGAGGTATTCCAGGTTGACCTGGTGGCAGATGCCGGTGCCCGGTGGCACCACGCTGAAGTTGTCGAAGGCGCGCTGGCCCCAGCGCAGGAAGGCGTAGCGTTCGCCGTTGCGCTGCATTTCGATCTCGACGTTCTGTCCGAAGGCGGCCTGGGAGGCGAAGCGGTCCACCATCACCGAGTGGTCGATCACCAGGTCCACCGGCGACAGTGGGTTGATCCGCTGCGGGTCACCCCCGGCGGCGGCCACGGCGGCGCGCATGGCGGCCAGGTCGACCACCGCCGGTACGCCGGTGAAGTCCTGCATCAGCACCCGCGCCGGGCGGTACTGGATCTCCCGCTCCGAGCTGCGCGGGCCGAGCCAGTCGGCCAGGGCCTTGAGATCGGCTGCAGTGACGGTTTCGTCGTCCTCCCAGCGCAGCAGGTTTTCCAGCAGCACTTTCATCGACATGGGCAGCCTGTCGATGGCGCCCAGGCGTTTGGCGGCCTCGGGCAGGCTGAAGTAGTGGTATGTCTTGCCAGCGACGTCGAGGCTGCGGCGGCAGTTCAGGCTATCCAGGGAAGGCATCGGGACATCTCCTTTTGGCCCACACGGCATGGGCCGGCTGCTCGTACAGAATCTTAAAAGTTAGTTCTGCTCGGCGGGTCTCGCCATGTCAGCCGACCGGCTGGGCGCGCCCCGGGGTCCCAGGGTAGGGCATCTTGATGTAGGAAATTGCTTCCTGACCTGTGTGAAAACGGCCGTCACGCAACTATAGTGCGCGCCCAGGAGGAGCCCCCCGATGAACACCCTGTTGCTGCATTGCCGCCCCGGATTCGAGGGCGAGGTCTGTGCCGAGATGTCCGAGCACGCCGCCCGCCTCGACGTGGCAGGCTACGCCAAGGCCAAGCCGCAGAGCGCCTGCGCCGAATTCATCTGCACCGAGCCCGGCGGCGCGGAGCGGATGATGCGCAAGCTGCGCTTCGGCCAACTGATCTTTCCCCGCCAGTGGGCCCGCGGCGACTATGTCGACCTGCCGGAAACCGACCGCATCGGCGTGCTGCTGGAGGCGCTGGCCGGCTACCCGGTGTGCGGCAGCCTCTGGCTGGAGGTGCTGGACACCAACGAAGGCAAGGAGCTGTCGACCTTCTGCCGCAAGTTCGAAAAGCCCCTGCGCGCTGCCCTGGCCAAGGCCGGCCGGCTCAAGGACGACCCGCAGCTGCCGCGCCTGCTGCTGACCTTCCGCAGTGGCCGCGAGGCCTTCGTCGGCCTGGCCGAGCCGAACAACTCGGCGCTCTGGCCGATGGGTATCCCGCGCCTGAAATTCCCCCGCGAGGCGCCGAGCCGCTCCACCCTCAAGCTGGAAGAGGCCTGGCACCACTTCATCCCCCGTGCCGACTGGGACAAGCGCCTGGCGCCGGGCATGACCGCCGTGGACCTGGGCGCCGCCCCCGGCGGCTGGACCTGGCAACTGGTGCAGCGGGAAATCAAGGTGACGGCGGTGGACAACGGCCCCATGGCCGAGAACCTGATGTACTCCGGCTTCGTCGAGCACCAGCGCGCCGACGGCTTCACCTTCAAGCCGCGGCGGCCGGTGAACTGGATGGTCTGCGACATCGTGGAGAAGCCCGCGCGCACCGCGGCGATGATCGAGACCTGGCTGGGCGAGGGCTGGTGCCAGGAGGCCGTGGTCAACCTCAAGCTGCCGATGAAGCAGCGTTACGCCGAGGTGCAGAAGCTGCTCGCGCGCATCGACGATGGGCTCAAGGGCCGGGGACTCAAGGTATCCATCGGCTGCAAGCAGCTCTATCACGACCGCGAGGAAGTGACCTGCCATCTGCGCAGGTTGTAGGGAGCGGCTGATGGTGCTGCTGATTCATTGTGGGGGCGAATTCATTCGCTAAGGGCAGCTCCGCTGCCCCCTCGAAACTTGCAGGGCAGGCCTTCGGCCTGCTTGGCGAATGAATTCGCCCCTACATCAGGCTCGCATCCGGCTCACCCAGTAACTCTGCTTGTGTCCCCGCGCCTGGTACTCCGCTGCCAGGCGCTCGGCTTCCTCACGGGTCAACTCCGCGCGCAGCACGAACTCGTTGCCGTTGTCATCCAGCCGCTTGACGCACCAGTTGCGTTCGGAAGCCTGGGGCATGTCTCGCCCTCCGGGGAAAGACCCCATGCTGCGCCGGCTTTCACTGGCTGGCCAGCGGCGCCTCCAGCGGCAGCAGCGGCGGCAGGCTGATTTCGCCCTTGAGCGTAGTGGCCCGAGGATTCCAGGAACTATTGAGCAGGTACTGGCCGCTGAAGCCGCTGACCCGTAGGCCCAGCTCGTCGCCAGGCCGGAGCAGCGCGCTGGCGGCGGCCAGGTCGACCTGGCTGGCGTTGAGCGGAGTGCTCTGTTCGCTCAGTACCTCGATTCCACCTCCGGACCGACGCACGGCCAGCGAGGCGAAGAGCAGCGGCGCATCAGCATCGCGCTGCAGCTCCAGGCGGGTGCTGCCCACCAGTCCGCTGGCGGCTTCGACCTTGCGCAGGGGGATGAAGCTGGCCGGGCTCAGCCAGCCGCTGGTCAGCGGGCGGATGCGGGTTTCCGGCAGGGGTTGGGGCGCCTCCATCTGCGGCGGGCGCTGCAGGGCCAGGCCGTTGTCCAGGTCCAGGCTGAGACAGAGGTCCGGCACGCTGTCGGCGGCGCCGGGGCGATTGCGCAGCTTGTCTTCGTACCAGGCGACCACCGCCTGGTAGAGGTTGATGGCGCGGTCGCCGCAATGCAGCACCGGCTCGTTGTTGAAGGGGGGCAGGCCGCTCCAGCGCTGCAGGGGCGGCGGCAGTATGTGGCCGCCCTGCATGCCCAGCAGGCGCACGTCGGCCTCGCCCTGGCGCAGGCAGTCGCGGATCGCCAGGCCCTGGTCGAGCGGGAACAGGGTGTCGCGCAGGCCCTGGATCAGCAGCGCATCGGCATGGGGCCGCTGGCCACGCTGGCAGTAACTGGCCAGGCTGTGGGCCTTGAGTTCGGCCCGGACCTGGGGCGCCATCTCGCCGCCCGCGCTCTTCAGGTAGGGCGCCTGGGTGAATTTGCCGAGGTCGTAGCCCGTGGCGATGCCCAGGCCCAGCAATACCCCGGTCCAGCCCACCTTCATCCGGCCGCCCGGAGCCAGGGCCTCGGACAGGTCGTACCAGGTGGCGATGGGCACTATGGCGTCGATGCGCGGGTCCTCCGCCGAGGCCAGCAGCTGCACGGCGCCGCCGTAGCTTTCACCGAGCATGCCGACGCGCGGATCGCCGGGACCATCCATGACCAGGCGCGGCAGATGGGCGCTGGCCCAGTCGACCACCGCCAGGGCGTCCTGGACCTCGTAGCGCGGGTCCATCATCTCGATATCGCCGTCGCTGCCGCCCCAGCCGCGCTGGTCGTAGCTGATGACCCAGAATCCGGCGCGCCAGGCCTTGAGCGCGGCGCGTCCGGACATCATCTGCCGGCCGTAGAAACCGTCCGGCCCGGTCACCCGCCAACCGCCCCAGCCGTGGGTGTGGACCACCAGCGGCGCCTGTTCGCCGGGCTTGAGCGCCGGCTGGAAGACGGTTGCCGAAATTCGTGTGCCGTCGCGCGCGGTGATCACCGTCTCAAAATGCGAGACGGGCAGTTCGCGGTCGGCGAGGGCCCTGAAATCGGGCAATTGTTCGCGGGCGGCGCAGCCGCCGAGCAGGAGGAGGGCGATGAACAGTTTGGCGAGACGCATCGGAATTCAGCTGCTGATGATGATGATTCGCGCAGCTTGCCCGAGCACCATGCCGCGGGGCGCCCATCCAAGGTTGTGTCGCGCTGTGGCCGGACGTCGCAGCGGCGCCGGCAAGGCTGGGCGGACTCCCGGCTTTGCGCCACAATAGCCGCCAGTTTTCGGAGTGCCCCATGTCCCAACAGCCTGATGCCATCCTCGACGCCACCGGCCTGAACTGCCCCGAGCCGGTGATGATGCTGCACAACAAGGTGCGCGACCTGCCGGCCGGCGGCCTGCTCAAGGTGATCGCCACCGACCCGTCGACGCGCCGCGACATCCCCAAGTTCTGCGTCTTCCTCGGCCATGAGCTGCTGGACCAGTCGGAAGAGGCGGGTACCTACCTCTACTGGATCCGCAAGAAGGCCGACTGATGCCTTACTACTTCGCCTACGGCTCGAACATGAACCCGGCGCGCATGCGCAGCCGCGGCCTGAGTTTCAGCGAAGCCATGGCAGGGCGCCTGGAGGGATACTCCCTGTGCTTCGACAAGCGCGCCCACGACCGCCCCGGCCGCTCCTACGCCAATATCCGCCACCAGCAGGGCGGGGTAGTGGAAGGCGTGCTCTATCGTCTGGACCACGAGGACGAGATCTGGAAGATGGACCCCTTCGAGGGCACGCCGATCTTCTACAGCCGCGAGCGCCTGCCGGTGATCACCGAGCAAGGGGTGCAGCCGGCCTGGGTCTACATCGCCAACCCGGCCATGCGCGAAGCGGGCCTCTCGCCGACTCGCAGCTACCTAGAGCACCTGCTGGCCGGGCGGGATTACCTCACTCCCGGCTACTGGGAAGCCCTGGCGGCCTTCCCGGCCCATCCCGACGATTGAATCCTGCGGGAGCGAATTCACGCGCGAATGATCAAGGGCCGCTCGATGCGGCCCTTTTTCATTACCGCCTGACCCTCGCCCGCGAACTGCGCGCCAGTCGCAGGCTGAGCAGCACCGCCGCACAGGTCAGGCCCACGACCAGTCCTTGCCAGAGTCCCTTGGGGCCGCTCGGCTCGCCCAGCCAGTCGGACAGCCCGAGGGCATAGCCCACCGGCAGGCCGATGCCCCAGTAGGCGAAGAGGGTGATGACCATGGTCGCGCGGGTGTCCTGGTAGCCGCGCAGGGCGCCGGCGGCGGCGACCTGGATGGCGTCGGAGAACTGGAACAGCGCCGAATAGACGATCAGCATGGCCGCCACCGCGATCACCTGCGGATCGGGCGAATACATCTTTGCGATCAGCTCGCGGCACAGCAGCATCAGGCTGGCGGACAGGCAGGCGTAGGCCAGCGAAGTGGCGATGCCGATGCCGGCGGCGAAGCGCGCCTCCCGCGGCTCGCCACGGCCCAGGGCCTGGCCGACGCGTACGGTGACGGCCATGGCCAGGGCGTAGGGGATCATGAAGATCAGGGCGCTGAAGTTCAGCGCGATCTGGTGCCCGGCGACCACTGTGGCGCCCAGCCCGCCGATCAGCAGGGCGATCACGGCGAAGATGCTCGACTCGGCGAACACCGCGATGCCGATGGGCCCGCCGATGGACAGCAGGCGCTTGATCAGCGGCCACTGCGGTTTGTCGAACCGGCTGAACAGCCGGCTCGACCTGTAGGCCGGGGCGCGGGTTATCCAGCTCAGCATGCCCAGCAACATGAACCACATCACCAGGCCGCTGGCCCAGCCGCAACCCACACCGCCCAGGGCCGGCATGCCCAGGTGGCCGTAGATCAGCACGTAGTTCAGCGGGATGTTCAGCAGCAGCCCGCAGATCCCCAGCACCATGCTCGGGCGGGTACGGCCCAGGCCGTCGCTGAAGCAGCGCAGCACGTAGTAGAGGGCCACGGCGGGGAAACCGAAGGCGATGCCCTGCAGGTAGCCCATGGCGGGGGCGATCAGATCCTGGTCCACGCCCATCAACTCCAGCACCGGCTGGGCGTTGAGCAGCAGCAGGGCGCCGCATAGGCCGACCACCAGGGCCAGCCAGAGCGCCTGGCGCACCAGGGGGCCGATCTCCTCCTGTTTGCCGGCGCCGAAACGCTCGGCCACCTTGGCGGTAGTGGCCAGGAGGATGCCGGTCATCAGCAGGAACACCGGTATCCAGATGGAATTGCCCAGGGCCACGGCGGCCAGGTCGCGTGGGCTGACGCGGCCGGCCATCACCGCATCGACGAAGCCCATGGCGGAGTTGGAAAGCTGGGCGATCATGATCGGAGAGGCCAGCTTGAGCAGCGCGCGCAACTCCGTGCTGGCGCGGCTGAATCGGGTTTGAGCGGGGTTCGCTGATAGTTCCATGTCAATCAGTCATCCACTGGGCAGACCAGTGGCGTCCAGGCAATAGGTGGCAGGGAGTTGGGTGCTGCCTGGTTGCGACGGGCTCGCAACGGTGCACTGTCCCAGCCTTTGCAGAAGAGGCTGCCGGCGGAACGGGACGTGGAGGCTGAGGGAGCGCTAGTCTACGCCCTGACACATTGGTCAGGAAAGGGGGCGAATGGGCGGCATTAGCGCGCCAGGCGGGCCGATTGCGTAGAATGGCGGTCTCTCTGCCGGAGCCTGCCATGCGAATAGTTGCCGACGAAAACATACCCCTGGTCGATGCCTTCTTCGGTGGCCTGGGCGAAATCCGCCGCCTGCCCGGCCGCGCCATCGATGCCGCTGCGCTGGCCGACGCCGACCTCTTGCTGGTGCGTTCGGTGACCCGTGTCGACCGTGCGCTGCTGGCCGGCAGCCCGGTGCGTTTCGTCGGTACCTGCACCATAGGCACCGACCATCTCGACCTCGATTACTTCAGCGAAGCCGGCATCGCCTGGTCCAGCGCGCCCGGCTGCAATGCCCGTGGCGTGGTCGACTACGTGCTCGGCAGCCTGCTGGTGCTGGCCGAGGATGCGGGCGTCGACCTCGCCTCGCGTACCTTTGGCGTGGTGGGCGCCGGCCAGGTCGGCGGGCGCCTGGTGGAAGTGCTGCGTGGTCTCGGCTGGCGCGTGCTGGTCTGCGACCCGCCGCGCCAGGCTGCCGAGGGCGGCGACTACGTCGATCTGGAAACCATCCTCCGCGAGTGCGACGCCATCAGCCTGCATACCCCGCTCAGCGCCGGCGGTGCGCACCCGACCCGGCACCTGCTGGATGCCGGGCGCCTGGAGCGCCTGCGCCCCGGTGCCTGGCTGGTCAATGCCAGTCGCGGCGCGGTAGTGGACAACCAGGCCCTGCGCGACGTGCTCGGTCGCCGCGGCGACCTGCGCGCGGTGCTGGATGTCTGGGAAGGCGAGCCCTTGGCGGACCTGGCGCTGGCGCGCCTGTGCCGCATCGCCACCCCGCATATCGCCGGCTACAGCCTGGAAGGCAAGCTGCGCGGCACGGCGCAGATCTACCAGGCCTGGTGCCGGTTCAGCGGACAGGCGGAAAGCGTTCGGCTGGACGACCTGCTGCCCGCCCCCTGGCTGGGTGAATTGAGCCTGGATGCCGGCTGCGACCCGGACTGGGCCCTGGCGACGCTCTGCCGCGCGGTGTACGACCCGCGCCGCGATGATGCGGATTTCCGCCGCAGCCTGGTCGGTGACGAGGCCGAGCGCCGCGCGGCCTTCGATGCCTTGCGCAAGCACTATCCGGTGCGGCGCGAGATCGACGGGCTGCGGGTACGTCTGATGGGGGACTCGCCCAGGTTGGCCGAAATCGTCCGGGCGTTGGGAGCGGAGCTGGTGTAGCAAGCGGCCCGGGATTGCCCCGGGCCACCGGGCTCAAGCCTGTTTCAGTTCGGCTGCCAGCTGCTTGTGCAGTTCCTGGCAGGCGCGCTGGATCATGGTTTCGGTGATGGGAATCTCACGGCCCTGGGCGTCGATGATGGCGCCGCCTACGGGTCGACGCTGCTGCAGCGGGATCACGCGGCGTTCGGAAGTGCTGTCGTTCAAGCTCATGGCCTGTCTCCTCTTCAGGTAGTGCGCGCAGTCTAGGTACCGTAGATGAACACGCAGTGACAGTTGGCGCCGGCAAATGCGCCGGAAAAACGAAAGACCAGAAAACAATAAACCAGGAATCACTAGCAGCGAATGTGCCAACTGCGAGCGTCCTGGTCCTGGTGGATGGACCCCCTGCGCGGGGTGCGAGTTCAGTACGAGGTTTAGCATGTCCATGTTCCATATGGGTCTGATCATCAACCCACTGGCCGGTCTGGGTGGCCCGGCGGCACTCAAGGGCAGCGACGGGGTCGCCGCAGAGGCCCTGGCCAGAGGCGCCGAGCCCAGGGCGGCGGCGCGCACGCGCCTGGCCCTGGAGAGCCTGCTGCCGCTCGTCGGGCGCCTGGAGTTCCTCACCTTCCCCGGCCCCATGGGGGCCGACCTGTTGCAGGAGATGGGCTTCACCCACCGGGTGCTGGGTCATCTCGACGGCCCGCAGACCCGCGCCGAGGATACCCGCCACGCGGTCGAGGCCCTGCAGGACGCCGCTGTGGCGCTGATTCTCTTCGCCGGCGGCGACGGCACGGCGCGGGATGTCAGCGCCGTGGTGCGCGAGGGGCAACCGGTACTGGGCATTCCCGCCGGCGTGAAGATCCATTCCGGGGTCTACGCCATCAGCCCGCGCGCCGCCGGCGAATTGGCGCGGCGCCTGGTGGAAGGCGGCCTGGTGCGCCTGGCCAGCGGCGAAGTGCGCGACCTGGACGAAGCCGCCCTGCGCGACGGCAAGGTCGCCGCACGCTGGTACGGCGAACTGACGGTGCCCGAGGAGGGGCACTTCATGCAGCACGTCAAGCAGGCGGGCGCGGAGTCCGAGGAGCTGGTGCTGGTGGACCTGGCCGACTGGCTGAACGACAGCTGGGAGGAGGGCGTGCGTTACGTCTTCGGGCCTGGCTCCACCTTGCATGGCCTGGCCACCAACCTGGGGCTGGAGACCACCCTGCTGGGGGTGGACGTGATCGAGGACGGCCAGGTGCTGGCGCGGGATGTCACCGAGGCGCAGCTCTACGAGCTGGTGGATGGCCATCCGGCGCGGCTGCTGGTCACCGCCATCGGCGGCCAGGGCCATATCATCGGCCGCGGCAACCAGCAGATCAGTCCGCGCGTGCTGCGTGCCATCGGCCTGGATCACCTGCGGGTGGTGGCCACCAAGCGCAAGCTCGGTACCCTGCACGGCCGGCCATTGCTGGTGGACAGCGGCGATCCCGCCCTGGACGAGGCTTTCCCCGATGCCGTGCGGGTCTGGGCCGGCTACAAGGAGGAGCTGCTGTATCCCGTGGGTTGGGGCGATGCGAGCTGAGGCGGGGGCCGCGCCTCACTGAGACAGGGGCGTATCGGCTACTATCGGCGTCACCTTCCCGTGGATGCAGGAGCATCGCGATGGATGCCGATCAGTACCCGCCCCATATCCGGCCCGGCGAGCGTGTCGTGCTCTTCGATGGGGTGTGCAAGCTCTGCAACGGCTGGGCGAGGTTCCTGATCCGTCATGACCGGGCGCGGGTCTTCAAGCTGGCCTCCGTGCAGTCCCCGGAGGGCCAGGCGATCCTGCGCTGGTTCGGTCTGCCGACTGACAGCTACGCCACCCTGCTGTATGTCGAGGGCCGCGAACTGGTCGTCCGCTCGGAAGCCATCGCGCGTATTCTCCGCCAGCTGCCGGCACCCTGGCCGTTGCTGGGGGGGTTCCGCTTCCTGCCGCTGGGCCTGCGGGATTGGTGCTACGACCGCATTGCCCTGAACCGCTACCGTCTTTTCGGTCGCTATGACGCCTGCCTGTTGCCGTCTCCCGACCATGAGGGGCGCTTCCTGAATGCCGACCGCTGACTTGCACCGCCTCACCGTCCCGCGCGGTTGCGGAGGGGCCCTCCGGTCCGTTGGTGGTCCCCGATGACGTCCATTCTTTCCGCTCGCCAACGCAACGCCCTGCGCATGGCCGGCCGCTTCGTCGCGCCCTATCGCTGGCGGGTGATAGGCGCGCTGCTGGCGCTGCTGTTCACCGCCGGAATCACCCTGTCCATGGGGCAGGGCATCCGCCTGCTGGTCGACCAGGGGCTGACGACCCAGTCCCAGGAGGCGCTGCAGCGAACGGTCATGCTGTTCTTCGGCCTGGTGCTGGCCCTGGCCGTGGGCACCTTCACCCGTTTCTATCTGGTGTCCTGGATCGGCGAGCGCTTCGTCGCGGATATCCGCAAGCGCGTGTTCGACCACTTGATCCAGCTGCATCCAGGGTTCTACGAGAGCAACCGCGCCTCGGAAATCCAGTCGCGGCTGACCGCCGATACCACCCTGCTGCAATCGGTGATCGGCTCATCCCTGTCCATGGCGCTGCGCAACGGCATCATGCTGGTCGGCGGCATAGCCCTGTTGTTCATCACCAATCCCAAGCTCACCGGCATCGTGCTACTGGCGCTGCCGCTGGTGCTGGCACCTATCCTGATCTTCGGCCGCCGGGTACGACGCCTGTCGCGACAGAGCCAGGACCGTATCGCCGATGTCGGCAGCTATGTCGGTGAGACCCTGGGGCAGATCAAGACCGTGCAGGCCTACAACCACCAGGCGCAGGATCGCCAGCGCTTCGCCCGCACCGTGGAAGGCGCCTTCGATACCGCACGGCTGCGCATCGCCCAACGTGCCTGGTTGATCACCCTGGTGATCGTGCTGGTGCTCGGCGCCGTGGGGGTGATGCTCTGGGTCGGCGGCACGGACGTGATAGCCGGGCGCATCACGCCCGGGGACCTGGCGGCTTTCGTTTTCTACAGCCTGATCGTGGGGGCGGCCTTCGGTGCCATCAGCGAAGTGATCGGCGAACTGCAGAGCGCGGCCGGCGCGGCGGAACGCATTGCCGAGCTGCTCCAGGCGCGCAACGCCATCCGTGCCCCGGAGCAGGGGCGGGTGACGCTTGCGCCGCGGGTCAGCGGCCGCATCGAACTGCGCGGGGTGCGCTTCTCCTACCCCAGCCGCCCCGAAGTGAACGCCCTGGACGGCGTCAGCCTGGACGTGCGTCCCGGCGAGACCCTGGCCCTGGTGGGGCCTTCGGGGGCTGGCAAGTCGACGGTGTTCGAGCTGCTGCTGCGCTTCTTCGACCCGCAGGAGGGCGCCATCCTGGTGGAAGGTACGGAGCTGGATCAGCTCGACCCCGCCGACCTGCGCCGATGCTTTGCCCTGGTATCGCAGAATCCGGCGCTGTTCTTCGGCAGCGTCGAGGACAACATCCGCTACGGCCGTCCCGAGGCCAGTGACGCCGAAGTGGAAGCAGCAGCCCGCGCGGCCCATGCCCACGAGTTCATCACCCGCCTGCCCCAGGGCTACCAGACGCATCTGGGGGAGGGCGGTATCGGCCTGTCCGGCGGCCAGCGGCAGCGCCTGGCCATTGCTCGCGCGTTGCTGGTGGATGCCCCAATTCTGCTGCTGGATGAAGCCACCAGTGCCCTGGACGCGGAAAGCGAGCACCTGATCCAGCAGGCCCTGCCGACCCTGATGAGCGGCCGCACCACCCTGGTGATCGCCCACCGCCTGGCCACGGTGCAGAACGCCGACCGTATCGCGGTGATGGAGCGGGGCAAGGTGGTGGCCATCGGGCGTCATGGCCAACTTGTGGCCAGCAACCCGCTCTATGCGCGGCTGGCGGAACTGCAGTTCGGTACCCAGACCGAGGGCGAGCTGGAGTAGTGTTCTCCCGCAGAGCTTTGTCGCCAGTGACGCGTAGTAGCAGTCTGGCGGGGGGGGGGCGTGCCCCGCCTGAAACCAATGTCGAGCTTCGCAGGTTTATGGCTCGAGCAATAAAAAAGGGGATGCCAATGGCATCCCCTTCTTCATTCAGGCTTGGCTTCAGACGACCGGTTTGGTCTCGTCCTTGGCTTCATCCTTTTCTTCTTCCTCGGCCTTGGGCTCGGCTTTCACCGGTGCCTCGGCCTCGGTCGCTACCGCCACTTGCTCCGACTGTTCGGCCGGGGCTTCGACGGGTTGTTCCACTGCCTGCTCGACGGCCTCTACGGCCGGCTGCTCGGCCGCTACGACTTCCTCGGCCACGCCGGAAATGGCGTGTACGGCGGCAGAAACCGGCTCGGCGGCGACTACGGCTTCAACTGCGTTGGCGGCAGCCGCTTCGGCTTCCTTGGCCAGGCGCTCGGCTTCGCGCTGACGGCGGCGAACTTCACGCGGGTCGTTGGGCGCGCGACCGGTGCTGGACAGGGCGGCGGCGGGGGCCTCGACCTGCGGAGCAGCGGCTACCGGAGCTTCTTCCACCGGGGTGGCAGCAGGCTCTTCGGTCACGACTGCAGCCGGAGCGGCTTCGATGACCTGGGGCGCCTCGATCACGGCCGGAGCTTCGACCTCTACGACCACTTCGGCTACCGGCTCGACGACCGACGCAGCTTCTTCGACCTGGGCGACGACAGCCTCGGCTTCGACCACCTGGGCTTCCACCTGGACCGGTTCCTGGCTGGTGGCTTCGGTAACGTCGGCGACCGCTTCTGCAGCGACCACGGCGGTAGCGGCTACTGCGGCGACCTGGACAGCTTCGGCAGGGATGGCCTGCTCGGCGCCTTCCTGGCCTTCCGCCAGCTCTTCGCCACCGGCTTCACGCTGACGCTCGCGGCGGTTGCTGCGGCGGCGCTGGCCACGGGAGCGGCGACGCGGGCGTTCGCCATCGGCGCCTTCCTGATCGTCGTCCAGCAGCTCTTCGTTGTTCAGCAGTTCCTCGTCGACCGCCTCGGCCTGGGCTTGTTCGGCGCGCGGCTGGCGCTCTTCGCGGGGCTGGCGTTCTTCACGCGGCTGACGCTCTTCGCGGGCCGGACGCTCGGCACGTTCGCGACGACCTTCCTGGCCTTCACGGGGTTCGCGCGGCTGGCGCTCTTCGCGATCCTCGCGGACCTGGCGTTCCTCGCGCGGCTGACGCTCTTCGCGGGGCTGGCGTTCTTCGCGCGGCTCGCGGGCCTGGCGCTCTTCACGCGGTTGACGCTCCTCGCGCGGCTGGCGCTCTTCGCGAGCCGGACGCTCGCGGCGGGCTTCCTGGCCTTCGCGGGCTTCGCGCGGCTGACGCTCCTCGCGCGGCTTGCGATCGTCATCACGACGGCCTTCACGACCCTCGCGGCCTTCGCGACCGTCACGGCGGCGGTTCTGCTGGCGGCCGGCGCGACGCTCTTCACCGCGCGGCTGACGCTCGGCGGCGGGCTTTTCGGCTTCGACCTTGGGCTCTTCCTTGCCGGCGAACAGGCCTACCAGGGATTTCACCAGGCCCTTGAACAGGCTGGGTTCCGGGGCCGGCGCCGGCGGTGCCAGCGGGGCGGCGGCAACGGGGGCCGGAGCGGGGCGCTCGGGAGAAACGGTCTTCACCGCGGCTTCCTGGCGGACCAGGGTACGGGTGGAGCTGGCGGGCTGGGCTTCTTCTACCTCGGCTGGGGTCATCTCGTAGCTGGACTGGCCGGTCAGTACTTCGGGGC
>RCUT01000744.1_pt1 | contig 16423 bp, 17 predicted proteins | sample 2166171 | NCBI WGS metagenome assembly RCUT01 (sample SAMN09932757, study PRJNA488358) | compost metagenome | isolation source: compost soil in 4-hydroxybenzoic | place: Germany: Experimental Botanical Garden
GCTGTCGGTGGCTTTGCCGCCCATGTCCTGCAGTTCCTTGCGACCGATGGTCTGCTGGATCGTGGCCTCAAGGTTCGTGTGCTGACATTGCCCGACATCTATCAGGATCATGCCAAGCCGGAAGTCATGTATGCCAATGCCGGTCTCGACCGGGCAGGCATCGTGCACACCGTCTTTTCCGCCTTGGGGCGTGAAGCAATAACAGCCTCGTTCCGTGCCTGATATTTCGTCCGATAAGAGCTTGAGGCTTGATCAGTTACTGGTCGAACTTGGGCTGTCTGCGACGCGCTCACGTGCGCGCGATGCGATCCAGCGCGGCGCGGTCACGGTGGATGGCAAGCCTGTCACCAAGGCGGGCCAAACGGTTCTGCGTACGGCAAAGATCGCCGTGGATGATCCGGCAAGCGCCTATGTTTCTCGCGGCGCACTAAAGCTCATAGCAGCGCTCGATCACTTCAATCTTGATGTGCAGGGCCGGACTGCACTGGATATCGGCGCATCGACTGGCGGCTTTACACAGGTGCTTCTGGAACGCGGTGCCAACCACGTCATCGCTATTGATGTGGGGCACGACCAGTTGCATGAGACCCTGCGCAAGGATGTCCGCGTCACCAACAAGGAAGGTATCAACGCGCGTGCGCTGGAGCTTTCGCAACTTGATGAACGCGATATCGATTGCGTGGTTTCGGATGTGAGTTTCATTTCGCTGAAACTCGCATTGCCCCCGGCATTGGCCTTTGCGCAAAAAGGTGCTATCTGCGCGCTTCTCGTAAAGCCGCAATTTGAAGCTGGCCGCGAGGCCATTGGCAAGGGTGGCATTTTGCGCGACCCGGTAGATGGCGAACGCATAGCAGAAGAACTGAGATCATGGCTTGAGACGCAGCCCGGTTGGCGAGCGCTCGGTCTTTGCCCATCGCCCATTGAGGGCAGTGACGGCAATCGTGAATATTTATTGGCAGGAAAGAAGGACTAATGACGACGCCAAGCACTGGGCAAATTACAATCCGCTCGATCGGTGCGGGCGGCGATGGCGTCGCCAATCTTCCCGATGGCCAGATTTATGTGCCTTTCACACTGCCGGGTGAGGTGGCCAATGTTGCGCGCGACAAGAACCGTGCGACGGTTATGGCGCTTCTCGAAACGTCGCCTGAACGGCAGGATCCGGCTTGCCAGCATTTTGAAGATTGCGGCGGCTGTGCGTTGCAGCATTGGCAGGATGAGCCCTATCGATTGTGGAAGCGTGAGCTGGTCGTTTCAGCGCTTAAAAGCAAAGGGCTCGATGTTGACGTGGATCCGCTGGTCGCCTGTCAGCCGCGCTCGCGACGCCGTGCGACCTTTGCTGCCCGCAAAACGGAAAAAGGCGTGCTGTTAGGCTTCAACCGCCACCAGAGCCATGAGATTATCGATATCGTTGAATGCGCTGTCACCGTGCCTGAAATTATTGCACGGCTTGATGATCTGCGCGAAGTGGGGGCACTGATTGCTCCTGGTTCCAAGCCGTTTAAACTGGCTGCAACGGTTACGGCATCCGGACTTGATCTGGCAGCAAGCGGCTGCGGCAAGCTGAGCGACGAGCAGCGCCGCGCACTGACTGCACTCATTATGCAAAAGGGCTTTGCGCGACTTTCGCATGAAGGCGAAATCATCGTGGAGCCGAAAAAGCCGATCATTCATTTTGGCAAAGTGCCGGTTCCGGTTCCACCGGGTTGCTTCCTGCAGGCAACCGCCGACGCAGAAGAAGTGATGGTGTCGCTCGTCCTTTCACATCTTGGCAAAGCAAAACGCGTTGCAGACCTCTTCTGCGGTGTTGGTACATTTGCACTGCGCATTGCTGAAAAGAGTGCGGTCCACGCGATTGAAAACGACGCACCGGCACTTGCTGCCCTTGATCGCGGCGTGCGCCACGTGCAGGGGCTTAAGCCCGTTTCGGTCGAACGGCGTGATCTGTTCCGTCGTCCGCTGATGCCAAAGGAATTGCTGCCTTACAATGCGGTTGTCTTTGATCCGCCACGTGCGGGTGCCGAAGAACAGGCGCTTGAGCTGGCAAAATCCAAGGTGGAGAAGATTGTCGCGATCTCGTGCAACCCCGTAACACTCGCCCGTGACCTCGCCATTCTGGTGAAAGGCGGCTACCGCATCACCCGCGTCACGCCGATTGACCAGTTCCTCTGGTCATCGCATGTCGAAGCGGTAGTGATGCTGGTGAAAAAGTAAAGTTGGATAAAAGCCGGGCGATTGAGCCCGGCTTTTCTATTTCTATCGGCGGTGTCAGTTGGCCAGTCCGTCAAAGTTCGTCAGAATGGTGGTCCAGCCCTTGATGTGGCCGTCTCGCGCTTCAGGGCTGCGGAATTTGACCTGTTTCAGCGTAATGTCGGTGGTATTCGCGTCGACCTCCTTGAGGTCTATCGTTACCACGCTGTCGTCCAGCGAATGGGGCGAATTCCATGTAAATGCCAAGCGCGAATGTGGATCGATTTCCAGATAAGTGCCCGAATGCGGCACATCGCGGTCGACCATGTGCATGATGATGGAAAAGCGTCCGCCTTTCACAGCATCCGTGCTGACATCGGACGGTCCGGTGCTGTCGCTTGATGCACGCATGAATTTCGCGAGCGTCATGGGCGAGAGCCATGCGTCGAAAACTTTCTCCCGGGGAGCGGCGATCCTGTGATTGACTGTCAGTTCAAGCTCACTCATTTTCCTGTTCCTTCGAAACGAGTACATCTTCCAGCGCCATTAGGCGCAGTTCCCAGACAGACTTGAGTTCCGCGAACCATGCTTCCACTTCCCGCACGGGCTCAAGCTCGGCGGCAATGAAATGTTCGCGTCCTAAAGTCTTGCGGGTGACCAACCCTGCCTCCTCCAGCACCTTGATGTGTTTGGAGACCGAGTTGAGCGACATGTCGAAATGAGCGGCGAGTGCAGTCACTCTTGACGCACCCTCCTGAACGAGAAGCGTCAAGATATGCCGTCGGGTAACATCCCCCACAGCTTTGAGAATATGTGACAGAGCATCATCGTTCATTATTCACCCGTGAGGTTGAATATACTGCATTGTGAAAAATAGTCAACCATATGGTTGAATATATGCATGTTCATCCGCGCGACGCAAGCGAATGGCGTTGAAGTTTAAGAAGAATAAGCCGTTTCTGTAGAGGAAATGGAGAGGCTTTCTCAGGATTTTGGGGAAAGAGCGGCATCCACCGCGGCCTCCGCATGCAACCTTGTCGTGTCAAACACCGGCACGGGGCTATCCTGCTGACTGACAAGCAGCATGATTTCGGTGCAGCCGAGAATGATGGCTCTAGCCCCGCGCTCAACCAGACGATTGATGACAGCGCGGTATTTTTCGCGTGATGCATCGCGCACATCGCCCACCACCAGTTCCTGATAGATGATGTCATGCACGGTTTTGCGGTCGGCATCGTCAGGCACAAGGACTTCAAGTCCGTGTTTTGAAACGAGGCGACCTTTATAGAAATCCTGCTCCATTGTGAAAGCAGTGCCAAGCAATCCGACTTTGGACAAGCCTGCGGCCTTGATCTTCTCCGCCGTCGGGTCGGCGATATGCACAAGCGGGATCGTTGTGGCACTTTCGACGTCAGCGGCCATTTTATGCATGGTGTTTGTACAGATCAGAATGAAATCCGCGCCGCCCTTTTCAAGGTTCTGCGCGGCCTCGACCATCAGTTTGGTCAGCTTGTCCCATTTACCTTCATGCTGAAGCTGCTCGATCTCGCCGAAATCCATCGACCACATCAGACTCTTGGCTGAATGTGTGCCGCCGAGCCGTGCGCGGATTTCCTGATTGATGATGCGATAATATTCCTGCGAGCTTTCCCAGCTCATCCCGCCTATCAGCCCGATCGTCTTCATCAACCCCTCCCGGATAAAATTAAGGGCGGATCGCTCCGCCCCTGTAATTCGGTCATATGTTTTGGGCGAAAGCCGCAATCACATCTTTTCGATGATCTTCTGGTCGCCTTCATGTGCCTTGCCATTGGCGGCGATGATGGCGGGAACGATGTCTTCCGCCTTGTCGATAACCAGAGGCTTCACCTGATGCGCGGTATGCAGGAAGCCTTCCGCCGTCATATGCTCAAGAAGCGAGAGCATAGGCTGCCAGAAATTGTTGATGTTTGCGAACACCATTGGCTTGCGATGCTTGCCGAGCTGCGCCCAGGTCATCATTTCCACGATTTCTTCAACCGTGCCGATGCCGCCGGGAAGGGTGACAAACGCGTCCGACCTCTGGAACATCAGATGCTTGCGCTCGTGCATGTCGCCTACCACGATAAGCTCGGTCAGCTCCTGCGCTTTTTCAAGGCTTGCTTCCTTGTTGAGCAAGAAGGTCGGGATGATGCCGGTGACTTCGCCGCCAGCTTCCATAACGCCTTGCGCAACCGCGCCCATGATGCCGCGCGTGCCGCCACCATAAACAAGGCGCAGGCCATGTTCAGCAATGGACCGCCCGAGCGTAACACCCGCTTCGCGATAGATGGGGTTCAGGCCCGTTGAAGAGCCGCAATAAACACAAATGGATCGAATCTCAGACATGATTTTCTTGTGCGCTTTTGCCGTTTCAGCGTCAAGCTTTGGCGTGAGTGAATTGGTCGGTTTAGAGTATGTCTCCCAAAAGTGGAAACCGGTTTTGGGAGACATGCGTAAAAACAAAAAGCTAGAGCATTTCGAATGATTCCATTTAAACCGGAAATGCTCTAGCTGGACATTTTCGAGCATAACTATATCTCTTGAGAGGTGGAATTTTGACAGGGAGTTTGGTTGTTCATGAGCAAATGGATTTTATTGCTTGGTCTTTCGCTGGCGGCTTCCAGCGCGTCGGCAGGTGAAATCAACATCACGTTGCCCGACGATATCGAGGTGACGACCAACTCCGTCCTCTACACTTGCGGCGATAAGAATGTCTCTGCCACTTACTATAATGCTGGCGATATTTCTCTCGCTGAGCTGGAAATGGAAGACCAGACAGTGGTGGCTGCCAACGTAATTTCCGGCTCCGGTGCCAAATATGCAGGTGGCATTTACATTTGGTGGACCAAGGGTGAAACTGCAGATTTGTATAATCTGATGGACGATCCTGAGCAGGAAAAGCCAATCAGCTGTGTTGAACAGTAATTTTTCTGCAATAAACGCCTCATAACTTGCGTAATTCTGCTCTGATTTCTTGTAGGCCAAAGCAAAAGGCGGTAAACCCATTGATTAATTTATCTCATGTGGGTTCCGGGCCGAAATGCAAAACTACAGATATGGGGTTATCGGTGTTCTTCTCGTCCTCGTTCTAGGCGGGGGCGCATATTATTGGAATTCTCTAAAGGAGCAGGGCGCATCGTCGGGTTCAGACGTGGTAGCAACGGCTCCCGAAGCGGGCAACGCGCAAAAGCCAGCCGAAGCGCAGATGCCTGCGGCTGTGCAGGAGCAACAGAAGCCAGCCGAAGTAACGCCGGAACCGGCCACCCCAGAAGCGCCTAAAGAGGCCAAGGTGCCAGCGTTCGATATTTTGCGTGTCGAACCTGATGGCTCCGTCGTAATTGCAGGTCAGGCTGCGGCGAATGCCGCTGTCGAAGTCATTTCTGGCTCAAGGGTATTAGGAACGACCAAGGCCGGTGAGAATGGTGATTTCGCTATTGTTCTTGATGAGCCGCTTGAGCCGGGCGATCACCAATTGGTGCTGCGTGCAGGCGGTGCAGGTGGCGACGTTGCCACATCGGCGCAAACGGCCATTGTGTCCGTGCCGGATAGCAGCACTGGTCAGGTTCTGGCTCTTGTTGAAGAGCCGGGTCAGGCAAGTCGCCTGATCACCAAGCCGGAAGCTCCTGCACAACAGGTGGCATCTTCGCCGGAAGCTGGCGCAACGACAACAGAGCAAGTGCCTCAGGTGAAACCTGATCCGGAAGCGCCGATTGCTATTGAGGCCGTAGAAATCGAAGGCGATAAGGTTTTCGTTGCTGGCAACGCCAAGGGCTCCAAAGCGGGTAGCAGCGTTGTTGTGAACGCTAATGATATTATGCTTGGTGCCAGCGCGATTTCTCCAGAAGGTCGTTTTCTGGTGCAAAGCCAGAAGCCTCTTGCGGTCGGTGATTATATCATCCGTGCCGATCTGATGGATAGCAGTGGACGGGTGATTGCAACCGCGCGCGTACCTTTCCGTCGCGAAGCTGGTGAGAATGTTTCGGCGATAGCTTCCGAAACAAGCGGCCAGAATGGTGGCGCAGAGGATGCTTCCACCAGTGTGCCATTGCAGAAGGTGGAAGGCTCGGTGATTATTCGCAAGGGCGATAATCTCTGGACCATTTCCAAGCGCACTTACGGTAAGGGCACACGCTATACGACCATCTATCTGGCCAATCGCGACCAGATCCGTAATCCGGATTTGATTTTGCCTGGGCAGGTCTTTGTCATGCCACAGCAGCCGCTGGGTGATGACGAAGTGCAGCGTCGCCTGCAAGATTCCTCGAACTGACGCAAAACAGCAATATCTGTTTTGTGAACGCAGTGTCCCTTAGAAAGGACGCTGCGTTATATTGCTTTTTTGAGTGTAATCGTATATCGTCGATTTACGATGAAGATTTCTCCAGAAGCGATGTCCGATGTTTTCCCGGGCGTAGATGATGATCTTGCGGCGCGCATTTATGCAGCGCTCGGTCATCCCGTTCGTATTCACATTCTCCGACAGCTGATTTTTGAAGATGCCTGCTGCTGCAAGGACATTGTAGGGCGTCTCGATCTTGCTCAGTCTACCGTCTCGCAGCATCTCAAAGTTCTCGTACAAGCGGGCCTCATTGACTACCGGCCCGACCGCCAGACCTCGCGCTACAGCGTCAACTGGCAGCAACTGACTATCATTCGTTCGCATCTCGCAGCCTTTCGTAACGGCTGTTGCGAAACAACTGTCTGATTTGAAAGAAACACCATGAGCTCCCCCAAAACTGTTTCTGCCGATTCCGGCGAGACGTTCAAAACATTGCGAAATCTCTGGCCCTATATGTGGCCAACGGAACGACCGGACCTTCGGATGCGTGTGGTATGGGCAACGTTCTATCTGGTGATTTCGAAGATCGTTCTGATCCTCGTTCCCTATTTCTTCAAATGGGTAACGAATGCACTGAACGGTCAGCTTGATGCGCCGGGTTACATTCCGCTTATCCTGACCGGCGCAGTTATGCTGGTACTGGCCTATAATGCGGCCAAGATTATTCAGGCCGGTTTGAACCAGCTTCGCGACGCGCTGTTTGCCAGCGTCGGTCAATATGCTGTGCGCCAGCTTGCCTACAAGACCTTCGTGCACATGCATCAGCTCTCGCTGCGTTTCCATCTGGAGCGGCGCACGGGCGGGCTCTCGCGCGTAATTGAGCGCGGCACCAAGGGCATTGAAACGATTGTCCGGTTCACCATCCTCAACACGCTGCCAACTATTCTCGAATTTGCGCTGACGGCGGTGATTTTCGCCTTTGCCTACGGCTTTTCCTATCTTCTGGTCGTTGCCGCAACTGTCTGGGCTTATACGTGGTTCACGATCAAGGCGAGTGACTGGCGTATCAACATTCGTCGCGAGATGAATGATTCTGATACGGACGCCAACACCAAGGCCATCGACTCGCTGCTCAATTTTGAAACCGTCAAATATTTCGGCAATGAGACGATGGAAGCCAAGCGCTTCGATGCGTCCATGGCGCGCTATGAAGATGCGGCAACCAAGACATGGACATCACTTGGCTGGCTGAACTTTGGTCAGGCTGTGATCTTCGGTGTGGGTATGGCGATTGTCATGGTGATGTCGGCACGTGAAGTGCAGGCGGGCACACAGTCGCTCGGCGACTTCGTCTTCATCAATGCCATGTTGATGCAGCTCTCCATTCCACTCAACTTCATCGGTTTTATCTATCGCGAAATCCGTCAGGGGCTCACGGACATCGAGCAGATGTTCGACCTTCTTGATGTGCAGCAGGAAGTGCAGGACAAGCCGGGCGCCGAGCCGCTCAAGGTCGACAAGGCTGCAATCCGTTTCGATGACGTACATTTTGCCTACGACTCCAACCGCCCAATCCTCAAAGGCATCAGCTTTGAGGTGCCAGCGGGTAAGACGGTGGCGATTGTCGGCCCATCGGGTGCAGGCAAGTCTACAATCTCGCGACTGTTGTTCCGCTTTTATGATGTTCAGTCCGGTTCCGTCACAATCGACGGGCAGGATGTGCGTGACGTGACGCAGGAAAGCTTGCGTAAAGTGATCGGCATGGTGCCGCAGGACACAGTGCTGTTCAACGATACGATTGCATATAATATTCGCTACGGACGCACGGATGCGGCGGACGAGGAAGTGGAAAAGGCTGCCGAAATGGCACAGATTTCCGGCTTCATCAGACACCTGCCGGAAGGCTATCAGGCGATGGTCGGCGAGCGCGGTCTGAAACTCTCGGGTGGCGAAAAGCAGCGTGTGGCGATCGCCCGCACGATCCTGAAGGCGCCGCCAATCCTCATTCTCGATGAGGCAACATCAGCACTTGATACGGCGACAGAACAGGAAATCCAGTCGGCGCTCGATATCGTCAGCCGTGGCCGCACAACACTTGTTATCGCTCACCGCCTCTCGACTGTAATCGGCGCGGATGAAATCATTGTGCTCAAAGACGGCCTGATTGCCGAGCGTGGCACCCACCGGGCGTTGCTCAAGCAAGATGGCCTCTACGCTTCGATGTGGAACCGTCAGCGTGAAGCTGATGAGGCAGAAGAACGCCTGCGTCAGGTCCGCGAAAGTGACGATATGGGTGTGGTCATTCGCGGTACTCCTGCGGCTGAGTAACCAGACGACTGTCAGGGTGTCTTCACGAACCCTGACAGTCGTGAATAAATTGCGAAATACGTTTCGATTTTAAACGGGATGAGTTAAAACCGGGCCAAGCTGTCGCATCGTGCCGTTGATCAGGGGAGATTTTCGGCAAGGCGATGCGCATATAAAATCACTAGAGCGCAAGACGCGTCGTTAGACATGCTGCGCTCCAGAAGGAAAAGCGATGAGCCTGTCTGATACTATTCGTAACACTTTCGTGCCGATCCATCGTGAAGGTTATCCGTTTATCGCGGGCTTTTTCGTGGTCTCGCTTATTCTGGGCTGGCTGTGGAACCCGCTGTTCTGGATCGGTCTCGTTCTCACCATCTGGTGCATCTATTTCTACCGTGACCCGGAGCGGGTTACGCCGATTGCTGACGATCTCGTCATCAGCCCTGCTGACGGCAAGGTTTCTTTTGTCGGTCCGGCAATCCCGCCTGCGGAACTGGATCTTGGTGCCGAGCCTCTGATGCGTGTTTCGGTTTTCATGAATGTGTTTTCGGTGCACATCAATCGCGCGCCGGTCCGTGGCCGCATCGAGAAGATTTTCCATCGTCCGGGCAAGTTCCTGAATGCTGAACTCGATAAGGCCAGCACCGAAAATGAACGCAATTCCGTTTTGATCGATAGTGCCAATGGTAAAGTCGGTGTTGTGCAGATCGCGGGTCTGGTTGCACGCCGTATCGTCTGCTGGTCGCGCGAAAGCGATAATCTTTCGGTCGGTGAGCGCTTCGGCCTGATCCGTTTTGGCTCACGCGTTGATGTTTATCTTCCAGCCGGTGCATCGGTTCGTGTCGCTGTCGGCCAGACTGCTGTAGCTGGCGAGACCGTTCTTGCTGAGTTCGGTAGCGAACGCGTTGAACCTGTGGTGCGGATCGCCTAAGCCGATGGAAACACCGTTCCCACCCTTCGAGCCTAATGGCCGTGTGGATTCATCCCGCGGCCCAAGACTTTCGCAGATACCTCTGCGTATCGTAATTCCGAATGTCATCACGGTCCTTGCCATTTGTGCAGGCCTGACTGGAATCCGGCTGGCCTTTGAGCATCGTTTCGAACTTGCCGTGGCGATGGTGCTGATAGCGGCCTTTCTTGACGGTATCGACGGCCGCGTTGCCCGCATGATGAAGGGCTCGTCCAAGTTCGGCGAGCAGATGGATTCGCTGGCCGATATCGTCAATTTTGGCGTTGCACCGGCATTGGTTCTCTATGTCTATGTGCTTGATCAGGCCCGGTCTTTCGGCTGGATCGCAGCACTTCTCTATGCGATTGCCTGTTGCCTGCGCTTAGCGCGCTTCAATGTGATGCTGGAGGATCCTAATCGTCCCCCTTGGCAGAGTAATTACTTCATTGGCGTTCCGGCACCCGCAGGCGCCATGTTGGTTCTGCTGCCGGTCTATCTGGGCTTTCTCGGGCTAACTCCGGGCAAGGCGCTGGCTTTTGGTGTCGCAATTTATACGGTTGCGATTGCTTTCCTGCTGGTGAGCCGTCTTCCGGTTTATAATGGTAAGTCTGCGGGCAGTCTGGTGCGCCGTGATATCGTCATGCCGCTCATTCTAATGGTCGTCATTTACGTGGCTTTCCTGATGAGTTTTACCTGGCACACACTGGCGCTGACTGCTTTGGCCTATGTCGCGTTCCTGCCGCTTAGTCTGGTTGCGTGGAACCGTCGTGAAGCAGCTGATCGCAAGGCTGCTCTTGAAAGTGAGCCGTCAGAGGAAGTCTGACTGCAAGTAGTTGCCGATGAAATGCACGCGCTCCTGAACCGATGATTTCGGCAGGAGCGCGATTTCATATCCAAGCTCTCTATAGGTCTGCTCCATGGCCTCGAAGGTACGCAGAGCTTCATCGAAGTCCTGTTTGCGCTCGGCATCCTGCCCGAAAATTTCCGCCCATGGCGGAGCCAGAAACACTGTTCTGTTATATTGAATCACTTTAGCGGCTTCATACATATGCGGCGGTACAGGCAGTTCGCAAAGCCGTAAATAACCGATCACATCCGGCACGCCGCGGTCAAAAAAGACCGGACCTTCAAGTGTTTGCGCGACTTTGTGCGAGCGCATTTCCCACGACAGCATAAGTTCGGCAAAGAGGGAGCGGTCAGCCCATGGCAGCGCTGTGCCGCCGATCGCGACCTGATCCTGAATGATCGCGCGACCAGCTTCCACCGTGCGGAAGTAGCCGTGTTTTTCGAGGGCATCAATCAGCGTGCTTTTGCCCGATCCGGGCCCGCCGCTGATAATAATGAAATGTTGATGGTCGTGAGACATCTGTTCTCCTTGTAAAAATACACAAAAGCGCGCGCGGTAGCACGCAACGGAGTAGTTTGGTCGGGTGGGGGAGGCCGCTTTGAAAAAAGGCCGAAAGATACGGCGAGCGGAAACTTAAAAAAGAATAGTCCCGGCCTTGGTATTGCACAAGGCCGGAAAAGTAAAAATCAGGATGGCATGTGATAATCGAGGAAGCGGTCCTGACGGACGTCAAACAGCTTGCCGGTAACATCGAGCGCCGGATCGGCAAGCTTGACGATTTTCTCAGCAACAGACTGCGGCGTTGGCAGGGTTTCGGGGTCTTCGCCCGGCATTGCCTGTGCACGCATGGCGGTGCGGGTTGCGCCCGGATTGACCGAGTTGACGTTGAGTTTCATCTGCTTGGTTTCTTCTGCCCAGCTGCGCGCCATCACTTCGACAGCAGCCTTGGAAGCTGCATAAGGGCTCCAGAATGCGCGGCAGGAATGGGCGACACCTGATGAAAGCAGGATTGCACGTCCCGCATCGGATGCGCGCAGCAGCGGGTCAGTGGTGCGGATCAGTCGCCATACGCTGGTAACATTGACGTTCATGACCTTTTCGAAAGTCTTGGCTTCGACATGGCCGATGGGGGAAATCGTACCAAGAACACCCGCATTCGCAACCATGATATCGAGTTTGCCCCAGCGCTCATGAATAGAGCCGCCAAGACGGTCGATTGCTTCCATGTCAGTAATGTCGAGCGGCACGAGCGTAGAGCTGCCGCCAAGCTTGCGAATTTCGTCGTCGAGTTCTTCCAGTCCCCCAACGGTGCGCGCAACAGCAATCACATGTGCGCCGCGTTTTGCCAGTTCAAGTGAAAGAAAATAGCCAATGCCGCGCGATGCGCCCGTTACCAAAGCCAGACGGCCTGTAAGGTCGATGCTCATTCCAGTCCCCAATTTCAGTCATGAGATTTGCAATAAAAGCGAGGCGGCCTTTGGGGCCGCCTGCGTGAAAGATGTGTGATCAGCCGTTGCTGGCGAGCAGGGACAACGTATGAACGTTGCTTTCGCCTTCCTGATCCAAAAGACGGGTTGGATATTCGCCCGTGAAATAGTGATCGGTGAAGGCGGGTGCCTTCGGATCACGAGGCTGTCCGCCGACGGCCTTGTAAAGACCGTCAATCGAAAGGAAAGCCAGCGAATCCGCACCGATATACCGGCACATGGACTCAAGGCTGTCATGCTGGTTTGCCAGCAGTTTTTCACGGTCCGGCGTATCGATGCCGTAGAAGTCCGGATGGAAGATCATCGGGCTTGCAACGCGGATATGCACTTCCTTCGCACCTGCATCGCGGATCATCTGCACGATCTTGACCGAAGTGGTGCCGCGTACAATGGAATCATCCACCAGAACGACGCGCTTGCCTTCGATCATTGCACGGTTGGCTGAATGCTTGAGCTTCACACCAAGGGCGCGGATCTGTTGTGTCGGCTCGATAAAAGTACGGCCAACATAGTGATTGCGGATAATGCCGTATTCGAATGGAATGCCGCTGGCCTGTGCAAAGCCCAGTGCGGCAGGCGTGCCGCCATCGGGTACGGGCACAACCACATCGGCCTCGACGCCAGCTTCGGCTGCGAGATTCATGCCCATATTCTTGCGCGCGACGTAGACACTGCGTCCGCCAACGACCGAGTCCGGGCGCGCGAAATAGACATATTCGAACAAGCAAAGGCGTTCCGGCTGCGGATTGTCTGCCTTGATGCATTCGGTGGTGATCGAGCCATCTTTCTGGATTTCGCAGATGATGACTTCGCCGTTTTCGACGTCGCGAATATATTTCGCGCCGATGATATCGAGTGCACAGGTTTCAGAACAGAAGATTGGCTTGCCGTCGAGTTCGCCCATGACAAGAGGACGAATGCCGATTGCATCACGAGCCGCAATCAGCTTGGTGCGGGTTAGCGCCAGCATGGCGTAACCGCCTTCGACCTGACGGATCGCATCGACAAAGCGAGCACTCGACGAGGCCTGACGCGAGCGCGCAATCATGTGCAACACGACTTCAGTGTCGGATGTCGCCTGAAAGATTGCGCCAGAGGCGATGAGTTGCTTGCGCAGGGTAATGCCGTTGGTGAAGTTGCCGTTATGCGCAATCGCGATGCCACCGACTTCCAGCTCCGCGAACAATGGCTGCACATTGCGCAGGATTGTTTCACCCGTCGTGGAATAGCGTACATGACCGATGGCGCGATCGCCGGGCAAGCGGTTCAGCGTAGAGGCGTCGGTGAAGTGATCCCCCACCAGTCCCATGTGCCGTTCAGAATGAAAGCGGCGGTTGTGATAAGACACAATACCGGCAGCTTCCTGTCCGCGATGCTGAAGAGCATGCAAGCCCAGAGCGGTCAGTGCTGCGGCGTCCTCATGGCCAAGAATGCCAAATACACCGCACTCTTCATGCAACGTATCATCGTCCAGCATAAAGGAGGTTTCATCATGCGATTGTTGGAACATTGTCCGCAAGGCCTTTCGATTGCGGTTACTAAAAGCAACATTTACAGGAAAAGGCCGCGTTTTAAAAGCGATCCCTTGCATGCTGTGCGTTTCAGCCGCTGATATAGAGCATTTCCAGCAAAAGTGCGAAGCGGTTTTGCGTCGGATAATGCGAAAAAACAAAGAGATAGAGCATTTCCAATGATTCAAGAAAAACAGGAAATGCTCTAGTGTAAGACTTTGACCAAAAACAGATGAAACCGACAGCTTTATGCTGCCGGTTTCAAAAAGGCGTATTCGAGATCAGTTTGCAGCCGGTGTATCGTCCGGTACAGGCGTCTCGGTCTGATCACCTGTCTGGCCGCCGACTGGGGCCGGAGTTTCCTGTCCGGGTTTGAACTTCTTAATTGCCGATTCAGGATCAGCCGGCAGGAGATCGATCAACTGCTGGCCAAAGGAATCAAGCATCGGCTTGGATTTCGCATTGTTGACCCATGCTGGCTGGTTGGTTGGAACAAGCCAGTTGAAGAACAGCATAGCAACAACAACGAGAAGAACGCCGCGTGCTGCACCGAACAAAAAGCCGAGTGTGCGGTCAAGGGCACCGATGCGGCTGTCGATGATGAAATCGGCAATCTTCATGGTGATAAGCGAAACAACGATCAGAACCACAAGGAAAACTGCGCCAGCGGCTGCAATCTTTGCGATGGTCTCGTTGTTGATATAGGGCTGGAGGAAAGGCAGCACTGGCATATAAAACAAATACGCCGCTGCGGCTGCGGCTGCCCAGGAAACCAGCGAGAGCACTTCGCGAGAAAAACCGCGGACCATCGCAAGAACGGCCGAAACCAGCGTTATTCCGAGTAGAATTCCATCAAGTAACGTAATCGGCATTCTGGCCTGTCCTTAATTTATACGCAGCGTGGCTTTTTGCATTCGAGCACCTGCGGGGCAGTCAAACTTGGCTAAGCATAACACTGGAAAGTTGACGAAATCTTCCGCCGTTAAATCCCATTAAATTCAATGATCTGCAACCTGATGTTTGCAGGCGAGGGTTATTTCTTGCCCGGACCCGATGCGGCAATGCGCACAACAAGGTCCGACAGGGCGGTTGTTTCCATAAGTCCGAAGTTGCGATCTTTCCAAAGCTCGCTACTTCCGCCGGGCACAACTGCTTGTCGGAAGCCGAGTTTTTCTGCTTCCTTCAGCCTCTGTACTGCATGTGACACCGCACGAACAGCGCCAGAAAGGCTGATTTCGCCGAAATAAACACTATCTGGCGGGAGGGCAATACCGGCAATGGACGAAACAAGCGCCGCAGCCACTGCAATATCGGCAGCAGGCTCGCTGATGCGATAGCCGCCAGCGACATTGAGATAGACATCGTGTTGGCCAAAACGAACGCCGCAATGTGATTCGAGCACGGCCAAAATCATGGCGAGGCGGCTTCCGTCCCAGCCCACAACGGCGCGGCGTGGTGTGCCAAGCGAGGAGGGGGAGACAAGTGCCTGTATCTCAACGAGAACCGGGCGTGTGCCCTCCATTCCAGCAAAGACGGCTGCACCCGGCGATTTTGCATTACGCTCGCCGAGGAAAAGTTCGGAAGGGTTGGAGACTTCGCGCAACCCACCATCCGACATTTCAAACACACCGATTTCATCGGTTGGGCCGAAGCGGTTTTTGACGGTGCGCAGGATTCGGTACTGGTGTCCGCCTTCGCCCTCAAAATAGAGAACACCATCAACCATGTGTTCGACAACACGTGGCCCGGCAATCTGGCCCTCCTTGGTCACGTGACCAACGAGAACGACCGCTGCACCTGTTTGCTTGGCATAGCGGATCATCGCCTGCGCGGAAGATCGCACCTGAGTGACGGTTCCGGGGGCTGAGTCTGCCATATCGGTCCACAATGTCTGGATGGAATCGATGATGACCAGATCGGGCCGCTTGCCGTCGGAAACGGTGGCGAGAATGTCTTCGACATTGGTTTCAGCGGCCAGTTCGACTGTGCTGGATGCCACGCCAAGTCTTTGCGCACGCAGACGAATCTGTGCGACTGCTTCTTCGCCCGATACATAGACGATGCGGTGGCCGTGGTTTGAAAGAGCTGCAGCTGCTTGCGTCAGCAGTGTCGATTTGCCGATACCCGGATCGCCACCGATCAAGACTGCGGAACCACGCACGAACCCGCCGCCCGTTACACGGTCCAGCTCGCTGATACCTGAGATGATGCGTGGCGCGTCTTCGATTTCGCCTGAAAGCGACGTCAGAGCAACAGCCCGACCCTTGCGTTTGGAAAGCATGGATCCGGGGCCGGAGCCGATACCGCTATTGGTGCCTTCTTCGACGAGCGTGTTCCACTCGCCGCAGGAGTCGCACTTACCCGCCCAGCGCGTGTGAACCGCGCCGCAATTCTGGCAAATGAACTGAACGCGTGCCTTGGCCATTAGGCACGCTCCGTCGTGATCGTGATTTTATTCATACTGCTCCGGGATATAAGACCCCTCGGCCAGATCTGCAAATCGCGTAAACTCGGCCTGGAAAGCAAGCTTGACGGTGCCGGTTGGTCCGTGACGCTGCTTGGCAACGATCACGTCGGCAGTGCCGCGCACTTTTTCGAAGTGCTGCTTCCATTCTTCGTACTTAGGATCGAATTCGTCACGCGGTTCGAGGTTCTTGACATAATATTCTTCGCGGAAAACGAACAGCACCACGTCGGCGTCCTGCTCGATCGAACCCGATTCACGAAGATCGGAGAGCTGCGGGCGTTTGTCTTCACGGCTTTCCACCTGACGGGAGAGCTGTGATAGCGCAATGATTGGAACATTGAGCTCCTTGCCGAGTGCCTTTAAGC
>RCUT01000745.1_pt1 | contig 16419 bp, 19 predicted proteins | sample 2166171 | NCBI WGS metagenome assembly RCUT01 (sample SAMN09932757, study PRJNA488358) | compost metagenome | isolation source: compost soil in 4-hydroxybenzoic | place: Germany: Experimental Botanical Garden
AATCTACGCATCGTGCTTTCCAAAAATCGATTCCGATTTTTGGGCCGATGCTGTAGTTACTTCGGGTCTCTATTGCCCATCGCGCGTGCGAGCAAGGGCAGTATCGCAATTTTTCGATAAAAAGCGGGAGAGGCCGTCGCAGTTTCAGGAAAGCAGGCAATCATGCAGCACTTAGAGGCAAATTCGGATGTCCAGTCGCGGGAAACTCGCGGAAGGGTCAAGGACGCGCCATCTGGCCATTGGGTCTACCGTATTCTGCCGCCATGGCTCTGGCCTTATGCTCAGCTTGCGCGTTGGGATCGGCCAATAGGCTGGCAGCTTCTGCTGTGGCCATGCTGGTGGTCGGCGGCACTGGTTGCAGGCGCCGGTGCACAGCCGGGCGACGGTGCATGGGCGGTCATGCCATCACTCTGGCATCTCGTATTATTCTTTATTGGATCCGTCGCTATGCGCGGTGCCGGCTGCACCTATAACGACCTTGCCGATCAGGATATTGACGACAAAGTTGACCGTACCCGGTCGCGACCGCTGCCGTCTGGGCAAGTGACGCGCAAACAGGCCAAATTGTTTTTGGTCTTGCAGGCCTTAGTCGGGCTGGCCGTTGTGCTGCAGTTCAACTGGTTCTCGATCGGGCTTGGGGTTGGCTCACTGCTGATCGTCGCGGCCTATCCTTTCATGAAGCGCTTTACCAACCTGCCGCAGGTGGTGCTTGGGCTTGCCTTCTCCTGGGGTGCGCTGATGGGCTGGGCAGCTGTGGAAGGTTCACTCGCGCTTCCGCCTGTGCTGCTTTATATTGGTTCGATCCTGTGGGTGATCGGCTATGACACGATCTATGCTCATCAGGACAAGGAAGATGATGCGCTGGTCGGCGTCGGCTCGACGGCACGCCTCTTCGGAAAACACACCAAGACAGCGCTGATGGTGCTTTATGGCGGTGCGATCGGGTTTTTCGCGGCGGCTTTCGCTGTGGCTCAGGTGCCAATGCCTGCGCTGGCGGGTCTGCTTGCCGCAGGTGCACATCTTTATCGCCAGATCATTGTGCTCGATATCGACAATCCGGACCAGTGCTTAAGATTGTTCAAATCGAACAACATTGTCGGACTGATTATCTTTTTAGGCCTTGTGCTGGGAAGTCTTTGGGTCGCGGTCAAACCGCTGGTCTAGAATATATAAAAAGGCCACCAAAACGGTGGCCTTTTTATTGTTCGTTTATGGATAGAGCCTGTCCTTGTTCCAGTCGCCATCCGGCGTGGGTCGCGTAAACAACACGCGGTCATGCAGGCGGAAGGGACGGTCATGCCAGAACTCAATGGAAGTTGGGCGAATGCGGAAACCAGACCAGTGAGCAGGGCGAGGAATATCACCAATGACATATCGGGCCGTATATTCGGCAACGGCCTTTTCGAGTGCAAAGCGGCTTTCAAGCGGTCGCGACTGTTTGGATGCCCAGGCACCGATGCGGCTGCCGCGCGGGCGTGAGGCATAATAAGTGTCGGCTTCTGCGTCGCTGACCTTCTCGACAGGGCCGCGCACACGCACCTGACGGCGTAGTGATTTCCAATGGAAACACATCGCGGCTTTCTCGGCAGACAGAATTTCCTGTCCCTTCGTGCTTTCATAATTGGTGTAGAAGACGAAGCCGTGCTCATCGAAATCCTTGAGCAGCACCATGCGCACATTGGGCAGGCCGTCCGGATCGACAGTGGCCAGAGCCAGTGCATTCGGATCGTTCGGTTCGCTCCTGGTTGCATCATTGAGCCATTCAGCGAAGAGGTTGAATGGTTCTGAGCTTTGGGTGAAATCTTCGGTGGCGCTGGTCATATCTTCTGTTTCGCAGTTCGATTGGAAAGCATGTTCGCTTATTTGCGGTTAGGAACCTCGTCCAATTCGTAAGCTTTGTCCATGCCTGGTTGTTGCGGCAGATTACACAAGCATGTTTTGCGCGCGGAGCCAGTTTTCAAACAAGCTTGGCCACACTTCAGTCGGCGTTCCGGGGCGACCCATGCCAAAGCCGTGGCCTCCCGATATGATGGGGTGAAAATCCACTGCAATGTTCGCCTGCTCGCAAGCCCGCTGCATGATGCGACTGTTTGCAGGGTTTGAAATCTTATCGTCGTCGGCTTGTGTCAGAAAAATTGACGGGCAGTTTTTGCCCACATGGCTCTCAACCGACCATTGCCGAACCGCTTCGTTGCTGGGATGCTTCCCTACGAGGGAGCGCCGTGTTGAAGTGTGGTCATACGGCGCTTCGAGTGTGATAACAGGATAAATGAGTGCCGCAACATCTGGCCGCGCAGATTGCATGTCGACACCATCGACGGGCTCGTAGGATGCGTAAGCTGAGCGCGTGACGGTGAGGCCCATCAGATGGCCACCCGCTGAAAAGCCAAGCGCACCGATCCTGTGCGGGTCGATATTCCAGTTTGAAGCTTTCGCACGTACAATACGAAAAGCACGTTGCGCATCTTGCAGCGGTGCCAGTGGCCCATTTGTCCAGCCCTCGATGGGCAAGCGATAGGTCAGCACAAAGGCATAAATGCCTCTTTCAGCGAGCCAGCGCGCTGCAGGGTTGGACTCTTTGCCTTCCTCGATGCGCTTATATCCGCCGCCGCCGGCAATGATCATAGCAGCACCGTTTGGACGGTCAGGAACGAAAACCTCGAGACCTGGCACGGCAATGTTCGTGACGGCACCTTTTGCACTGACTTGTGAAGAGCCGCTCGGGCCACCACCACCGGGTGGGGAGTTGGGCCAGAGCGAAATCCTGGTGCTTTGTGCCTTTGCGACCAAAGCAGGCATGTTGATTGTTGTGGCAATGACTGCGCCACCAAAAAGTAAGCCACGGCGGGAAATCACATTTTCCTCCTTGGATCGGTATTTTTGCAATCTGAAAATCAATGATGGCAGATTTAGAGCACATCCCTAGAAGTGTGAAACGGCTTTAGCTGCTCGCAAACAAGGATAGAGTTTGAGTGATAGAAGCTGTGCCCACCAATTTTATACCGTTGTCCTTTGGTATTGATTTGTTTACCTTGCCCGCGAACCGCTTGTTAACTCCATATCCCCCATAATTCCTACATCTTTAGGATGTATTTAAGGGAAGACCGTTGGCTGCTCTATCCGCTCGCCGCGAAAAATATGACGACTCTACAGTTTCTGGTATGGCACTTCTGCGTCATGCGGCTCTTGCTATGGTTGTTCTGTCGTTGGCTGGTTGTGCCATGGGTGGAGTCAGTATCGAGAAGGCGGTGCCTGATTCTTCAACGATCACGGGGTCAGTGAAACCTGCGCAGAAAACTGAGACGGATACAGGCAAGCTCTCCGATCAGTCGACCATCAAGAGTATCGTATCGGCGCTCGATTTCACCCAATGGGGCAAGACGCCAGTTCCGTGGGCAAATCCGGATACTGGCAGTCAGGGAACAATCACGACGGTTGCTGAGACAAAGTCTGGCGATGGTCTGTGCCGCCAGTTTGAGACGTCGCGTGAAGCCTTCGACGGCGTTTCCATCTATCGCGGTGAAGCCTGCATGCAGCGCGGCGGTCAGTGGACGGTGACTTCATTTGCACCAATTTAAAGCATTTCCAGCAAAAGTGGGAACCGGTTTTGCGTTCGGACATGCGCAAAACAAATAGATAGAGGGGTTCCAACGTTTCAATCTTAACGAGAACCGCTCTAAGCTTTTTGGGAAACTGGCCTCTGTAACTCTGGAAGTTTCTGAGCTTAGTGCGCATATTATGGCAAACTGAGTCTAACGACTGAGATTACAGTCATTTTTCCTGAATGAGGACTTTTATGCGCGATCCCTATAGCGTGCTGGGCGTCGCCAAAACGGCGAAGCCCGAAGAAATAAAATCGGCTTTTCGCAAGCTGGCCAAAAAGCACCATCCGGATCAGAACCAGGATGACCCAAAGGCACAGGAGCGTTTTTCGGAGATCAACCAAGCCTACGAGATCGTTGGCGACAAAGACAAGCGCGGGCAGTTTGACCGTGGTGAGATTGATGCCGAAGGCAAGCCTGCCTTTCAGGGTTTTGCCGGGCAGGGCGGCTTTGACGGGCATGCTGGCTTCGGCGGCGGCGGTGATCCATTTGCAGGCTTTCGCCAGCGTGGGGGTGGTCCGCAGGGCGGCTTTGGCGGTGCGGAAGACATATTGAACGATCTGTTCGGTGGTGCTTTTGGTGGCGCTCGTGGTGGCGCACGTCAGCAGCGCGGCCCTGTGAAAGGCAGTGATCTTTCTGCGTCGATCAACATTACGCTTGAGCAGGCAGCCGGGGCCGACAAGGTCGAAGCCGTATTTCCGAATGGCAAGCATCTGAAGATCAAGCTCCCGCAGTTTGTTGAAGATGGCCAGACTATCCGGCTTAAAGGGCAGGGTGAACACATCGTGGGCGGTACGCCCGGCGATGCTCTGGTGACAATCCACTTCAAGCCAAGCACGCGCTTCAAGCTTGAAGGCCGCGATGTTCATGTTGATCTTCCGGTCGAGCTTGCCGATGCGGTTCTTGGAGGCAAAGCGGAAGTCGATACACTCAACGGACGCATCGCCGTCAAGGTGCCGGCATGGTCCAGTTCCGACAAGGTGCTGCGCCTGAAAGGCAAAGGCCTGCCACTCAAAGCTGGTGGTCATGGCGATCTCTATGTCCATGTCCGTATCATGCTGCCGGAAGGCGGCGACGCAGAGCTGGAAGAGTTTTTGCGCAAGCGCAAAGCTGGCTAAGCCGTACCGGGGCTGGAAGCAGTTGCTGCATTCAGCCCCGGAAACTACCCGTGCTGGCACATTCCCCACCTTTAGCCGATGCACGAGCACAACTCTGCTGTGCGATAAAATCACAATACCCGGCTTTTTACGCGCAATTGCTTGAAGCTGTTGCAAGCCTGTGCGATAGGGCATCTAGTTGATTATATTTCGATGAGGACCCTTAATGACCGCAAAGTCAGGTTTGTTGCAGGGCAAGCGCGGATTGATTCTGGGCGTAGCCAACAACCGTTCCATCGCCTGGGGTATTGCCAAGGCTGCTCGTGAAGCTGGTGCGGAACTCGCATTCACTTATCAGGGTGATGCGTTGAAGAAGCGCGTCGAGCCACTGGCTGAAGAATTGGACGCTTTCGTCGCTGGACATTGCGATGTCGCTGACGGTGCAAGCATTGATGCTGTTTTTGAAGCACTTGAAAAGAAGTGGGGCAAGCTCGACTTCGTCGTGCACGCGATTGGTTTCTCCGACAAGGATGAACTGACTGGCCGTTATGTCGACACAAGCGAAGCCAATTTCCAGAACACGATGCTGATTTCAGTTTATTCGCTGACGGCAATTTCGCGCCGTGCAGAAAAGCTGATGGCTGAGGGTGGTTCTATTCTGACGCTAACCTATTATGGTGCTGAAAAAGTTATGCCGAACTACAACGTCATGGGCGTTGCAAAGGCAGCACTTGAAGCAAGCGTAAAATATCTCGCAGTTGATCTCGGACCACAGAATATTCGCGTTAACGCGATTTCAGCTGGCCCGATCAAGACGCTTGCCGCATCCGGCATTGGTGACTTCCGTTATATTCTCAAGTGGAACGAATATAATGCGCCGCTGCGCCGTACCGTGACCATCGATGAAGTAGGTGACGTCGGTCTCTACTTCCTCTCCGACCTGTCTCGCTCGGTTACCGGCGAAGTGCACCATGCCGACAGTGGTTATCACGTTATCGGCATGAAGGCGGTCGATGCGCCGGATATCTCGGTCGTCAAGGACTGAGCCGGATAATACCAAATCCCGAAAAGTTGACCGACTTTTCGGGATTTTTCTTATGTCTTTCCGGTTAAGGAAGGCTATCGAGTAAAGAGCACATGCGCAAAACTGCGCGTTATACGATGAAATCAAGCGGCAGATAGAGGTAGGCTTTTGGCTCGGGAGATCATCTACTTTTCGCGTCACGGTGAAACCGACTGGAATGTTTCGCAGCGCATTCAGGGGCAACTCGATATCGATATCAACGCCCATGGTCGCACGCAGGCCGATCGCAATGGTGATATGCTGAAATCGCTGATCGGCAATGGGGCAGGTTACGATTTCGTGGCAAGCCCGCTGCGCCGCACGCGCGAAACCATGGAACGTATTCGTTTACGCATGGGGCTCGACCCTTACGACTTTCGCACCGATCCGCAGTTGATGGAAGTGAATTTCGGCGACTGGCAAGGCTTCATGATGGAAGACATTGCCAAGGAGAGCATCGATCTCGTCGAAGCCCGCGCCCGCGATAAATGGAATTTCATCCCGCCGGGTGAAACTGCAGAAAGCTATATGCGGCTTTCACAGCGGATTGGTCGCTGGGTTGAAGCGGTGGAATGGCCAACTGTTTGCGTGACGCATGGCGGCTGCATACGCACCCTGTTTTATCTCTATGGCGATATGGACGGCCACGCCGCCGCAAACCTCTCCATTCCACAGGATAAAATTCTGAAGTTTGAAAACGGCAAGCTTGAGTGGGTTTAAAAAGCCGGATAGCTTTTCAGGTCTATGAAGCGGTGTCGTTATATCCGCGCTGAAAAGCTTCATCTTGCGAGAAAAATATGCCCTTCAAGCGCTTTGCGGTTATTGCAGATATTCATGGCAACAGCGATGCGCTGGCGGCTGTGCTCGCTGATATAGATGCCTTGCGCATTGAGACTATTATCAATCTTGGTGACCATCTGAGCGGGCCACTCGCAGCCCGTGAGACGGCGGACATGCTGATGGCGCGCGAGATGATCTCCATTCGTGGTAATCATGACCGCTGGTTGGTGGAAGAACCTGTCGCCGAGATGTGGCCTTCGGATCGCGTTGCTTTTGAGCAAATCGAAGAGCAGCACCTTGCATGGCTCCGCAATTTGCCCGCCGCGCTGACATTGGCGGATGGGCAGATTTTCATCTGCCATGGTACACCGACGAGCGACACGACTTACTGGCTGGAAACCGTCACAGCAACCGGCGATGTCGTTCTGCGCGGTCGTGATGAAATTGAAGCGGAAGCAGAAGATATTGCTGCCTCGCTTATTCTTTGCGGTCATACACACACGCCGCGCGTGGTGCGTTTGAGTGACGGTCGTCAGATCGTCAATCCCGGAAGTGTGGGCTGCCCGGGCTATGATGATGACCAGCCGGTGCCGCATATTGTCGAGACCGGAACGCCGAATGCCTCTTATGCCATAATCGAAAGCGGTGCGTTGGGCTGGCAGGTCATGTTCCGTAGCATTCCCTATGATACGACACGTATGGCTTCGCTGGCCGAACAAGCGGGCAGGCCGGAATGGGCTCGTGTCATCCGCAGCGGATGGCTTCGGAAGGCATAGGGTTGTAGGTCGTAAAACGCCTTTATTGCCATTTGGCAAAAATATGCTATCTTTCCGCCATAAGGAAGGTGAGCGATGGAACTTCAACCAATCAGCATAACGCCCGCAGGCGGCCTGACAAGCGTGATCACCGACGAGGAAGCGGGTGCACTTGCAAGGACCACGGTTAATTTGCTCAAGGCATGGAAGCTGTCGGATGCTGAGGCCTGCACACTTTTGGGCGATATGTCCCCGCGCACCTGGGCGCGCTGGAAAGAAGGCACTATAGGCCGCATTGATCGCGATCTGCGGATGCGGATGGCGCATCTCATGGGCATTCACAAAGGCCTGCGTTATCTGTTTCGAGATGTAGCGCGCGGTTATGCCTGGATCAGGAAGCCGAATGCTGCCTTTGGCGGGCTTTCGGCGCTTGATCTCATGCTGCGTGGTGAAATCTCCGATCTCGCTGCCCTTCGTGACTGGCTGAATGCGGAGCGCGGTGCATGGTAAGTGGGCTGGCCGTAAAGCGCCACGTTCACTGGCCGCAGACCTATCGCATCATCCGCTCTATCCATCCCCCCATTGATCTTTTTGAAGATATTGCCGACCCCCGCGATTGGGAGGCCTTGGCTTCTGTTGAAGAGAAAACCAATCCGCGTATTCGTTTCGAGATCGGTGATCTCGGTAAAGTGCCTGCCGACCGGCGAGTAGCGGGCCATGGTGCATCATACGTGATGGCACCGTTCGTGCATTGCTCCACGCAGCGACCCGGTCGCTTTAGCGATGGAAGTTACGGTATTTATTATGCTGCGGACCGAGAAAATGTGGCAGTTGCTGAAACCATCCACCATCATGAAAAATTCATGCGCGCGACCAATGAAGAACCTGGCTGGACTTCAGACTTTCGGGCGCTGATTGGGAGTGTCGACCGGGAACTCGATGATGTGAGCAAGGTGCCGGACGTGCTTGATCCGGTTGATTATGTGGCTTCCCATGTCGAAGGGCGAGAACTGCGCGCTCAGGGGAGCCATGGGCTGCTATGGCCAAGTGTGCGGATGCGCGGCGGGTTCTGTATCGGGATTTTTTGGCCGAATGTTATAACGATTCCCGTTCAGGGACGACATTACAGCTATCACTGGAACGGAGCCCGCGTCGATTTTGTTCGTCAATACGACACGGGTACGGTGCTTGAGGTTAAAGCATCCCCAGTAACAGTGGAGACCGGTCTTGCGTAAGGTCAATGCTTAAAAACAAATACTTAGAGCGGGAACCGCTCTAAGTGATATTTAAGGCGCTTCCTGAATGTCGGTAATGAAGCGGGTATTGTCAGCCTCATCATAGAGAATGATAACCTTCATGCCTTTGGAAATGGCAGAATAGTCAAACTCGCCGGGCAATTTATAGGTCTTGCCATCATCCAGCGTGATTGTCTCTTTGTCTTGATTAATGCCAGTGATCTTACCCTCGACATCATCCGCCATGGCGACGGTCGAAAAGAGAGAGGCAATGATGAAGATCAGTCCCACAATATACTGCATGGGTGTCATCCTCCGTTTGAGTGCCCGACCGTCAACTGACCGATTCGACACGAATTGCATTTTGCGCAATCACTTTCCCTCTGGTTGTATTGCTTGACTGTACGAGTAGAAAAGGGGCAGCGCAATGTGATTATTTCCCCCATTTTAGTCGGTGGAATGTGTCAAAAAGAATGCGGTATGTGGATGATCCGAAGGATTTTTTGCGATCTCAATGCGCCTATTCCGAGCTATAATTTGACCATGGCTGAAAAGGCCAATAAAACCAGCCCGTATCCTGCCTGAAAAGGCGCATTCCTTAATCGGGCTTAGCAATGTCTCATAACAGTTTTGGTCATCTCTTCCGCGTAACAACCTGGGGCGAAAGCCACGGTCCGGCGCTTGGTTGTGTGGTGGATGGCTGCCCTCCCGGCATCACCTTCACGGAAGCCGAAATCCAAGCCTATCTCGACAAGCGCAAGCCCGGCCAATCGAAATACACAACACAGCGCCGCGAGCCGGATCAGGTGCGCGTGTTGTCCGGCGTACTGCTGGGCGATGATGGTGTGACCATGACCACCACCGGCACGCCAATTTCGATGATGATCGAAAACACCGATCAGCGCTCTAAAGATTATGGCGATATCGCGCGCCAATACCGTCCGGGCCATGCCGATTATGCCTATGACGTCAAATATGGCATTCGGGATTATCGCGGCGGTGGTCGCTCTTCTGCGCGCGAAACGGCCGCACGCGTTGCAGCCGGCGCCATCGCTCGCAAGATTGTGCCGGGCCTCGAGGTCAAGGGTGCGCTGGTTGCCATGGGTGTGCACGGCATCGACCGTCGCCGCTGGAACTGGTCGGAAGTGGACCACAATCCTTTCTTCTCGCCCGATGCCGGTTCGGTCGAGCTGTTCGCGGAGTATCTCGATGGCATTCGCAAGAGCGGATCGTCGGTTGGCGCGGTCATTGAGGTTGTCGCTGAAGGCGTGCCTGCTGGCATCGGAGCGCCGATTTATGGCAAGCTCGATCAGGATATCGCAAGCCTGCTCATGTCGATCAATGCCGTCAAGGGCGTGGAAATTGGCAATGGTTTTGAGGCTGCACGGCTGACAGGCGAAGAGAACGCCGACGAAATGCGTATGGGCAATGACGGCAAGCCACTGTTCTTGTCCAATCATGCGGGTGGCGTTCTGGGCGGTATCGCAACGGGCGCACCAGTTGTTGCGCGTTTTGCAGTGAAGCCAACTTCATCGATCCTCACGCCACGCAAATCCATTGATAAGGACGGCAAGGAAGTGGACGTGATGACCAAGGGGCGTCATGATCCTTGCGTGGGTATCCGCGCAGTGCCGATTGGCGAAGCGATGGTCGCCTGCGCAATTGCTGATCATTATCTGCGTCATCGCGGTCAGACGGGGCGCGTGTGACGGGTAAGACCAATACCCCATCGGTGCAACTCGTTGGGTATTGATTAAGCCTGTATGGCGACTGAACATTTTCCAGGCGTGATGCGTCAGCATCTTAGCGCCTTGGTATGAAGAGAATAGTTTCAGGAACTGAGGGCCGGTTTTCGACTGAAGCTGTGGTACAACCATTGAGGCTGAAATGAGCTATAATCAGAAACAGGTCGTTGATGCGCTGCGCGCTTTCGAACGTGGCGAAATCGTTGTGGTCATGGATGATGACGGACGCGAAAACGAAGGCGATCTGATCGTTGCCGCCGTTCACTGCACGCCCGAAAAGATGGCCTTTATTGTGCGCTATACGTCTGGCATCGTGTGCACGCCGATGCCACGTGAAGAGGCTAAGCGACTCAATCTTGCGCCAATGGTTGCTGAAAACGAATCCGCTCATACGACGGCTTTCACCGTTACTGTTGATTACCGTCACGGTACGACGACCGGCATTTCAGCTGACGACCGCACGCTTACGGTGCGCAATCTGGCGAACCCCAATGCTGGCGCTGGCGATTTCGTACGTCCCGGCCATATTTTCCCGCTTATTGCGCGTGAAGGCGGTGTGCTGATGCGCTCTGGCCATACCGAAGCGGCAGTCGATCTCTGCAAGCTCGCAAATCTGCCGCCCATCGGCGTCATCTGCGAACTGATCAATGATGACGGCACGGTTATGCGTGGTCCTGACGTGACAGCATTTGCTGAAAAGCATGCGCTGCATCGCGTAACGGTCGCGGACCTCATCGCCTATCGCCAGCGTAAGGAAACGCTGGTCAAGCGGGTCGGTGACGCTACAATCGGCACCTGTGCTGGCGCGGCGCATGCCTATACTTACGAACTCCCATGGGAGCCGATGCAGCATGTGGCGGTGGTCTTCGGCGATATTCGCGATGGTGAGAATGTGCCTGTCCGTCTGCATCGCGAAGATGTGCTGAGCGATGTTTTCGGCAAAGGTGGCAACAATCTCGACGAGATCATGAAGCGTATGGGCAAGGAAGGCCGCGGCGTTCTGGTTTATCTGCGTGAAGGTTCGGTCGGTGTGCGTGCAGATCACCGCGATGCCCGTGCGCGTGAAGCCTTGCTGGCGGAACATGAAGCTCATGCGGAAGCTGTTGCCCGCGAGGAAGAATGGCGTCAGATCGGTCTGGGTGCACAGATTCTGAAAGATCTTGGCATCACTTCGATCGTGCTTTTGGCATCGCGGGAGCGTCACTATGTCGGGCTCGAAGGTTTCGGCATCAACATATCGCGCACGGAAATCATCTGACACAGTGCTGTCTGTTAAAGATGCTACAGGAGCGCCATGACCACTCGGCTTTATTGGCATCCGATCTATCTTGAACATCGCGTGCCGCCCGGACATCCCGAGCGGCCCGATCGCATTCGTGCGCTGATGAGCGAGCTGGAAGGATCGGATTTTTACCGTCTTGATCGTGTGGAAGCGCGGGCTGCTTCGGAAGATGCCATTCTGCTTGTGCATCCTGAAAGCTATGTCGGCGCGATCCGCAGTGAGATTCCGGCCCCTGTTGACGACGAAGACGCACCACAGCCGATCAACAAGCTCGGTGTCGATACCTATGTGAGCCCGAAAAGCTGGGAAGCAGCCCTTCTGGCGATTGGTGCGGCCAACGCTGCTGTCGATGATGTGTTTTCCGGGCAGGCGGATAATGTGTTTGTCGCTTCACGTCCGCCCGGCCATCATGCCGAGCTTTCTACAGCGATGGGCTTCTGCCTTTTCAACAATGTTGCCATCGCCGCCCGCCATGCGCAGCGTAGTCACGGTGCCGAGCGTGTCGCAATCGTCGATTGGGACGTGCATCACGGCAACGGTACACAGGATATTTTCAAAGACGATCCGAGTGTTCTCTACTGCTCGACACATCAGTTTCCGCTCTTTCCGGGTACGGGTGGGAAAGATGAGGTGGGTGTGGGCAATATCGTCAACGCACCGCTTTCGCCCAATACCGGCAGCCGCGAATTTCGCGAGGCGTTTAATAGTCGTGTATTGCCCGCTTTGGACAACTTCCGGCCCGATTTGGTCCTTATTTCAGCAGGCTTCGACGCGCATTTCCGCGATCCTCTGGCCGAGATCAATCTCGATGAGGCGGATTTCGATTGGGCGACGGGCAAGCTCATGGAACGTGCTGAACGGTTCTGCAATCACCGACTGGTGAGTGTGCTTGAAGGTGGATATGATCTTGAGGGCTTGTCGCAGTCCGCGTCTTCTCATATTACGCGGCTGTTGAAAGGATAAACCATGGTAACCGAACCGTCCAACACCGACATTGCAGTTATGAGCTTCGAGGATGCCTTGAAGCAGCTTGAGAAGATCGTCGATGATCTGGAGCGGGGTGATGTGCCGCTGGAGGAATCCATTCGCATCTATGAGCGCGGCGAAGCGCTGAAAAAGCATTGCGACACGCTGCTGAAATCGGCTGAAGACAAGGTCGAGAAAATCCGCATTGGCCGCGATGGTCAGCCTGCTGGCACTGAGCCGCTCGACGCTGAATAATTAAAACATTGCCTTGAGCTGGGCGGCGTAGGGCGCAAGCGCGCCGCTCAGAAGATAGGGGCCAAGTCCCCATACAAGCGTCCATCCGGCAGCGCCCACCACATTGGCGCATAAAAAATGCAGCGGGTTCATTTTCATGGACCCGGCGACAATGCCGTTCAATTGTCTGAGCAGGACTACGAAGCGCGCAGTTGCGACCACGTAAATGCCTTTGCTTTCAAACATCCTCTCGAATTTATCGAGCCGTTCAGGCGTGAGTTTTACATAATTTCCGTAGCGAAGGATGAGCGCTCTTCCGCCGAAGCGCCCAATGGCATAGCCGGTGCAGTCACCCAAGACCGCGCCGACAAATACAGCCAGAATAACCATTTCGATATTCAGCGTGCCATGCAGTGCCAGAAGCGAACTTGCAATGAGGGCACTTTCACCGGGAAGCGGTGCGCCGAAAGATTCAAAATAGACAATAATGAAAAGTGCCAGCGCGCCGTAGGCGGTGATGTAGGGCTCAATGAAGCTCATCATTAAAAAGCGGCACTTTCAGAAGACAAGATATGAAAAGGCTCCGGCGCGAACCGGAGCCAGCATATATAATTGGTTTTTTCAGCCGATGGAACGTTTGCCGGTGATCTTGTGGTAAGCCCACAAAACTATAATTGAACCGATAATGGCAATGATCAGACTGATTGGATCGAAGGCGCCAGTGACACCACGACCGAAAAGAGATGAAGAAAGAACGCCGCCAACAATTGCCCCGACAATGCCCAGCGCAATGTCGAAGAACAGTCCTTGACCGCTTTTATTGACAATCTTGCTGCCGATGAAGCCGGCAATCAGACCCAGAATAATCCAGCTTATAACAGACATCTAATATCTCCTATTGCGCAAATAAGTTTTTGCATCAGGCAGTTAGAAAATTTTCACAATAGCTTCGATTTGGCAAGGTATAATGCTTGTCAAAAGAAGAAACTTATTTCACCTTAACTTATCGCATGTGAGAAAATCACAGCGTCCAACAGGGAGTATCGCGTGATGGGAAGCTATGACGACAATTCCAACAATTCGCCGATCCCCGGCGGCAGTCTTGCCAAGCCGGTTCTGATTGCACTTGGTGCGCTTCTGGTCGGCAAGATGCTGAAAGGGCACAGCGAGGAGCCTGAACAACCTGCGTCCATCCCGGACCAGTCCGCTCCTCAGCAGGCCGATAGCGGTGGTGGTCTGCTCGGCGGTATTCTAGGTGGCCTTGGTGGCTTGCTTGGTGGAGCGCTTGCAAGCGGCAGCGCATCTTCTGCTCCGGCAGCACCCGGCTCGCTCGGTGGTGGTCTTGGTGGCTTGCTCGACCAGCTCAAACAGGCAGGTCTTGGCGACAAGGTGGATTCCTGGGTAGGGCAGGGTAGCAATCATCAGATTGAACCGGGCCAGCTTGGCGATGCACTTGGTCAGAAGACCTTGAGCGAAATCGCAGCACATGCCGGCATTGACCAGCAGGAACTGCTCAATCAGCTATCGCAGGTTCTGCCGGGACTGGTGGATAAGCTGACGACCAACGGTCAGGTGCCTGATACGAACGAATTGTCGCGACTGTTGCACAATCGCTGACACAGCTCTATTTTTTAAGAGCATTTCCAGCAAAAGTGCGAAGCGGTTTTGCGTCGGATAATGCGTAAAGCAAATGGCGACAGCGGTTCTGACATCTGAAGTTGGTTCGAACCGCTGTGCGCATCACGCACCGGCAAACGGCTTGCCGGTGCGCTTTAATTTGGTGGTAGCCCGATGAGTTTCTTTCCATGCCCTGATCCGGTTCTTGGCGACAAGACCACTGTGGATGCCATCGAAACGCTGGTGATTCCGCGGACGAGTGATATTGGAGGGCTGGAGGTGCGGCGTGCGCTTCCCACGGTTCGCCGTCGCCTTGTCGGGCCGTTTATCTTTTTTGACCGAATGGGGCCAGCGGTTCTGCGTGATGGCGATGCGCTTGATGTGCGTCCGCATCCACATATCGGACTTTCTACCGTGACTTATCTTTTTGACGGCCATATCCGGCATCGCGATAGCCTTGGCACCGAAATGGTGATCCAGCCCGGCGATGTAAACCTGATGACCGCGGGGAAGGGGATTGTCCATTCTGAGCGCTCGCCTGAAGAGGAGCGTAGCGGCCCGCTGTCGATTTCGGGCGTGCAGACATGGCTTGCTCTGCCGGAGCAGTTTGAAGAAATCAATCCGGAATTCTTCCACACCAACGCGCCAGATTTGCCGCTGATGGAGGATCGTGAGTTCAAGGGACGTCTTATCATCGGTTCGATGCATGGTGTTAATTCGCCAGTCATCCAGCACGCCGAAACGCTCTATGCGGATATTGAAGTGCTGCCCGGTGGGCGTTTCCATATTCCGCCGACCACGGAAGAACGCGCAATTTATACGCTGCGTGGCAATGTCGGCATTGGTGGCGAGGTATTCCCGCCTGACCGTCTGCTGGCATTTCGTCCGGGCGATGATATTGTCGTGCAAGCAGGGCCGGAAGGCGCACATTTCATGCTTTTTGGCGGTGCAGCCCTTGGTTCCAAGCGTTATATCTGGTGGAATTTCGTGTCGTCTTCCAAAGAACGCATTGAGCAGGCAAAAGAAGAATGGCGCACGGGCCGCTTCGATATTGTGCCCGGGGACGAGGACGAATTCGTACCTTTGCCTGAATAGCGGCACATAGGACACGATGTCTCGTTATGCGCAATGTAAGCTTTGGCCCGCTTGATCTGAGCAGGATGCTGCTATACCGACAAATCAAAATCGAACCAGAAGCAGGTTGTTTTAATGTCCCGACCCATAACCCCATTGCTCGATAAAGCGCCGACGCCGGACGCTTTGCGTGCATTGCCGGAGGCAGATCTGCCGCAGCTTGCGCAGGAATTGCGCGCCGAGATGATCGATGCCGTCTCCACAACAGGTGGGCATCTGGGCGCAGGTTTGGGTGTGGTTGAACTTACGGTCGCGTTGCATCACGTCTTCAACACGCCGCATGACCGCATCATCTGGGACGTCGGACATCAGACTTATCCGCACAAGATTCTGACTGGTCGCCGTGATCGTATTCGCACATTGCGTCAGGAAGGCGGGCTTTCCGGCTTCACCAAGCGCGCTGAAAGCGAATATGATCCATTTGGTGCGGCGCATTCATCGACATCGATTTCCGCTGGCCTTGGCATGGCGGTCGCCTCCGATCTCTCGGGCCAAAAGCGCAATGTAATTGCGGTTATTGGCGATGGTTCCATGTCGGCGGGCATGGCCTATGAAGCGATGAACAATGCCGGTGCGCTCGATGCGCGCCTCATCGTCATCCTCAACGACAACGATATGTCGATTGCGCCACCGACCGGCGCCATGAGCGCTTATCTGGCGCGCCTTGTTTCCGGCAAAACCTACCGCAGCGTGCGCGAGGCCGCCAAGCAGGTTGCCAAAAAACTGCCGAAGTTCCTGCAGGATAAAGCCCGCAAATCGGAAGAGTTTACACGTGCCTTCTTCACTGGCGGGACGATGTTTGAAGAGTTGGGCTTTTATTATGTCGGCCCTATCGACGGGCACAATCTCGACCATCTGCTGCCGATCCTGAAAAATGTTCGCGACGCACAGGAAGGTCCTGTGCTGATC
>RCUT01000750.1_pt1 | contig 16399 bp, 14 predicted proteins | sample 2166171 | NCBI WGS metagenome assembly RCUT01 (sample SAMN09932757, study PRJNA488358) | compost metagenome | isolation source: compost soil in 4-hydroxybenzoic | place: Germany: Experimental Botanical Garden
AAGCGGAAGCGCCGGGGGTGTTGCGGAAGAAATCGAGGATTTCCTTCTGCTGGCCGGGGAACTGCTGCAGCTGCTGGAACAGCGCGCGCTGCATTTCTTCTTCGGTCACTTCAACGCCGGCCTTTTCGCCGATTTCGGAGAGAACGAGGCCGAGACGAACGCGACGCTCAGCAAGCTTGCGATATTCTTCGCGGGCTTCTTCTTCGGTCGTGTCTTCGTCAGCGAAGGTCTTGCCGGACTGGGCGAGATCGGTGTTGATCTGGCGCCAGATGTTGTCGAACTCGGCGTCGACGAGGCCAGCCGGCGTGTCGAACTTGTACATCTCGTCCAGCTGGTCGAGGATCTGACGCTTGACCTTCTGGCGGGTGACGTTGCCGTACTGGCTTTCGATCTGGCCCTTGACGATTTCCTTCAGCTTTTCAGCCGATTCGAGACCGAGCTTGGTGGCCAGTTCGTCGTTGATTTCAACAGCAGCGGCAGCAGCAACTTCCTTGACGGTGATGTCGAAGTTGGCTTCCTTGCCCGCGAGGTTCGCAGCCGGGTAGTCGGCCGGGAAGGTCACGGTGATGGTCTTTTCGTCGCCGGCCTTGACGCCAACGAGCTGGTCTTCGAAGCCGGGGATGAAGCGGCCAGAACCGAGAACCAGTTCAGCGTCTTCAGCAGCGCCGCCGTCGAAGGCAACGCCGTCAACCTTGCCGAGATAGTTCATGGTGACGCGGTCGCCATCGGCGGCCTTGCCCTTCTTGGCCTCGTAGGTGCGGGCGCTTTCGGCGATCTTGAGGATCTGCTCGTTGATTTCGTCTTCGGAGACTTCAACAACTTCGCGGGTAACCTTGATGCCGTCATTGGCCTTCAGTTCGATGGCCGGGATGATTTCATAGGCAACGGTGAATTCGAAATCGGATTCGGCCGACAGGATCTTTTCAGCTTCCTGCTCGTCTTCGGTCATGGAGATGGCCGGCTGGGTAGCAGACTTCTCGCCGCGGCTGGAGAGGATTTCGGAAGGCTTTTCACGAACCAGCTCGTTGACGAGGTCGGCCATGATGGACTTGCCATACATCTTCTTCAGGTGGCCCATCGGCACCTTGCCGGGACGGAAACCGTTGATGCGAACCTTGTCCTTGGCGTCAACCAGGCGCTCGTCCAGACGGGCCTTCATGTCGGCAGCCGGGATAACGATCTTGAGTTCGCGCTTCAGCCCTTCAGCGAGCGTTTCAATAACCTGCATTTTCTCAAACCTTCACATCATGGCGGCGGTGCTCAGACAGCCGTTGGTTTACTTTCGAGCACTGCGCCGGAAACTTCGTTCCCCGGCCGTGGCTTCCCTTATTTCTTTACACAAGCGCCTGCCGCACACCTTTGCGCCTGCACCGGAGACCAAAGGGGAGAAAAGAACCCCGAAGCTCCCCGCATCTTATAAAGATGCACTCTGGCGCAAGCGTGGCACAGCCATGCCTTGCTTGTGGTGCGGGTAGAGAGACTCGAACTCCCACGCCGAAGCGTTGGTACCTAAAACCAATGCGTCTACCAATTCCGCCATACCCGCACGTTGGGCGGCGGTATGTCACAATGTTCTGAAAGGGTCAAGCACGCCGTTCCCCCGCCTTTCGTTTCCTCCGGACTTTTCTTGTTGCCCGCGCCGGCGGGGAGAGGCAGCCGCCCCCTAAGCTTATTTGCCGCCGCCGCCAGGGGATGAGGCGCAAGGACCGGACTGGGGCGATTCTGGGCTGGAAACGGGAAACCGCGGGGCATCCGCCCCCTCTCCTTGCCGGCCCGCCCCAAGCGGCACATCTACATGATAGCGGGCGGGGAAGCAGGCAATATTTATGCGGCTACATTGACATTATATATAGCCTCTCCCGCAACCGACATTGCCGGATTGCCGCCCCCCGCTTCATATCTGCAATTCAAGGCTTCTGCGCCGCGCCCACCCCGTATCCGGCCATGCCTCCCGGATTCGCAACGCCCAACCCCATTCGATCACCAAAAGCACACAAATTGGTCACAAATTATGCACGGATCGCCGCAATCGGGTCGATTTCTCCACTTGCCTTGCGTTTAATGCATAGGTGACATCTTGCTTTGTCTGTTTTTGTTTTGATTAAACCGATTATATTCATGGTCATACAGAGATCGAGTTCAGCCCCGGACCAAAGCCTCCCAAGACTGGCCGTAGAGACTGAACAGCACGAAGAGGAAGATGAAAATGAACATCACACGCTCGCTGACCAACTGGCGCAAGTATCGTCAGACCGTAACCGAACTCGGCCGCATGACCGACCGCGAACTGAATGACCTCGGCATCGGCCGTCAGGACATCCGTCGCGTCGCCCGCACCGCCGTCGGCATCTAATTATACGCCCCGCCGCTCCTTGCGGCGGATGCGAGACGACCTACCCAAAAAGGCCTGAGGCTTCCGCCTCCGGCCTTTTTTCGTTTTGGGCGACTGCACAGCCACTCGCCGCATCGGCAGATGAAAAATGCATCGATGGGCCGACCATTTGCACAGACCTGGATCGCGCTGGAGCCTCTCCCAAGCCTGCTTTTGACGCCGGAAAGCCTCTCCTGCGCCGCCAAAGGCTGCCAAATCAGTCAAAACCGCCTGAAACGCAGGCATTTCCGCTCATATTTTGCCCAGATGATATTCAAAGCCGCAAATTTAGCCGACATAGTGCACAAATGCATGGCAGTAGCCTAAATTCTGCACTGCACAACATGGCTCAATGTCTATATATAAACCTCAACAGCCGAGAGCACAGAGAAACACTGAGCCGGCAGACGAAATCAACAGAGATAGATTGAGGAAACGACCATGAACCCCATCCGCATCGCAAAGAACTGGATCTCCTACCGCCGCACGATCAACGAACTTGGCAGCCTGTCCAACCAGGCTCTGAGCGACATCGGCCTGACCCGTTACGACATCCGTAACGTAGCAGCCCGTTCGTTCCGCTAAGGCGTAAACGATCGTCCCGCTGCCCGACCTCCAGGGCGCGACGATCGAGCGACAGGTTAAAAAAAGCGGCGCCTCTGGCGCCGTTTTTGATTCTGGCGGAATATGCGGGAAATTCTCGCCAGTCGGCCGTTGAAGAACATCAGCACCGCACATCACGCCATGCGGTGTCGCCCCCTCCTTGTCGGTTGCTCTTCCGCTACACTCCTCTCCCGTCATGCCGGACTTGATCCGGCATCCAGTCACGGCGCGTCTGCGCCGTGGGAAGAGTCCTTTCAGCCCAAAGACTTGGGCTGGCTGGATTCCGGCTCAAGGCCGGAATGACGGAGGAAGATGGCCCCCTACAAGAAAACGCTGCCAACCATCACAGCAAATTACACATCCAGACGAAGACGAGGTCACCAATCACATTGGGGCGACCTGCTAGCATAAAGACCACATCCCCTCCGTCGTAATCCTCACCCCAAAAACATTTGGCTGCCCCGGCCATGCATGCTAGTGCATCCGCAAACAATGCAGCGTCCTTCGGGACCCGCGCGGAACAATCACTCGAAAGACAGCCGCCGGACGGGAGCCTTTGCCCCGCGGCCGCCCATGGACACCGAAATGCAAGACAAGACCACTTCTCCCATTCATGTCGTGGGCGGCGGACTGGCCGGTTCGGAAGCCGCATGGCAGATCGCGCAAAGCGGCGTCCCCGTCATCCTGCACGAAATGCGCGGCGTGCGCGGCACGGATGCGCATAAGGGCGATACGCTGGCGGAACTGGTCTGTTCCAACTCCTTCCGCTCCGACGATGCAACGGCGAACGCAGTGGGCGTCATCCATGCGGAAATGCGGCTCGCCGGCTCGCTGATCATGGCCTGCGCCGACAGACACCAGGTGCCGGCCGGCGGCGCACTCGCCGTCGACCGCGACGGGTTTTCTGAAGCCGTGACGAAAGAGCTGGAAAGTCACCCCCTGGTGACGATCGTGCGCGAAGAGGTGAACGGCCTGCCGCCGAAGGAATGGGGCAACTCGATCATCGCCACCGGCCCGCTCACCTCGCCGGATCTCGCCGCCGCCATTCAGGCCGAGACGGGTGAGGATGCGCTCGCCTTTTTCGACGCCATCGCCCCCATCGTGCACCGCGACAGCATCAACATGGATATCTGCTGGTACCAGTCGCGTTACGACAAGGTCGGCCCCGGCGGCACCGGCAAGGATTACATCAACTGCCCGATGAACGAGGAGCAGTACAACGCCTTCATCGACGCGCTGATCGCCGGCGACACGGTGGGCTTCAAGGAATGGGAAGGCACGCCCTATTTCGACGGCTGCCTGCCGATCGAGATCATGGCCGAGCGCGGCCGCGAGACGCTGCGCCACGGCCCGATGAAGCCGATGGGCCTGACCAACGCCCATAACCCCACCGTCAAGGCCTATGCCGTCGTCCAGCTGCGGCAGGACAATGCGCTCGGCACGCTCTACAACATGGTCGGTTTCCAGACCAAGCTGAAATATGGCGTTCAGGCGGATGTGTTCCGCATGATACCGGGCCTCGAAAATGCGGAATTCGCGCGCCTCGGCGGCCTGCACCGCAACACCTATATCGATTCCCCCATCCTGCTCGACCGCTCGCTGAAGCTGAAATCCCGGCCGGACCTGCGTTTCGCCGGCCAGATTACCGGCTGCGAAGGTTACGTGGAAAGCGCCTCCGTCGGCCTTCTCGCCGGCCGCTTCGCCGCCGCCGAGCAGAAGGGCGAGACCCCGAGCCTGCCGCCGGCCACCACCGCGCTCGGCTCGCTTCTCAACCACATCACCGGCGGCCACCTCTCCTCCGATGATGAGCCGGGCAAACGTTCCTTCCAGCCGATGAACATCAATTTCGGCCTCTTCCCGGAACTGGCGCCGGGCTCAATCGTCAAGCCTGAAGGCGTGAAGCGTTTTCGCGGCAAGGACAAGACGATCATGAAACGCCAGCTGATTGCAGCGCGGGCGTTGAGGGATTGCGCGGAATGGCTCGACCTTTCAAAGGCTTCCGTCGCCACATCCTGAATTTGAGACCACCCGCGCTCCACGCAATGGCGGGGCGCGGTCATGGCTTACATGACATTCCATTTATTGAAATCGGATTTGCCGGACTGATAGGGGTAGTGCCGCGAAAAGAATGGATTGATCGCCGTTACATATTCGAAGTCTATGGTGGTATCGGCCAGAAAGGCAAATAGCGGTCGATAGCTGTAACGCCCTGAAACCACGATAATCGCTTCATTTGGCCCGAAATTGCCGTCCTTAATCGCCTTGTCCCATTTTACGCCTTCGGCTGAACCGAAGAAATTATACGGCTGAAATTGCAGCTCGGGAACATTGCCCACCAGCTTTGCGCTTCTCAAAGTGAGGTTAAGCTTTTCGGTCTGAAGAAGACCGTTTCCGGACATGAGCACGAACGTTTTGACGCCTGTTCTCACCCGGGTCTCGAACTCCGGAAACCGTGCCGACCAACGGGCCGTATTGTCCACGGCCGTCACAAAGCGATCGTAGCTCAGCCATCCGCGTCCGATTTCAAGAACAACGGCCAGAACAAGGATGAGCAGTGGCGCCAGAAGAGCCATCTCGACGGCAGCGGCGCCGGAGCGGCAAAGCCCCATGGAATACAGACGGGATATAGGTCGCATGATGCTCATTCGGTCACCCGCACAGCCGTTATCGCCAGCGACACATTTTGGAGCTGACGGACAGTCCCTGAGCTTGGAACGAGCAGGTGCGTCGTCGGCATGACGAAGTTCCACCTGTACCCCACCGCCAGAATATATTGTCCTGCCGCGGCGGTCGGCGACTGAAAGCTGTTCTCTATCGGAAATGCGACGGGGGCCGCGGCAATGTCGTCATCAAGTATTGGCGTGAGTGAAATCTTCAAATTATCCGCACTAGTCGCGGTGATGAACCCGGACGAAATCGCCTGCCGCAATGCCCTCTCCGTCACCTGCTGACGATGCATCGCAGCTCGGCGCAAATATTCAACGCCGGCACTCGAAGCGGTTGAGAGATAAAGATGGTAGAGCAGCAGCAGCCCGATTTCGAGGATTCCGAAAATCAAAATCAGAAAAACGGGCAACAGCAGGCCCACTTCAACGGCGGCGGCAGCCTGCCTGTCGGCAAGAATCCTCAGGTAAAGCCGCCTGAAAAGCCGGTGCCGTGAACCGTCATGCGATTGCTTGCCGCCATGAGCCGCAGGTGCGATTTCAGGAACGCTCATCGCCGTACCGTCCGATATATCGCAACTCAAAGCCGGTAATGATGCCGCCGAAGCTATCACTTAACCCCGAAGCCGCAATGGTCAGCCTGTATATGGAATAAGTGTCGACCGTGATCTGCTCCCGGTACTGCCGCCATCTGATGACCTGATCGATGGCGTTTTTCATCCCCGGGCCTTGTTTCATCTGGAAGATGGTTTTCACCGCCCCGGATTGCGGCAGCAGCGGTTGCAGAGATATATCGATACCATTGGTCAGTTCGGCACTTTTCACGTTGTTAAAACTGCTCTTTCGGCCATTGTACCAAACCGAAATCTCGTATTTTCCCGGGTGAAGTTCGACGTCTTTGTAGATCGAGCTGTTTGCATCAGTGCGCTTCTTGCCCTGTATTGATGTCCCCCAGTCACTATCCAGTTCAATAACATAGCGAGTGGGCAGGGACGCAAGACTGCTATTGGCACCCTCCTCAAACAGCGGCCTGTCACTTGACTGCACTGCCTTTTCATTTCCTTTTAACTTGCAAGCCTTGTCATTTGCGGTTTCGTCTCCCTTTTCAGCCTCTTTTTCGAAACCTTCCGGATATCCCTCCCATGCATGGATCTTACGGCAGCAAGGGCTACTCCAGTCCTGCAATTCGATACCGGGTCCCGTTCCGCCGTGCCATTTCAACTCCGTGTAAGGATACACACCCCAGCACCCGCTGGGCGTCTGGGTCGTTATGCCGTTCTTCAGAATACGCTCCCGGCCGAGAGTATTGTTTTCAAAATTATTATCGACGAGTACTTCACCGTCATATGGATAGGGCGGGATACCCTCGCAGGAATAGGCAAGGCGATATTTCATCTCATCGACATCGAACATATCCGCAAACAAGAGCCGATAGCTGAATTCGGCTTTGATATCAGTCCGCAGCCAGTTGATGGTGACATCACGTTCCAGCACCTTTTGTTTTGTCGACTGGATCATCGCATCGAAGGTTGTCAGCACATTTTCACGGCGTGTCGAATCCGCACCCACATCGGTACGCGTCGGTTTGGTCGAGCGCTCACAGGCAAGCGCCATAACGCGCTTGGACTGAAGAAAATAACTCAGGCCTCTACCGCCCTCAAAAAGCAGTCCCATCAGGATGATAAAAACCGGCAGAAGCAGCGCCGTCATGATCGCAAAGGCGGCCGTGCGGTCGCCTATGAAAAGCGAAAACAGCCCTTCACGAACAGCTTTTTTTCTTGTCCACTCAAACATCCTGAAAACACCGTCTCATGTCGCTCATCGCGGCGGGAAAGGCGCACTGTGAAAAGCGGTGCGCCCGGCTTTCTGCCACGCTAAAAAATATCCGGCCTGCCGCCGGGTGCTGAAAATTGCCTGTCGATTGGCGAACGCTTTTTCGGGAGCAGTTCTCGCCGACCTCTTAAAATCCACGGGGTCATTAGCACGGAAACCGTAAACCAAAGGCCAACAAAAACCGGAAAATATGCTGTAAATTCATATGCTTAATTCATTTATTAATAAATTAGAACGTATGAATTGTGGCCATCATGCCGTGCATGACGGGGCCGATTTCGGCAATGCAGTTTTCTTCGGGGCGACAAACCGGGGTTTGCCCCTTGTCCCTCCAGCCAAGCTCGGGCAAAACAGCCCTGTTCAATCACAAGACAATGCCAGGAGATAAGATATGGACGTTCGCGCCGCAGTTGCCATTCAGGCCGGAAAACCGCTTGAGGTCATGACCGTTCAACTCGAAGGCCCCCGCGCCGGCGAAGTGCTGGTTGAGGTCAAGGCGACCGGCATCTGCCATACGGACGATTTCACCCTGTCGGGCGCGGATCCGGAAGGCCTGTTCCCGGCCATTCTCGGCCATGAAGGCGCGGGCATCGTGGTGGATGTCGGACCGGGCGTCACCTCGGTCAAGAAGGGCGACCATGTCATTCCGCTCTACACGCCGGAATGCCGCGAGTGCTATTCCTGCACCTCGCGCAAGACCAATCTCTGCACCTCCATCCGCGCCACCCAGGGCCAGGGCGTGATGCCTGACGGCACCTCGCGCTTCTCGATCGGCAAGGACAAGATCCACCACTATATGGGCTGCTCGACCTTCTCGAACTTCACCGTCCTGCCCGAGATCGCTCTTGCCAAGATCAATCCCGATGCGCCCTTCGACAAGGTCTGCTACATCGGCTGCGGCGTCACCACCGGCATCGGTGCGGTCATCAACACCGCCAAGGTCGAGATCGGCTCCACGGCGATCGTCTTCGGCCTTGGCGGCATCGGCCTCAACGTGCTGCAGGGCCTGCGTCTTGCCGGCGCGGACATGATCATCGGCGTCGACATCAACCCCGACCGCAAGGCCTGGGGCGAGAAGTTCGGCATGACCCATTTCGTCAACCCGAAGGAAGTCGGCGAGGACATCGTGCCCTATCTCGTCAACATGACGAAGCGTAATGGCGACCTAATCGGCGGCGCGGATTACACGTTCGATTGCACCGGCAATACCAAGGTCATGCGCCAGGCGCTGGAAGCCTCGCATCGCGGCTGGGGCAAGTCGGTCATCATCGGCGTTGCCGGCGCCGGCCAGGAAATCTCCACGCGTCCGTTCCAGCTCGTCACCGGCCGCAACTGGATGGGCACCGCTTTTGGCGGTGCGCGCGGCCGCACGGATGTGCCGAAGATCGTCGATTGGTACATGGAAGGCAAGATCCAGATCGACCCGATGATCACCCACACCATGCCGCTCGAAGACATCAACAAGGGCTTCGACCTGATGCACAAGGGCGAAAGCATCCGCGGCGTCGTGGTTTATTGATTGGATAAGACAGAGGCGGGACGCGCGTAACCGCGCGCGCCCGCCTTTCATACAAATGTGATCGCCTCCAACCGCCTGCAGCCATTGCGATTAACGGGACGGTAAATCTATCGTCGTAAGCCGATACTACGCGGTGGAGTTGAAAATCCCTCCCCGCCCAGAACGGCGCCAGACCAGCGGAGAGCGACCCTGAAAATCGTACCGATCGACAACGGAAACCGCGTCGCCGCCGTCGCTCTTCTGGCGAAAGGCTTCCCGGAAAAAAGCGAGGCCTTCTGGTCGCGCGGGTTGTCGCTCATCAGCGAGCATCACGAGCGGCGCGAACTGGGTCCGATCGGGCAATTACTGATCAAGGGCGACGATGCCGCAGGTGTGCTGCTGACGATCAAAAGCCGCCTGCCCGACACCGGCACGATCATCGTCAACCTGTCCAGCTGGTATGTGGAGCCTTCCTGCCGCTGGTTCGCACCGCGCATGCTGCAGATGGCCTCATCCAATGAGGACGAAATCTTCACCGATCTCACCCCCTCTCCCGAAGCCTGCAGGCTGAATGAGAGGCTGGGCTTTGCGACGGTGACCGATTGCACGCTTTTTTATCCGCTGCCCTTTGCTGCACTTCGCCCGGCGAGTGCGCGGCTCCGCCCGCTTGCGGACATAAAACCGGGAATATTGTCCGCCGAAACGCGCGACATGCTGGAAGACCACGCCCGCCTCGGCTGCATCGTGGCCGTGATGGAGGCGGAGAACCGCCACCACCCGCTGGTCTTCCTGAAAACCACAACCAGAAGACTGCCCTCCGCGCGCCTCATCCATTGCGACGACCGGCAGGTTGCGCAAAGGCACATATCCGCAATTGCCCGCCACCTTCTTGGCCACGGCCGGGTTGCGCTGACCATGGCGGCGCTTGAGGGAGAGCGAAAGGCCGGCGGCCTTGCCGCACATAAATCTGCACCCATACAAGTAAAAGGCGTATGGAACCCACAATTTATTAACGAAACATACTCAGAGTTGGTGTTATTGCCACCGTAGGTATTTTAGTGATTCGTGCGCGACTTGACGGAATCTTGGCCTTTACAGACAAAGCGCCGTTCCGGGCAGTCTTCTGGGGAACACGAGGGAAATCGGAGAACGAGCATGCTTGCAGCGCAAAAGAGTGAAATCGACGTTGCTGATACCATCTATTCCTACCTCTCCAATCGTTTTCCCGCCTATGCCCCCTTTTCCGCCGACACGCTGCTTCTCGAAGGCGGTGTGATCGATTCGCTCGGGTTTCTTGAGTTGATGATCTTCCTCGGGGAGGGTTTCGGCATCATTCTCGATGACGAGCATTTCACCCCCGACAATCTCGGCACGCCGGCCGATCTCATCGCCTTCGTCCTCAGGGAACGGAGGAGATGACACCCCATTTCCTGCTGCACCATCTTCTTACCGCGCGCGCGGCGAGCGACGATCCGGCCGTCGTCCACAAGGACCGATCGCTGAACTATCGCGAATTCGCCGAGGCAGCAGCCCGTTGTGCAGCGGCATTGCAGGAAGCCGGAACACAACGCGGTGACCGCGTCGTCATCTATCTGCCGCGCGGCATCGAGGAATGCTGGTCGATCTTCGGCGTGAGCATGGCATCCGGCGTTTTCGTGCCGGTCAACGCATTGCTGAAGGCGCAGCAGATTCGCCATATCATCAGGGATTGCGGCGCAAAGATCGTCATCAGCGACGCTGCGATGATAAATGAGCTGAATGCAGCATTGGCAGACCTTCCCGATGTCACGATCCTGCTGGCGGAGGAGATTGGGACCCGCACCGGCGCACCCGCCCGGCCTTCGGCGGCGATCGGCGAAGACCTGGCCGCAATTCTTTATACCTCCGGCTCCACCGGCTCGCCCAAGGGCGTGATGCTGTCGCACCGCAATCTTCTGGCCGGCGCGCGCATCGTGCGCACCTATCTGGACATCACCGGCAGGGACCGCATTCTTTCCCTCCTGCCCTTCAGCTTCGATTATGGCCTGAACCAGCTGCTGACGGCGGTGGAACAGGGCGCGGCCACTGTTATCTCCACCTTCCGGCTGGGCGATGAGATCGTCCGCGATCTGCGCGACCACGCCATCACGGGTCTGGCCGGCGTGCCGACCATCTGGGCGATCCTGACGAAAGCGGCCCCATCGCTCACAAAGACGCCTCTGCCGCATCTGCGTTACATCACCAATTCCGGCGGACGCGTGCCGCAGGAAACCGTAAAAGCGCTGCGCGAGAAGCTGCCGGACACGAAAATCTACCTGATGTATGGCCTCACCGAGGCCTTCCGCTCCACCTTCCTGCCGCCCGATGAAATCGACCGCCGCCCGACCTCCATCGGCAAGGCCATTCCCGAATGCGAAATCTTCATCGTCACCGCTGAGGGACAGAGGGCAAAACCGGGTGAACCCGGCATTCTCGTGCATCGCGGCCCGACCGTCTCGCTTGGTTACTGGAACCGGCCGGAGGACACCGCCAAGGTGCTGCGCCCTCACCCCTTCATTCCGGCGGCGCTGGGCGGCGAGACCGTCTGTTATTCCGGCGATCTGGCAGTGGAAGACGAGGACGGTTTCTTCAGTTTCGTTGCCCGCAACGATGCAATGATCAAATCCTCAGGCTATCGCATCAGCCCGACCGAGGTCGAGGAGAGCCTGATGTCGACAGGGCTCTTCCAGCAGGTCGCCGTCATCGGCCTGCCCGACCCCTTTGCGGGCGAAAAGGTTCATGCCGTGGCGACCGCCGCCAACCAGAATATCGATGTTTCGGCCGCGCTTAAAAAAGCCGCCGAAATGCTCGCCCCCTTCATGATCCCGCGCGCCATCGAACTGGTGGAACGACTGCCGACAACGGCCAATGGCAAGGTGGATTACCGCGCGCTGGTGCGCGAACGGACGGACAATGGCGCCAACGGATAAACCCCAGAGCCACGGCCCGGCCTTTGCAGCCGCGTTATTCGGCATAAGCGAAAACGATCTGATGATCGGTGGACTTCCCGTGCGCGATATTGTCGCCGGAACCGGAACACCATGCTTTCTCTATGACGCCAGCGCCATGCGCCGCGCCTATCGCAATCTCGAAACGGCGCTCAGTGGCTTTGCCGACATCTATTATTCGGTGAAGGCCAATCCCCTGCCCGCCATCATCTCGCTTTTCCGCCAGGAAGGCGCCGGTGCGGAAATTGCTTCCGTCGGTGAATACCGCGCCGCCATCAAGGCCGGTGTCGCACCGGAAAACATCATCTTCGCCGGCCCCGGCAAAAGCAAAGCCGAATTGCGCGAAGTGATCGAGGGCGGCATCGGCGAAATCCACATCGAAAGCGCCGAGGAAATCGGCCGCATCGAGGCGATCGGCAAGCCGGTCAAAGCCTCGATCCGCATCAATCCGGTGCCGGATGCACAAGCCGGCGCGATGCGCATGGGCGGCAAGGCCACGGCCTTCGGTTTCGATGAGGAAGAGCTGGAAAATGTCCTGCCGCTCTTCAAGGACGCCCGATATATCGATCTCGTCGGCGTTCATATTTACGGCGGCACGCAGATCCTCGATGCCGACATGCTTGTCTCCCAATGGAGACACTCCATTTTGCTTGCCGCGCGCATGGCCGGGACGCTCGGTAAGCCGCTCGAAACCATCGATCTCGGCGGCGGTCTCGGCATCCCCTATTTCGCAGGCGAAACGCCGCTCGATCTTGCAGCGGTCAGTGCCGCCATTCCCGACCTCAAGGCGCTCGTAAAGGCGCATCCGCTGATAACCGACGCCCATGTCATCGTCGAACCCGGCCGTTTCCTCGCCGGTTCCGGCGGCGTCTATGTGGCGGAGGTGAATTCGGTAAAGACCTCGCGCGGCACTACCTTCGTGGTGATGGATGGCGGCATGCACCATCACCTCGCCGCCTCCGGCAATCTCGGCCAGATCGTCAAGCGCAACTACCCCATCGTCGCACCGGCCATGATGCAGGCAGACTATGAGGAAACGGCAACCATCGTCGGCCCGCTCTGCACACCGCTCGACACCCTGGCCCGCAATGCGGCCCTGCCGAAGCTGAAGGCTGGTGATCTCCTGGCAATCCTGCAATCGGGCGCCTATGGCGCCACCGCTAGCCCTTCGGGTTTTCTCAGCCATCCGGCGGCGAAGGAAGTGCTGATCGAGGATGGTGACATCGCCATTGTCACGTCGGCTCGAGATAGGGCTGGAGACAATATTGCTACCCTAACATCCGAAAATCCCCATCAAACACTAAGAATTTATGACATTCGCGAGGGCGTAATTGCAGCCGATCTTTACGATCTCCTTCATCTCCTCGCACCGGCCTCTCAAACGGCAACTTGGGTCGTTTCCACGGTCAAGTCTCTGCAATCCGCCGATGAATGGTTTGAGGTGGTGGGTGAATCGCGAGATGACCTCGAGATGTTGGCCCAGAAAGATGCGCGTATTTCAGGCGCCGTTCTGGCCGACCTCGCGAAGAAGGCGAAACAAGTGATATGGGGGCAGTTTACTGCGTTGTCGCCAGCCTTGGATCAGGAATGGGTGACCATTCGGGCAATCGACAGTAGCTTCTATGAAGTAACGACGCCTGACGCGAATGTGCAGGATAAGATTAAATCGTTCTTTCGGGATGTCCGCCCTACAGATTCGCAATACCGGTAAACTGAGACGCAACGCACGGGATAATCACCCCCGTAACAGTCTGTCCCCAACCGCAAATTTGGATTTCAGCAGACACTCATCATATTCCGCCTCGGCATCGGAATCGAACACAATACCGCCGCCAACATTGAAGACCGCGCGACCGTCATCGAACAGCGTCATCGTGCGGATCGCCACGGAGAACCTCATCTCCCCACCAGGCGATATGGCGCCGATCGCGCCGCAATAGGCGTCGCGCGGCGTCTGTTCCAGTTCGCGCAGGATCTTCATCGCCCACATTTTCGGCGCGCCGGTCACCGAACCGCAGGGAAAAAGCGCCGCGAAAATATCCTCCACCGTCACATCAGGCAAAAGCTTCGCGCGCACATGGCTGACCATCTGGTGCACGGTGGGATAGGTCTCGATATCGAACAGTCGCGGCACATGGAGGCTGCCGACCTCGGTGATGCGGGAAATATCGTTGCGCAGGAGATCGACGATCATGCGGTTTTCGGCAAGCGTCTTTTCATCCTCAAGCATCGCCGCGATGATCGTCCGGTCCTCTTGCGCATTCGCACCGCGCGGCGTCGTTCCCTTCATCGGATGGGTTTCAATGAAACCTTCCCCGTCCACCGAGAAAAACAGTTCCGGTGAGCGCGACAGGATCACCGGTCCACCGAGATCGACCAGCGCGCCATATTTGACCGGCTGGCGCTCAACCAATGACCAGAAAGCCGTGAGCGGATCGCCGCTCCAGCGAGCATGAACGGGCATCGTCAGATTGCCCTGATAACAGTCGCCGCGACGCAGATGCCCGTGCAACCGCTCGAAGCGCTGGCAATAATCTTCAAGGCTCCATGCGGGCGCGGGATCGGACAGGAACGCATCGGCATCCGGCAGACTTTCGGGCCGCGCAAATCGCCCCTCATCCGGCTGTGGGCCGGAAAAGACGCCGAAGCGAAGGAACGGCACGTTGCGAGGCTCGGCAGCAAAGTCCACAAGTTTCGGCTCGAACAGGAAACCCGCCTCGTAGGACATATAGCCGGCAAGGTATTTCCCGGCGCGGCGCAGCTGCTCCATGCGCGTCAGGGCGGCAAAAAACGCTTCCGGCTCGTCCGCGACGATGATCTCTTCCGGCTCGGTGAAGGCAGTCACCGTGCCGGTCGTATCATCCCGGAAAAGAACGTAAGGCGCATGTGCCAATGAAAGCGTCCGAAACAGGAGAAAGGGTCGGGAAACGTCAGACCGGGTCTATATCGCCCCGCGCCCACATCTCGATGGTTTCCGCATAAAAATCGGCGAAACGGCCTTCCTCGATCGACTTGCGGATACCCTGCATCAGCTCCTGATAATAGGCAAGATTGTGCCAGGAGAGCAGCATGCCGCCCAGCGCCTCGTTGGAGCGCGTGAGATGATGCAGATAGGCGCGGGAATAATCACGCGAAGCCGGGCAGTTTGACTGCTCATCGAGCGGCCGCATATCCTCCGCATGGCGGGCATTGCGGATATTGACCCTGCCGCGACGGGTGAAGGCAAGCCCGTGACGACCGGAACGGGTCGGCATCACGCAGTCGAACATGTCGATGCCGCGCGCGACGGATTTCAGAATATCGTCAGGCGTACCGACGCCCATCAGATAACGCGGCTTTTCAGTGGGCAGCACCGGCAGCGTGATGTCGAGCATGCCCAGCATCACATCCTGCGGCTCGCCGACGGCAAGGCCGCCGACCGCGTAACCCTTGAGATCAAGCTCCTTCAGCCCTTCGGCGGAACGAATGCGCAGATCCGGCTGGTCGCCGCCCTGCACGATGCCGAACATGGCCTTGCCAGGCTGTTCGCCAAAGGCAACGCGGCAGCGTTCCGCCCAGCGCAGCGACATTTCCATGGCGCGCTCGATTTCCTTGCGCTCGGCCGGCAGCGCGATGCACTCATCGAGCTGCATCTGGATGTCCGAATCAAGCATGCCCTGAATTTCGATAGAGCGTTCAGGCGACATATGGTGCAGTGAACCGTCCACATGGCTCTTGAAGGTCACGCCCTTCTCGTCCAGCTTGCGCAGGCCGGAAAGCGACATGACTTGAAAACCGCCGCTGTCGGTGAGGATCGGATGCGGCCAGCGGATAAGCTCATGCAACCCGCCAAGCCTTGCCACGCGCTCCGGGCCGGGCCGCAGCATCAGGTGATAGGTATTGCCGAGAATGATATCGGCCCCCAGCTCGCGCACCTGATCAAGATACATGGCCTTGACGGTGCCGACCGTGCCAACAGGCATGAAGGCGGGCGTGCGGATGACGCCGCGCGGCATGGCGACTTCGCCGAGGCGTGCGCCGCCACTCGTGGCTTTCAGGGTGAAGGTGAATTTCTCGTGCATCAGTTCTTCCGGAACAACAGGCTGGAATCGCCATAGGAATAGAAGCGGTATCCGGTTTCGATGGCGTGCTTATAAGCGTCACGCATCGTTTCGAGACCGCAGAAAGCCGAAACGAGCATGAACAGCGTCGATTTCGGCAGGTGGAAATTGGTCATCAGAATATCGACCGCGCGGAAGCGATATCCGGGCGTGATGAAGATGCCTGTGGGGCCTGACCATGGGTGAATGACGCCGTCTTCGGAGGCAGCGCTTTCGATCAACCGCAGCGAGGTGGTGCCGACGCAGACGATGCGCCCGCCGCGCGCCTTCACGGCATTCAGCCTGGCTGCGGTTTCCTGCGACACATGGCCGATCTCGAAATGCATCTTGTGATCGTCGGTATCGTCGGACTTCACCGGAAGGAA
>RCUT01000753.1_pt1 | contig 16350 bp, 15 predicted proteins | sample 2166171 | NCBI WGS metagenome assembly RCUT01 (sample SAMN09932757, study PRJNA488358) | compost metagenome | isolation source: compost soil in 4-hydroxybenzoic | place: Germany: Experimental Botanical Garden
TCACCAGCTCCGCAAAATCATTGGGCGAAAAAGGCAGCCATTATAGGCGTGCGGGGCCGAAACAGAAACACGAGAGGTGATATCCCTGACGGAGTGAATTCAGGGGTGCCGGCGATAGACATGTCCATACAAGCCATTTGGCACACCACAAAACAAAATGTGGGAGCGGGCTTGCTCGCGAAGGCGGTGTTTCAGGCAACTTTAAGTCGACTGGCACTGCGCCTTCGCGAGCAAGCCCGCTCCCACAGGGTGATGCGTTTTACTTAGTGAAACAGCACCGCCGTCTTCTGCAAGGTCACCCAGACACCCCACGCCAGCGGAATGCCCACCACCAGCCATGCCGCAATCGCCAGCGGTTTGGTGCCCGGCGCGGCTTTCCACTCCAGCACGGTGCTGCTGTCGGCGCCTTTGTCATGGCCCAGCGCCTGTTCGGCGGCCAGTTCGGCGTCGGTCATGAAGTACTTGTCCGCCACCGGACGCACCAGCAGGTTGCACAGGAAACCCAGCACCAGCAGGCCGGCGAGGATGTACAGGGTGATGTCGTAAGCCGCCGCACGCTCGACGCCGATGCTCAGCTGATACTCACGCAGGTAGTTCACCAGCACTGGACCGAGCACGCCGGCGGCCGCCCACGCCGTCAGCAGACGACCGTGAATCGCACCGACCATTTGCGTACCGAACAGGTCCGCCAGATACGCCGGAACAGTCGCGAAGCCACCGCCATACATCGACAGGATGATGCAGAACGCCGCCACGAACAGCGCGATGCTGCCCAGGTGACCCAGGTTCGGAATCAGTCCGTACAGGGCAAAGCCCAGGGCGAAGAACACGAAGTAAGTGTTTTTACGGCCCAGGTAATCCGAGAACGAAGCCCAGAAGAAACGCCCGCCGATGTTGAACAGGCTCAGCAAACCGGTGAAACCGGCCGCGATGGCGGCGATCGAAGCCAGTTGCGAAGCGTCGAGTTGGCCGAACGCCAGGTCATTGCCCAGCAACTTGCCAGCGAACACTTCCTGCAACAGCGGCGACGCCATGCCGAGGATGCCGATACCAGCCGATACGTTCAGGCACAGCACCAGCCACACCAGACGGAACTGCGGCGTCTTCCAGGCCACATTCACGTGAACATGACGATGAGTAATCATCGCGTTGGAGGCTTTTTTCGCCGGGGCGGTCCAGCCTTCAGGCTTCCAGCCGGTTGGCGGGACGCGGTAGGACAGCGCGCCACCGATCATGAACACGAAGTAGATCGCGGCCATCACCAGGAAGCTCTGCCAGACGCCGACGCTGGTTGGCGAGGCGAAATGCCCCATCAGTGCCGCCGCCAGCGGGGCGCCGACCATTGCGCCACCGCCGAAGCCCATGATCGCCATGCCGGTCGCCATTCCGCGCTTGTCCGGGAACCATTTGATCAGGGTCGACACCGGCGAAATGTAGCCCAGGCCCAGGCCGATACCGCCAATGACCCCGGAGCCGATCCACATCAGCCAGATCTGGTGGGTATACACCCCCAGCGCCGAAATCAGCAGGCCGCCACACCAGCACAGTGCCGATACGACACCGGCCTTGCGCGGTCCGGCATGCTCCAGCCAGCCACCCCAGATGGCGGCCGAGCAACCCAGGAAGATGAAGAACAGGGTGTAGATCCAGCCGAGCATCGAGATCGGCCAGTCACACTGGGACGAAAAGACTTGTGCGATAAAACTCATGTCCGGTGCGCAGGCCACTGGAGCGGAGATGCCCAGCGCCTTGGACAGCGGCAACCAGAACACCGAAAAACCGTAGGCCATGCCGATGCACAAGTGGATGGCCAACGCGGCCGGTGGCACCAGCCAACGGTTGAAACCGGGCTTGGCGATGATCCGCTCCTTGGACAGGAACGCAGGCTGGTCGGCGCTGAAGCCGTCCGCCGTGATGCTCGTGGTCATTGTGTATCCCCCAATTATTTGTATGGTTCGCCAGCCACAGTTCACTCCCGGCCTTTATGCACGCAGGCATGACCGTTTTTTTTGTAGAGCACCTTGTTGTGCGACAACAGGTCGCAGAAGGACGGACGAACGGGCAAAGGTTACCATTTGCAAGTGACAGAAAAACCAAGCTGACATCACCTTTTGTACGTCATCTGATCTCTATCGCTTCATGACCTCACAGGAATCACCATGCCGATCATTGTCGAGCCGCTGAACCAAGCCACTGCCCAGGATCGGCAGGATCTGCAGAAGATCTACTGCGACGCCCCGGACTGGCTGTTCGCCCCTTTTTCCGGGGCCGCTCAGTTGATCGAAGACTGTTTGCGCGACGGCACACTGATCGCCGGACGCTTCAACGATCGCCTGCTGGGCGCGGCCCGGTTGCAAAGGCACCAAGACGCCTGGCACTTGTCCCAAATATGTGTTCGAAAAATTACCCGTCGCCGTGGTGTTGCCGAGCGACTGGTTGCCGAAGCCCAGAAAATGGCCGCGCAATCGGGCATGCCCCTGCGCCTGCTGGCGCCTGCCGGGCATCTGGAGGCTCAGGCGCTGGCCGCCAAGCTGAAACTGCCACTGGATGTGCTGCCGGCGTGATCACTGACCGGTCGTCTGTTCGGGGGCGCTATACTCCTCGGCTAAATTTTGAATTCGACTAATTACAAGGACTCGCCCATGAAAGCGTTCGGCAAAATCCTGGGTCTGGTACTTCTCGGGCTGTTGCTGATCATTGTGGCGCTGGGCTTTGCCCTGACCCACCTCTTCGATCCCAACGACTACAAAGACGAGATCCGCCAGATTGCCCGCGACAAGGCCCACATCGAGCTGACGCTCAATGGCGATATCGGCTGGAGCCTGTTCCCGTGGCTGGGCCTGGAACTGCACGACGCCAGTGTCGCGACCATGGTCAAACCGACCGAACCGTTTGCCGACTTGCAGATGCTAGGCCTGTCGGTACGCGTACTGCCGCTGCTGCGCCGTGAAGTGCAGATGAGCGACGTACGTGTCGAGGGCCTGAACCTGCGCCTGAACCGTGACAAGGACGGCCACGGCAATTGGGAAGACGTCGGCAAGCTGCCGGTACCGGCCAACACCGGCGCGACCAGCACCCCGCCAGCCGCTGGCGAACCGGCGCCCGAAGCCAGCGTCGCGGCGGAAAAACCGCCTCAGCCGATCCGCCTGGACATCGACAGCCTGACCGTGAACAACGCACGGGTCGAGTACACCGACGAACGAACCGGCAAGAGCTTCAGCGCCGAAAGTATTCAGTTGAGCACCGGTGCGGTTCACGACTCCGTCAACATTCCGCTCAAGCTCACGGCTTTCCTGTCAGCCAACCAGCCGGCATTGCGAGTGCGCACCGAGCTCAATGGTGAGGTGCGTATCGCACGCGCTCTGCAGCGCTATCAGCTCGAAGACATGAAATTGTCCGGTGAAGTGACCGGCGACCCGCTGCAAGGCAAGACCATGACGTTCTCCGCCCAGGGCCAGTTGGTGCTGGACAAGGCCGCCAATGTCGCCGAGTGGACCGGCATCAAGATCTCCGCCAACCAGCTGCGGGCACTGGGTGAACTGAAGGTCAACGACCTCGACAAGACCCCACAAGTCAGTGGCGGCATCTCGATCGCCCAGTTCGACCTGGCGAAATTCGTCGATAGCATCGGCCAGAAACTCCCGGCCATGGCCGAAGGCAGCCTGAGCAAGGTCGAACTGGTCAGCCGTCTGGCTGCAACACCCACCAGCCTGGCGCTCGACAATATCAACCTGAAAGTCGACGACAGCACCTTCAGCGGCCGCATTGCCGTCGAAGACTTCGCCAAGCAATCGCTGCGCGCAGCACTCAAGGCCGACACCTTCAACGTCGACCGCTACCTGCCGCCGAAATCCGCCGAGGCCAATAGCGCGACACAAGTGCGCCAGGCCGAAGTCGCCAGCACCGAAGCCGATGCCATGGCCGGCGCCGGCAGCACTCCGTTGCCACCCGCGCCGACCAAGGACGCCTGGAGCAGCGACCGCCTGTTGCCCGTGGAACGCTTGAGCAAGCTCGATGTGGACGCCGACCTGACCTTCGGCCAGTTGACCCTGCAAAAATTGCCGATTCATAACGCTGCGCTCAAGGCCACCGGCCAGGGTGGCCTGCTGACACTGGCCAACCTGCGCGGCGATCTGTACGAGGGCAACTTCGAAACCACCGGCACGCTCGATGTGCGCCAGCCAGTGCCGGCGCTGAACCTGCAGACGAAGATCAGCCGGGTACCGGCGGAAAAAATCCTCGAAAGCCAGGGCAAGAACCCGCCCGTCAAAGGCCTGGTCACGCTCAACAGCAGCCTGACCGGCAGCGGCAACAGCCAGAAAGCGTTGATCGATACCCTCAACGGCAATGCCAGTTTCATCATCAACAATGGCGTGCTGCTCAACGCCAACCTTGAGCAACAGCTGTGCAAAGGCATCGCCACGCTCAACCGCAAAACCCTCAGCGGCGAGCCCCGGGGCAAGGACACACCGTTCCAGGAGCTCAAGGGCAACCTGACCTTGCGTAACGGCGTGGCCAGCAACCCGGACCTGAAAGTGCGCATCCCGGGCATGACCGTCAACGGTGACGGTGACATCGATCTGCGAGTGTTGGGCATGGACTACCGCGTCGGCATCATCGTCGAAGGCGATACCAGCGCCATGCCGGACCCTGCTTGCCAGGTGGGCGACAAGTTTGTCGGCATCGAGTGGCCGCTGCGCTGCCGCGGCCCGCTGGAGCTGGGCGCCAAGGCTTGCCGTTTGGATAACGACCGCATGGGCCAGGTCGCGGTCAAACAGGCTGGCGACAGGATCAGCGAAAAAATCGAGGAGAAATGGGGCGACAAAGTCGACCCGAAACTGAAAGACGCGCTCAAGGAAATGTTCAAGCGATGAGAGCCGAGCAGTTTTCAACGGCGGTGCTGGACTGGTTCGACCGCCACGGCCGTCACGATTTGCCCTGGCAGCAGGACATCAACCCGTATCGGGTGTGGGTCTCGGAAATCATGTTGCAGCAGACCCAGGTCAGCACCGTGCTGAACTACTTCGACCGCTTCATGGCCTCGCTGCCAACGGTCGAAGCCCTGGCGGCGGCACCGGAAGACGAAGTGCTGCACCTGTGGACCGGCCTGGGTTACTACACCCGTGCGCGCAATTTGCAGAAGACCGCGAAGATCGTCGTCGAGCAGTACGGCGGCGAATTTCCCCGGGACGTGGAAAAACTCACTGATCTGCCGGGGATCGGCCTGTCCACCGCCGGCGCCATTGCCAGCATCAGCATGGGCCTGCGCGCGCCGATCCTCGACGGCAACGTCAAACGCGTGCTGGCGCGCTTTACAGCACAAGAGGGCTACCCCGGCGAGCCGAAGGTCGCCAAACAGCTCTGGGCCAACGCTGAGCGCTTTACGCCGCAGACCCGCGTCAACGCCTACACCCAAGCGATGATGGACCTGGGGGCGACGCTCTGCACCCGCAGCAAACCGAGTTGCCTGCTGTGCCCGCTGGAAAAGGGCTGCGAGGCGCACATGCTCGGCCTGGAAACCCGCTACCCGATCCCCAAGCCGCGCAAAGCCATCCCGCAGAAGCGCACGCTGATGCCGATGCTCGCCAACGCCGAAGGCGCGATCCTGCTTTACCGTCGCCCGTCCACGGGCCTGTGGGGCGGTTTGTGGAGCCTGCCGGAACTCGACGACCTCGACGACCTGCCGCATCTGGCATCGCAGCACTCGCTGGAACTGGGCGCGCAACAATCGCTGCCGAGCCTGGTGCACACCTTCAGCCATTTTCAGTTATCCATCGAACCCTGGCTGGTTCAGGTCCAGGAGACCGGCCATCACGTGGCCGAGGCCGACTGGCTCTGGTATAACCTCGCCACCCCGCCGCGCCTGGGCCTTGCCGCCCCGGTCAAAACCTTGCTCGAACGCGCGGCCGCCGTATTGAACGCAGGAGAGTCGTCATGACCCGCACCATCATGTGCCGCAAGTACAAAGAAGAATTGCCAGGCCTGGAGCGCGCTCCCTTCCCGGGCGCCAAAGGCCAGGACATTTTTGACCACGTCTCGCAAAAGGCCTGGGCCGACTGGCAGAAGCACCAGACCCTGCTGATCAACGAAAAACGCCTGAACATGATGAACGCCGAAGATCGCAAATATCTTCAGGGCGAGATGGACAAGTACTTCTCCGGCGAGGATTACGCCAAGGCCGAAGGCTACGTGCCGCCGTCGGAATAACCCCGATTTATCGGGGGTCGGAACGTAAGCGACGGTAATAATTAAAATTTTTTTGAAAACTTGCTTGACGACCCCCTGAAAAACCCGTTTAATGCGCCCCGTTGCCCAGATAGCTCAGTCGGTAGAGCAGGGGATTGAAAATCCCCGTGTCGGCGGTTCGATTCCGTCTCTGGGCACCAAATACCGAAAACCCTGAATCGCAAGATTCAGGGTTTTTTTATGCCTTGGATTTGATGAAGCACCGATCCCGTCACCCTCGAAACAACAATTCCCACCTCCTGTCACCACGCCAGCCAGTACCCGTAATGGTTGCCGGGGCTAAGTCCCGAAAGCTTCAGACATTGGTTATCGGTCCTTCCTGGCAGTCTCTCGGGTCTGTCGGAACACTCCGTATGCTCTAACGGAAATGGATGACATACGCTGAAAATGAAATTGAGCAGAATCGGGGGAGGAGCTGCCGCATAACCGGGAGCAGATACACAACAGGGATATAGACAATGACTGAGGTGATTCAACCAGACGTCGAAACTGCTGAGTTTTTTACTGAACAAGAAATCAGGACTTTCAGCTTTGATATCCACCAGTCAGCATTGCTGCACAAGTTGGCCAAAGAGCTGACCGCCATCGGCGGGCCTCAAGCACCAGGAGCCAGGTCCAAAGCCTCTCTGGCAGCCACCGAATTAACGTTCCTGTTTTCGAAAGACCAATGCGAACTGCTGGATGCCTATTCCGAAGGCCTTGTTTGCGCGTTGATCTTTGAAGGGCTGCAAAAAATCTCAGACGCCACCCCTCCAGATGCACTACCAGACCAGACATCCCTGGAAAACCGATACGACGTCCTTTGCCTGGCCGCCCGTAATCAGATCTTGTTGAAACTGGTGGGTAACAGTGCCTTTGCCTACGACATGGACAATGAAGGAAAACTGGTTCGACTGGTGGCCAACTTCAAGGGCGGCGGACTGACCAGAATCCCTGCCGAGCCGGACATCAAGGAACTGAGTTCCCATTCCGGCCTCGCGCTTGGCCCGCATACAGAGGCGCCCTACTGGTGCGCCGTGAACGCGAAAGACGGGCACTCGCCCTCTCCATCGTCGCTCATACTTTCCGCCTTGTGGAACCCGAGCCTGGAGCCTACGCGAGTCATTCCACTACCTCCCATACTCGAAAAAATTGGCGTCACCAACTGCCTCGCACTAACCACGGGTAACTTCCAGTTCACTCGTAGTGACTCCTTTGTCAGTGGCAAAGGGGAAGATGGCCGCAACGTTTCGATTCTGGAGTTCGACGACAAGGCAGGGTTCGCAGCCCGCTTTAACACGTATCGTTTTTCGGTCAATGACAACGCCTCGACCTTTGTGAAAGCGGCTTACACTGCCCTTTGCCAGGGTGTGGGTGAAGCAACTCCGGTCGAGTACACGCTGAACCAGGAATCGGCCATGGTCATCAATAACATCCGGGCTCTGCACTGTCGCGATGTCATCAAAGACAACAGACGGGTCTTGGTTCGTATTTTCGGACTTTCAAAATTTTCTTGCCCCATCGTTGTTTCCGACGACCCGCTAGTGCTGCAGGGCTGATTCTTTTATCACCAGCTGTTGAACGACCAGTCATGTGATTACTGGCCAATAACCATAAAGAGAGAATGCAATGTCTTGGGATGTAATTGGCATGTTGGCGCTCGTCGCTTTTTTCGCCGGTTTTTTTGATGCGATTGCCGGTGGTGGCGGTTTGATCACCTTGCCTGCATTGTTCCTGGCAGGTGTAGATCCGATCAGTGCAATTGCCACAAACAAGTTCCAGGCCGCTTCGGCAACAGTTTCGGCAACGGTAACCTTTGCTCGCAAAGGAATGATCGAGTGGCGCGAAGGCCGTTTCCTGGTTATCTGCGGATTTGTTGGCGGCGCCAGTGGTGCCTTGTTGGTCAGCACTATTGATAAGCGCTATCTGGAAGTTTGCGTGCCTATCATGCTGATTCTGGTAGCCATCTATTTTGCGCTCTCTCCAAAGCTGGCCAATGAAGATCGACGCAAGAGAATTGGTGTTCTGTTTTTTTCGTTTAGCGTTGCGCCGATCCTGGGTTTTTACGACGGTATATTCGGCCCCGGTGTGGGCTCTTTCTTTATTGTCGGATTTGTACTGCTCTGCGGCTTGGGCATGATGCGGGCCATGAGCTTTACCAAACTTGCCAACGCCTCATGCAATCTCGGTTCCCTGTCGGTCTTTATCACTAAAGGTGTGATTATCTGGCCGATAGCCATAGCCATGGCTTTGGCGGCCTTCATCGGCGCTCAATTGGGTGCACGGGCCGCTGTCCGGGTCGGACCACGGTTGATCAAACCCATGTTGATCGTGGTCTGCTGCGCCTTGGCCATCAAGCTGCTGAGCGTAGAAACCAACCCTTTACGCGTTGCACTCATCCAAGCGTATGCGGGTGTTAATCACGAAAAACCCTGAGTCGCAGGACTCAGGGTTCAGAGCCTCTCGTTAACTCGCATCATTCCAGTGGAAAACCAGGTTACGGGCTGCACCATTGCCAACATCGGCAACGTCCTGCCGTGTTTCGCCGTTACGCGTCGCAATGACCGTATATTTACCGGCAGGCAGCTTCACGTAAACCAGCGGACCGGCGTCATTGAGCGTCAGTACGGTCTGCCCCGGGGCTTTCTGAATAACTACATTCACATCAGAAGTGTATTCATTTCCCGTCCCGACAGAGAACGTCATGTGCAGGTTGTAGCCAGTGGTCTGCTGGATGGCCTTGGACTCATCCTCGCCGATACCGCCGGACAGGTAGGTGATGCCGTTTTGTTCCTGGCTTTGCACCTGCACCCCCTGGCCGTCGATGGGCTCAAGGCTGGCGGCAGGTGTCATCGCTGGAAACAACAGCACGCCTACAGCGGTGAGGGGCAACAGGAGTGTATGGAGGTATTTCATGATGGCGACTCCCGGGTTCTGCGGAACCCAATCGTTACACTCTTTGGATTTCCAGCCGGAGGGAGGCGTTTAGATTGATTTGGCCTGAGTACGAAACGTACTACGCCATTTGTTCCTCAGCCCTCGCCCACCATCAGACCTGTCCTGCCGGACAACCCGGTATTTCCTGCCTGTTTCTCGGCAACCCCCGGCATCTTCGAAGGGGCTCTCTTGTCATTCTCTTTCGCTGTTCAACCTGCTGCGGAAGACCTCATGACGGCCCCCACCCCCAACGACACTCACGACCCACATCTGGCATCACTGCTTGGCAACCTTGGCAAATTGATCCATCAGGCACGTCAGAAAGTGCTTCGGGCAGCCGACACCGTGCAAGTGCAAACCTGTTGGCAAACTGGTCGGCACATCGTTGAGTTCGAACAGAACGGCGCGCGACGGGTCAGGTATGGCAAAGAGTTACCGTCGACGGTGGCCAAAGCACTAACTGCGGAGTTCGGAAAGGGATTTGACGCTTCCAACCTTCGGTACATGCGTCTGTTCTATCAAGCCTTTCCAATTCGTGACGCACTGCGTCACGAATTGAGCTGGACCCACTACCGCCACCTGCTTCGGGTCGACAACGACAGCGCTCGTCTCTGGTACATGAACGAATCAGCCACCCAAAACTGGTCAAGCCGCGCCCTGGAACGCCAGATCAATACGCTGTACTACGAACGCCTGCTGGCGAGCCGCGATCGCGGCAGCGTCAAGCAGGAGGCCGCCACCCACATTCAAAACATGAAGGCCAGCCCTCGGGATTTCGTCCGTGATCCGGTAGTACTGGAGTTTCTTGGTTTACCCAATGCCGGCAAGCTTCAGGAAAGCGAGATCGAACAAGCGCTTATCGAACAATTGCAGGGCTTCTTGCTGGAGCTGGGAAAGGGCTTCGCATTCATTGCCCGCCAGCAACGCATCAGTACCGACAGCAAAGACTTCTACATCGATCTGGTGTTCTACAACTACTTGCTCAAGTGCTTCGTCATCTTCGATATCAAGCGCGGTGAACTGACCCATCAGGATGTGGGGCAGATGGACATGTACCTGCGCATGTACGACGACCTGAAACACAGCGCGCAAGACAGCCCTACCGTCGGCATCATTCTCCGTGCGCAAAAAGATGAATCCGTGGTGCGCTACTCAATGCGGGAAGGAAGCGAACAACTGCTCGCCAGCAAGTACAAGCTCGTCCTGCCGAGCGAAGAGGAACTCCGTAACGAACTGGATCGGGAACGGGCGGCCCTTGAAGAACGATTGCCCGATCAATCACTGCGTTGAGGCCAATGGATTGTTCATCAACGGCATCAAGACTATCGTTGGCAGCTACCCGCAAAGGTCCGACGCCGATGAATTTGCAGGAAACGCCTTCACTCGTCCCAACTCAAATCGAGTTGCCGTTGCAACGCGTTGCGTCCGGCGAACCGTTCAAGGAAACCGCTGCAGACGGCTTTGTCCTCGGTGGTTTCACCTGGCGACACCCGTCCCGGGATGCCGCTCGTCCGGTCGTCATCATCAACGCCGCCACCTCGGTCCGTTGTCGTCATTACTCGCGCTTCGCCGACTATCTGTTCGATCACGGCTTCGACGTCATCACCTATGACTACCGCGGCATCGGCGAGTCGCGGCCGGCATCGCTCAAAGGTCTCAAGGCCTCATGGACCGATTGGGGAGCGCTGGATTTCGAGGCGATGCTCAAGCGCGCACAGCGTGAGTTCCCCGGGCAGCCTATCGATGTGGTCGGCCACAGCTTTGGCGGCTGTGCAGCGGGCCTGGGGGCGTCCGGGCACCTGATACGGCGCCTGGTGACGGTCGGTGCGCAATTCGCCTACTGGCGCGACTATGCGCCCGCTCATCGCTGGCGAATGTTCGGCAAGTGGCATGTGGTGATGCCGCTGGTGACGATGCTGTGCGGCTACTTTCCGGGCAAGCGCCTTGGCTGGCTGGAAGACACACCCGCCGGCGTGGTCCGTGACTGGAGCCTCTCCACTGCCCGCTACGAGAAACGCTCCAGCGGCCGCACAATCAGCAAAACCGCCGGGCAGCTGCCCTTTGCCGGCGTCACCGCGCAAACCCTGGCCATCAGCATCAGCGACGATCCCTACGGCACAATCCCGGCCATCGAACGCCTGCTCGGCTACTTCACCGGCAGCACAAATTCACACCTGCGTATCCATCCCGAAGACATCGGCGAAGAAGAAGTCGGACATTTCGCCTTTTTTCGCAGCGCATACCAAGCCACACTATGGCCCATTGCATTGGCCTGGTTGCAAAACGGCGAACTGGTCCCCGGCACACCCGGGCGAACGGTGCCACGCAGCTGAGCCACCCGCCCCTTTCAACGAATTACGGAACGACACCCATGGCCTCCGCCAACAAGCAGCAAAAACGCGCCCCCCGCGCCAAGACCAAGGCCAAGCAGAACCGCACCCAGCGAGCTGCCGCGCCGGTCGAACTGGACCCGAACGACGATCGCATCGACTTCGAATCGGTGGACCTGACCGAACTGTTCAAGAAAATGATCGACGCCGAAAAGATCAGCCAGCAAGCCCTGTGCACGGCCTTCCTCGAAGACCCGTTGCTGGAACTGGTGTACGAGCAGGAAGGCGAGGAAGGCGCGATGGACTTCATCCTTGCCGCGCTGATCGAATATCGCCAATGGTCAACCGAAACCGACGAAGCCGGCGCCCTGGCGTGGATCGAATCACCGGCCTTTCAGGCCGACTACGTGGCGGCGTCCGACGCCATTGCCGCGCAAACCCAACAGAAACCGAACTGAGTTCCCATGGCCTCCCTGAACAAGCAACAGAAACGCGCCAAGCGTGCAAAAGCCAAAGCCAAGCAGATCAATATCCACGGCCGCAAACCCGCCGCGCTGGACGATGATCTTGGCCACCTCGCCGAGCCGATCCCGGAATACACCCTGGCGATGTTCAGCAAAATGCGTGACGCGGAAGCCGTCAGCCGCAGCGAAATGCTCTCGGTGCTGCTGACGAACCTGGCCTTTATCATCATCGACCATCCAGAACTGCTGGACATGGAAAACGCCGACGACGAAGGCATGGCCGCCACCCACCTGGCCGCCGACATGCTGATCGACTACCGCATGTGGGCCGACGGCATGGACCGCGAGACCGCCCAGGCGTGGCTGAGCGAACCGCAGTTCATTGCTGACTTCGGTGACGCACTGGATGTCTACCGCGAGTCGCTGGAAGCGCCGGAAGAAAAAGCCGAGTAAGGGTTACGACTCAAACAAAAACGGCCGCTTGTCATCACTGACAGCGGCCGTTTTGCGTTACGCGGTATGGATCAGTTCAGCACTACCGCGCCACGCTTTTCCAGTTTGCGACGGCGAGCCACCAGCAAGCCGGCCGCTACCACCAGAGCACTGAGCAAGCCGGTCGCGAGAATTTCCACGCGATGGGCTTCCTGGAACAGCATGATGGTCAGGGCCGCGACGATGAAGACGATCACCGCGTAGGTCAGGCCCGGGAACAGCCACATGCTGAAGGCAATTTTCTCCCCGCGCGCTATACGCTGCTTGCGCATGCGCAGTTGCGAAATCGCAATCACCAGGTACACCAGCAATGCGATGGCGCCGGAGCTGGCCAGCAGGAATTCGAACACCGCAGCCGGAGCCACGTAGTTGGCGAATGTTGCCAGGAACGCTGCGCCAGTGGACAGCATCACCGCCCAGTATGGCGTGCCACTTTTGTTGGTGCGGGTGGACATGGCCGGCGCATCGCCGCGCTTGCCCAGGGAGAACAACATCCGCGACGAGGTGTAGAGCGCCGAGTTCAGGCAGCTGGTCACAGCGACCAACACCACGATGTCGACGATCATCTTGGCGTTAGGGATGCCCATGCGCTCAAGTACAGTCTGGTAGGAGCCCAGGCTTGCCAGTACCGGGTCGTTCCAAGGCACCAGAGCCACGACGATGAAGATCGACACGAGGTAGAACAAGCCGATCCGCCAGATAACCGAGTTGGTGGCCTTGGAGATTTGCTTGCCAGGGTTCTTCGATTCCGCGGCCGCGATGGTCACGATCTCGGTGCCCATGAAGGAGAACATGGTGGTCAGGATGGCACCCAACACCGCGCCCATGCCGTTTGGCAGGAAGCCCTGGGTGTCGAACAGATGGGAAACGCCGCTGACCTGGCTGCCCGGCAGGAAGCCGAAGATCGCCATGAGGCCCAGAACAATGAAACCGATGATGGCCAACACTTTGATCAGGGCAAACCAGAACTCGAATTCACCGTAGTTCTTCACGCTGAACAGGTTGGTCACGGTCAACAGCATCGTGATGACCAGGGCGAAGGCCCAGATGTCCACGCCAGGGAACCAGGCATGCAGGATGGTCGCGGCAGCGTTGGCTTCCAACGGGATCACCAGAACCCAGAACCACCAGTACAACCAGCCGATGGTAAAACCGGCCCAGTGACCGATCGCGCGGTCGGCGTAAGTCGAAAACGAACCGGTGTCCGGCGAGGCAACGGCCATTTCGCCGAGCATGCGCATCACCAGCACCACCAACATGCCGGCGGCGGCGTAAGCCAACAGAACAGCCGGACCTGCAGCGGCGATGGCGTGACCCGAGCCAACGAACAAGCCGGCGCCGATAACCCCGGCAATCGACAGCATGGTCACGTGGCGCGGTTTGAGCCCCTGTTCGAGGCCATTAGAGCTTTGGGTACTGCTCATTAAAACTACCTTTGTAAGGAGAAGCGAATGCGTGCATCCCGTTCGGCGGACCTTCTCGTAAAAAGAAGCCAACAGGGCGTTCTGGATTCTGCACGCAATAATTGCGCCAAAATATTTCAAAACCCTCTAGCCCGGCGATCTCGCCTCGACCGGACGGTCATCGCAACCCTTTGAATTTAATGGCACTTTGCCAAAGCGTTACCCTGCGACCCACTTTTGCGGATACATCAGCGCACCGGAAACACACCTGAAAAGGGCTCCGCGCACATTAAAAGTGCACAAGCGGTGCATTTGGCCGGATAGCGCTTCCAACACCCTGTCAAAGCTGGCAACATCGCGCCTTTTTTTGCGGCAGCCACCGCGCTTTTTATCGACAGGCAAGGTTCAAACGGCTGTTCGGTTGTTGATGGGGCGACAGTCTGCTGCGCCGATGCGACAACCTGCCACGTACCAGCCGTTTACCGTCCGTAGCGCTGTTGGCTGCCATTGAAACGCTATGCTAGGTTGGCCGCCTCGCCAGGAAGGCCGCCAACAGCAGGAGCGCAACATATATGAGGAACGCACATGGCTGAGGCCACGCCCGCGCTTGAAATCCGCAACTTGCACAAACGCTACGGTTCGCTGGAGGTGCTCAAAGGCATCTCGCTGACCGCCCGCGACGGCGATGTGATCTCGATCCTGGGTTCCTCCGGCTCCGGCAAGTCCACGTTCCTGCGCTGCATCAACCTGCTGGAAAACCCGCACCAGGGCCAGATCCTGGTGGCCGGCGAAGAACTCAAGCTCAAGGCTGCGAAGAACGGCGAGCTGGTGGCCGCCGACGGCAAGCAGATCAATCGCCTGCGCAGCGAAATCGGTTTTGTGTTTCAAAACTTTAATCTGTGGCCGCACATGAGTGTGCTCGACAACATCATCGAAGCCCCGCGCCGCGTGCTCGGCCAGAGCAAGGCCGAAGCCATCGAAGTGGCCGAAGCCCTGCTGGCCAAGGTCGGCATCGCCGACAAGCGCCATGCCTACCCGGCGCAGTTGTCCGGCGGCCAGCAACAACGCGCGGCCATCGCCCGCACCCTGGCCATGCAGCCCAAGGTCATCCTGTTCGACGAGCCCACCTCGGCGCTTGACCCGGAAATGGTCCAGGAAGTACTTAATGTCATCCGCGCGCTGGCCGAAGAAGGCCGCACCATGCTGCTCGTGACCCACGAAATGGGCTTCGCCCGTCAGGTCTCCAGTGAAGTGGTGTTCCTCCACCAGGGCCTGGTAGAAGAGCAAGGATCGCCACAGCAGGTGTTCGAAAACCCGCTTTCGGCGCGCTGCAAACAATTCATGTCCAGCAACCGCTAACGGAGCTACCCACATGCAGAACTACAAAAAGGTCTTCCTGGCTGCCGCCGTCACCCTGGCGTTCAGCGCCGGTGCCATGGCCGAAACCCTGAAGATGGGCATCGAAGCGGCCTACCCGCCGTTCAACAACAAGGATGCCAGCGGCCAGGTCGTCGGCTTCGACAAAGACATCGGTGACGCCCTGTGCGCCAAGATGAAAGTCGAGTGCGAAGTGGTCACCTCCGACTGGGACGGCATCATCCCGGCCCTGAACGCCAAGAAGTTCGACTTCCTGATCTCCTCGATGTCGATCACCGACGAGCGCAAGCAAGCGGTGGACTTCACCGACCCGTACTACTCCAACAAGCTGCAGTTCATCGCCAAGAAAGACATCGACTTCAAAACCGACAAGGCCGCGCTCAAAGGCAAGATCATCGGCGCCCAGCGCGCGACCCTGGCCGGCACCTTCCTGGAAGACAACTATGGTGACGACATCACCATCAAGCTCTACGACACCCAGGAAAACGCCTACCTCGACCTGACTTCCGGCCGCCTGGACGGCATCCTGGCCGACAAGTACGTCAACTACGAATGGCTGAAAAGCGACGCTGGCCGTAGCTACGAGTTCAAGGGCGACCCGGTGGAAGAAAGCGACAAGATCGGTATTGCCGTGCGCAAGAAGGACCCGATCCGCGAGAAGCTGAACACCGCGCTGAAAGAAATCGTCGCTGACGGCACCTACAAGAAGATCAACGACAAGTACTTCCCGTTCAGCATCTATTGATACTGACCTGCCTGACCGGCGCCCGATGGCGCCGGTTCTCGGCCTTGCCTGCCGCGATTTGAAAAGAAATCCATGATTATCGACCTCTACGGATTCGGCCCGGCGCTCGCCGCTGGCGCGCTGATGACTGTGAAACTGGCACTCTCGGCCCTGTGCCTGGGGCTGGTACTCGGTCTGCTCGGCGCCTTGGCCAAGACTTCCCCGTACAAGCCGCTGCAATGGCTTGGCGGCACTTATTCGACCCTGGTTCGCGGTATCCCGGAATTGCTCTGGGTGCTGTTGATCTACTTCGGCACGGTCAACCTGATGCGTGCCCTGGGCGAGTTCTTCGGCAACCCCGACCTTGAACTCAACGCCTTCGCCGCTGGCGTGATTGC
>RCUT01000758.1_pt1 | contig 16313 bp, 15 predicted proteins | sample 2166171 | NCBI WGS metagenome assembly RCUT01 (sample SAMN09932757, study PRJNA488358) | compost metagenome | isolation source: compost soil in 4-hydroxybenzoic | place: Germany: Experimental Botanical Garden
TGCAACGCATATTCTTGCGCCCATCCTGCCACGGTTTCTGGCGCTTCATCCGGGCGTCACGCTCGATATCGTCCAGACGGATATGGTGGTCGACCTCCTCGCGGAGCGCATGGATGTCGCGGTGCGCGCCGGACCCCTGAAGAGCTCAACTCTCGTTGCCCGGAAACTCGGTGAGACAAGGATGATCATTGCCGCCGCCCCGGATTATCTCGAGCGCTGTGGCGTGCCGCAAACCATAACCGATCTGGAAAATCACAATCGGCTCGGGTTCGGTTATGCCCGGTCAATCGACGGGTGGCCGTTGCGGGATGCCGGAAAGACCGTCGTCATTCCCGCGACGGGACGAGTGCAGGTCAGCGATGGCGAGGGCCTTCGCCATCTCGCCCTTGCCGGTGTCGGGCTTGTTCGGGCTGCTGCCTTCACCGTGCGGGAGGATATCGCCGCTGGCCGGCTCATATCGGTCCTCGATCATCTTGATACGGGTGAAACGGAGATATTTCACGCCGTTTATGCCGGCCAGCGCGGGCTCCTCCCGTCCCGTATTCGGGCGTTGCTCGATTTTCTGGGTGAATACGGGCGGGTTAAGTGAAGTGACGCAAAAAGGTGCCGGCTTGCGACTCATCATCGCCGATCGAGAGAACGTGATTGTTTATTCGTTGGGCTGCCGGCTTATTCTTTCGGACCGGACAGCGTGAAAGCACCAACCGATTCCAGTATAATGCGGGTCTCGTCAGAGAGTGCGCCCGGCAGCGCACCGCAGAGGCTGCCAGTCGTCACCACCTGGCCTGCCCTCAGCATATGTCCCGTGTTGAGTGCGGCATTGGCAAAGGCAAGAAGTGGCGCCAGCGGATCAACATTCGGGTGTTTCACCTTGGCATGGAAGAGCTGCACTGATCCTTCGGTAACGATGAGCTGCGGCAGGTCATTGCCATTAGCGGCAAAAACGTCCACGATGCTCTTGTTCACCTCCGGACCGAGGGCGAAGCCGTGGTTGGCGAGGCGGTCTGCCAAAAAAAGCGGAAACGGAACCTGATTTTTCTCTTCCAGCCTATAACGGAGAAGCTCGACACCCAGATGCACCTTGTCGATATACTGCATCAGGTCTGCTCTGGTGAGCCGTCCTTCGGCCGCAGCGGGAATATCGGCAGAGAGTGTGAAGCATATCTCGACTTCAATCCCTTCCGTTCCATCTAACGGGAAGGAAGCGAGATTGGCATCGTTCACCCGGCAGCAATCGAACATGGGAGCCGCGACCGCCTCGCCATCCGGACGAATCGCCAGCTTCCAGCCGCCGATCGGTTTTCCCAAATATCCGGCAAAGTCTCGCTGAACCGCCATCGCCTCTGCAAGCGTGCCCGGAACGAGGCCCTCCGCCTCCAGCTCCGCTAAAGCAATTCTATTACCCTCCCGGCTTGCCTTTGCAAAACGCTCCGCCAGTTTTTCGATCGCCGTCATTCCGCTCATGTCTCCTGATGATCTCACGCGCCGAATGCTGTCACGATTTGGCGCTGTCTGCCAAGGCCATCAATACCGAGTTCGACCACGTCGCCGGCTTTCAGGAAGACGGGCGGTTTCATTCCGAGGCCCACACCTGGCGGTGTACCGGTGGTGATCACATCGCCCGACATCAGACGCATGAAGCGGCTGATATAGGAAACCAGCGTTGCGATCGGGAAAATCATCTTGGACGTCGAGCCGGTCTGCATGCGCTGGCCGTTGACGTCCAGCCACAGGCCGAGATTTTGCACGTCACCGATTTCATCCGGCGTCACCAGCCATGGTCCGAGAGGACCGAATGTCGGTCCGCTTTTGCCTTTCGTCCATTGGCCGCCGCGTTCGATCTGGAAGGCGCGTTCGGAGACATCATGGCAGACGCAGAAACCCGCAATGACGGAGAGTGCATCCTCTTCCCGCACATGATAGGCCGGCTCACCGATAACGAAGGCGATCTCGACTTCCCAATCGGTTTTTTCCGAATCCTTCAGAAGGCAGATCGGATCATTCGGGCCGGAAATGCAGGAGGTGTGTTTGTTGAAAAGCACCGGCTCTTCGGGAATGGGCGTATTCGTTTCCAGCGCATGGTCAATGTAATTGAGGCCAACCGCCACAAAATTGCCGACAGAACCGACGCAGGGACCAATCCGCACATCAGATGGTACGGCCGGGAGGGAAGAAAGATCGGTTTTTGTCAGTTTTTCAAGAAAACTGCGCGAAAGGGTCGCCCCGGCTATGTCGGTGACGATCGAAGAAAGATCGCGGATAATGCCCTCGGCGTCTAGCGCTGCCGGCTTTTCCTGGCCGATTGGACCATAACGGAGAAGTTTCATTCTGTTTTCCTATGCGGCTGATTGCTGAAGGGCATTTTCGCCGAGCGCAAATTCAAGGCGGTAAAGTCCAAATTCCACGGGTCCGACGAGGTCGTTTCCGGAGAGTTGTTGTGCCAGATTGTCCGCGGCAGTGGCAACGGAAGAGGCCGAGCCGCCTTCGATCATGATGATCCAGTTCGGCACGCCAACCTGACGACCCTTGCGTTCAGCGGTTTCAAGGCTGCTTGCGCCACTGTCTGCAATGCAAAGATGGGTGCTACTGATGCCGTTCAGCTTACCGATTTCGCAGAGAGCGTCAGTCAACATGGATCGGATTGCCGCCCTGTCTGTCTCGGCCGCATCAAAACGAAAGGTGGCGATGAAGCCACCGTCGCCGCACCCATGGGAATAGTCGGTGTTGCAGACACCGCGTGTCGTGTTGCGAAAGTCTGCGGTGGAACGCTTTGTCCAGGGGGTGGGATTGTTCAGCCGGTCGAGATAGGGCTGGCCGACCAGCACCTTCGCATCCGCTGCCTCATAGAGCGTGAAATACTCAGGTACTCCCTGCTCGGCGATATAACGGCGTCCGCGTAGGAAGCCGGGTATCGACACCCGTTCGGGAATGTGTTCGCGATTGTGCCATTCGATGAAATTATCACGGCCTTCCGGCAAGATGTCGTTCCATATGGCGACGACGGCCTTTCCCAAGAGAGACATTGGTTACCTCAATATGTTGCACGACCGCCGGACAGGTCGAAAACCGCGCCGGTCGAGAAGCTGCATTCGGAAGAAGAGAGCCAGGCCACCATATTGGCGACTTCGGCGGGGTCGAGAAAACGCCGCATGGGAATGCGGGAGAGAATATCGTCCAGTCGTTCCCTCGGGGCATCGATACTCATTGCCGTCATGGAGGCCGCGGGCGTAATGGCGTTAACGAGAATATCCGCTGTTGCCAGTTCCTTGCCGAGGCTTTTGGTCATCGCCACCAGCCCCGCCTTCGCGGCGCTGTAGGCGGCTGCCTGATGCATGCCTTCCTTGGCCTGGATGGAGGCGACGTTGACGATGCGGCCGAAATGGCTCTCTTTCGCCGTTTCGATCATCAACGGCACCAACGCACGGCAGACAAGAAACGACCCGAACAGATTGACGTCGATGATCCTGCGAAATTCCTCGACCGGAATTTCCCACAAGGGCGCGACATTGCCGACAATGCCGGCATTGTTGACGAGGATGTCGAGCCTGCCGAACCGCTGTTGCAGATCATTGGCGGCGGTTTCGATGCTTTGCGCGTCTGTGATATCGACGCCGGCATGGGGCAGGTTGGCAACGTAACCGCTTTTCACAGCTGTCGGCAGATCCCAGTGAACCACCGTGGCGCCGCAGTCCTGTAACCGTCGGCTGATGGCAGCACCAAAGTCGCCGGCAGCACCTGTAACGACCGCCACCCGGCCTTCAAGATCATAGTGTGTGGACATGTTTGAAACCATTGTTCCGCATCGAGCCCGGCAGATCTGCCGGGCTCTCGGCGTCTGCAGTTATTTTGCGATGAGGCTGTTGGTGAAGAAGGCGTCTGCCGACATATTGGTCTTGATGTCCTGATATTCCTTCATCAGATCGAGTGTCTGCTGCCAGTCTGCCGCAGCCATTTCGCCGAGCGGCGCAGATGGGGCAGATGGCGACGGCAGAAGTTTGAGCGAGACTTCCAGCTGCTCCTTCAGAAGCTTGGGATCGCCGGTCGGCTTTTCCTTGACGGCTGCAGCAACTGCCGCTTCAGGATCCGCCTTGGCTGCCTCTATGGATTTCAGCGACGCCGCCACGAAGCGCTTGACCAGGTCCTGATTGCTGTCGATCAACTTAGTATTGGTAACGATCGTCAGGCCCTGCGTGTTCACGCCCAGCTCTGCAAAAGAAAATACCTTCTGCTCCAGACCCTTTGAATTGAGAACCACGACCTGGTTTTCAAGCCCGCCGAGAATGCCCGCGGCGCGATCCTGCATGATGGCGATGATCTTGCCGGGTCCATCCACATTCAGAATATTGACCTTGGACGCATCGACGCCGTTTTTCTTCCAGATGGCGGGCAGGAGGGCGAGTGAAGCTTCGCCGGCGCTGGCCGCGACCGTCTTGCCCTCCACATCCTTGATGGATTTTACGCCGGAATCCGCGCGAAACGTCATGGCGTAGGGTGAGGTGTTAAGCAGACCGAGCACGGATTTGACCGGTGCGCCTTTCGAAGCGCCGGCAATGACGCTGCCGCCATCGGCGATGCCGAACATATCGCCGCCAGTTGCGACCGACTGGACCGTGCGTGCCGAGCCCTGGCCTTCGCCGATCTGAAGATCAATGCCCGCCTCCTTGTAGAAACCCTTTTCTGCACCGTAATAAAAGATGGTGTGGACACCACTCAAAAGGAAATTGAGACGGAGTGTGACCTTGTCTTCAGCCGCAGCTGATTGAATTCCTGCCAGGCCAACGGCGAGCGCGATCGCACCGCCCACAAGCGTTTTTTTCATAATATTGAACATTTTATCCTCCCGTTTTTAATTGAAGTCCGAATTCAGGTCGCGCTTTTCCCGACAGTGAAATCATCACGGCGTTGTGAGACGTGCCAGGGGATGGCGAAACGCTCGATCAGTTCCACGATGCCGTAGAGAAGCAAGCCAAGCAGGCTCAGCACGATGATGACGGCGAAGGTCATGCTGGTGTTCATGTTGCCGTTGTAATTTAAAAGCAGATATCCAAGGCCGTTATCCGAAGCGACGAACTCCGCCACGACGGCTGCCGTGGCCGAAAGCGCGGCTGCAACCTTGAAGCCTGCAAAAAGCGAGGGCAGGGCACCTGGCAACTCCACTTTCCAGAAAATCTTCAGGCGTCCGGCGCGATAGCTTTTGGCAAGATCGTAGACATCCGGCTCAATGGATTTGAAGGCCACGATGGAATTGACGACGATCGGAAAAAAGGAGAGCAGAAAAACCAGGAGGATTTTGGAAGGTAGGCCAAAACCGACCCAGATGATGAAAAGCGGCGCAATGGCGATCTTCGGGATGATCTGAAGGATCACCAGCAACGGATAAAAGATCGCCTCGAAAGCGCGTGAATACACCACGAGAAGCGCAAGCAGTGTCCCCATGACCACCGCCACGAGGAAGCCCAGCACCATAGGCTGCAGTGTGTAGAGCGATGCCGTGAACACCACCGGCACGTTGTTGTAGAGATCCGCAAACACTCTGCTCGGGGCTGGCAGAATATATTCCGGCACGCTGAGCGCCCTGACCGCTATCTCCCATACGATCCCGGCACCGACGAGGCTGCCAATCGTGTGGGCTTGGCCTTTGATGGCCCCCATGACTTTCAAAAACATGTTTCCTCCCGAAATTGCCCGAACATCCATCTGACAATTTTTAATTTTTGGAACAATGTTCCATATGGACTGATGTTTCGTCAAGTGGTAATTCAGGGAGGATAAGAGAATTGGAAATGCAGCGGGAGGAGTGCATGTTGCAGAAGAAAACAGACAGGACGGCCTATGAGCCCGGCGTGCTGCTAGAGGGCGTCAGCAAATATTTCGGGCATCCGCATGCGCCGGTTGTGGCGCTTGAAAAACTCGATCTGACGATTGGCGATGGGGAGTTCGTGGCGATTGTCGGTCCTTCGGGCTGCGGAAAATCGACGATGATGCGGTTGATTTCGCGACTTTCTCATGCCAGCACCGGCCAAATTTCCGTCTTTGGCGACGTCTCGAAGGATCCCCCACCCGGCATGAGCATCGTTTTCCAGAATCATGTGCTCCTGGCCTGGCGAACGATCATCGACAACGTGCTTTTCCCTGCCGAGATGACGGGCAGGAACCGCGAGGAGTTGCGGCCTCACGCTCTGGCACTCCTTCAATCCGTTGGCTTGAAAGATTTCGCCGACCGGTATCCTCACGAATTGTCGGGCGGTATGAAGCAGCGCGCATCGATCGCCCGCGCTCTGCTTCTGCAACCGCGTCTGCTGTTGATGGATGAGCCCTTCGGGGCATTGGATGCGCTGACGCGCGAACAGATGCGTATCGATTTGGAAGCGCTCTGGCTGAAGAATCGAATGACGGTCGTCTTCATCACCCATTCCATCGATGAAGCGGTTCTTCTCGCTGATCGCGTCATCGTCATGACCCCGAGACCTGGGAGAATCGAGAGGATATTGGATATCGACATGCCTCGGCCGCGTGGGCTGGCGGCGCGGCGGGAGCAGGAATTCATCGAGAAATCCGAGGAGATTACCGAGATTTTCCTTTCGCGCGGCATTTTGCAACGCCATGCCTGAAACGAACGGACCTTTCACGTATCCGAAGAGGAAGACGCGAAAGGCCCTGCATCTTCCTGATGAAGCGTTGTCTTTTGATTGAAAATCGCGACGCATATGCGACCGGAGAATGAAATGGACAGGACGATCAACGTACCAAGCGGCGGCGTCGAGCGAACGATTGCCATGCTGGAGCTCCTCGCCTTGGCCGAGGAACCGCTCAAACTATCCGATGTCGCTCATCAACTCGATATTCCGAAAAGCGCATGTCATCGCATCCTCACTTCCCTGATCGAGAATGGCTGGGCTTGGCAGAGCCCCGAGAGCGATTGCTACGCGCTGACCATGCGCATGGCGCTGGTGGGCCAGAAACAACTGGCGCGGCTGCAGGTCTCGGATTTGCGTCAGCCGATCCTGAATGCGCTCGCCGAACGCACCCGCGAACTCGTTCGTTTGACGGCCGTGCAGAATAATACGCTTGTCTGGGTTGGCTCCGCTCGCGGTCGCCGTTCAGGCCTGGTGTTTGAACCCGATATGAGCGCCGGCATCGTGCCCTATGCGACGGCGAACGGTAAAATATGGCTGGCGAGCCTGGAGCGGGAGAGGGCGCTGAGGATCGCCCTTGAAGCCGGGCTCGGCCAACCCGGCCAGCAGGCTGCCAACGCCATCAATACCATCGAAGCGCTGAACCGGGAACTCGATGCCGTTGCAGGTCTCGGTTACGGCCGAGCAGTTGGCGAAGCCGAAGACGGAGTGGGGGCAATTGCTGTCGCCATCCACCAGGGGAAAGAGGTCGTGGGAACCATGAGCGTGGCGGCGCCGCTGACTCGTCTTACGGATGAGCGTGTGGCGGAGATATTGCCGCTTCTGGCAAGGGCTGCGAGTGACATGGAAATCGCCTGGTAGCTAATCCGGCTCTTTTGGGCCCAAGCTTAAGATAGCCGAAAAGCAAATTCGGGCGGCAGAGCCGCCCGATTTCATTTTGGTCTCAAGCGACGTCGGCGTCGAACTGGATGCTGTGGAGCCGCTTGTAAAGACCATCATTCGCCAACAATTCACGCCGGCTGCCCTGTTCTACCACTTCACCATTGTCCATGACGACAATCTTGTCGGCGCGGTTGATGGTGGAAAGGCGGTGGGCGATGACGATGGATGTCTTGTTGAGCGTCAGGCGCTCCAAGGCGTCACGAACGAGAGCCTCGGACTCGGAATCGAGCGCGCTCGTTGCCTCATCTAGAATCAATATGTCCGCGTCTCTCAGCATGGCCCGAGCGATGGCAACACGCTGCCTCTGGCCACCCGACAGGCCGGAGCCGTTTTCACCTAGCCTGCTGTCGTAGCCGTCGGGCATGTTCATGATGAAGTCATGTGCGTTGGCCGCTTTGGCCGCAGCGATGATTTCCTCATCCGTGGCGTTGTCTCGGCCCACGGCAATATTGTGCTTTACCGTACCCGAAAAGAGGAAGGTCTCCTGACCAACGTAGGAAACATGTTCGCGCAGGTTCGCAAAGGAAACGTCGCGCAAATCCATTCCGTTGATTTCGACTGAGCCGTTTTGCGGATCGTAAAGACGCATCATGAGATTGATAATGGTGGACTTGCCGCTGCCGGAGGGACCGACCAGGGCCGTCATCTTGCCGCCCTCGAAAAGGACGCTGACGTCCTTCAGAACCGGCTGGCCCGAAACATATTCGAAGCTAACATTCTTCAGTTCCACATCGCCGCTGGCTTTGGGAAGGGGCAAGGCATCCTTTTTCTCGGTGAGCGTCAGCGGTGCGTCCAGCACCTCGAACATCATGCGCACGCCGATCATGCCGCCTTCGATCTGTATTCGCATACGGGCCAGACGTTTTGCCGGTTCGTAAGCCAGAAGCAAGGCGGTGATAAAGGCCATGAGGTCGCCGGGTGATCCCCCCTTTTCCAGAACGGTGTAACCGGATACGGCGATGACGACCGCGATGGCGAGGCCGGATAGCGTCTCCATGATAGGGCTAGTTGCCGCTTCGAGCTTGGCAATGCCGTTCGATCGCTGCTCGACATCGGAAACCGCCTTGTTCATGCGCTGACGCATCAGCTTTTCAAGCGAGAAAGCCTTGATTACGCGAACGCCGATGCTGGTTTCCTGTACGATATTTACGATTTCGCCCAGGGAAGCGAGTTCCGCCTCCATGATCTTGCGTACACGACGCAACAACAATCGTACGCTGAAGATCGCGATAGGGCCTATGATCATGGAAATTGCACTCAGAAGGAAATTCTGGGCAAACATCACGATGATCAGGCCAATAAGAGAAAATAGATCACGGACGAAAGACGTAACAATTGTATCGATCACATTTCGGGCAGACTGCGCGTTGTAGGTAACCCGGATGAGCAATTCCGAGGACGGCAGGTTTTGAAAGAACGAAACACCCTGCTTCAACAGCCGATCGTAGATTTTACGCTGCTGTTCGGCAACAATGCTGTTGCCTGCCTTGCTCAGGTAATAGCTTTGTACAAACGTGGCGAGGCCTTTTACGATGAAGATAGCAGCGACCATAAACGCGATCTCAAGGACAACGTCGAAACCTCGCTTCAGATAGACGCTGTTCACAATATCGCGCATGATCCAGGCGCTGAGCGATGTCATGCCGGCAACAACAAACATTGCTGCGATCGCTGCAGAGTACCAGCCAACGTGCTTTTTGAAATTTTCTTTGAAAAGCCGCGTGAGCAACTTCTTGTCGTTTGGCGACAAAAACGATCCGATCACGGAAACATCCTTGATTTGTTTTCTTGGTGTCTGACGGTGCTGAATTGCTGTCCAGTCAATTATCGCTCGCGCAAAACGAAATGATCACGTTTAAATTTAGTGATGGATTTCGCTTTTTTCATGTTGCCTTCGCATATCTGCGAAGCCACCGATCCGGCATCCACGCCAAATAGATCGAAGATCAGATAGTGTCAATGTCCTGAACCGGTCGTCATTCCCGTTTCCAGCCAGTTTATAGGAACGTGAACCGCACCGGGTTTGCCGGAGGCTTCAACTTCTGAGAAAGTGGAGCCGATATGAGCAAAACAGCAGACAAATTTTCACCGGAGGTCCGCGTCCGAGCAGTGCGGATGGTTTTGGATCACCAAGGCGAATATTGCTCGCGATGGGCAGCGGTTTCCTTTATTGCCGCCAAGATCGGCTGCGCTGCACAGACGCTCAATGAATGGGTGAAGAAGGCGGAGGTGGACGATGGTTCCCGGACCGGACTCCCAGCCGATGTGGCCGATAAGATGAAGGCCCTTAAGCGGGAGAACCTCGAGTTTTGTCAGGCCAATGAGATTCTGCATAAGGAAACTGCCTATTTAGCGATTGCGGAGTTCGACCGCCCCCCTCAAACGATGATCTCCTTCATCGACGAACACCGTGGCGTGTTCGGGGTCGAGCCGATCTGCAAACTATTGCCGATTGCCCCGTCAACCTACTACGGGAACGCCGCCAAGCGCATGGATGTAGACCGTCTTTCAGTCCGCGCCCACAGCGATATCAGCCTGAAGATCGAGAGATGTCGTATCTTCGAGCTGAGCTTCCGCGTCTATGGCGTTCGGAAGGTCTGGCGGCAATTGAAGCGCGAAGGCTTTGTCATCGCCCTTGGCAATGTCGCTCGGCTCATGAGGTCGATGAGCCTGCAAGGCATCATTCGCGGAAAGCCGATTCGCACGACGTTCTCGGACAAGACGGGCCGAGCCCACTAGATCGTGTGAACCGCCAGTTTAAAGCTTTTGCGCCGAACAGGCTGTGGCTTTCGGATTTCACCTATGTTGCGACATGGCGATTAAAAGGGCAAACTATTCTGGCTCGCCGAAAAATACCGAGGAAAACTCGATTTTGTGGAAAACCAACGGTGAGACGATGCCTCAAGACTACGTCACTGTTAGTTGGGGGACGGCAGTTACGAACTGGCCACCCCAATTTGCAACATGCTTCTGCTGTTCTCTAACCTCGGATGCAATATTCCAAGGCAGTATAATGATAAAATCAGGTCTTAGCCTCTCCAAAGCCGACGGTTCCAATATCGGCAGGTGACTGCCTGGCATAAACTTGCCTTGCTTCGACGCTGCGGCATCGCAGACGAAAGAAAGAAGATCGCGTTTTACGCCTCCATAGTTCAGTAGCGTATTGCCTTTTGCCGCGGCACCATAAGCTGCTACTGTTTTACCGGCACGTTTTTGTTGGATCAAAAACGCCACAAAATCATCTTTCACCTTATCTGCTTTAGTCTGAAAGGCTTTATAAACAGCGAGATCTCCAAGTCCCGCAGAAATTTCCAAATCGAGGACCTTAGATACGCTGTCGCTGGACGGGCGCTCATCTTCCGCATGACATCCATAGACGCGCAGGCTGCCCCCATGTGTCGGCAGTTCTTCCACATCCCATATGCGCAACCCGGCATTCATGAATATGCGCTGGACAGCCATAAGCGAAAGATAAGAGAAGTGCTCATGGTATACCGTATCAAACTGGTTCTGTTCGATAAGACGCATCAGGTGTGGAAACTCAAGCGTTATAGTTCCACTCGCTTTAAGGGCTGTCTTAAGTCCCCTAGTGAAATCGTTTATATCAGGAACATGGGCATATACATTATTGCCACAAATCAGGTCTGCAGTTTGTGTTTTGTCGACTAGAGCATCGGCTACCTCAGTCCCAAAAAACTCGCGCAATATGGGAATGCCGAGCTTTTCTGCGGCATCTGCGGTGCTGGTCGTGGGCTCGATGCCGAGGCACGGAACGCCCATCCGCAAAAAATTCCTCAAGAGATAACCATCGTTTGCGGCGATTTCTATAACGAAGCTATCTTTCGTCAATCCAAGGCGATCAGTGATCATCTCGGCGTAGCGTTCTGAATGCTCCAGCCAGCTTTTTGACGTCGATGAAAAATAGGCATAGTCACTAGAGAATAGGTCCCCTGCGGCAGCGTAGTCTTCGGTCTGCACCAACCAGCATTCGGCACAAACAAACAATTTCAACGGATAGGTTATTTCCGGCGTGCGAAGTTGTTCTGCGGTCAGATAAGCGTTGGATGGTGGAGCAAATCCCAAGTCCAGAAACACGTTCTGGAGTTCAGTTTCACAATGGCGGCATTTCATGCGGTTCATCCTAAATATTGCGTAGATTTCTATTCAAAAAATCGGCGTCTTCGCGGACGTTATGCCCAAATGAGATCTCGCTGCTTTGCGGTGATGCAATAAGAATCAAGCTGTTTTTCACTCGAGACGCAGTAATCTTCAAGCCAACCTCGATACCATTGTGCTGTCATGTCTACTGCCTCATCGAAGGACCATACAGGACGCCATTGTAGATGCTGTCGGGATTTGCTGCTGTCGAGATGCAACAATTTCGCTTCGTGCGGATGTGTGTCTTGGTTAAGGCTCCAATCGACATCGGGCCAGCTTCGCGCGAAGGTGGTCAAAAGCTCTTCAACTGTGCGATTACCAGATAAATCGGGTCCGAAGTTCCATGCATCTGCTGCATAAATATCTCGCTCGACAAGCGCTTGACCAAGCCTTAAATACCCTGAAAGGCATTCCAAAACATGTTGCCAGGGTCGCGTCGATCGGGGCGACCTGACCTCAAGTTTCTCCTGTTGGCTGATGGCACGCACGAGATCCGGTATAAGCCGGTCTTCCGACCAGTCCCCTCCACCAATTACATTGCCTGCGCGCGCAGTCGCCAACAATGCACGGGTAGGAGCGTTGAAGAACGAACGCCTGAAACTCGCAGCGACTAGCTCGGTTCCTGCCTTTGATGCACTATAGGGATCATACCCGCCGAGAGGATCGATTTCACGATATCCCCAAGCCCATTCTTTGTTTTCATAGCATTTGTCCGTGGTGACGACCACAATCGCCGCGAGCTCACTGAGCGGGCGGCAAGCATTCAATAGGTTGGCTGTTCCTAAGATATTTGTCGCGAACGTTTCTACCGGCTCAGCATAAGATTTACGCACTAAAGGTTGAGCGGCCAAGTGAAATACAATCTCCGGGTTTACTTGCGCCACTGCTAAGCGAGTGGCTTCCTCGTTGCGAATATCTATAAAAACCGAGGCGTGATCGAGTTTCAGTGTCGACCAGTGGTTTGGTTCCGCCTCAGGCAACAATGCTAAACCTGTGACATGTGCACCCAGCCGTTGCAGCCAGAGTGCGAGCCAGCTACCTTTGAAACCGGTATTTCCGGTAATAAGGATTCTGCGTCCCCGGTAAATATCGTTAAACATGTCTATTTACCAAATTTTCCAGGGAGCCTGACCAGACGCCCACAATTCCTCAAGATGATTCTTGTCCCGTAAAGTGTCCATCGGCTGCCAAAACCCATTGTGAAACCAAGCGTTAAGTTGCTGGTTTCTGGCGAGGCTCTCCAGCGGTTCTCGCTCCCACACACTTTCATCGCCACCGATGTAATCCATCACTTTTGGGGAAAGGACGAAAAAACCGCCGTTAATCCACCCGCCCTCTCCCTGCGGCTTTTCTTGGAAGTGCTTAATTTGATGTCCATCAAGGGCAAGAGAGCCAAAACGCCCGGGCGGTTGCATCGCTGTTAGCGTTGCCAGACGCCCCTGCTCTTTATGGAAATTCACGACGGCGGTGATGTCGACGTCGCCCACGCCATCGCCGTATGTCAAGCAGAAGTCCTCATCATCAAGATAATTTTGTACTCGCTTGAGCCTCCCGCCCGTCATAGTCGATTCTCCAGTATCGATCAGACTGACGCGCCAAGGTTCCGCCGAGTTTTGTAATATTTCCATCTTGTTATTCTGCATATCGAAAGTTACATCCGACATGTGCAGAAAGTAATTGGCGAAATATTCCTTGATCAGGTAGCCTTTATAGCCACAGCAGACGACAAAATCATTGATGCCGTGCTGCGAGTAAATCTTCATGATGTGCCAGAGAATTGGTCGATTTCCAATCTCAACCATCGGTTTGGGACGGGAACTTGTTTCTTCGCTGATCCTAGTCCCCAGGCCGCCAGCCAAAATTACCGCTTTCATAAGCGCTCCTCATGTGATCTTGGAGTCTAGCCTATAGGCAAATCTGTTTGAGATTACAACACGAACACGATAGGCTTCTACGCGCGATATTCGTAATCTTGACCTCGCAAGTTGCAAAGGGAGCGGACAATGCCATTCGGTTTTCGCTGCATGTCAATGAAGATTTTCCATTGGCTGTGGCAGGAGTAATGGGTGTATAATGCGCATGGCGGAGAGGCTTAAATTTTTTGCGGATTTCGTAAAGTCGAAGCGGCATTGTTCCTTTGAACGAGATTCCAATATTTCGAAACTGGGAAAAGTGTGGTGAAAATTACACGGACCAACTTTTTGAGTGGTTGAGCTGAGGATTCGATTTAAACGATCTCGTTAATGAAATTGTTGCCAAGTCTCGATATCCTCATAGTTTGGAAAATATCTCTAGGATACTTTACGTTTGAAAATCAGCTCAACAAATCTACCTGGTGTGATGATCATTGATGTTGTTGCGATATCCGATGATCGAGGTCTATTTGCAAGAACATTCTGCGCTAAGACATTCCAGAACAGCGGCTTGGTACATAATTTTCCACAATGCAACGTTTCTTGGAATCCTCATAAAGGAACGTTGCGAGGAATGCATTATCAAGAAGAACCATACCCTGAAGTAAAAATCGTTCGTTGCACAAGAGGATGCGTAATCGATGTTGTGGTAGACCTTCGTTTGGATTCGCCAACCTACTTGAAATGGACGAGCATTACGCTTGATGCCGAGCAGAGAAACGCGATCTATATTCCGGCTGGCTGCGCCCATGGCTTTCAGACTCTTGTGGATGATAGCGAGTTATTTTATCATATGAGCGAGCCGTATAGGCCGGAGCTTGCTCGCGGCGTCCGTTGGGACGATCCTGTGTTTGCTATTGATTGGCCCTTGCCTCCACAACGCTTGTCACAGCGAGATGCAAGTTACCCGGATTTCGAGCCTTGAAACGCGTACTTGTGACAGGAGCCTCAGGTTTTTTTGGTCGCCATTGTTTGAACGATCTACGCATGCGTGGATATGAGGTTCATGCTTGTGCACGCAATATTATCGATCAAGCCGATGTTACGTGGCACAATGTCGACCTGATGCGCGGCGGAGCGGCCAGCGACCTCGTTAATATGGTGCGACCGACGCATATGTTGCATTTTGCATGGGACGTTGGCTCGGGATTTTGGTCTTCTCCTGATAACATTTCGTGGGCGGCTACGACGCTCGCGATGGTTCGCACATTCCATCTTTCCGGTGGGAAGCGTTTTGTCGCGGCGGGAACATGCGCAGAATATGACTGGACGACTATACACGATTATCTGAATGAGAGCGCGGATCGTAAACCTGCGACATTTTACGGAGAGGCCAAGGATAGTACACGCCGCCTTATCGAGAGCTATTCCAAAGAGGCAGGGCTTTCTTTCGCCTGGGGCGTCTTGTTCTTGTCTTTTGGGAGTCACGAACGATCGGAACGATTGGTTCCCTCAGTCATTCAGGATTTACTTGCGGGACGCACGGCGAAAACTACCGCTGGAATTCAGGTGCGAGATTTGCTGGATAGTCGCGATGTTGCTGCGGCATTTTCAGCCCTTTTGGACTGTGCGGTCGATGGTAGCGTGAATATTGCCTCAGGACAGCCTATCGCGTTGCGAGATGTAATCGAACGGCTCGGAATAATTACAGGGCGTTCGGAACTTCTGGAGCTTGGTGCAGTACCAATGCGACTGAATGAACCTGCACGCCTTGTCGCTGATGTTACTAGATTGCGCAAGGAAGTTGGTTTCGTACAGCGCATTTCGCTAGATAGAGGACTGGAAGATGCGGTAGATTGGTGGCGATTGCATCAGTAGATCAACTTTTCCTTGGTGAAATTCTGGGTTTTGATCAGAAAATCGTACTCATAGGTCTAACCTCTCAAAACCGGCTCGATGTGTGTCGAGATCTTCATGTGCCCGTCTCGACCTATGAATCGGTTAGCTTCGCACTGCTTTGATAAACCGTCACGGGAGCCGTAGTTAGAACTAAGCGGGATGGATTTTTGTAAATTCTATGAAATAGTTCTTCTCTTTCGTTGAACTGTCCCGGCTTTGCCGGAGACCGCTTGGTTTAAGCTGTGCGGCCAATGCCGTTGCTTCGGTAATTCTCCTGTTTCTAACGGGGCTCTATCGCAGAGTTTTCAATTTCTATGCGGAGGTGATGCCGATGTATGGTCGTTCGTTGTTGTAGGTCCGCCACTATATGGCAAACTCTTGCGCCTCCTCAATGCTTTCGATGATATGCTGGTCGAGCCATTCATATCGGACGGTGCGATTATAGCGTTCGACATACGCATTCTGTCGTGGCCTGCTAGGTTGGATGTGCGTCAAGGCGATGTGTTGGGTTGCAGCCAATTCCATCCGTTTGCCACTGCCGCATTCTGGGCCATTATCGACTCTGATCACAAACGGCTTACCGCGCCATACTATGATCTCGTTCAGACTGCGGATCACACGCTCGGCGGACAGTGAAAAATCCGCCTCAATGCCCAGTCCTTCACGGTTGAAGTCGTCCAGGACGTTCAGCAGCCGGAATTACCTACCGTCTTCCAAGCGATCCGCCATGAAATCCATAAACCAAACCAGGTTCGGCGCATCCGACACAGCTGACGTGCCCCCGTTAAATTGGGCCATTTAGAACTGGAATTTTCCACTTATGATC
>RCUT01000762.1_pt1 | contig 16254 bp, 15 predicted proteins | sample 2166171 | NCBI WGS metagenome assembly RCUT01 (sample SAMN09932757, study PRJNA488358) | compost metagenome | isolation source: compost soil in 4-hydroxybenzoic | place: Germany: Experimental Botanical Garden
TAGTGTCAGATAAATGGCGAATGAGATTTTTTTCGCTCACGCAGCGGCGATTCCCTGGCCATGGGAAGGCTGCAGAAGGTTTCAGAGGATGAGAATGGCGGGCATTAAAAAGCCGGCTTGTGGCCGGCTTCTCTATGATCCAAGAAAATCTGCTGAGTGCTGATCATCATCTGGTAAGCCTAGGAATTACATGGGCTTGAGTCTACTATTCGTCCACTGGTTGCCAGAGACACCCATCAGAAGCTGCTGCTTTTTGTATGGGCTAAAGTATGGGCTGAGTGGAGGCTGGTGTGACGAAGCTGACAGTTGCAGGTGTTAACAAGCTGCTCAAAGAACGTAAGCCGGGAATGACCAATGATGGTCAAGGCCTCTATTTCCGGATCACTCCGTCCGGTGGCGGAGGCTGGATCTTTCGGTATCGCTCAGCCGGCAAGCTCCGGGATATGGGCTTGGGTTCATTTCCTGAAGTCAGCCTACAAAGCGCTCGCATGAAGGCCGCTGATGCTCGAAAACTGATCGCACATGGAATGGACCCTTTGCGTGAGCGGGATCTGGAGCGAGAGGCTGTGCAGGAAGCTCAGCGCGCCAGCAATGCTAAAGCCGCTACTTTTGAGCGGCTGGTTGGTGATTACATTAAGGCCCATGGCGGAGGCTGGTCGGAGAAGTGGCGAAAAGGTTGGCTCTCCAAGATGGAGCGTTATGCGTTCCCTGCTATTGGTCGCCTACCAGCAAGCGAGATTGAAACTGAGCAGGTCGTTGAAGTGCTCAAGCCGATCTGGAACTCAAAGCCGCGTACGGCTGACGAGATCCGAGGTCAGATTGAGCAAGTTCTTGATGCCGCTAAAACACTTGGATGGCGCAAAGGTGAAAATCCGGCTCGTTGGCGCGGGCACTTGGACAACTTGCTATCAAGAGACGCCAAGAAAGCAGCAAGAAAGCGCACGCACTACCCAGCGATGAAGTGGCAGGAACTGCCTGCTCTGATAGCTAAACTTCAAGGCGTGGAGACTTTGTCGTCGTTCGCTGGTCAGCTTGCGATTCTGACTGGCGCTCGTCCCCACATGGCGAGGTTTGCACGGTGGGACGAGTTCGATTTTGAGTCGCGAACGTGGTCGCTATCGATTGGCCGCATGAAATCGCGAAGGGCGTTTGTGATTCCACTGGCAGACCCGGTTTTAGAGCTGCTGCGCAAGATTCCTCGCATCGAGGGCAGCCCGTTTCTCTTCCCGGGGCGCGGGAAGAGCGGAGTGATGCATGCCAATGCCGTCCGGACCCTTCTACATGATTTGAATCATGCCGATATCACTCGTCATGGGTTCCGATCTACTTTCCGCGATTGGGCTGCTGAGCGCACTAACTACCCTCGTGAAGTCTGTGAGATGGCTTTGGCGCACGATGAGCGCGATCAGACAGAAGGGGCCTATTCGCGCACAGATTTTCTTGAGAAGCGCCGGGATCTGATGGCTGACTGGGCGAGCTACGCGCTCAGCGCTCCCTCTGATAACGTCGTCCAGGGTGCATTTGGTAGGCAGGCGCAGCGTTTTGGAGATTGAGTTGTGAGACACGATCATTTGTTGCTTCAGTGGCTTTCCATCGATCAGGCGCTCGAAAATCTTCGGAGCATGACCAGGCAGCCAATTGCGGAGGAGGATTTGATCAGCCTTTGCGAGGAGGGCGTCTGTGCTGTCTATATCGACGCCCGTGGACTAAAAGGGGGGGCGCAGGTGGCGTCAATTGAGGAGGTTCCTCAATCCGTATATGGCGCCGGCAAACAGAGGATTCTCAACAGCGGGGTGTTGCGTGGCTTAGGCAGTACGGCCTCACTTCGTCTGACGATGGTTGGTCCAGTCCTATCAGATGACCTAGACGACTATCAAGAACGCGAGCGCGTATGGGAGACCTTGGTAGCGCGTGAAAGTCTCATATTGCGGTTCAAAACATCTGAGATTCACGACCTCGTAGCGAAGATTACTGGCAGCTCCGGCAAAGGTATGAAGCTTGATCCTCGCGAGAAAAAAAGCGTGGGTCTGGTGATCGCAGTGCTTGCGAAAATGGCAGATATAGACCTATCTCATCCTTACGCGATGGTTGAGGCGCTTCGAGAGGCTGCCGCTCTTCACGGGTTAGTTCTACCGGAGCACGATGACACCATCGTCAAGTATCTGGAGCTCGCAAAAAAATAGCGGTACGCCCCCCTGATATCTCCTATTGGGTTTTTGCTCGAACCTATTAGGGCAAAACCTCTGCCTCATTCCGTACCTTGCTCCCCGTCAACCACACAGCGCCCGAGTGCGCCATGGAGCAAACGTAATGGAACACAAGATAATTGATTGCCAAGCCCAGCGCCGCATCCTTCGTCGCCCTGAGGTCGAGATGCGGACTGGTTTCAAGCGTGCTCACATCTACAGTCTGATGAGTCAAGGGCTCTTCCCTAAAGCGGTTCCGATTGGCTCCAGGGCTGTCGGTTGGGACTCAATAGCAATCGAGCGCTGGGTAGAGGATCGTCTTGCTGGAAAGCCCTCTAGCCTTACAGATTTGGTTGGGGGCGTCCTGTGACAACTCTTGCTTATGTTCGTGTTACCGCTGCTAGTCCAAGCGAAGACGCTCAGCGTCATGAGATCGCTGAGGCATACCAAATTGAGCGCTGGTTCAAAGATGAAGAGCTCAGCGGGTCGATATGCATCCTGGAGTTACCTGGCTTCATCAAGCTATGCAAACTTGCCCGGAAAGGCGACACCCTAATCGTTTCTTCAATCGAATGCTTAGGCATCACGGCTATTGAATTATTCCAGGCTCTTCAATCGCTGAGAGCAAGGGGTGTCGGTGTAATGGCTGTGCAGGGGAGTTTTGATTTTTCAAGCCCTATTGGAAAAGACCTCTTCGGATTGGTGGCCTCAATTGCCAAGACGAATGATACGGTCAATGGCTCAAGGCGAAAGGGGGGAGTGAGGTAGCAGGATGCGTTCCTCTTCGCGATGGCTATGGCTCAGAAGGTGTACTTTCTGAGCCAGTCAAATCGGCCGCGTCCGGACACGAAAAATATGGCCTTCGAGATGGCTCAGATATGTTGAATTAATCTGAGCTATGACTTATATTTTGAGCCATGATTATGAGCCAGAAAGGGCGCCGCAACCATGACCATTCTCGCTTACGCTCGGGTCAGTACCGAAGATCAAAGCACAGATGCTCAACGCCACTCGATTTCGCAACTTCACAATGTCGAGCATTGGTTCACAGATGAAGCCACCAGCGGCACTATCAAGGCCCTACAGCGTCCCGGCTTTGCGGAGCTTTTCAAGTTCGCGAGGAAAGGCGACACCCTTATCGTCTCAGCTATCGACCGTCTTGGCCGGGACACCATCGACGTACTCGAAACGGTGGAGGCTCTCAAATCCAAGGGAGTGGCTGTCGTTTCGATACGAGAGGGATTTGACCTTTCCAGCCCAATCGGAAAAGCCATGCTGACCATGCTTGCTGCCGTAGCGGAGCTGGAGCGCTCTAACATCAAGGCCCGGCAGATGGCCGGCATCGAGCGAGCCAGGGCTATGGGACAGAAGCTGGGTGCGCCTAAAAAAGTCGATGATCTGGCTGTTAGCGCATGGAGGGTAGCGAACTCGGCAACCATTCAGGAAACGGCTGCTCAGTTCGGTATTTCCATTGCATCTGTCAAAAGAGCTTGCGCCAGCAAGCCCTCAGTCACCGTAAAAGGGGAATGAAAATGGCTGGTAAACAATCGACGCCGGATCAAGCAGCCCAAGCGGTGATACTAAGAGAGGCAGGTTGGACCGTCTCAGCGATTGCACAGCGCCTGTGTATCAGCGTCAGCACAACGCAACGCCTGCTCAAAAAATACAATGCCGTTGCTGGCGCCGGAGCTCATGCGCTGATCGAGAAGGCCAGGGAGGAGCTACTCACAACAGCATTCTCCTTAGATGCGGTACAGCAAACAGCAGCTTCACTGGTGGTTGATGAGCTGGCGCTGAACCAGCAAATCAGGGCCAAGCTAGCGAACGCCCTTGAGACTCTTGATCCGGCAGACCCTATTGCTTTCAGAAGCCTTGCAGCAGCATCCACTGCGCTCAAGCTGACGCAGGATGTTACTCGTCGGTCTCTCCCGCTAGAGAAACTGAATCAAGCACTCGACTTTGAAGAGCTTCCGGAGTTAAAGATTCAGATCATGACTGAGCGCGATGTCGCAGAAATGCGTGCACAGCAGCGCCTAGAAGAGGCCGAGCGCGATGGGAATCTCGAAGGCATAGAAGACGAGCTAGAAACGATTCGCTGGCTTGATAGCAGACGTATAGCGCAGCTAGAACAGCAGGACGACGACATTGTCTGTGAAGGCTTTGATCCACTCTTGCCCGGATGATGACCGGTCAATCGTCAAACCCTTAGAAAAAAGATTTAGTCTTCATTCCCCTGATCTCATCCAGTAGATCACAATTTTGAAAATCGACCTCGCTGAGGGGCCTGAGAACCCGCTATGACCACGGAACGAGAAATCGCACCTTCCCCCACACAGGCGCGGGATCAACTCTCAGGTGCGCTCACAGATAGCCTTGGAAGGGATTTTCCTCAGGACAATCAGCGTGCAGACAAGCCCGAGCTTGCTTTGAACCTGAAGCAAAAAACCGTAAAAGTACGACCTGCCAAACAGCCCTCAACAGTAGTATCGACGGTGCATGCGAAGGAATTTGCTATGCACAAGAGAAGTATATTATCTAACAGCACTCCTCTCATCCCTGGTTCAAAGATGAGAGCTAAAACTCTCCTCAATCAACCCATCCCTACTGAGACCACACTGAAGCCTTGGAGACAAGCTGACGAGTACACCAAGCTTGCAGCAGCAGTGACCCCTTTGTATTGGATGGCGATGAAAAAGTGTTGGGAGCTCAAGACCTTCACTCTCATCCTCAGCAAGGAGCTCAGCGACCGCATCGACAATGGTGACGAGACCGCGCTGCAATACGTCCGGGATCAGCTCACCCGACGCATTCCAAAAGCAGTGGGTGCGGGCGCGCAGTTTTTGTATGGTATCGAGAAAGCTCCGGGCGCCCTTGCTTATGAGTCCAGCCGCAGACGTTGGCACCTTCATGGGTTGATCATTGGTCCAGCCGGATTCTCAGCTACGGGGAAGACACCTCTTCGCATGGCCCTACAAGCCATCAAAGGAGAGGCAGATTCTGACCTGATGTTCCAAGCGCCCGGTGAACAGATTGAGCGAGACCCACGACACTCAGCGATTTGCTGGAGCTTCTACGCTGTCAAAAATGGATTGTCAGTGCAGATCAACCCGGCATTCGCTGGTGCGTACGAGTTGCCACCGGGGAAACAGACTTTCATTTCCGCTCAATTGAGGCGGGAGGCAGAACGCTGGCATACAGGTAGAGAGGCCGATCTGACGTTCCCTAAGCTCATCCAAGACGCTCCAATTGGGTTATACGAGCTCGCAGGTGTGATGTTCTGACGACGCGCAAGCTATGCACCCAGGATGACTAAGACGCCCTCTCTGCCCGATTGCCAGTCTTGGCTAAGGGCAATCAGCAAGCTTAGGGAGCTACCCATGCGTTCTAGCTGAGAAAGCGACACTAGCAACCGGTCCCATCGCCGCTTGCTAGATGAAAGACCATGGTGTCGCATGCCTTAACGCTACGAAAATTTGTGAACGCCTGAACCACCACACTTTTTGCAAGTTGGTCGATACTTACCGGATCCATCACATCTGTTGCAGGCAGCCACGCCAGCTGGACTATAAACACCTGTGCCACTGCACTTCCGACAATCCACTGTCTTGCCGGCCTTGTATGCGCCACTACCGCAGCACTTGGCACAGGGAAGAGCATTGTGCAAACCCGTAGCATTGCAATTGTTGCAAGGCTTAGCGACAAACGTATGCTGCCCAGTGCCTTGGCATGAATTACATGCTTTGGCTTCGTATTCGTATTTACCCGTGCCCTCACAAGACCTACAGTTCCAATCCTTATACCCCTTGCCTTCACAAGCAAAACAGGTTCCGACATCTCTCCTAGTGAAGGGATTCAGCGACTGCTGACGCCGGTATGTATCCTTTTGTGCTTTCCGATGCCTCTTTTGGCTGGGTCTTTGGTCGGCAAGCAAGCATGCGATGCCAAAGAAAATGTCCCCCCATCCCATGACCTGGCCCCTCCTCGCAGTAGTAACGTCACTGTACACGAAAGTGCATCCATTCCCTGACCGGGAGGGCCCACAATACCCAGAAAAACCGGGTCTCCTCTTCTCATAAGACACGGTTACGGGCTGAGGTTTGGGAACCGCTCACCTCCGCATAACGAGCGCCCTATGAGAGCCCCCTTGTCAGTGATACCTTTATGCCAGTACACCCTCACGCGCCCGGTTGCGCATACTCATCAAGCAAGTACAGGTTTCAGCATGAAGAATAAGTTCGCCAGCTTTGCATTAGCAGCGACTCTTGCATTGGCGCTTCCCGGTTGTGCTAACGGCTACAAGGAGTTTTACACACCAGCCAATGGGGCATCGGTAGAGATCATCGCTTCCAATCGAGCCTCACCAGCGCCTCTGAAACCAGCAATTGAGCGCGCTTCGTTTGCTGAGTCGGAAAAGCTCATCGCCGCCTATGCCAAACGAGGTTATTCGATGATTGGGCACTCAGTGTTTAACAGTGGAGAAAGAGTTTCTGAAGCTGCTGCAATCGAACAGGGGGTTGCCGTCCAGGCCGATCTTGTTTTGATCTTCAATCCACAATACACCGGCTCAGTCACATCAAGTGTCCCCCTTACTGTACCGACTACTAACACCTCTTATACGACCGGCTCTGCCACCGCTTTTGGACCAGGGGGGTCGGTCACGGCATACGGCAATACATCGACTACCACCTATGGCAGCAATACTACCTATATACCAGTGACAGTGAATCGCTCGGATTATGGAGCTGCCTACTTCGTGAAAATGCGATTCAGGTTTGGCGCGTTCCTGCGTGAACTCAATGATTCCGAGCGCCAAGCGTTGCAAACCAACCAGGGTGTGGCCGTTCTTACTATCGTGGACGATACCCCTGCGTACCAAGCCGACATTTTGCCAGGCGACGTTATCACGATGATTGATGGTGAAAAAGTTTCGGGCACAGAGGCATTCAACCGTATGAATCAGGCACGCAAAGGCAAGCAAATTCTGCTTTCAGTGATTCGACAAGGGCAGCGCATAGAGAAAACGGTGCATCTAGGTAACTGAAGTGCTCCGATGGTGAGCGCGCAGCGGGCATGCGAATTTTTCCGAATGCATTTAGGAGTGGCCCATGGCCTGTTTTAACCTGCCTCAAAACCTGTCGCTTACTGAGGCGATCAATTTCTGTAACCGTTTGTGGGAAGCTCCGCCGGATACGAAGTACGAATTCGATTTTCGCAGAATGGGCATGGTTGAGCCTTTCACCATGGCTTACGTGGCGAACGAGATGAAGCGTTTCCGCAAAAGCAAAGAGGATGCACAGTTCACTGCTCTGAACGTCCAACAGCATACATACCCAGCACACATGGGCTTCTTCAAAGCGTTCGGCCTGAATCATGGCAACGCTCCGGGGCAAGCAAGCGGCAGCAGTACCTACATCCCCCTAACACTCCTCAACGTAGCTGATATCGAACAGGAGGCAGCCCGGAGAGCGGTTAACCCTGGCGATGTTATTGAAGAAAAGGCATCTCAAATAGCTCAACTGCTCATCAGGCAAAGCGAAGGCAATCTTGTAGACACGCTTACGTTTTCCATTCGCGAGATCATGCGCAACGTCGTTGAGCACTCGGGGTCTGATTTTATTGAGTACTGTGGGCAATACTGGCCGAGTCGCAACATGGTTGAGGTTGCAATACTCGATGTCGGGAACGGCGTACGGTACGGCTTGAGGGACAACCCCGACCTCAAAATCTCATGTGATCGTGACGCGCTGCACCTAGCTCTCCTACCCGGTATTTCGGGCAAGATGTATCGGGGCGTAAGAAGGCGTCCTAACGACGCATGGCAGAACTCCGGCTTTGGTTTGTACATGACCAGCCGAATCTGCAGAGCAGGGGGCAATTTCTTCATTGCGAGTAATGGGGCAGGGCTTCTCCTTGACGCAACGGGTAAAGAAGACCGAGTAACCTCGTACCAAGGAACAGCACTTCGCTTGCGGTTCAATACGCAATCACTCACAAACTACGATGAAATGCTGACGCGATTCCGTCGTGAAGGGTATCAGGCTGCTCGACAGTTCTCAGGTGATCAAGCTATAGAGCCCTCAATGGCTTCGACGATGCTATCCCGAGATTTTCAGTCCAAGTGAGAAGCAGCTTGCCTTCACACTCATGCCGACTTGGCACAGATAGCTGCGGGGGATGTGTTTTGGCAGGGTATGGGCTGAGGTATGGGCTGATCTTGGCCTAGAACGAAAACTCTTTTATTTCAGAGGCTTAGGAAATTAAAAAGCCGGCTTGTGGCCGGCTTCTCGGGGACGCTTCCGACTAATTTATGGTAAGCCGCAATCGCCTTAACTGTGTGGCCATCAAGGGCCTGAAAGAGATGGCAGATGCCCGTGTGGGATATCGCCGAGCCCTCTGGAACGCGGCTTGCGCCGGCCGGGGCTGAATGTGCGGCGTAGCATACAAGGGCGCGCGCAGGATGCCCAGCAAAAAATGGCACAGGTTGTTTCAGTCGGGCCGTTGCTGGCGGAAATGCGACCAGTGGAACACCCAGCCCAGAATCTCCAGCCTTTGTGTCTGGCGCTGGGCGGTGGTGTAGCGTTCGACCGCATAGTTGCGCCGATCATGGCTGTGCAGGTACAGCGTGCCGTGCTGGCCGAGGCTGAGGTTGTTCACCCTGAGCACGCCGTTGTGCAGCAGGGCATAGGTTTCGCCCTCGACCACCTGGGTCATGCCCAGGTCGATGGCCAGGGTGGCCTGCAGCGGAATCAGCGGGGTCATGTTGCTGGCGGGCATGGCCAGGCAGATGGCGTTGTCGGCATGCACTCCCAACCCTTTCAGGGCTTTTGCGGGCAGGCACAGGTGCTTGCCCGCCACGGGTGACAGCAGGCCGTTGTGCAGTTCGTAAAAGGGCACCTTCAGTGCCCGGCCGCCTTGCGCCGACAGCGGCGTGCGCGGGTTGGCGGGCGCCGGCCCTGGCGGGCAGGTGCGCAGGATCGGGTTGTGGTGTTTGGGGCCTTCGCCCGTGCGTAACCAGCGACGATGCACGCAGAACAGGTCGGCCATTTCGTCCAGCCGGGCCAAAGGCACGCCGCGCTTGAGCCAGTTGTTGACGTGCTGGGGGGTGACGCTGCGCTGGGCGGCGAAATCGGAAGGGGTCAGGCCACATTCGTGGAGGAGGGCTTTGAGTCGGTCGCCGGATGTGTTCATGGCGGCGAGTGTAGCGGCGGGGTGCCAGCAAGGATATGAACCGGATGTTGATGGGGCTTGTGTGAAAAGCGCCTGTTTGTAGGGCGTTGGAGTAGGACTGCGTAGGATTTTTTACCGCATCGAGCGGCGGCGCGATTTCTGTGGGGGGGCTGTATGCGGTCTGTGGGAGCGGCCTTGCGTCGCGATCGGGCGCGCAGCGGCCGCAAATCAGGCAACGCGGTCTTTCAGGTAAATCGTGCGGGATGTATTGGGGGCCGCTTCGCGCCCCATCGCGACGCAAGGCCGCTCCCACAGGCCGCCAACCCACAGGCCGTCTTCACAACGGGTGGCGAAGGCCAGCCATCCATCAGGCATAAAAAAACCCCGCCAGGGCGGGGTTCTTCATGCAACCGGCATCAGCCCTTGTAGGCAGCAACCGATTTGGTGATCGCGGCACGGGCGGCGTCAGCGCCTTCCCAGCCTTCGATCTTGACCCACTTGCCCTTCTCGAGATCTTTGTAGTTGGCAAAGAAGTGCTCGATCTGCTGGATCAGCAGGGCTGGCAGGTCGGTGTATTCCTTCACGTCGACGTACAGCTGCGACAGCTTGTCGTGAGGAACAGCGATGACCTTGGCGTCGCCGCCGCCGTCGTCGGTCATGTTCAGCACGCCGACCGGACGGGCGCGGATAACCGAACCTGGGGCTACCGGGTAAGGGGTAACGACCAGCACGTCCAGCGGATCACCGTCGTCGGCCAGGGTGTTCGGGATGAAGCCGTAGTTGGCTGGGTAGAACATCGGGGTAGCCATGAAACGGTCGACGAACAGGGTATCGCTGTCCTTGTCGATCTCGTATTTGATCGGCGCGTGGTTGGCCGGGATCTCGATGGCGACGTAGATGTCGTTCGGCAGGTCTTTGCCCGCCGGAATCTTGCTGTAGCTCATTGGGCAGTGCCCCCGTGTTTGACCAAAAAGTGGCGGCGATTATAGGCACATTCTGCCGGGGCATGCCACGCCTGGCCTGATGTGCGGCCCCGTCAGGCGTGGCTTTCGCGGTATTCCGGGTGTTCGGCCTGCAGCCGGCACAGGCGCGCCAGCGGGTCCTGGCGGTAGAACAGCGACAACTGGCGGTAGACCTGTGGATAAGCCTGTTGCAGCAGGTCGGGGGCACTAAAGAAGTACTCGCTGGTGACGGCAAAGAACTCCGCGGGGTTCTCCGCGGCATACGGGTCGATGGCGGTTTCGGCGTCGGGGTTGGCGTCCAGCTGGCGGTTGAGGTCGTCATAGGCCTGTTGCATGGCGGTTGCCCATTCATCCACGGGCATGCCGCTGTGCAGCGGCGGCAGGCCGTTGGCATCGCCATTGAGCATGTCGAGCTTGTGCGCCAGTTCATGGATGACCAGGTTGTAGGCCTCCCAGCCACCGCTTGCCAGCACGCCGTTCCAGGCGAGGATGATCGGGCCCTGCTGCCAGGCCTCGCCGCTGTGCTCGCCGTCCCATACGTGCTCCACGCCACTGGCATCGCGGTGGCGCTGGGGGCTCTTGAAGTCGTCGGGGTAGAGGATGATTTCGTGGAAACCCTGGTACCAGTTCAGCTCGCCCAGGTGCAGCAGCGGCAACTGCGCCTGGGCCGCCAGCAACAGGCGCTGCTCGTCGTCCGGCTCGACGCCGGGCAGGCAGGTGAGGTGCTTGTCGAGCAGGAACAGGATGCAGGCTTCACGCAGCCAGCGATCTTCTTCGTCCGTGATGCCATCCAGCATCGGCAGGCGTTCGCGCACGGCCTGCCATTGCTGAGGGGCGATGGGGTAGCGCGCCAGGGTGCGCTTGCGCCGCCAGGCGCTGAACGACCACATCTGCAGGTTTCAGTGGGCCTTGGCCGTGCGGCCCAGGCGGCCACGCAGCAGGCCGAGGATCATCGGCACCAGCGACAGGATGATGATGCCCACCACCATCAGCGACAGGTGCTGCTTGATGAATGGCACGTTGCCGAAGAAGTAGCCCAGGGTGACCAGGCCGCCGACCCACAGCAGCGAACCGGCGACGCTGAAGCCGAGGAAGCGCGGGTAATGCATGTGGGCGATGCCGGCAACGAACGGCGCAAAGGTACGCAGGATGGGCAGGAAGCGCGCCATGGTCACGGTCTTGCCGCCGTGGCGTTCATAGAAGTCGTGGGTACGCTGCAGGTAGTCGCGACGGAAGATCTTCGAGTTGGGGTTGTTGAACAATCGCTCGCCGGCCGTACGGCCGATCACGTAGTTGGTGCTGTCGCCGAGGATCGCGGCGGCCATCAGCAGGCCGGCCAGCAGCAACGGGTCCATGCCGCCACCGGCGGCCACGGCGCCGGCAATGAACAGCAGCGAATCACCGGGCAGGAAGGGCATGACCACCAGCCCGGTTTCACAGAAGATCACGGTGAAGAGGATGGCGTAGATCCAGGGACCGTAATTGGTGACCAGCAGATCGAGGTAGGCATCGAGATGCAGGATAAGGTCCAGCGGGTTGAAATCCATGTACAGCACCTGTGTTCTTGGGCGTAGGCTCGGTTACCTGGGGATGGGTAAATTTTCACACATGACAGGTGGGCCATTATACGGCTAAGTCAGGAACATGCCCGGGGAGTTTGTAGCGGGGGGTTACGGCAGGGGGGTATTCCTGTACCGGCCTCTTCGCGGGTAAACCCGCTCCCACAGGTACAGCACCGACTTCAGATGCGCCGCTACGCCTGTGGGAGCGGGTTTACCCGCGAAGAGGCCAGCACAGTCAATCCTGGCTGATCGGCAGGATATAGCTCTTGAACTCGTTATCCTCACGAAACCCGATGGATTCGTAAGTCTTGTGCGCTACCTCATTGTCCGCACTGGTCGACACCCGCATGCGCACGGCGTTGGTTTCCTTGGCCATTTTCTTCGCCTCGCGCATCAGGTGGTCGGCCACCAGCATGCGCCGCGAGTCCTCGGCCACGTAGATATCGTTGAGAATCCATACCCGCTTCAGCGACAGCGAAGAGAAGCTTGGGTACAGCTGGCAGAAGCCCATCAGCTTGGAACTGTCGTCATCCGACAGCGCCAGGTAGATCACCGACTCGTCACGCTCCAGGCGCTTTTCCAGGAAACTGCGCGAGCTGTCGGGGTAGGGTAGCTGCCCATAGAACTCACGGTATTTGACGAACATCGGCGTGAGCAGGTCGAGGTGTTCCAGGGTTGCCTTGATGATGCGCATGTGCGGCCCTCAGAGTCCATTAGGGGAAACAGCGGATTGCCAGCAGCTTTCAAGGGCATGCTGCCCAATGCGCGGCGCAAGTGCAATCCGCCTTCCGTGACATGTTTTTTACCCTTTGCCGAGCAGGAAGTTACCTTTCTGGCCGGTGCTGTGTTCACTCTCCAGGCTATGGACCTCGGCTTCGTCCTTCAGATTCACCCCGGAAAGCTGGCGCCGGCAGGCTTCGCGCATCAAGTACAGCAGGCGGTGCGCCGCCATGCCATAACTCAGGCCCTCCAGGCGGATGTTGGAAATGCAGTTGCGGTAGGCATCGGTCAGGCCGACCTTCGGTGCATAGGTGAAATACAGGCCAAGGCTGTCGGGCGAGCTGAGCCCCGGGCGTTCGCCGATCAGCATCACCGTCATCCGTGCGCCCAGCAGCTCACCAACCTCGTCGGCCACTGCCACGCGGCCCTGCTGCACCAGCACCACCGGGGCGCTGGTCCAGCCGTCGGCGGCGGCCTGTTCCTCGAAGCGTGCCAGGAACGGCAGGGTGTGGCGGTGCACGGCCAGTGCCGACAGGCCGTCAGCGACGACGATGGCCAGGTCGACCCCGCCGGGGTTGGCCTGGGCGTGCTGGCGCAGCGCGGCAACCGAATCTTCGCTCAGCCGGCGCCCCAGGTCCGGGCGTTGCAGGTACTGGTTGCGGTCGCTGGCGGCGCTGTGCAGCACCAGGCTTTCGCGCCCGCGGTCACTCAGCTGGGTAGCCAGGCCGGCATGGTCGAAGGCCAGGTGCACGGCGTCGCGGGCCTGGGCATGGGCGAACTGGAAGTCCAGCTGCGCCCCGGTCGGCAGGCTGGTGCCGGCGCGGCCCAGGGCGATGCGCGCCGGGGTCAGGTTGCGCAGGGCCAGCCAAGGGTTGTCGGGGGTAGGCGTGCGGTGGTCCATGGTCATCCCTATGCAAGCTGTGCCAAGGCCTGGCGGAAGGCCGGCGGCAGGTTGTCACCAAAGCGCACCCGGCCATCGGCCTGGGTGAAGATGCCGGTGCGGGCCAGCCATGCCTCGAATTCCGGCCCGGGCTTCAGGCCCAGGGTCTGGCGCGCGTACAGCGCGTCGTGGAACGAGGTGGTCTGGTAGTTGAGCATGATGTCGTCGGAGCCGGGGATGCCCATGATGAAGTTGATCCCGGCCACGCCCAGCAGGGTCAGCAGGGTGTCCATGTCGTCCTGGTCGGCTTCGGCGTGGTTGGTGTAGCAGATGTCGCAACCCATCGGCACGCCCAGCAGCTTGCCGCAGAAGTGGTCTTCGAGGCCGGCGCGGATGATCTGCTTGCCGTTGTACAGGTACTCCGGGCCGATGAAACCGACCACGGTGTTGACCAGGAACGGCTTGAAGTGGCGGGCCACGGCATAGGCGCGGGTTTCGCAGGTTTGCTGGTCGACGCCGTGGTGGGCGTTGGCCGACAGCGCGCTGCCCTGGCCGGTTTCGAAGTACATCAGGTTCTGCCCGAGGGTGCCGCGTTTCAGCGAAAGGCCCGCTTCGTAGCCTTCCTGCAGCACGTTCAGGTTGATGCCGAACCCGGCGTTGGCCGCCTCGGTGCCGGCGATGGACTGGAACACCAGGTCCAGTGGCACGCCACGGTTGATCGCCTCGATCGAGGTGGTGACGTGGGTCAGCACGCAGGCCTGGGTGGGGATGTCGTAGCGCTGGATGATGGCGTCGAGCATTTCCAGCAGGGCGCAGATCGAGGCGATGCTGTCGGTGGCCGGGTTGATGCCGATCATGGCGTCGCCGTTGCCGTACAGCAGGCCGTCGAGAATGCTGGCGGCGATGCCGGCCGGCTCGTCGGTCGGGTGGTTGGGCTGCAGCCGGGTCGACAGGCGCCCGCGCAGGCCCATGGTGCCGCGGAACCGGGTGACCACGCGGATTTTCTGCGCCACCAGCACCAGGTCCTGCACGCGCATGATCTTCGACACCGCTGCGGCCATTTCCGGCGTCAGCCCGGGCGCCAGGGCGCGCAGGCTGTCCTCGTTGGCCTCTTCGCTCAGCAGCCAGTCGCGCAGGCCGCCCACGGTCAGGTGGCTGACCGGGGCGAAGGCCTGGGCATCGTGGGTGTCGATGATCAGGCGCGTGACTTCATCATCTTCGTAAGGGATCAGCGCTTCGTTGAGGAAATGCGTCAGCGGGATATTGGCCAGGGCCATCTGCGCGGCGACCCGTTCGCCGTCGTTGCTGGCCGCGACGCCCGCCAGGTAGTCCCCCGAGCGGGCGGGGCTGGCCTTGGCCATCACTTCCTTGAGGCTGTCGAAGCGGTAGACCAGATGGCCGACCGTGTGTACGAAACTTGCCATACAGAATCTCCAGAGCCGCGGGTTGCCCCGCGGCGGGTGGCGGCGATCAGTGCAGGGCCTCTTCGGCCTTCTGGATCGCGGCGAATTCCTCTTCCGGTGTGCCCGCGACCAGGTGGTGGCGGCTGTAGAAAGCAAAGTAGGCAATTAATACCGCATAGATCACTGCGGCGCCAATCACCACCCGTGGGTCGACCAGGAAACCGGCGACCACGGCGATGCAGGCCAGTACCAGTGCCAGGCCCGAGGTGAAGATGCCACCGGGGGTGCGGTATGGGCGCTCCATCTTCGGCCGGCGGATGCGCAGGGTGATGTGCGCGGCCATCATCAGCACGTACGACAGGGTAGCGCCGAACACCGCCACCAGGATCAGCAGGTCACCCTGGCCGGTCAGCGACAGGGCAAAGCCGATGATCCCGGGGATGACCAAGGCCAGTACCGGGGCCTTGCTCTTGTTGGTTTCCGACAGCTTGCGCGGCAGGTAGCCGGCGCGGGACAGGGCGAAGATCTGCCGGGAGTAGGCGTAGATGATCGAGAAGAAGCTGGCGATCAGCCCGGCCAGGCCGACCAGGTTGACGAAGCCGCCCATCCAGGTGCTGCCGCCGTAGGCTTTGGACAGTGCTTCGACCAGTGGGTTACCGGAAGCCTTCAGCGCTTCGGAGCCGGCACCGCCGGGGCCGACCACCAGGATCAGCAGGGCGAAGGCCAGCAGCACCAGCATGGCGCCGATCAGGCCGCGTGGCAGGTCACGCTTGGGGTTCTTGGTTTCTTCGGCGGCCAGCGGCACGCCCTCTACGGCGAGGAAGAACCAGATGGCGTAGGGAATTGCCGCCCACACGCCGACATAGCCGAACGGCAGGAAGCTGCTGGCGCCCACGGCGTCCGTTTTGGCGATGTCGAACAGGTTGGCTGCATCAAAATGGGGCACCATGCTCACCAGGAACACCGCCAGGGCAATGGCGGCGATGGCGGTGATGATGAACATCAGCTTCAACGCCTCACCCACGCCAAAGATGTGGATGCCGATGAACACGATGTAGAACGCCAGGTAGATCATCCAGCCGCCGATGCCGAACAGTGACTGGCAGTAGGCGCCGATGAACACCGCGATGGCGGCGGGGGCGATGGCGTACTCGATGAGGATCGCCGTCCCGGTGAGGAAACCGCCCCAGGGGCCGAAGGCGCTGCGGGCAAAGCCGTAGCCGCCGCCTGCGGTGGGGATCATCGACGACAGTTCGGCCAGCGAAAAGCACATGCACAGGTACATGGTGGCCATCAGCAGGGTGGCGAGGAACATCCCGCCCCAGCCGCCCTGGGCCAGGCCGAAGTTCCAGCCGGCATAGTCGCCGGAGATGA
>RCUT01000764.1_pt1 | contig 16245 bp, 17 predicted proteins | sample 2166171 | NCBI WGS metagenome assembly RCUT01 (sample SAMN09932757, study PRJNA488358) | compost metagenome | isolation source: compost soil in 4-hydroxybenzoic | place: Germany: Experimental Botanical Garden
ATTGTGAACGGATTGGTGCTGAGTTCTTTGACCGCTTCGTCAACCGTAGCAAAGTTATCGAGCACATATTGCGCCCAGGCTGCGATGGAAAGGCCGGGTCCGGTTCCATCATATTTAGGGTATTCGGATTCCACTAACCAGAGCACGTTGGCAACGAGGCCTGCTTCGTTCATTCCGTCGGTTGTCGAAATATCGTAGCCGGAGGAGATGACACTGCCATATTTGGACGTCCATTTTATGGAGTTGGGCCCAGCTTCGCCGCTGCGCTCCATACCACGCGGGAAAATCCATAGATTGGTGCCAACATCGACCTTCCAGTCCATGGAACGCGCCGTAATCACCTGATCATTGGCTCCAAGATAAACGACACGCGTGCAGGCTTCAGCGACAGGTGCGGCAAGCATACTGAAAGCAACAAGAGCACTTGTGCACGCGGCTGCAAAAGGCTTCTTCAGAATAACCATTGATAACCCCCTAGAGCGCATCCCGAAAAATGCGAAGCGGTTTTCGGATTAAGATGCGCGTAAAAACAAAGAGATAGAGCATTTCCTATAATTCAAGATAAACTGGAGATGCTCTAGGTGAAACGGCCTGCACATATATCATGCCTGAACGCCTGCTTTTGATAAATCCATTAGAAGGTCTCTGAAGCGCTCAATCTGTATTTATCTTTCGCCGCCATAGCCGCGACGCTTCCATTCAGCCAGTGGCATGATGTCGGGCGGACCGCCGCCTGCTTCATACCAGGAATCAACCGCCCAGCGCTCACCATCTTTGGCTTGGATAACTGCAGTCCAATGAGGATAGCGACCATCGAAAAAGCTTCCGCGTGCGGTTTTGCGCACAGGAGTATGATGTTTGAGCCAGCCGCGAGAATTCAGGTAGCGGATGAAGTTATCCGTGTTGGTCGATTCATCGATGCAGTCCATCTGCCCTTTGATGCGTGCTTTGCCAAACTGCATGCGTGGCTTGTCACGAACACCGATTATCGCAGTGCTGCGTTGTTCAAATAGTGCAATCGCGGTTCTCAGGGCTTTGCGTTCGGCAGCCGGCGATTTAGCGCCTTGCTGCATGAGATTCTGTATGCGGCGCAAATCTGGAGCGGATAGCGTTAGCTTGGTCTGATAGTAGCATTCATAGCCATGACAGACACGGAAGGCCTGAGTCTCAGCTTCAGCCTCGGCTTTTGGCAATGCTACGAAGAGCGTCAGTGCTGTGGTGGCTATCGAAAGAAATTTCATTCGAAAGATCAACCCGATTTCTGGTTTGTAAATAGCAGCGACGGTTCGAGCCGCTCTATGCCCTGATATGGATTGGCATGGATCGCGAGGATCCAAAGACAAAAAGCAGCCGTGATCGAATAGATTACCATGGCCTTGATGCCGGCACTTACTCTGTCTGCATGTGTGGCTGCGATAGTGATGATGGTCAGGATCGTCAGCGAAAACAGTAAATACCATTTGTACATGTCGACTGATGTTGAGCCGACAGAGAGGCGCGTGTTGCGCGCATCCTGTAATTCGTCGAAGTCGTGTACAAGTTGCGATATTATCGGTGACGGAATGTCTGTCTTAGCAAGCTTCACGATCTCGCGCCGTATATTCTGTAATGCAACTTCAACGGAATGGGCAGGCGAAATGTTGCTGTTTTCAAGCCATTCGTCTTTGACGACCGCCGTGCGATACTCGGAAAGAGATCCCACAAGTACGGGTGCATTCAGAATGTCTGGACTCGCGGCTCCGATCAACCGCGAAATGGACGATCTTTCTTCACTGGTCGCCTGATCAGCTTTTGAGTTGGCTGTCCAGATGTCTGCGGCAACAAATCCCAATGACAGCGCCCATGCCGTCGCAATGGTGCCGATGAAGGCACCAATCGGGATCGATAGAATGTCATGATTGGCATGGCGGGACAGGATGTGGAGCGCGAAGCGACCAACGAAATAGACGCCCACGCCGAGAACGGTGAAAGTCACAAAAGAAAGATAAACGGATAGTTCGAAAATATAATTCATCCCGCGCCCAACGCCCCACTAGAACGCGTTTCAATCGGATTGAATCAGATCGGCGCTCTAAACGTTTGTTTTTACGCGCATCTTATCCGAAAACCGTTTCACACTTTCCGGGATACGCTCTAGTGCAGACGGATGATGAATGCAGGTCCACATTTGCAAATGGATTCGGTCAAAATCATCAAGCCTGTTCAGATAGTTGAGGCCATATCGCCCAATCTTGCAAGCATGAAATAGTGGCAGATTATTTCTTGCTAAATAAAGAGCTTCCACTTGATCAATTTGGGCAATGTCTTTTGTTGCGGAGGCAAAACAAAAGCCGCCGGAAAAATCCAGCGGCTTTAGAAGGCAGGAGCAGGATCAGAACTGAACGGAGAGGCCGATTACTGGTCCGTGCTGTGTTACATCATACTTGAACTTTTCGACGCCATCATTGTCCCGGTAATCCTGATAGAGCGCGCGATAACCAACACGCCATGTGGTTGGGACGTCGAATACCAGGGTGCGATAGCCGAGATAGATCTGGCCGTTCGCGCTGAGTTTGGTTCCTGCACCGAAGCCGCCGATATCGGCTTCAGCAAAGATGTTCCAACGGTCATTGATGTCGTAGAAGACGCGGGTGCCGATAAACGGATCGGTCCAGTCTGCTTTCCGAGATGCGCTGAACGGTCCCACATTGACCTGCGCCTTGAGCTCTGTCCAGCGTACGCCTACGGTCGGTTCAATGGCAAAAATCCGCTGACCGCCGAAAAGCGTCGTACCGTCCAGTTGCTGCTCATAGAGGCGATAATAGACGCCACCCGAAAGCGTCGTGGACTTGATATCCATGTCGAGCTGTTCGTCACGAATGTCGGCGTCCTGACTGGTTTTGGTATACTGGCCGTCAAAATAAACGCCGAACTTGCCGTTCGTCACTTCGATATTGCCCATAAGGCTCATGTCGAGATTGTCCAGAATGTCTCTGAAAGGTACGTCGACATTCGTGCTCAACCCAAGCAGACCGGCTTTGCCATTCAATGAAGCGCCCCATACATAAGGGCTGAAGATCACGCGCCAGCGTTGCTGATCCTGAATTTCTGTCTGCACAGGAGGAGGCGCGATAACGTCTGCTGCGTGGGATGCGCTTGCTGCCGCCATCATAAAAGAGGTAGCTAATATAATATTGCTAAAAGTAGTGTTCAGTAAATTTTTACTATCGGAGCGAGAATTGTTTCTGATCACGGCATTGTCCCCTCGGAACCTAATTTAGAAACATATAAAAGACCAGACCTATAAAGGCATGATCAATTTTTATGTTAATCATGGCAAGAAATAAATGGAAAAATGAAGGTAATGCAGAGGTTTTGTTGGTTGACTTTGCTATATTGTAGCCGTTCTATTCGCCTGCGATTGGATTAATGAATGTTTCTGGTTCCCAAATGTAGCCGGGCTCCCCAATTGGCTGCATTTATCATTCCAGACATCTAATTTTGTGATGAGGTTGTCATGCAAAAGAACTGGTCTATCTGGAAGTCATCGTGCGGGGTGCTGGCTCGCGGTGCAGCGATTGCGGCGCTTGTTTCGGCACTCGTCATTCCTCAGGCAGCCCAAGCCTGCACGAGTTTTGTATTGCCTACTACGGATGGCAGTATCGTCTACGGACGCACCATGGAGTTTGCGTTTCCAATCGATTCACAAATGATCGTTCTTCCTCGCAACTTTGATATTGCGGCTACACCTGCAGACGGCAAAGTGGCCAAGACTTGGAAAGCCAAGTATGCGGCTGTTGGTATGAACGCTTTTGGCGTTACCGCGCTTGCTGACGGTATGAACGAGAAGGGTCTGACTGGTGGCGTTCTCTATTTTCCGGACTTTGCAGGCTATGCGGATCCGGCAGAAGCAAAGGCTGAAAACAGTCTTGCTCCGTGGGATGTCCTTACCTGGGCACTGACGAATTTTGCTACGGTTGCCGAAGTGAAAGAAGCTCTGAACGACATTTCCGTCGTGACTGTTATTCAGAAGAACATGGGCATTGCACCGCCGCTGCATTACACACTTCATGATGCAAGCGGCGCTTCGATTGTTATCGAACCAGTTGATGGCAAGCTGAAGATCTATGACAATCCGCTTGGCGTGATGACCAATGCACCTTCATTTGATTGGCATATGACCAATCTGCGAAATTACGTCAAACTTTCCCCGAACAATGCCAAGCCAGTGAAAATTCTTGGCGCTGAAATCAAGCCGCTAGGGGAAGGTTCCGGAATGTTGGGCATCCCGGGCGATACCACGCCTCCGTCGCGTTTCGTAAGAGCCAGTGCATTTGTTCTTTCGGCCAAGCCTGTTGCAAGCGGCCCGGAAAGCGTGCGACTTGCAGAGCATATCGTAAACAACTTCGATATCCCAAAGGGCTGGATCGAAGAGCCGAACACGCCTGCTGAATATACCCAGTGGAGCACAATCGGCGATCTGAAGAATCAGGTTTATTATGTAAAGACGTATGACGACCCGGTTCTGCGCGGTGTCTCTTTCAAAGACCTTGATCTTGATGCCAAGGACATGGTCACTATTCAGATGCACCCGAAGCTTGAGCCTGCCTCACTTATTGAGAAAAAATAGGTCAAGTTATTCTTGAGGCAAAGGGCGGCCTCAAAGGTCGCCCTTTTGCTTTTGTCAGGGGACATCGTCGTAACCAACGACGCCGCCTTCATTTTCCATGTTTGCAATACGCTTTGATTCTGAGCGGTTGAATTTCAGCCTCACGCCAAGTCCGCCGCCATTCTCCCATATGAACTGTGCGCCGACTTTTTCCAGCACCTCTTGCAGGGTTTGTATTTGCTCATCAGACGGAGAGCCGATCTTTCGTTCAAAATGCTCGATTGTCCCGGCATCAATGCCCGAGAGCTGGGCCAGCCGCTCCCGCGTGAATTCCACCAGTGCACGTGCAGCGCGGCATTGCGGTCCTGTAATCATGGCAATCGTCCTCATTATCCCATATGGGTGCTGGCGATAAGTCTATGACAAATCGTGATAATTGCCATGGGACTTTTTACTGAAAAGTTGCTCCCTCCTGATCGATCACGTTATCTTGAGCTATGCTTTTTTTCGTGAACAAAATTTGGCCACGATCTTCCTTGTCCCCGGTGTTTCTACTTCTTACATAAGCTGTTGCGCCGCAGGAGAAGCGCCGTCGGCCCAGCGCATTGTCGGACCGGTAGTTCAGCCTGCCTCATAAACATAAAAAGCAATGGTTCGCGATGACCACTTATAAATATTTCATTTGGCCGGTATTTTTCACGGTCATTGGACTTCTCTGCGCTCTCTGGCTTGGATATTCGACGACTGGCACCATTGGAGGCATGGTTTCTGTCTTCATCATTTGTGCGGTGTTGAGCGTTCTCGAAATCTCCCTCTCATTCGATAATGCGATCGTTAATGCGCGCATTTTGCGTGATATGACGCCGGAGTGGCAGCATCGGTTTTTGACCTGGGGTATCATCATTGCCGTCTTCGGCATGCGCATCATTTTTCCGCTTGCAATCGTTGCGGTCGCCATGTGGACAGATCCGATTTCGGCGCTGAAACTCGCTATATGGCAGCCAGATGAATATGCGCGGGTGATCGCGGAATCCCATACGGGCATTGCAGCATTTGGCGGCACATTCCTGCTTATGGTCGGCATGAAATACTTTTTCGATGTCGAAAAGGATGTGCATTGGGTCAGGATTATTGAAAGCCGCATGTCGAAGTTCGCATCGGTTCAAGGTGTTGAAATCGGCGTTGCCATCGCGCTTATCCTGTTCTTCTCTTACCAGCTTGATGCTGAGCATTCGCATACATTCCTGGTAGCAGCACTGTTCGGTCTACTGACCTTTCTGGCTGTCGAAGGCTTAGGCGAGGTGCTGGACGCATCGCAGGAACAGGTGGATATGGTCCATCGCGGCGGTCTTGGTGCCTTCATTTATCTTGAAGTGCTCGATGCCAGCTTCTCATTCGACGGTGTTATCGGCGCCTTTGCGCTGACGACCAATCTGTTTGTCATTGCGATCGGCCTCGGTATCGGCGCGTTCTACGTACGCTCGCTCACCATCATGCTGGTCGAGCGCAAGACACTTGGTCAGTATCGTTATCTGGAGCATGGCGCGTTTTACGCCATTCTGGTGCTGGCTGTGATCATGTATGTGCAGACGCTGTTCCATATTCCGGAAGTCATCACTGGCCTGATCGGTGCTGTGCTAATCGGTCTCTCCTTGATGTCATCGATCCGCTTCAACAAGAATAATCCGGAGTGGCAGAAAGAGGCCGATGAGGCTGCGTTGCACTAAGCATCTGGAACAACTGCTAGTAAAAGGCGGCTTTGGCCGCCTTTTTTGTTGCCTATTGACCGAATCGAAAGAGTTAGCGAGCCTTGATGCGCTTATGGCGCTATCGCCAGAGCATATCAGCATAGGCCGCAGGTCTCGAAGAGGCTGCGGCTGCGACTTTTTTGGAGAGGGGTTTTCCATGGTCGTTACTCGTTTGAGCAAAACCGCATTCGTTGCGGCAATTGCCTTCTTCGCAACACTCGTTTCCTTTGGCAACATTACCGACTACGGCAGTAATTTCGCGTTCGTGCAGCACGTTTTGCTCATGGATACGATTTTTCCTGATGCGACGATCAAATATCGCGCCATAGACAGCAATGTCCTGCACAATGCCGGTTACATTCTGATCATTGCCGCAGAAACGCTGACAGCCGTTCTGTGTTGGATTGGCGCTTTCGCAATGTTCGGTCGTCTGAGCGGGGATGCAGGAAGCTTCAACCGTTCCAAGAAATGGGCCATTGCGGGTCTTTCGGTTGGCTTCCTCGTCTGGCAGGTCGGCTTTATGTCTATCGGTGGCGAATGGTTCGGCATGTGGATGTCATCCACATGGAACGGCATTGAATCTGCTTTCCGCTTCTTCATAACCATCATTGCTGTGCTGATCTATGTCGTCCTGCCTGATGGTGAATTGCAGAAATAATCAGAGCAAATGCGATGCAAGGGCGGGTTCGTTGATGAGTTCAACGCCCGCCTTTTGCATTTTTTCGAGCATGGTATTCATGGAGCCGCCGATGTCTATGCCGCGACAGGCGTCCAGCCGAACACGCACTTGAAAGCCGTGTGAAACTGCATCAAGTGCTGAGTAAGCCACGCAGAAATCAGTAGCCAAACCGGCCAGTGTCAATGAACCGATGTTGCGTTCGCGCAGGTATCCCGCAAGGCCCGTAGGGGTCTGGTGATCGTTCTCGAACAGGGCCGAATAGCTGTCCACTCCTATGCGGAACCCCTTGCGGATAAGCATCTGCGCACGCGTCCATTGCAAATCTGGATGAAAATCCGCACCGTGTGTGCCCTGAACGCAGTGATCCGGCCATAATGTTTGCGGGCCATAGGGCATATGAATGGTATCGAAGGGCTTTTTTCCGGGATGGCTGGTTGCAAAGCTGGAATGTCCTGCCGGATGCCAGTCTTGTGTCAGAATGACATGCTCGCTCTCGTCAATCAGCCGGTTGATAGCCGGTAGAATTTCATCACCCTTATCGACGGCTAGCGCGCCACCAGGGCAGAAATCATTTTGCACATCAACGACGAGAAGGGCATGACCAATCATAAGATGCTCCTGACTGTTTTCATGTAATTATAGTCAGCGGCGCAGGCGCATACCAGTCAATATCAGCGTTCTGGTATTACATTGTCTTTGGTGCTAACGACCGGCTTTATCTATCTGGACAGGAGATGATCATGACTGATGAAATCACGCGCGACAGCAACGGGACGCAGCTCAACGACGGTGATTCCGTTACGCTCATCAAGGATTTGAAGGTCAAAGGAACGTCAACGACGCTCAAGCGTGGCACGCTGGTCAAAGGCATTCGGCTGACTGGCAATCCGGATGAAGTTGATTGCAGCACCAAGCAGGTCAAAGGCCTCGTGCTGCGTACTGAATTTCTGAAGAAGGCTTAAAGCATTTCCAGCAAAAAGTGCGAAGCGGTTTTGCGTAGGATAATGCGAAAAAACAAATAGTTGCAGCGGCTCCAACGATTCAGTCTTAACTGGAACCGCTGTAACGACTTCATAATTTAAACTGGTAGAGCGCACTGCGCTCTACGCATCAATTTCGACACGGCCACGCGGACGGCTGCAACAGGCAAGAATATAGCCGTCTGCGATTTCGTCGTCACGGATGCCGCCATTGTGGTTCATTTCCGTCTCGCCACCGATGCATTTAACCTTGCAGGTGCCGCAGATGCCGAACTCGCAGGCGCTTGGGATTTTAAGCCCACCATTGCGGGCTGCGAGCAAGATGGTGTCGTTCTCGGTGCATTCGACTTCGACGCCTGACAGGCTGAAGACGACGCTTGCGGGTGCGACAGCAGGTTTTGTTGGAGCCGCAGGTGTATCGACTTGCAGTGTCGAAGGTACTGGCACTGCGGAAATTTCAGTCGCAGGCTGAAAACTCTCCTGATGATAATTGGCCATGTTGAAGCCGGATTGCTCCAGAAGGCCACGCACGCCATTCATGAACGGCTCTGGCCCACAGCAGAATACCTTGCGATGCAGGAAGTCAGGTGCCAGCAGTTCAAGCCGTGCGCGGTCGATGCGGCCATGCAGACCCGGCCAGACATGGCGCGCCGATGATTGTTCCACAATGAAAGCAAGATGCATGGCTTCCATGCGTCCGGAGAGAAGCTCCAGTTCTTTGCGGAAGATGATGTCATCAGGTGTGCGTGCACAATTGATGAAGGCTACATCGGTTGCCGGTGCGCAATCGAAAAGCCAGCGCGTCATCGACACCATAGGTGTGATGCCTGAGCCAGCCGAGATGAACAGGTATTTCTCGCTCGGATGATTGGCGAGCGAGAAGTCGCCATTCGGGCCATAGGCCTTGATGGTCATCGGCGGACGCAGATTGTCGAGCATCCAGCGGGTGCCGATACTGTCTTTCTGTGCCTTGACCGTAACTGAGATATGGTATGGCCGTGAAGGTGTGGACGAGAGCGTATAGGTGCGCAACACCGGTCCAAGCCCATCGGATCGCTCGATTGGAAGTTCGAGCGTGATGAACTGTCCTGGCGTATAGCGAAACCAGTTGTCATCCTGAGTTTTGAAGGAGAAGGTCATGACGTCTGGCGCTTCTTCGATGGCCGAGATGCATTGCAGCATCTGCAACCTGTCGTTCCACGGCAGCATCTCATCCAGATATTTCAGAGGCTGCATGGCCTTCTCACTTCTCTATTTCAGTTTACTTCAGGCTACGCGGCTAAGCTTTGCGGCTTCGCCTTTCAGGCGAGGTGTGATGGTGTTGGTGTACCATTCGAGAAACTGCATCACACCGCCTTCGTGCTCGACCGAATAAGGGCCGGGCTGGTAGGCGGGTGAGCGAATACCGATCGCATTTTCTTCCACAATCTGACGGTCCTGATCATTGGTCTGAATCCAGACATGAGTCAGCTCATCAAGATCGTAATCAACGCCTTCAACAGCATCCTTGTGAACCAGCCATTTGGTCGTAACCATGGTTTCCTCAGCGCTGATCGGCAAAACGCGGAAGGAAATTGCGTGATCGACCATCAGGTGATTCCATGTGGACGGGTAGTTAAAGAGCAGCATTGCGCCGATATTGGTATTGCCCGACACCTGATCGCTCAGTGGCTTCTTCACGGCAGGTTTGCCCGACATGGTATAGCTCACGGCATCACGCAGCAGCGGAATGCGTGTGATGCGATAGCGGCCGTCTTCCGACATGTTGAATTCAGCAGGCAGGCCGATGGAAGCGCAGTTTTTCCAGAGCTGGTTGATTTCCGGATCTTCCATCACGCCCTGAACGCCGGTTGCGCTTGGTGCTTCAGGATAGGTACGGCAGAGCTCTGGATGGTTGGCAGCGCAGTGGTAGCACTCGCGGTTGTTTTCCCATACCAGCTTCCAGTTGCCTTTCTCGATAATCGAGCTTTCAAAGGCAACCTTGGCCTCCTTGATATTGTGTGGCACGAGATAGGGCTCGACCAGTGTACGGAAGCTGTTGAAGTCAGGTGCTTCGTCAGCGAGGCAAACATAGATGTAGCCAGCAACGCTCTCGCAATGAACCTGCTTCAGACCATATTCCGCAGGCTTGAAGTCCGGGCCGACCTGACGCGCGAAGAGAAGGCGACCGTCAAGTTCATAGGTCCACTGGTGATAAGGGCAGACGAGCTTTGCTGCGGTGCCTTTTTCCGCCGAACAGATGCGCGAACCGCGATGGCGGCAGGAATTGTGGAACGCACGGATGCCGCCTTGTGCATCGCGCACGATCACGACGGGATAGGCGCCAACCTGCACTGTCATGTAGGAGCCGGTCTTCGGCAGTTCGCAATCATGGCCGACAAATAGCCAGTCGCGGTAAAAGATGTTTTCCAGATCCAGCTTGTGATAGTCAGGATCAGTATAAAACTTCTGTTCAAGGCTGAAATTTGGGTCACGCCCGGTCAAAAGCCCCAGCATTTCGTTGCGAACGTCCATAGAATCGACCCTTTGTGCCGTATCAAGGTCGCGCTTGTGCTGTTCTCTCAGCGACGTTTGCTCGACCTACTGTTCCCGTTGTCTTCCGAAAGCACGGCTTTTCCCGTTATCTCAATGGCTTGTCCGTTCATTCGGTTCTGTTCAGACTGGCTTTCGTTGTCATGATTCAATCATTGAAATGTTCTAAACGCGCATTGGGATGCGACATGATTTTCGCGTAAAGACGACACGTCAAAATGACGCGCAGCATTTCGCAAATTTGTGTGACTTACGCGCATGGGATTGCCAAAATGGCAGAAAGCCAGTTACCAAGCTGTCAAATATATCCTGTTTCATTCCATGGGAGGCTTAAAGGCCATGAAACGTTCAGAAATTAATGAGATTATCCGTGAGAGCGATGCTTTCATCCGCTCCTTTGGCTATATCATGCCTCCCTTTGCTTACTGGTCGCCAGAAGAGCTGAAAACGCGCACTTCGAGCGATGCAAAGGCAATCCTCGACGGCCGCCTCGGATGGGATATTACAGACTACGGCCAGGGCAAGTTTGCCGATCTCGGCCTGTTTCTTTTCACCACGCGCAATGGCAATGCTGAAGATCTCAAGCGCGGTGGCGGTATGCTTTATGCCGAAAAGATCATGATTTCGCGCAAGAACCAGATTTCGCCAATGCATCGCCATGTGGTGAAGGCAGAAGACATCATCAATCGTGGTGGTGGTACGCTGGTGCTTGAGCTTTTCAATTCGCGTGCCGACGGCAGCGTCGATGAAGAAACCGATGTCACGGTTGCGACGGACGGTCGTCTGGTTACGCAGAAGGCAGGTGCACATCTCAAGCTCGCGCCGGGCGAAAGTGTGACGCTTCTGCCGGGCAACTGGCATGCATTCTGGGGTGAGCGCGGCGATGTGCTGATCGGTGAAGTATCGACCGTAAATGATGATCTGACGGACAATATTTTCCGCGAGCCGATCGGGCGCTTCTCCAATATTGAAGAAAACGAGAAGCCACTACACCTCTTGGTGTCGGACTATGATAAATGGCTTTAAGCTAAATTGAAGGACTGAACATATGAAGCTGGCGATGATCGGAACGGGCTATGTGGGTCTGGTTTCGGGTGTGTGTTTTGCCGAATTTGGCTTTCACGTTACCTGTGTCGACAAGAATCCGTCGATCATCGAGCGGCTGACTGCGGGCAAGGTCACGATTTTTGAACCGGGGCTTGATGAGCTCATGGCGCGAAATATTCGTGACGGACGGCTTGAGTTCAGTACTGATCTTGCAACCAGCGTTGCAGATGCCGATGTGATCCTGATCGCTGTCGGCACACCATCGCGGCGCGGTGATGGTGAAGCGGATCTGCAATATATTGAGGCGGCTGCCGACGAAATTGCAGCAGCCATGAAGCCGGGTGCGGTAGTCGTCATCAAGTCGACGGTCGTAGTTGGTACCAATGCGCGTATTCGTGATCGTATTGCCGCAGCACGTCCGGGTGTTGAATTCTCGATGGTATCAAACCCGGAATTTCTGCGCGAAGGATCGGCGATTGAAGATTTCATGCGTCCTGACCGTGTGGTGGTTGGCGTTGATGATGAGCGCGGCAAGGCTGCTATGCAGCGGCTTTATCGCCCGCTTTATCTGCGTGAGACGCCGATGGTTGTCACGTCGCTGGAAAATGCCGAAATCATCAAATATGCAGCCAATGCATTTCTTGCGATGAAAGTAACCTTCATCAATCAGGTTGCAGATCTTTGCGAAAAGACCGGTGGCAATGTGCAGGAAGTTGCGCGCGCCATTGGCATGGATAACCGCATCGGCTCGAAATTCCTGCATGCAGGTCCGGGTTTCGGGGGCTCGTGCTTTCCGAAAGATACACGTGCGTTTGCTGCTACAGGCAAAAAATACGATGCACCGCAGTCTCTGATCGAAGAAGTAATTGCAGTCAACGAAGCACGCAAACAGTCGATGGCGGAGCGCATTGTTGCCGCTGCTCACGAGAGCGGCGCGAAGACAGTTGCTGTGCTTGGTGTCGCGTTCAAACCGAATACGGATGATATTCGTGAATCACCATCGCTCGACATTATTGCGGCTATCCAGAACGCAGGCATTTCTGTTCGTGCCCATGATCCTGAGGCAATGGATGCTGCCAAAATGGTCCTGCCGGATGTGATCTGGTGTAGTTCAGCTTATGAAGCAGCAAAAGGCGCTGGTGTCGTAGCACTGCTAACCGAGTGGAATGCTTATCGTGCACTTGATCTCAAGCGTATCGCGAGCGTGATGGAAGGCAATGTGCTGATCGATCTGCGCAATGTCTACAAATCTGAAGACATTGCTGGCTTGGATATCGATTACCGCTCTGTCGGACGCGGTAGGCTGACGGCGAAAGTGTAACGCTCAGTTTGGTGCACCGTAATATATTTCGCTGGTCCAACCACGGTCTATGTTTGTTTCAACGCCACATTTGCGATCAGCGATCAAAGACTCGGCTTGGCCCACGCCGGGATAACCATTCCTCCAGAATAGTTCTTTGGTCGCGAATTTTGTGTGTAATGTCGACAAATTACTCAGGAGACTTATCTGATCGCATGTTTCAGCGTCATAAGTCTCGTAAACGGCCTCGTCGAAACTCCTGTAATTGCTGTCGGGCAGCTCGACATTGAGATTTTGCGATCCCGCCTCTACACCGTTTCTCAGAACGGAGATGGTTATGAGCCATTTCTTCACGGACTGTGGATCGATTCCAACGGGTATATCTCGTGTGAGAGTTCCTCTTACGATGTCGCCGGGCTGAACCGTCGTATTGCCAGTTTTGCAATATCCGTTCGTGCATAGATTGGGGCCTACGGCCCAGCTGGCAATAGACCATTGAGGTCCCAGGGCCCCGCTCTGATTAAAGCCCAGGACAGGTTGAATTATGATGGGGCCGTAAGTCTGTATTGAATTAAACAAAAACAGAACTTGATGTCCGAATGACCGTGGATTGTGTGGAACGGTCCACTCTCCGACAATTTTCCGGACGCCGTTGTCACGCGGTAATTGATGGCTTATCGATGCCTCCCATCCTCCGATGGTCCGGTTGTTGAGATCAATGTCCAAATTGGAGGAGCTGATCTCTTTTCCGTATTTTGAATATTGAGTGTAATCGCAGTCTTTGATGTTTCTTTCCGATCCGTCTGCTTTTGCGATCTTTCCGTCGCTTTTAACAGTTTCACCCTCTTCGATGGTTACGATGCAATCCGGGTGTGCATATCCACGCGGTGTGGCCATGTAATCTTCAGGTATATTGGATGGTCTTCCGTCAAGTTTCATCGACGAGGAGGTTGTCTTGCTATAGGATATGTCTGTTCCTGCGACGATCAGGGAAATCAATGTGTATGAAACTAATTTGCAAATAAAACTCATCATATTTACCTCCATTTTGGAGGTAAATAAATACGATGCGAATGAGTTGGTTTATACTGTAACTATTTTCAAGTCTTCAATATTTCGCGTTCTGGCAGTTGATCATTCTTCTGCTGTAAGTTTCTTCTCGTTGGCGATGAGCCAGAGATTGCGGACATAGACAATCAGACCCAAGGCCTGACCGGCGATGAAAACCGGGTCTTTGCGCTGGATCGCATAGATCAGAAGAAGCGCGCCGCCAAACAACGAAAAGAACCAGAATGCCACCGGCATGACACTTTTCTTGGCTTTTTCCGAAGCCAGCCACTGCACGACGAAACGCATGGTAAAGCAGGCCTGTGCAACAAAGCCCAGAATGATCCAGCCGTCCCATTGCGCCACGAATACATCGTGAAGCCATTGAACGAGACTGTTAAGAATGTCAGTCATGGGTAATCTCCGTCACGCGCGGCACAACCTTGCGGCGCTTGCGCAGCCACCAAACGCCATAAAGGTCGAGAATACCGCGCAGGCCGCGGTCCAGAATGCCGTAATTGGATTTTCCGTGGCGGCGTTCGCGGTCGGTGACATCGATATGTACGACATCAAAGCCTTCGCGAAGAGCCAGCGCGGGCAGATAACGGTGCCAGCCGTCGAAGAACGGCAGCTGACGGAAAAGATCGGTATGCAGCGCTTTCAGGCCGCAGCCGGAATCGCGGGTCTTATCTTTCAGGATTGAACCACGCAGATTATTGGCAAAGCGTGATGAAAGCTGCTTGAGCTTGGTATCTGTACGCTTGAGGCGCTGTCCGGCGGCAATACCAAAGGCGGGGCCTGCATTAATGAGAGCATCTGCGAGCGCGGGCAAATAGGCCGGATTGTTCTGTCCATCGCCATCCATCGTGACAACAATCTGGCCGTGTGCTGCGAAAACGCCTGAACGCAGAGCAGCACTCTGTCCTGCAGAACGATCATGGCGGATATGGCGCAGCGGCTTGCCTGCATGAATGCGGCCCGCCAGTACGTCGCTCGTGGAATCTGTCGAGCCATCATCCACGACGATCACTTCATATGCGCGACCAAGCATTGCACTGTCGACTTCATCGAGCAGAAAAGCGAGATTGTCGGCTTCATTGCGGCAGGGGATGACCACAGAAATCGTTGGTGTTGCCAAGCGGAGCTTCCTTCATTCCTTGCGCATTTGCCGTAAAACCGGTGTGCTTAATGTTTATGTACAGATGCCCTGTAGCGCGCAAGGCGGGCTCCATAACATTGATTGCGAGGCAAACCAAGATGTTTCAAGAAATCGTGAGTTTGATCCGGTATTTGAATATCTGCAGGTTTTAGCCGGAGATGCGGCTGGACGGAAGTACCTCGGTGAGCCAATCCAGAAAATTCTGCGTCACCTCATCCCGATTGATCTCATTCAGGCTTTCGTGGCGCGTGCCGGGATAGATGGTGCAGGTAACATTGCTAAAGCCCATTGCCTGCATTCTCTCGGCCAGTTTACGCGTGGCTTTGGCTTTGTCCGTTGCCGGATCTTCCGCACCGCCGACGAGATTGAACGGCAGGTCTTTGCTGATTTTCGAAAAGTTGCTGTCGGTCGCGCCATTCTTCATCATGCGAAAGACGTCAATCCAGAGTGCCACACTTGCATCAAAGCCACAGAGAGGATCATTCACATAGGCTTCCACTTCTGTCGCATCGCGCGAAAGCCAGTCAAAAGCCGTGCGATGACCAGGAATGGAGTTACCCCATGCCCGGAATGTAAGCTTCGGCAGAAGTGCGCTTGGCACGTCCGAGCCTTTGAGCATGCGTTCGGCATGAAGCAATGCCATCGCTGCACTGTTCTCGATGCCGCCGTTGAAATTGGCGTTCCACACGGCGACAGCATCAATCGTATCCGAATGCGCAAGCGTGTAGTTTAACGCGATAAGCCCGCCCATTGAATGACCGAATAACACCACCGGTAAGCCGGGATGTGCCGCATGAATATGACGGTTCAGGGCCAGAACATCCCCAATAGCCACTCTATCGCCGTCTTTTGGTGCGAACATTCCTCTCGGTGCATGTGGGCCGATATTGGCACCATGCCCGCGATGATCATGTGCATAAACATGATACCCAGCCTGGTTTAGCGCTGTGGCAAAACGTGCATAGCGGGCCGAATGTTCGGCAAGTCCATGACAGATATGCACGACAGCTTTCGGTGCCGCAGTGAGCGACTGCCGATAGGGCAGTGCGATTTCGCTTGTCAGAGGCAGGTGATGGATGGTTTCAAACGTCATGAGATCATCAGAATTTATGCCGCGCAAATAGTCAAATTCTCTTTTGGTTACGTCTCAAAAAAAGGCATCCAG
>RCUT01000765.1_pt1 | contig 16223 bp, 5 predicted proteins | sample 2166171 | NCBI WGS metagenome assembly RCUT01 (sample SAMN09932757, study PRJNA488358) | compost metagenome | isolation source: compost soil in 4-hydroxybenzoic | place: Germany: Experimental Botanical Garden
GAGCACGACCTTGCCAAGGTCGGGGTCGCGAGTTCGAGTCTCGTTTCCCGCTCCAGATTCAATCGGCATCAGCCGATCAAGAAAGAGGCCTAAGGGCCTCTTTTTTTGTGCCCAAAATTCCCTCCTCAAGCGTTTTTCCCCTCCCGTAGTCCCGTTTCCGTCTCGACGCACCTGTTATTTCTGTCAGTTTCCAGTGAGAGCAAAATCGCGTTCAATCACTCCTGACCGCGTGGGTGACTCAGTGCAAAGCCGCCACAGTGCTGTCTTAACCAGGAAGGGAGCAGGTATGGACGAGCGTAGAGCACCGCATCAGCTTTTCAATGAACTTACCCTTGCTCAGCCGGAAGTGCCAGCGATCATCAAGGATGAGCAAGGGCTGGAGAACCCAGACGGCATCGTTGCACGTGCTGTGCTCAATGATGACCTGGAGGTTGTGGTGCCCGCCTGGCCGTTTTCGAACGATCCGAGGATTGTCAGGGAAACAGTTTCGATTGGGTGGCGTATCGAGGGCGCGGGTTTTGTCTCGGTGAGGAATCAAGACTTCCCGACGCCGGTCGAGCCAGGAGACAAGATTCTGACCGTGCCTCAGAACTACCTGGTGCATGGCACTTATGATCTGTCATATGAGATAAACCAGGGCGGGAACCGAAATTATTCACTGATCAAGCGGGTCACCATCGATACCGTACCGCCTCACGACAACCAACAGCCGGCGGGGGCGCGATATCCGGATGAGTTGGTCGGGGTCATCACTGATGATTACCTGAGAGAGCATGGTCAGGTGCTGGTCGCAGTGCCTTCTTATAGCAGCATGCGAGCCTTCGACCGAGCCGTGTTTTTCTGGTCTCGGGTCGACCCTATGCCGAGCGATACTCCATCGGCAGGCGAGCAGGTGTTCAGCCAGGACGATATCGAGAATCGACGCTTGCTCCTGCCGCTTTCCGAGGCGGTTATACGTGCCGGCGGTCAGGGGCAGCACTATCTTTTCTACCGGCTATACGACCTGGCCGGTAATGAGAGCCCATTGTCCTATTCGGCGGGTATTGGCGTCACCTTGGTGCCCGCTCCGGAAAATCTGCCGGCACCTCGAATCCCGCTGTCGCCGCGAGGTTTGATTGACCGCCAGCACGCGCGGGAGGGGGCCACTGCTGAGAATGGCGTAACTGTCGAGATTGACCGTTATGACAATGCGGACGAGTCTCAATTCATTATTGTCAACTGGGGTGGGCGCGAATTGACAGAGTTGGCAGTGGATCCTGAGAGGTTTCCGCTGACGAATTTCGTACCTTGGCAGGCGCTGACAGCCAATGGCTTAGGCCCTGACACGGTGCAGGTAAGCTACCGGGTTCGTTATGGTGGGTCGCTTACACCGGCGTCACCCGAGGAGACGGTGCCCTTCGATTTCACTATCGCTGGCCAGGACCACGCCAGTGCACCGGCCCTGCTCAACAATGATTTGGCCAGGCTGGAGGTGCGCGGAGAGGTATCGGACCTGCCAAACACGCTGACCGCTCAGGATGACGGGCGCGATGCTCGGGTGCTGTTGACATTGTTCGAAGATCCGCAGCTGGGCGAATGGCTAGAGGTGTTCTGGGGGAGCGTGGCAGAACCGGCCACCCGCTACCAGGTGCAACCGGGTGATGTGGCCGGCAAGCCCCTGACATTGACTGTGCCCTGGGAGATCATCGAGCAGGAAAAAAACAACAGCGCCTTGCCAGTCTTCTACCGCACTGATAACAGCGTCAACCAGCAGTTGTCGTCAGTGACCAGCGTGCAAGTGTTGATCGAGCCAATCCAGGGACTGCAGACGCCGAGCTTCCCTCACGCAAGTCTCCAGGGCTACCTCAACTGCTGTGTCAAGCCGCGCATCTGGGAAGGGGTGACCATTCGGGTCGCCGCGAATCCGGCTTTTGACCCCAACGATTTGGTGGAGGTTTACTGCCAGGGCTATGAAGATCTCGGGTCACAGATTCCGATTGAGGGCACCTTGTGGTCGCAAGCGAAAGTGCTGACAGCTGAAGAGGCACTCAATGGTTTCGAGGTAGTGGTGCCTTACTTAGTACATATCGAGCCGATGGTAAACAACGGATCGGCAACCGCTTATTACACCTTGACTAAGGTCGGCGGTGGTTTCGGTAGTTCGCGCCGGGAGCAGGTTTATATCACTCGGACATTACCGAGCGGTGAAATCTGTGGGCCGGATAACGACATTTGCAATGAGCGTTGATGTTAGTTAGCAGTCGGTACGAAATCTCGGGTTTCACCGTTAGATTTTTAACCTGTTGTGCGTATGCCATGTTTAGCTTTCGTGGCAATTCATTAAATAGAAACAACCAAATCCAGCGAATGAGGTTGAATCATGAATATCCAAGTAAAGCCTAGTGCTCATCAAGCGCGGATGGACAGTAGCAAGCTTCGTCGTAATGCAAACATGGCGGTTCCAGCGCCACAGCTAGCCGATATTAATCCGCTGTTGCCAGATACGTCCGATGACGATTTGAATCAATTGCATTCTCAGTATCAAGGCCAGGCACTGGCTGTCGATGTTCCTCAGTTCGATCAGGGTCCTGAGGTTGGCCTACTGGTGAGGATTTATTTGCAATGGCAGGGTAGTCGATTAAATAATACGGTAGTGAGCTTTACCTCGCCGATAGCCGCGGATCAATTTCCGCTGAGGCTGACGTTGCCGGGGAATATGACGGTAAACGCGGGCCCCTTTCAACTTTCTTATGTAGTTTATACCGGCGGTAATCCCGCTGTCTCTGAAAGCCTGACCATCAATATCGACAGGACGCCACCCAACGGGGGTAACGCTGGCGCATTGATTACGCTGCCTCTTGAGGTGGAAGCCAACGGCATTACGGCGGAGTATCTTGCTGCTAATGATAACAAAGTAGTGGTCACCGTGCCGTCTACCTACGGTGATGCCAGGATCGATGATGAGGTGGTCGTCTACCTGGGTAGCTCTATCCCGCAGGCGTTGCGGGTCGGAACTGTTACCCGAGCGGATCTCGGGCTTCCGATTACCGTTGATCTGACTGAGGGCATGCTCACGGGCAAGGAAGGCGCCCAGACACTGTTTTATACATTGGCCGATCGTAAAGGCAATGTTGGCCGACAATCGGCATTCAAGCATGTCAACATTACCCTGGCACCGGCGCCCAGTAATTTGCAGCCGCCCAAAGTGCCCGTGGGTGATGATACCTTGATTGATCATGCCGATGCCATTCAGGGGGTAATCGTCCAGATCGATCCTTACACAAACTGGAGTACCGGGGACCAGGTGGTAGTGGCCTTCGATGGTGTTGACCGGCCAGCGCAAAGCATGCCGGAATCGGGTGCTGTGGTGGAGTTGCCTTACTCCGCTGTGTTGAACAACGACCCAGGCTTGAAACAATCGCGGATAACCTACAAGATTGTTCGCGGTAACCGCGAGATCCCAGAGCCGGTTGGCTATGAGGTTGATGTCGATTTGCGCACCCCAGGGCCTGTCGATCCAACTGACCCGCCGGGGGTTGTGCATCCGCTGCTGGCCTTGCCTGTCGTTCAGGGGGCCGTCACTGTTGATCCTGATGAGCTGACCGAGGACGACGCAGGTCAGAGTGCCACCGCCGAGGTCGACCTCTATGGGGGTGCGAAGGCCGGTGATGTCGTGCAGCTGTACTGGGATAGCGTGGCTGTCCCAGCGCCAGATGGAGAATACCGCGTGCTAGGCAGCGAGCTGCCGACATTCAAAATGCCATTCACCATTCCGTGGGCGTTGATCGACGAACGGGGCAACAGTGACGCGTTGCCGGTGCACTATACGGTGGCCCATCCCGCGGTTAACGACAACATCATTACTTCGGGGGCCAAGCTCGTTCGTGTCCAGGTCAGTACAATTGTCGTGCCTGAGCCCAGATTCCAGTTCGCCGACCTTGAGGAGGATCCGAGCGGCAATTGGTTCAACTGCAGTTCGCTACGCCAGGATGAAGCAGGCGTATGGAGCATTGTAATTCGCGTGCCGGGTGGAGAGCCGAAACTGGCGAATCAGGAACTGGCTTTCGTCTATCAGGGCTGGGTGGACGAGGCTGGTACGACGCCTGTGCCAGGTAACGAATATCCATTCACATTTACTCCGACAGATGAACAAGCCAATAACGGCTTTGTGGTGTATGTTCCTTACGATCCTTGGTTCCTGACCACCGATCTTCGTTACGGCAGTATTGTCTACACGGCGCTGATAGACGGCTTTCCGGTAAGGTCGGATCGCCATCTTGGCGCTTTCTGGATGTCCTCGGCAGAACAGACGTGTCGCTTGACATTCAGATAAGATGAGCTGAAAAAAGGGAAATGCCGAGGCATTTCCCTTTTTTGTGTTTGGTGACAGTGCAGTGGGTCGTCTATAGGGGCAGCATAAGCCTGATTCAGTGGTATAGGGCTTGATGCTGTGGTGCGGCCAGTTCAAAAGCTATAACGCAATCCCAGGTTCACACCATAGGGTTGTTCGATGTGCTTGCCGTTGGCGTATTCCAGATCGACATGCACCTGCAATCCGCTGGCAAGACCCAATGCCAGGCCGGTGCCCAGCTCGCCTCGCGAGCCGGACAGATCATTGTTGAAGCGGTTGTTGTTGACGCTGACTTCATTGTTGTTAATGAACTCGTGGGCCAGGGCGCCACGCAGGTAAGGCTGCAGCTTACTGCCATTGTCCAGTTCGAAGGTTTTCCCCACCGTCAGGCCCGCTTTGCCTAACAGCGAGCGGCTTTGATCGCCATCAGCCTGCAGGTCACTGCTCAGGTGGAAATCCTCACCTTGGATCAGCACGGCTGACCACTGGGTAAAGGGTTCGATGAAGTAACCATTGGGCAGCGGAATATGTCGGCCGAACTCGGCGGACAGACCCATGCCGAGGTTGTCATAGTCACCTTTGGCGTGGCTGCCGTCATTGACCGCGACCTTGGCCTTGTTGTGGAAGCTATTGAGCTTGGCCACAGCATCGAAGTAGTAGCCCGATTCGGCGTCGAGCCAGGTGGTATAGGCACCGAGGTAATAACTGTCGACCGTGCCGGAGCTACCCTCCTTCAGGTTCAGGTCAGATTGACTGTAGCCGGCCAAAGCACCGATCAACCACTGGCCGTCGCCCCAGGGCAGACGGCCATCGGCCCCTAGGGACAGACCGTGCTGGTTTTGCTGGTAACCGGTGCCGCTGGCGTCGGCTACGTTGTATTTGTTGCCGTAGCTGCGCATCCACAAGCCAGGCTTACTACCGTTAAAGCGCAGTTCACCCATTCGGCTACGCAATGAGGTCAGCTCGCCATACCAAACGGTTGGCGCCGTGTTGAACAGTGCCATAACCGTGCGGGTGCCTGGGCTGATCGTACGTTTTTCCGGGTCGAGGAACCAGTCAGTTCCACCGTTGCCGTCATCGGTCGAGGATAACTCGTAGGACCAGGCGCCGACTGCCACTGCGCGGCCATTGAGAAGGCTGAATTGCGCGTCGCCGGCGGCGGTGTGTACCAGCGTCATCTGTTCAGGTGCGACAGGGTCGGTGCCTGAGTCAGCCACGTGCAACTGGAAGTCCCCTGTAGCGTTCTGATTGACGCTCAATCGGTCGTGTTCATTGGTGCTGAAGTCCACGTTCATAGCGATTACGCCGTTACCGGAGAGGTTGTCGACGTCAAGGGCATAGAAGTTGTTGCCGGTGCCCATGTTGATGGTGCCGCCAGCCATGTTCAGGTTACCTAACCTGGTACTTTCGACCATGTTGTAGGTAGATTGGTTACCGATGTCCAGTTGACTGACATTTACCAGTCGTCCTGTGAATGTTGACTGATTCTGTAGGTCGAGGGTTGCGTTGCCTCCGGCTTCGACTTCAAAGTCACCGGTCCAGGTAGCCTGCTCCAGGCTCAGGTTGGCGGTGCTGTCGGAGGCGACGCGGACGTTGCCGTCGAGCTCGCTGCTAAGTACATCAATGTTGGCCGTGGAGGCAGCCTGCACCTGGATCAAAACGCCATCCGCACCAACCAGGGTCGAACGATTGCGGATGGCGACCTCGGCATTCACGCCGCCTTCCAGGAGAATTGCCGCGCCCGTGCGTCCTTCGACCCGGGAGCCCTCAAGCACCAGGCGCGGATCCCCCACGTCGTCGATATCGCGGACGATGCGCACACCATTGCTTTGGCCGCTGATCTGGCTGTTGGTGGCAATGGCCGCGCCGCCCAGGAGGTTGATACCCCGGCTGCCGATACCGCTACCGGTAACGGTGGAGTTGGCTAGGGAGAGGGTGCTGGCGCCAGTGATCTGAACGGCATCTTCGCCTCCGGTGATCACGCTGTTGTCGAGGGTTACCTGTGAGCCTGTCGAGGTGCCTGCCACGCGGTTTATCGACAAGCCCAGGAAATCACCACTGATTTGGGCATTATTGACGGTGGCGGTGCTATTGGTCACTTCCAGGCCATCGCTGTTGGTGCCAAGGATCGTACCGCCGTTGACAACCAGATTGGACCCCGATTGTATGAATACGCTGCTGGTAGTCGCTCCGTTTAAGGTCAAAGAACTGTTGGTGCGGACGGTGTAGTTATCAATCGGCGTGGTTGAATCTATGATCAGGCTCTCGCCATTTTCAACAATAGCAGCTTGCGTCAAAGGGGCGGCAAGAAACAATGTGCATGTAGCCAGGCTGAGTGGTTTCAATAAAAAATTGGCGCGTGTGGAATTGATTGTATTCATGGAAATAATATCCCTGAGTATTTAAAGAGGCTGAGTTTTGCCATGTTAGGCGGGGCGCTTAGAGGCTGTCTGTAGGGGGATTCCTCAACGCTTAAAGTATTTGCCGATCTTATTGTTGCTTCATTGCATAAGCTCAGCACCTGATATTTTTGTCAGTAGACAAATAATGTAAGGCGTGATTGGTATTTTTTGGTGGGTGTTAGGTTTGCTTACCTGATAAAAATGCTAGTTGGAAGCATTGCTAGGCAGGTATCTAATTGCAGCCACCAAACGGTTCGACAAACAGGGTGGCCAGCATGCAAGTTTCAGAAGAAAATAAGGAGTTGGATCAAGCGCAAGGTTTGTTTTTAGGGGCAAACCCTATGCAGCTGGTAGAACTGGATATTCCCGGCAAGACCGGGCCGGTTCCCAGTGGCGAAGCAGGCATTAATCTTGCCGCGGCGCGGGAGAATTTTCCGCGTGATGGCTTGCAGTTATTCATTCCGCCCTGGCAGGAAATGGGGAATGGCGATAGCGTCGCGGTGTTGCTGGGTGATATTCAAGTCGCGAGTAAGTCAATCGCTGCTGACGAGGTCAATGCCCGCCAAACCCTGTTCATCGCACCCAAACAGTTAACCAATGGCATCACCACGATCAGCTACGTAGTCACGCGGGCAGGCCAAATGCCGGAGGATTCTGCAGCTACCCCAGTACTGATCAAACTCGACCGTCCTGGCGGTCAGGACCAGAACGGTCACACGCCAGGTCATTCGGCACTGAAACTGAATTTGCCGCAGGAAATCATCGATGGTGGTGTAGATAAGGACGCCGCCGCGGATGGCGTGCCTGTCACGATTGAACCCTATCCGTTCATGGCCGAGCACGACGAGATCCGTTTGACCTGGGGTGGTCAGTTCGTCAGCCATACCGTAACCCGGGCTGAGGTCGATCAATCCATCGTCATGACGGTGGATGAGGCAACCATTTTGGCGGCTGGGGATTCCGACGGTGGTGGCCTGGCGGTTGCTTTTGAGGTCTACGACCTGGTGGACAACCAGTCTGAGGATTGGAGTGCCGAGGTTCGCGTGGTGGTTGACACCGGAGGGTCTCGCCTGGATGCGCTGTTCGTCAAAGAAGCCGTCGACAATATCTTGGATCTTGAACAATTGGGCAGTGCGCCAGTGACGCTGCAGATCGTCGCTGGGGACCCTAGGATTTTCAATCCCGAGGACGAGATCATTGTCAATCTCGCGGGCACCAGCGCCGATGGTGTGGTGGTTGACATCAGCTATCCACCGAAGGTCGTTGGTCCTCTTGGCATCCTTTACCTATCCGTACCTAATGCTGATGTACGGCGCTTGGCCAAGGCTCAAGCAGTGTTCAGTTACCAGCTGAAAAAGGCCGATGATGGCACGCTGATGCAAGCCAAGGGGCGGTTCATCAATATCGTCGGTGAGCCTGCGCAACTGGCCGCGCCGGTAGCGTTGGATGCGTCAGGGGGCAGCCTGGACCCAACATTGCCCACCACCACCATTGAAGTGCCCTGGGATGAAACCATGGCTGCCGGCCAGGTGATCGACCTGAAATGGTACGGCACAAAACCTGATCAGACTGTGTACTTTCCAGAGCTTACGCCCCACGACATCAGCAATAACGAGGAAAACGCCAAGCAACCGATCAAATTTTATGTGGAAGGCAGGCACCTTGTGGCCATCGAAGGTGGGTCGCTGGAGCTTTCTTATGAGCTGATTAACGAAGAGGGCGTGGTGCGCAGGTCGCTGGCCACGGCGCGCTTCAACATTGGCGAGCCCAGGGCCGAATTGCCGGTGCCGATTGTGCGGGATGCACCAGGCAATGTGCTCGATCCCGATAAGTTGCCACCCAATGGCACCAGCCTGTATGTCACGCGCTACACCGGCATCGCCATTGGCGATGAGCTGCATTTCACCTGGAACGGTTCAACGACCGGGCCTTACGAAGATTGGATCAAGATTACCGCGAACAACATCGGCCGCCCCGAGTTTGCCTTGGTAATACCGCTGGAACAGGTCAAGGGCGATCTGAATGGTACGGTTTCGGCGTCTTACTGGGTCAAGCGTGTCGAAGACGGGAGGGTCAGTCAATCCGATGTGTTGACCCTGCACATCGGCGAGCAGGCGCAGGTGCTCGATCCGGTGACCATCGCTGAACTGGGCCAGGATAATAAGCTTGACCTTGGGAATGTGGTTAACGGGGCCAACGTCACACTGGCCGTTTATCCGCAGATGGGCGTTGGCGATGTTGTCTATCTGGAGTGGACCGATCACCAGGGGTTCGCCTATAAGCCCGCGGGTAAAGATATCACTGGCAATATGATCGAAAAACCAGTGCCGTTTGTTGTGCCGTACCCCGAGATTCTGAAAAGTCGGGACAACACCGTCACCGTTATCTGCAGGGTCGCACTGGTTGAGGGCGGGGAGTTGCGCACCGAGGGCCTGACATTTGCCGTCCAGCAAAGTCAAGTGCCAGAGCTTGACCCGGTATCTGTTGCCGAACTGCAAGATGGCAGCCTTGACCTGCGCAATGTGCGTAACGGGGCGAATGTTCAACTCGCTGCCTACGAAGGGATGGGGGCTGGGGATGTTGTTCAGCTGGAATGGACTGATGACCAAGGCAATGAGTACAAGCCTGCCGGTAAGCCAATCTCCGGCGGCATGGTCGGTAAGCCTGTGCCTTTTGTCGTGCCCTTTGCCCAGATTCAGAAAAACCAGGACAACACCGTCAGCGTGATCTGCCGGGTCGCGCTCGTTGAGGGCGAGGAATTGCGCACAGCGGTACTGTCCTTTGCCGTCGCGGAAAGTGCCACACCGCCTTTGGCGGCACCGGTGGTTGCCGAAGCGAACGATGAAGGTGTGATCGATCCCAACGCCGTGACGTTGGGCGCAACGGTGGTCATCGACGCAACCACCGAGCTTGTGGTTGGCGACAAAGTCAGGGTTGTGGTTCGCGGCACAGTTGCAGATGAGAAGACACACACAGTGACGGTGGCGGGCGAGCAGCGCTTTACCGTGGCTTATGAGGTGATCAAGGGCAACGAGAATGGCAGCATCGAGGTGCAATATCACGTGCAGCGTGGTGGTGCTGAGCCGGAAGAGCCTTCGCCGTCGGCGCAATACGATGTACGCGTGGTAGTCGGTGCCGGGCAGTTGAAAATCTTAGGGGCGCGTTTCAATCGCAGCACCTATCGATCTTCGGCTTCACCTCGTTATCTGCAAGCGTTTCACGCGGTCAGCGGCCAGCCAGTGCTGGCAGAGTGGAAGTACTCCACCGATGCCCAATGGGCGGCCGCCAGTCAATGGCGGGACATTCAGCCTCATTTGCCACTGCAAGTACGTACCGCTGATGACCAATTGACGCTCAACCCGGCCAACATCATAGGCAGTGGTGCCGATACCGCGTTGACAGGTACCGCCGCGTTTGTCGCTCTGCGTGATGATGGGCGTGTGCGTGGCTGGGGTAACCAGGCCTTTGGTGCCCTCATTCCCTCCACCATCAGGACCTACGATGACATCGTAGAGGTGAGTTGCACCACCAGTGCGTACGCCGTGCGGCGGCTCAACGGCAATGTGGTGGTCTGGGGTAATGCAACGAACGGTGGCAGCATGGGGGCTGTGTCGCCAGACGGCTTTACTGCTGTGGTGGCCAACGGTACTGCCTTTGCCGGTATCAAGACTACAGGGCATGTGGTTGCCTGGGGCGTTGCGGCCTCCGGTGGTACTGTTCCCGCGCCCATTGATGGCCACACCGACATCAAAAAAGTCGTGGGTGCAAGTACCGCGTTTGCTGCTTTGCGTACTACCGGGCAGGTAGTGGCTTGGGGGAGTGCGGCGATGGGAGGGACGGTTCCAGACCCGGTAAGCGGTCTGACGGACATCGTTGACATCAAGGGTAATTTCAAAGCATTTGCTGTCCTGCGCAGTAATAGCACCGTGGTGGCCTGGGGGGATGCCGTTTATGGCGGAAACGCAGATGCAGTGGCCGATTACACCGACATCAGCGAAATCTGTAACGCCAACGCGGGGGCCTTTGTGGCCAAACGCAACACTGGGCATTTGGTCGCTTGGGGCAGCGCTCCCCACGGCGGGGCCTTGCCGGCGGACATCGCAGCGCTGACCGACATCATTGAAGTGGCGTCGAATTGGCACGTTTTTGCTGCGGTGCGAGCCAATGGTTCGGTGGTTGCCTGGGGGGGCGTGGCGGCGGAGGGCGGTGTGCCGCCAGATGAAATCGTCAACCTGACCGATGTGGTCCAGGTGACAGGTTCCTCCAAGGCATTCGCCGTGTTGCGGCGCAATGGCACGGTAATGGCCTGGGGTGACGTCAGCGTAGGTGGATTGATCGCGCCAGAAATGGTACCCGAGTTAGTCAATATCCAGGCGGTATACAGCAACACCCATGGGTTCGTTGCCTTGAGGTCTGATGGCCGCGTGTTGGCGTGGGGGCATGCGCTGGGCGGGGGGGACAACTCCGCAGTCGGTGATCAACTGAATGGTTTGGTTTCTTATCGAGCATCCGCAGCGGCCCGTGGTCGGGCGCTCAGCGCCCAACGGCTGATCAGTGCGGCGGCGATGGTTGGCTGACGTGGGTTGTCCATGACCAAAGATCCGGTGCATGAACCTGTGCACCGGAAACTTCCAGTGCTTGGTGGGGTGTACAGGTATGACACAGTTCGATACGTTGTTGGTTGAATACGAAAAACCGCGCCTAGAGGGCTTCAATGGCGATCAGCTTGACCCGACGCAGCTGCCAGCCGATGGCGTTACGTTGATCGCGCCTCCCGGCAACTTGTCCCCCCGGGACTATCTGTATTTTTACTTGGATGAGAACCTTCTGGATTGGACCCGTGTACCGGCCAGCGGTGCTGGGGAGGGGGTGGGGGTGCCTGTTGCAAAAGACGTGTTCACCGCTCAACAAGGCAAGGTGGTCGAGTTGTACTTCCAGGTTGCGACGACGCCGGAGGGGGAGCGCACTGACTCAGTGAGGTGGCAGTTGACGTTGGGGAGTCAATTTGAGGGTGAGGTGTTACTGGACCTGAACGCTCATGATTATCTCGTTTTTGCTGATAAGCCCCCTTCACAGCTGCCTGACTTCGTCCGTTTTAAGCGCGAGGCCAGTGGTGGTGCTGCGCCCTACCGCTATGCCAGCAACGAGCCGAAGGTGGCCACCGTTGATGACGATGGGCAGGTCACTGCCCTGGCCAATGGCAATTGTGAGATCACCGCCACCGACAGTCAGGAAAAGGTCCAGCGCTACAGCCTCAGGGTCAGCGGTATTCGCCAGGTGCATTTCCTGACACCCAGCGCAGACTGGGAAGGTATGGGACGGGTGTGTGAAGAGGCGAATCTTTCACCGCTTTCGCGCAACCGGTTCAAACGTCTGTGGAGCATTTACTACCCCATCTCCGGCCCTGTCGCCAGTTACTTGGGGTATCTGGATTATCCCTTCTGGACGTCAGAGCGCCTGGGCGCCGGCACGGCCTATGCGTACGACCTCAACGGCCATTTCGTCGACGGCAACGTCGGCTCCCTGAGCGAACGTGAGTATCGGCAAGTGTTGGGCATGGACCCGGATTAAGTCACAAGCGACCGGCTGGTCGGCTTGGCCTCAACAATTTCACCTTTTCAACTGATCTCGTCTGTTATCTCAGGCAAGGAGTCCCCATGAGAGCGTTCAGCGCCCGTCTGTTTCCACCTCGTGCTGAGGGGGTAGGCATCCTGGCTCCGCGCCCCCTGTTCATATCTGGCATGATCACCCCGGTAGCGCAAGGGGATGGCGGGATCAATCGTGCCATCGTTGAGGCACGTCCGGAGGGCGTGCTGACGCTCATCGATCCCTATCTGGACATGCAGGCGGGTGATCGGCTGACAGTACTCATTGAGGGTGAGTCGGTGCGGGACTTGACCGTGGAGCCGCCGGACGTCGGTAATCAACTGTTCTTCTATCTTGCCAGTGTGCACTTCCAGCCTGAATGGTTGGAGGATATCCACTTCCAGCTGCTGCGCCAGGGGGCGACGGTACCGGAAGACTCAGTGCCTTTGCGCTTGCGAATCAAGCTTAACTTGCCGGGCGGTGTCGATAAGGAACCGCACTTGCCAGGGCACTCGGAACTGCTGCGGCCACAAGTGCCCCAAGACATCATCGACAACGGCGTTGATGCCGAATGGGCGGCCAGTGGGGTTCCGGTCACCATCGCCAATTACCCTGAGCGGGCCGCCCGCGATACCGTGGTACTGAGTTGGGGCAGTGTGCGCATCCTGCGCTTGATCAGTGAGAGCGAAGCGGCGGGAAGTGACCCTGTCGAAGTGCTGGTCGATCAGGATGCCATCCTGGCGGCTGGGGACAGTAATGCACTGCAGTTGCGCTATAGAGTTTTTGATGAAGTGTGGAACCTTTCCTCCGATGGGTCGCGTTCCACCGAGTTCAAAGTAGAGGCCGGTGCCTGGCGGCTTGAGCCGCCGTTCATCGCCGAAGCCATCGAAGGCAAGATCGACCTGATCGGCTTGGGTCCGAACGACGTGACCGTTCAGATCCCGCTGAACGGTGATCCATTTGCAGTAAACGACATCATCGAATTCACCTGGATTGGCACGCCGAAGATGGGGGCGCCGCTGGTCCATATCGAGTCGGTACAGATCAGCAGCCTGCCGGTGATTCTCGAACTCAAGGTTGCCAACGCCGATATTCGAGCGATAGCTGGGGGCACAGGCGACGCTTCTTATGTACTGAGAAAGGCCAACGGTGAGCCGCCGCAGTCTTCCAGGCGCGCCTTCGCCACGGTTGTCGGTGAGCTCTCGGAGCTGCCTGCGCCGCTTATCCAGCAGGCCGTGGGTGCTCTGTTGGACAGCCGGCTCGACTATGCCTGGGTGCTGCTGGGGCCCTACCCAGGTATGGCCAGCGGCGATGTCGTCAATGTCATCTGGCTAGGCAAGCGGGCAGATGGCAGCGTGTATTTGCACGAGCAGGAGGTGCTGGTCACCGAAAACATGGTCGGCAAGGCCATCGAGGTTCTGGTGGATGCTGAGCATATAGGGGTGCTCGATGGCGGTACGCTGGAGCTGTACTACCGGGTCAGCAACGATCAGGCGGTGATCTATGATGTGCGCGAGTCGGCACGCAGTTACTTTCAGGTGCTGCAATTGCGCCAGGAATTACCGGCACCGGTTGTCGCCGAAGCCGATGGTGACGTACTCGACCCCGAAGTGGTCATTCCCAACGGTGCCACCTTGCGAGTCGATTACACCGACACCGAGGCGGGCGATGTGCTCACGTATTACTGGCAAAGTGTCTATGCCAATGGCACGGCCAGTGACTGGATACCCATTACCGAGGCCTCAAAGGGACGGCCGGTGGAGTTTCGTATTGCCTCAACGTTGATTGAGGTCTCGCGAGGTACCACTATCAGTGCCTTGTACGCACTCAAACGGGGTGACCAGACCCGGTTGTCGGGGGTTCTGGAGCTGTACGTCGGTACGCCCGTACCGATCGCCATCAGCAGTGTGATCGATAGCTGGGGGCAGGTTGTCAACGGCGGCTTTACCGTCGACACCAGTGTGACCTTGATCGGTACGGCCCGGGCAGCGATGGGGGTTGAGCTCCTTGATGGTGACACTGTTGTAGGCCAGGCAGGGGCAAACGCGCAAGGCGTGTGGCGTTTCCCGATGCTGGGCCTTGCGCCGCGGCGCTATGACCTTAAGGCCAAGGCACTGTATGGCAGTGGCACGGAGTCGTCGGTGTGGAGTTTCACGGTGGTTGTCGATGTCGACCCTGTGATTACGGAAGTGGCGGATTCGCGAGGGGATGTCGCCAATGGTGGCGCCACGGTCGACACCGCAGTGACCCTGACGGGCAACGCCAGCGCGGGTCAGCAGGTTGAGCTGTTCGACGATGCTGTGACGTGGGGCAGGGTGGACGTTGATGGTCTGGGCAACTGGGTGTTGCCACGCGCAGATCTGGTGATCGGCAGCTACAACCTTATGGCCAAGGCCTGGTACGGGGAGGAGCGGGAGTCTGAACTGCGCACTTTCCAAGTGGTGGCTGAGGTCAGCCCGACTATTGTCCATGTGACGGACTCAAGGGGGGAGTTGAATGAGGGGCAGACAACCGTCGATACCCTCATCATCGTCTCCGGTACCGCCAGTGTCGACCAGGCCCTGGAGGTACTCGACGGGACCGCCGTGCTGGATACCGTGCGCACCGATGGGCAAGGCAACTGGTCGCTGACGCTCACTGATCTGGCGGTCAAGGCCTACGTCATAACCGCCAGGGCCCTGTATGGAAGCGGGGCGCAATCGACCGCGCGCAGATTTAGCGTGGTCGACTATGTGTTTCCCACCCTTGAAAGCGTTAGGGACTCCAGAGGGGAAGTCGCCGATGGCGGTTCCACGGTCGATACCTCGGTCAATCTGGCGGGCAAGGCGAGTGCAAACGAACAGGTGGAGATTTTCGACGGGGCGCTGTCCAGGGGCGTTGCGTCGGTCAATAGCAACGGTGACTGGACCCTACTGCTGAGCAATTTGACGGCCAAGACCTACAGCGTCATGGCCAAGGCACAGTATGGCAATGGTGAGGAGTCGGCTTTGCGCACCTTCACCGTTTATGCCGAAATCAAGCCAAGTATCACCAGTGTCGCCGACTCTCGGGGTGAAGTCGCCGAAGCCGGCACCACAGTTGATACGTCGGTTGCCCTTGCGGGTAAAGCCACGAGCAACCAGCGGGTAGAGTTGTTCGACGGAACGACTTCGCTTGCCACGGTATCGGTTGATGCCAGCGGCGATTGGTCCTACCCACTGCAAGGCTTGGTAACCCGGGCATACAGCCTCAAGGCCAGGGCGTTGTATGGGGGTGGGCAGGAGTCGGATAACCGCTCGTTTAGCGTTGTCGCGCAGGTGGCACCGACGATCGTTAGCGTAAGGGATTTGACAGGTGAAGTGGCCGACCGCGGCTTTACTTTTGACTCCAGGGTTACGGTGTCTGGCAAGGCGAGCATCGGCCAGCGGGTCGAGATTTTCGAGGGGGCGATTTCGATCGGCGAGAGACCGGTCAGTGGTGCTGGCGATTGGACCCATACCATCACTGGGTTAACGGTCAGGTCCTACAGCATCAAGGCGGTTGCCCTTTATGGCAGTGACCAGGAGTCCTTGCCACGTACCTTCGAAGTGCGCCAAGGGGTGACACCGGTTATTACCCGGGTCGTCGACAGCAATGGCACGGCCATCGGTAATGGTGGTCGTACCTATCTCAGGGGGGGGACGTTGTATGGCACTGCACAAGGAGGGTTGCAGGTACAGATTCTCGACAACGGGGTTGCCGGACAAACCGTAGGGGTTGCCAGCGGCGGCACTTGGCAGGCCACGCTGGCCGGCCTGTCGGTTGGTCAACATGCCTTCACCGCTAAAGCGGTATACGGAAACCAGCCTGTCTCTGCTGCCTGGCGCGTGTTGGTTGATGATCGGCCGCCACTGCAAATCGACACCAGCACGATGGTGCTCAATGGC
>RCUT01000767.1_pt1 | contig 16222 bp, 23 predicted proteins | sample 2166171 | NCBI WGS metagenome assembly RCUT01 (sample SAMN09932757, study PRJNA488358) | compost metagenome | isolation source: compost soil in 4-hydroxybenzoic | place: Germany: Experimental Botanical Garden
CAGTATGTCGGAAGATCTCTAAAAGTGAATGGTTCGGATTACAGGGATGCTTACACATACCTACGGCCGACAGCTGAATCAGCACCCGCATATTCACGTCTCCGTTACCCGCGGCGGACTTGATGTCAAATACGGCACCTGGCGTAATTTGTTCTTTAAAAAGAAAGAAGTGGAAGCTATCTGGCGCAATGCCGTCGTCTATCTGCTGCGGGACAACTACGCCCGCATCAATCCCGGCGCCGTGCCTGGGCCATATCCGTAACGAGGACCGGTGGCACCGTTACCTTCATGCACAATACCGGCGTTGCTGGAAAGTGCACTTCCCCAAAAAGACCCGCAGCGCCTGGCGCAGCGTGAAATACCTGGGCCGTTATCTGGAAGCGCCCACCGGTGGCAGCCTCTCAGCTCCGGCATTACCGCGGCGGCGCCGTGGTCCATCAGTATTACGATCACCGCACGCAGCACAAACGGCAGAAGATCAGCCAGGAGGAGATGTTGCAGCGTTACGTCAGCCACATCCCGTCGCGGCATTTTAAGATGGTGTGGCCAATTGCAAACGGGGCACGTTGCTGCCGAAGATCTACGACGCGCTGGAGATGACGGTACGGGAAAAACCGAAACGGCCCGGGTTCGCGGTGCTGATGAAAGGCTTCCTGGGCACAGATCCGTACCAGTGCATCCTCTGCAAAGGTCGGCTGCGTTTTGCCGGTGCTGTGGCCGGGGAACTCGCCACCAAACTGCTCTCTGACAGGCTGCATCGGATGGCGAAAAAACGATGGCTGCGGATGCCTGCTTTGGATCGGTGCGCCTGAAAAACAGGTTTTAGATTAAAAATACATCAAAGCATGTGTTTTTACACATAAACCATAGCAATGCAGCACCAACAGGGGATACAGCACGCTACCGTTTATGGTCAGTCGCTCTCAAAAGATACGATCCAATCTCCTAACCATCAAGGGCATTCATTAGTGCCAGCAACAATTTCTGCATCCTAGTGTCGATTTCATGCCACTGGCGTTGTACAGCATCCCGGTGGTATGGCATAAACGATGAGCGGAATATATAGATCATGGAAAACGTTAGACCCAGAGCCAGTGACAATATGTAGCAGATCATTCCATAAATCATGAATCACCTCGAACAACCTCAAAAAACAAAAAAGTTATATATATCCACACTGAATAGCGTACCTACGAGGTGTCCGGCAGACGCATCACAATGACAGCCCGGCCGCACGCATTTCCTCGACCAATTCGTTAGCGCGCTGTGGGTTTAATGTGCCACGCATCAACTGACGGATTTCCGGAGGTTTAGCATCAAATTGCGTGCAAAGTGCACGGGTATCGTATCCATGACGTGTTAGCTGCGGCTCAAGATCATCAGTCCGTCGTGACAGGACAGCTTCCACAATACCGGCATCAATGGGCTTTACGCCCATATCAAAGCCAGTCTCGAAAGCCCGAACGAGATGGCGTCCTATCTGAAGAGGGGTTTTTAGTCGGACCGCCAATACTGTCGCGGCTTCATCAGTGATGACATCACTGATGTCGCTCCCTTCGCCAAGGGATTCTCGTAGTACCCAGTCGATATAATCTCGCTGTTTGTCCCGGAGGCCACCAAACTCGAACACCGTGGTGCGATCGCCGACTTCTTCCATACTGGGACAACGTAAATCGTTTTTGAGCTTGGGGTGGCCAATCAGGACGATAGAAATCTTGCCCTTCCCATCGGTAGCCAACTCAAACAGTCGTTTAAGTGAGGTCAGGGTTTTTGGATGCAAATCGTGGGCATCATCGATAAACAAGGCCACCGGTTTCTTTGCCTTGCGAAATAATGCCTGTAGCTCACGTGCCCGTTTCTCTGAATCGCCAGGGATCTTGACCGTTTTCTCGGTAGAGAGATCATAAAACAATGCTGCATCAAGCAGCGATGCTGTCAGTTTTGTCTTGTCAAGACTGAGAGAACGGGCAACCATGACCTTACTCTCCTTTTCCAGCGTTTCACGCAGCCGTCGCATGAGCAGGGTTTTTTTTCGAGCCGATCACCGCTGTAAGGGCTATCAGCCGGCCATTTTGGATGGCCGCTTTGAGATCCCGGTGAATTTGCTCATGGTGGTCGGTCTCGAAATACCCGGCATCAATCGGTTCACACTGCAGGCCATAGTAGTGCATGACTTCGGTTAGCATTAGCCAATCCCTCCTTTTCGCCCTGCATCCAACAGCTGCCCAATGAATGTCTGGTCTTCTGTCTTGAGTTTTGCCAGCGGCAGACGCAGCTCATCGGCAATGGCCTGACGTGCGGCGAACTTGGTCGGATACGCCAGTTCACAAAATGGATCGGGACCCACAAAGGGCCGGGAGGGCATTGTTGCCGACGAGGGTGAACGCGTATTTTCTTCGTAAACGCGTTTTATCTCCTGGCTGATTTGAGCATCGCACTTTTCTCGTTGGCTACATTTCTCAGGATGCAGCCGGCGTTGCTGATGCCAGTAATATGTCGACGGGGCAATATCCAGTTCACGACATACCGGCCCGACCCCGTGTGTACCACTCAGACGCTGCATAAGTGGCATTATTTTTTCCAGTGGCGGTCGAGCTCCGCCTGAGCAAAATAAGCTGAGGCCTGGCGCAATATATCATTGCTGCGGCGTAGCTCCCGATTTTCACGATCCAGTTCTTTTAAACGCTGGCGCTCATTGGTGCTCAGTCCGCCATCATCAGTGCTAACGGGGCTGACACCACCACGGACATCATTTTTATGCTGACGCAACCAGGCTCGTAGGGTGTCGTAATGGCACCCTATTTTTGACGAGATGGCACGAATAGCATCCGGCTCAGAGTCATACTCATCACGGTGTTCCAACAACATTCTGACAGCGCGCTCACGCAGTTCAGGGGGATAGCGTTTGGCGGATTGTGATTTCATTTGTGATCTCCTGTTACTGAGAGTTTAGTCTCCAAGAAACCCGGTACGGTTCAGAGTGATCAACGTTGACAACGCGTTCGGCCAGCATCTCCTGCAGTTCACGATAGCTGATGCCGTATTTACAGTACCAGCGTACCGCCCAGAGGATGATATCACGCTGAGAATGGGGGCCTTTGAATGGGTTCATGTGCTGCTCCGTCAGCAAAAGATGACGATGAGTTTATCACCTCCAGATTTTTGCAACAGAGCCGAAAAAGTTGGCAGTTATCGCCAGCTACCCTGTAACTGCCTTACTGACTGTACTGAATTCATTGAGTAAGTTTTTCTTAAACATCATATCAACAACAGGACTATTGTTATCAGTAACCATGTGCGTTCATTTTTCCCCGCCATTCAGGTGTTTCTGTTAGGGTATGAGCTACCCCATTGATAACAATATATTATTATTTTTATTTTAAGTTGTTTTGACGATCAAATTTTTCCATTTGATAGCAACAACCTATTAATCAAGGTTAATTCGATCGTTTATATGTATTTTTCTTTTCCTGTATATCATCGTATCGTTAATTGAATCATTTATCCAAATGACAGGTTATATAATTTGATTGAAGAGTTATTGTCGGCACTCTCCGGCGCCGTTGTTTTTATTATCAACCAGGATTATTACCAAAACAAAAAAGTCTTGGTTGCTTTTTTAGCATCTTTTTTTATGGGGGTGCTGGGTGGGGAGTTTAGTACCACGTTATTAACCAGCTATCTCGAGACCGGGAAAAACCTGTCTATAGAATTATGTGCTTTTTTAACCAGTGCCTTTATTATTCCTGTTTGCAGGGTGGTTCACACACGGATACTAAAATAATTAGACGCGAACAGCTATTTTTTTGGGGGGTAAATGAGGAACTCATATTTATTGGTAGTTGTCAGGAGATGAGGATGAATATCAGCGATAAAGGATTAAAGTTAATTCAGTCTTTTGAAGGTTTTCGGGAAAAAGCTTACCTGTGCCCTGCGGGTGTCTGGACAATAGGGTATGGACACACGAAAAATGTTTACCCAGGCCAAGTTAGTTCGATGCATGACGCAACGATGCGTCTGCAGTGGGATGCCGGCAATGCTGAGCGGGTTGTACGTCAGAATGTGAATGTTCAGCTCAGTCAGAATCAGTTCGATGCATTAGTCTCCTTTGTGTTTAACCTGGGCGAGAGGAATTTTGTGCAATCTACTTTACTGAAATACCTGAATGCTGGTGATTACGCAAGTGCTGCAAATCAACTTCTGCGCTGGAATAAAGCCGATGGCAGAGTACTTCCTGGTCTGACTCGACGGAGACGGGCTGAAAAAGAACTGTTTGAGACTTCAGAGCCAGCTCCGGATTGTGAGATGCTTCAGAAATAAAAGTGGCGAGTGAAAAATGATTTCTTCGAAAGTGACATTGTGCTTCGGCGTGCTGTTGGCCCTGACCGTACTCGGTGGGGGTATGAACCACTACTATCAGAGCTCACTTCGCTGGCAGATTAAACTCCGGGGGGCTGAAAAGGTTGTCAGACAGCAGACGGAGGCAATTGAGCGGCTACAACTCCGACAACAAGAGGTCGCTGCCATCGATACCCGATTGACGGAAGAACTGAGACATGAAGAAAATGAAAATACGTTACTGCGCCATCAGCTTGCCACTGGTGCTCGTCGGTTGCGCATCGCAGGGCGATGTCCACCCGTTCATGCTGGTACCACCACCGGCAACCTGGGCAATGGTGCCTCCGTTGACGTCTCTGGAGATACTGGACAGGATATTCTTACTCTCAGGCAAAACATCATCCGTGACAGAAAAAAACTGATTTATCTGCAGGAATATATCATGGCAACCTGTAAAAGGTGACACCAACTAATAGCATGCTTAATATAAATTAATATAGATATGAATGATATAACCAGGATTGTTTCAGAAACCAGTCAGGAATTATTTATTTGTATTTTTGATATGTAAACATTAACGTCATGGGGTGTTGATTCCAATTAGTAGAGCATATATTTTTCGATAAATGCTCCGGTGACTTTCTCATGAAGCTCAACGGAGCGAGAGAAGAAGATGGTTTTGCGAGCCAATTTTTTGATCCGGGTTATCAGTGTCAGGTTATTGCGCTCAATATGTTGTGTAAATATCTTACCAGTCAGATGCTTCTCTTTCATGCGCAAGGAAGACCATCAGCATTTAGCTGGTACATATTACATTTAAATAAACAACAACTATGGAGATTTGGCATGTTTTATCAACGCACTAGAGCGACTGACCATAAACGGTAGCGCGCAGTATCCCCTGTTGGTGCGGTATTGCTATATTTTATGTGTAAACCCATAGGGGCGCTACGTTCAAATGCAACAAAACGGTAGGGCATTACGCAGCCTGGTGAAAAAATGCTCGCATCATCAGCTAAATACCCTTACTAGATTTACTCTAAAACGTGCTCATGATTCTAGAGGGCATCACTGAATACATAATGAGGAAATTAAGATGGAAAACAAAACAATTTCAGTAGCTGCGCATAATCGAATTGCGGATGGTATGATCCGTGTGGAGAAAAAAACGCTCAAGATTGAACAGGTAAAAGATAAACCTCTCAAAAAGGCCTCACAGGAAATCATTATCTATAATGACTCCGTGCATACCATTGCCAATGTGAGTCTTCTGCTTAAGTTTTCCAGCCCGGTCTGGGAGTATAATGCCACGATATCCGAATTAGACATCGAGGGCCCTGATTTTGGCGGCATCATTTATGACACGGATAACAAGATTATTTTAACCAATATTCCTCGTTTCGGTTCATTCGACACTGATCAGTGTCGCACGATCAATAATTGGATGGCATCAAAATATGAACCTGTCATTCCGCTGAAAGCACACGGGGCGATCAGTATTCATCTGTTCTATCATTACTCCGACGACAAAACCAAACCGCATGATCTCCATATACCGGAGGTCAGCGAAATCTATGTTGGTTCTCCCTTGTTTGCTAATCATCTGGAAAAATCGACTGTCCCATGCTATGAAATTAATTGGACTGTCAAGAAGGTTGAAGATCACGACCCGATTCTTTACACCTCAGAGATAAAAATTACGAACGTTTCCAATGCATTGTTCCACAAACCGTTTGTATTCTGGAGGAACGACCGCCCCTCCCATCACTCTAAAAGAATTGCTGGAAATATTGAAGAAAAATTCAAAACTCTGGGACATACCTCGAGCGGTGTACCCGAAACTATAACTACCGCTCACATCCAGGACGAAGATAGCAAAGGAAGCAGTTTCGTGGCTGATTATACGGTGGAATACTCGGGGAATGATGCGCATTGTCCAAATTTTATCGGCATTCCTGCAAGGTTAACGTCTTCCCCGTCGTAATTCGGGTAGGTTCAGGAGGCTCTGTTGCATTAGGCGCCCGTCGGTTAACATGCTGTTTTTTTTGCGATGTTATCTGACGATGTCATTAATACTGAGCGGTCTGAGAGACTACGCCGGTCAGGCAGAGAAGTATATTACGGATGCGGCGGGGCATTTTTTGTGGCTCTGTCGCATTAAGGTGTCGTCGGTTAACATGCTGTTTTTTTTTATGATATTACCTGACCATGTCTTTGATCCGAAATGCCTTCCAGCGACTGCATTATCCTGTCGATATCATCGCCCAGTGTGTGCTGGTATCTGGCCTATGCCTTGAGCCTGCGTAATCTGGAGGAAATGATGGCTGAGCGCGAGATTGTTGTTGACTATTCCACGTTGCATCGCTGGGTCATCCCCGCCAGGTGCCGTTACTGGATCAGGCGTTTCGCCGGCATAAACGTGCCTGTCGTCGTTAATGCGACAGAGCCGGACGGCGCGCCTTACCACCGGACATCGCGGGTTCAGCACTGGGCGTTTGTCATGAATATTGAACTGCATTATTTGCCACCTTACAGCCCGAATCTGAACCCGATTGCAAGGTTGTGGAAGGTGATGAATGAGCATGCGCGTAATAATCGCTACTTCCCGACAGCGAAAGCCTTCAGTGCGGCAATAAGCGGATTCTTTGATTGCACGCTGCCAGCGATAGCAGGGGAATTAACGCGTCGTATTAACGACAATTTTCAGATACTGAAACCTGCATCTTCATTTCCACTCTTGTGCATCCAGCACGTAATTGTCCCAGCCCTGGTCTTTTAGCGTTTCTGAGGCATAGGTGAGTCGGAACAAATCAGATTGTGCGGCCAGATTGCCACTGCAGGAGCGCCACAGGTAGTCCAGGTGCTGTCGCAGTTTTCCGGCCGGCCCGTGCTTACGCCCGCGTTCGAGTAGCCAGCCGATGTCGACGGCGACGCTTTTGGGGAATCGTTTCTGCTTTTGTGCAGTGGCCAACCAGCGAATAAGGAATAAATTTTCGGCATACGGCGTGCTGGCGATGCCATCCTGACGTGCCAGCCCCAGCGCCGCCAGGGCGCAGAACGCGAGATGGCTGAGCGCTGAAGTGGTGTTTTCCGTGGTAACGGATTCGGTCTTATCTAACAACGTCTACCCTGCCCGTCGTGACGATGGATTAATGGCGAATTTGCGCCAGGTCGGCGGCAGTCAGACCGGTCATGTTCATTACTGAATCACGATCGATGCCGTTCGCCAGCATAGTGCGGGCAACGGCAAGTTTGCCCTCGAGCCCCCCTTCCTGGCGTCCTTTTGCTTCACCAAGTTGGATACCTTCCAAACGGCCTTTTTCCAGCCCGCGCTCCAGGCCATTTTGTTCGAGTTTTTGTGCAATGGTCATAAGAACCTCCTCGTGCTGTGGTGCACGGCGTGCCAGCTCGCGGATAAAGGTTTCCGGAGAGGCCGTATCGCCAACCTGCAGCATGTAATTCATCAATGATGCCAGCTGCTCATTAGTAGTGTATCCGGCCAACAGCAAGGTGACCAGTTGTTCCAGCAGTTCGGCCAGATCGCGTTGTCTGACATGTTTTTGCAGCAGTTCCAGGATGGCCATACGACGGTGCTGCATGATTTCATCATCTGGAATAACGGTAACGTCGACCAGCGGAAAATCACCAGTATAAAGTTGTTGGGCAAGCTCGGGATCACCAAACTCATCCAGCCAGCGCATGGAATACGGGTAAGGTGTGACCTGACCATGGTAGAACAACAACGGGACGACCAGAGGCAATTGCTCATTACCGGCGTCAAGGTGGCGTTGCATGGCGGCGATAGCGTAGCGTATCAATCTGAAGGCCATGTGTTTGTCTGGTGAACTTTGGTGTTCTTATGAAATGCGAAGCACATAGGTTGGGCTCTGGCTCTAGAGCTCAACCTGATGTGTAACTACTCTACATAATATGATCACCTCGAAGCATTGCAATAAGACGGTCTGATGGACGGAACTTACCTGGCTTCAGTGAAGTGGGTACAAAACCAGCGATGCTTTGCAGCTTTTCCAGAGGATCCAACTGAAGATAACACTCAGTGGTCGCAGTACTCTCATGCCCCAGCCACAAGGCCACCTGGCGTAGATCTCCAGTTGCTTTCAGGACTGTTAGCGCGCATGTATGACGCAGGACATGAGGTGACAGTTTTTTTTCAACTAAGGAGGGACACTGCTTTAACGCTTTCACCCGGCATCGCTCAAGCACATATTCAAATCCGGCTCTCGTCATCTGTTTCCCCTGAGCGTTTAAAAACAACTCTGGAACAGGTGCGTCACCCCGCACAGACAACCAGGCACGAATAGACTGCGCAACGCTCTTCCAGAGTCGAAGCTCACGCTGTTTTCGTCCTTTACCATGGACAAGTAAATCAACTGCAGAATTATCGAAACGTGGGTCGTCCATCTTGATCCCCACTAATTCGGATACCCGCAGGCCTCCGGCGAGAGCAAGATGTAACATAGCCCGATCCCGAATGCCTGTACGAGTTGTTGGATCAGGGGCATCCAATAATGCCTGTTCCTCATCCCGCTTTAGATGTCGCACTAAATTACGATCCATTCTCTGTATTGGAATTGCAAGAATACGATTTATTTGCTCCAGTGCTGTTGGTACCCGGTATTGAAGAAAACGCATAAATGATTTTATGGCTGCTAACCGGGAATTTAGTGTGCGTGGCGTATTGAGGCGTTCAAGTTGAAGATGAGTCAGGAAGTCCAGAACCAATCGCTCATCCAGTTGCTCAATAGCTAGAGAAGATGGCGTGGTCTTAAGCTGTTTACTGGCAAAATTCAGCAATAACTGGAACGCGTAAGCGTAAGTATCGCAGGTGTTCGGACTGGCTTGTTGGTGCAATTTCAAACGTTCGAGGAGAAAACTGGTCAGATGCGGAGCAAGTGGTGTCATGATATATCCCCCTGCTCAAGCGCCGCGCAAGCATTTGCAATGCGGTCCATGATAATTGGCGTACTGTGCATATAGTAATAACTGGCTGCCACACTCGAGTGCCCAAGATAAGTCATGACCGCTCGTACATGTTGATCCACTTGCTCAATGTCAGTTGGTGTCGATTCGAGAGCCCGGACAGCCCAGGTGTGTCTCAAGTCATGCAGTCGAGGGCAATGTCCATAGCGGGCTTTATCAAGGCCAATCGCTGTAATCACTTTGCGAAACGCGTTCTGAGCCCAACTCTGCTGGAGTGGTTGTCCCTTCATTCCGACAAAAATATGGTTGCTGGAAACTCCTAGTCGTTTTCGCAAGCTCAAATACTGGGTTAGTACGCTTGCCGTGGTTGGGTGAATGGGAACTATTCGGTTCTTTTTAAACTTAGTTTCCCGGATTAATAAGCCATCCGCGGTAATGTCATCCCGACGTAATCGGACGGCCTCTCCAATTCGCAGTCCTGTTGATGCCAGTAATCCAAACAGCGTGTAGTAAGTGACAGGTCGCAGAGATGCGCAAGGCTCCAGCTTAAGCGCCGCTGCTAAAATTTGTCCTATCTCATCCGGAGAAAAAGTATACGCAACGGGGCGTTTATGGCGACCAGAAGAAAATACATGCGTTGGTGGCAGTTCATGGGTGCCGTCTTCGATCCGGCAATGTCGGGCGAAGGCAACAATTGACCTCAACCGATCTTCCCTGCAATCAGCGGAGGTTCCCTGTGCAGCCCATTCTATGACCGTATCTGTGCGGATGTGTGTATCGCCTCGCTTATATGCAAACCGAACAAATGATCGTACATATATTTCCTGCTGTGTGAACTTAAAACCGCCCAATTTTCGTAGCTGGATATAGTCATTAGCATGCTGATTTAACATGACAATTCTCCTTTTCTTCAGGCCAAGCTTGGACCACTGTTTGCAACAATTTGATGTCTATCTTGGCGTATTGCGCGGTGGTCTGCAGGTTGCGGTGGCGAAGCACGACACCAATGCCCTCCAACGGAATATTTTGCGCGAGCAAGCGCCTGTCAAGAGAGTGCCTGAAAAGATGTGTTGTGACTCCGGGAGGGCGCTCTATGCCCGCGTGTTTAAGTGTAAGACGAACAATTTGTTGTACAGTCCCTATACCTTTTAATGGCTGGAAAGGCGCACGGGAGCGTAAAAATACTTGGTTATAGTTTGAAGGTGGCCGCTCCTGTTCTAGGTATGCGAGTAATGCATCACCCGCCACCTGGGGCAAGGGTAACCAGGTTTCACGACGTCCTTTTCCCATGATACGAATCCGCCCCTGGTTCCAGTCGATATCTGATAAACAAAGATTAACAACGTCACGGGCTCTCAATCCGAGCGTGGCCAGAAGCGAGATAACAGCTCTGTCACGCAGTTCACTGCGGGGTAAAGAACTGGAGGCAGCAATAACCCGATCAACTGACTCGGGAGATATATGGCGTGGGATTTCGCTGAGTGTCCAGTGTGCGGTTTTAGGGACAGCATCAATCAACTCGGGCTTGCATAGTCCCTCTACCACTAAAAAGCGTAAAAATGCCCGCAGATTTGAACCAACGGTTTTGATATAGGATGATTGGTACTGCTCGAAATGAGACAGCACAAACTGTCGGATATCTCTTACTTCCCAGCCGGTAGGGTCATCTCCGAGGGAATCAAGTACGGTTACAGCATGAGAACGTTGCGCTATCCCTGTTTGCCGTGATATGCCCCGGTTAAGTTGTGTCCATTGAAAGAATTTATCTAGCAGAAGCTCCCGAGAGCTAGGTTCGTTATGTATCGGCTGGTATGAGGGGATCACTCCCATTTTTGACAAATATACCAAAAATCTTCTGGCACCAATGGCTGTGTGAAAATGTTCACCAGGTCTGGACTCAGGGCAACTGCAATCCGATAAATGAACTATGAATTGCTCAAGGTCGCAGGCATTAATGTTATTAACTTCAATGTTCTGAAAATCGATCCAATGCCCAAAATGCGACGCAGCCCGGATCCTGTGTTGCATTGTGGATGGACTGAATTTCTTTGCATGAAGGAACCTTGCATAAGATTGAACTAATGAGCCCAATGAACTTGCAGCAAGCCTTTTTAGAACGTCGGGATTAGAAAAAAGCTGATTCAACATAGTGATCTCCTTATTACCTCGTCATTAAGGCATCACCAGTTTGTTCTCTTTTGCGGTATTTTTTTATGCGGTATGTTCAAAACGGAAAATCGCGCTGCCTTTGGGTAGGATTTTTTGCACTTCACATAATCAATCGCTTTTCATAAGAACACTTATGCGGTGCACCGCATAAGTGTTCAATCAAACAATAAACGTACCCGTCGTCCTCCCCTGTCTTGAGTGAATACAGAACGTCGGAATAATAGGCACGAAGGTCTTCTTCGACAAAGTTGCCTGATTCCAGTCGCAACGTGCTCAGATCTCAGGTTTTCAGCAGTGCCGGTGGCAGGTGCTGCTGCAGAAAGTCGCGGGCAGTTTCCGGGTGAGTCAGAAACTGTTTGAACAGGGCGTCATGGGGGGTTGGGGGTAGTTTTCATTTGATTATCGTTGCCTGTATTCAGAAAGTGACTGCTCCGTGATATCAAGAGCAGTCATTATCACGTTTATTTTTGAATGAAAGGATTCCCTTTTACTTTCAGATACTCTTCCCCAAAATAATGCGCGGCGTAGTCATTCAGGTGGCCAACGTCACGGAAAATAGATACGCCGTTGACTTCGGTCTTGCAACGACTTCCTGAACACTGAACATCCTTTATATCAATAACAATAAGGTTAGGGTACTCTTTTTTCAAATCGTCAAATGCCGTATCAAACCACCCTTTTTGTTCTGAATTCCAGTCGGTTGTGTTGCATTCACCATTGCTGTAATGCTCTCGGTTTATGAGTTTGTTTTTCATGCAAGCCTCATACCCCTCCGGCCTTGTATAGATTTCTTTCATGATAACGGGTATTGCGCCCGACTTTTCTATTATATTCAGTGCGTTTTTCATTGAGGTTCGCAGGCGCTGCTGCGCCAACTCAATAGACCGTGTATCACCAGGCTGGTTGATTATTTTGTCGCTATTGTACATAGGCCACAGTTCACCAATGACTACATAATCATAGTGACCCGTTTTGATTTTATTGTAATACATGGCTGTATTATCATGACAAATTTTGTAAATGTCATTATGGAAATGCCACCAGTCAAATTGATATATTCCGGGTAATGTTAAACAGGACGCCGTACTTTGTGCTGTAATGGCCATGCCGGCATTTTTAGCAAGAGCGTCCAAAAATAACCAATAGTGGTTTGAGTTGGAGTCGCCAATGAAAAAGGCTTTCTTCTGTGATGGCTTTTTACCAAAGGTGCACAGATCATCTTTATTATCACTATCAACGCCATCAGTCAGGCAATCTGAGCGGTGACCGGCTTCCTCTGCATATTGATTAATCAGTCTGCTTTCGTTTTGATATTGTTGCCCGAATCTGCCAGGGAAATCATTGAACTTACCTGACACGCTGTACAAACTGGCAAAAAGGCTTAAAGGTGCCAGGACCAATATCATGACCGATTTAACCAGTGACATTTTGCACTTGCGTAATGGAGACTCGATGTAGCGATAACTCAGCAATGCGGCTGCAAGCGTAGCAAGCATACCGAAACTGATGACGGTTTTGTCCTCAGACAATCCCGCATAGCTGATAACTGCAAGGATTGGCCAATGCCATAAGTAAAGTGAGTATGACCGTTTACCGATATAAACGACAGCGCGACTCGAAAGTATTCTGGCGGACATATTTTGAGCATCCGTTCCGGAAATAATCAGCAAGCCGGTTAATATCACAACCAATACGGTGTAGATATTTGGATATCCCGGTAGGATATCTGGTGTTAGTGATAACATCACTAACACAATCAGTGAGCCAATACCCATGCTCGTCGCCAGCAGGCGGTTTATGCGGGGAATATGATAAAAAGCGATGCAGCTGCCTAGCTGAAGTTCAAAGGCTCTGGCGATAAAGCGATAGTAATTTTTCGGATCGCTGTGGAACGAAAGATAGAGAGTGATTGCCAGTAAGATTAAGGTGACCGCATGGTTCACTATTGCCAGTTTTCGAAGTGTTAATACGAGGCATAAAAAATAAAACACGACAGGAAATGCCAGGTACCATTGCCATTCGAACGATAATGACCATGTGTGAAGCAAAAGGAGTGTTTTTGCGTCTGGTGATGCATATGCCGTTGTCGCGCCTGAGAAATAACTGTTTGACATAAAGTATAGTGTATTTCTGGCGCTGTGAAGAAATGTATTGTAGTCGTTAGGTAAATAAAAAATAGTTGCGATAATTAACGAAAATACTATCATCATCAATAGTGATGGCTGTAATCGCCACAACCTACGGCGGTAAAAATTTGCAAGAGAGAATGATGGCTCCTTACTTCCGGATAGTATTATATTACAGATTAAATATCCGGATATTACAAAAAATATATCGACACCAATGAATCCAGAATTAAAACCGCCGATTCCGGCATGAAAAAGAATGACTATGATAACGGCTAACGCCCTTAATCCATCAATATCGCTGCGGTACTTCATCTATCCCTCTAGTATATTTATTTGTCATGATAATAATTCTTGATGAGAGCACGGTAGTGCCCTGCCGGTTGGCGATGTTACTCTCTCGCCTGGGCTTTGCCCTCGTTTACCTGGATTTTCACCGGCAGTCCGGCATCATACGCGGCCTGATACCCGTCGGCGATCTGCAGCGCGTCCCCCTCCAGCCGCACGACCGTGCCGTCCGCGCGCCACAGTTGCAGGCAGGTGGTGCCGTCGAGCCGCACCACAAACACGCCGCGACTGGCGGTATAGGTGATGCCGGCGATCACCAGTTCCTGGTCGGCCAGGGTGTCGGCCGGGCGTACCGGCAGCACACGCACGTCGTCCCGGCGCTGGTGTTCGCGCGCGGCCGCCAGTTCGTCAGCCAGCAGCGGCAAGAGCCGCGCAGGTTATTGCCGTAGACCGGGGCGTCCCCGCCCTGCGCCAGCAGCCGCTCAATGTCTTTCGTGGCCACAGGCCCCGGACGTTTCGCCTCAAGGGCGGCCAGCACAATCAGCACCCGCCGCTGCAGCGGCGACGGCCGGCGGACGTTAACCGTTGCCACGATGTCAGTCCTCTCATCTTATAGATGAGGGCATGCAGGCGCAGCCGGTCGGCCTCAACACGCTCATCCATTGTCGTGCCCGGATAACCCTGCAACGCCAGACCGTACCAGAAGTTCAGAATGGCAGACGCCCTAGTCGACTCCTGGATGTACCCCATCCCGTCCTGGTTCTTCCTGGCGCGGGCTTAACTCTTCCGCTGGTGCTACTGTCTGCGTGTTTTTAGGTTTGGTGCAATCCAGACCGCGTACAGCGATACACTGCTGTAAATACGTTAGTTGGGCGTAGTAAACATCAAAATCTTCTCTTTGCATCGTTGCCTCACCTCCAGATTTTGCGGGTGCGCTGTTAACCGTGGCTAATGCTTGGCAAAGTTCATGGTTAGGAAACTCAATCAGGCCTTTTTGAGTTTCCTAACCATCAAGCCGGCCCTGGATAAGATCAGTAAAGAAACCCCCTTTACGGCCTCTATGTCAGAGACCGACGACGGAAACTGATTTTTACCATCATTACTAAAAACCCGGAGCCAGCCTTACCTAACGTTTGAACTTTAGCCATTTCCCATAGCCATGCTTTTCAAGGCATCCGAATCGTCTTTTTCCTAAGCTTTAGTTCTATTTCGTCAATCATCAGCTGGAGCATTTTCACCAAGTCTAACGTCAATTGTTCAGCAGCCTCAAAACTGAGTTTAAGGATGTTGATTTGCCCTTCACCCAACACATTTTGCAATGTGACTCGTTTGAACCCTTCCAGGTGACGCCTTTCTTTCAATAACTGAGTAATACGCTTGGTGATGATCTTTGCTATGTCAGGATACTCGGGGTTTTCGAAAACGTGCAGATGGCTTTTTACCAAAGGCTCCCAGGAAAACAAGATGTCGTATCGAGTAACGAAACGGGCTTGCTTGGGTGGAAAGTGCCACAACACAATAAACGGCATGCTATTTCTCATGCACAGCTCAAAATGGTGCTGCCAGACATTGGGAATTGCCCGTCCTTCACACAACAGATAATAATCGGAAGGCTTAAGCGTTGAGACACTCACAGGCAGCGGATCAGACAAAACAGTGCCAATCCGGGTTTGCCAATGTTCGCGCAATACTTCGTTCATTGGAGGGATCGTAATACATAACCAGCTGAGAGGGATGTACACGGCTATAGAAGGGTCAACTGCCCCTTCTTCTGAACAAAGGTATACCTTACAGCTCTCAACGATTTCGGCAGCTCGAGGGTTGTCTTTGTGCGTTTCTAGCCAAGCAACAAATGGGGTTGGTACAACATGGCACAAATTTCCCCAGCTACGACCATATTTATAGAGCTCCCAACCAGTTTGTCGGATGTAGTGATGCTGCACGTATCGCACTAATTGCTGAGTCAAATCATCCTGAGAGGTTGTTTTGAGTCTGAATCTTTTACGCGGTTTGATAAGTAAATCAATAAACAACGTCGCCATAAATGCCTATCAGTCTGTATACCGTGACTAAACCTATAATCTTACTCAAGATTTCCGTGAATAGCATCCCAAACCACGAGTTCTATTCACCGTAAAACCCTACTTTATGCACGCTTTAATATTGATTGATCAGTAATCGATCAATGGATTTGCTCAATATCTATAGGACAACTATTGCTGCAATGGATTCATTCGCAATTATTGTCCACAACTGCCCCACCCCCCCCATCCTTGTATGTAATAAGCATGTGGTGGTTAGCTACTGTAAGCATACCCGTTTTAGTTCCACGCACTTTTTGAGACTTCCGTGTTTTCAGC
>RCUT01000770.1_pt1 | contig 16177 bp, 12 predicted proteins | sample 2166171 | NCBI WGS metagenome assembly RCUT01 (sample SAMN09932757, study PRJNA488358) | compost metagenome | isolation source: compost soil in 4-hydroxybenzoic | place: Germany: Experimental Botanical Garden
CCAGAACCCCGGCACCAACCACCCGCGCATGCTCGAACCGCTGCGCGAAGCGGTGGAGCGGGGCGCCCAGGTGGTCTGCATCAATCCGCTGAAGGAGCGTGGGCTGGAGCGCTTCCAGCATCCGCAGCATCCCATCGAGATGCTGTCCAACGGCTCGGAGCCGACCAGCACCGCCTACTTCCGCCCGGCCCTGGGCGGCGACATGGCGATGTTCCGCGGCATGGCGAAGTTCCTCCTGGAGTGGGAACGGGAGGCCGAGGCCAGGGGCGAGCCGCCGGTGTTCGACCATGCCTTCATCGCCGAGCACACCAGCGGGCTGGATGCCTACCTGGCCGAGGTGGACGCCACCCGCTGGGAGCGGATCGTCGAGCAGTCCGGCCTGAGCAAGGCCGAGATCGAACTGGCCGCACGCATGTACCGCAAGGCGGAGCGCGTGATCATGTGCTGGGCCATGGGCCTGACCCAGCACCGCCACTCGGTGCCGACCATCCAGGAAGTGGTGAACCTGCAGCTGCTGCGCGGCAACGTCGGCCGCCCGGGCGCCGGGCTGTCCCCGGTGCGTGGCCACAGCAACGTGCAGGGCGACCGCACCATGGGTATCGACGAGCAGCCGCCGACGCGTCTGCTGGATGCACTGGAGCGCCGCTTCCGGTTCGAGGTCCCACGCGAACATGGCCATAACGCGGTGCTGGCGATCAAGGCGATGGAAGAGGGGCGCGCCAAGGTCTTCGTCGCCCTGGGTGGCAACTTCGCCCAGGCCACCCCGGACACTCCGCGTACCCACGCCGCCATGCAGAACTGCGAGCTGACGGTGCAGATCAGCACCAAGCTCAACCGCAGCCACCTCACCGTCGGCCGCGACGCGTTGATCCTGCCTTGCCTGGGCCGCACCGAGATCGACCTGCAGGCCGAGGGGCCCCAGGGCGTTACAGTGGAAGACACCTTCAGCATGGTGCACATCTCCCACGGCCAGTTGCGGCCGCGCTCGCCGCTGCTGCGCTCGGAACCGGCGATCATCGCCGGCATCGCCGAGGCCACCCTGGGCAAGCATCCCATCGACTGGAGCTGGGCCATCGCCGACTACGGCCGGATCCGCGACATGATCGCCGACACCATTCCCGGCTTCGCCGATTTCAACCGGCGCCTGGAGCATCCCGGTGGCTTCCACCTGGGCAACAGCGCGGCGGAGCGGGTCTGGAACACCGCCAGCGGCAAGGCGCAGTTCGCCCCTTGCGAGCTGCCCCGGCAACTGGTCAACGAAAAGGTGCTGGAACGTGGTGAAACGCCGGACCTGATCCTCCAGACCCTGCGCTCCCACGACCAGTACAACACCACGCTCTATGGCCTGGACGATCGCTATCGCGGCGTCTTCGGCATGCGCCATGTGGTGTTCGTCAGCGCCGAGGATATCCAGCGCCTGGGCTTCCAGCCGGGGGACAAGGTCGACCTGGTGTCCCTCTGGGACGACGGTCGCGAACGCCGGGCGCCGGGCTTCACCCTGGTGGCCTACGACATTCCCCAGGGCCAGGCCGCCGCCTACTACCCGGAAACCAACCCGCTGGTTCCCCTGGACAGCTATGGCGACCGCACCTTCACGCCCACTTCGAAGTTCATCGCCATCCGGGTCGAGAAGCCCGGCGCCGACGGCCTGATCACTTCGTCCGTGGCCTGAACGCTCCGCCTGCGGCGACACCTCGCCATCGAAGGGTGCCCACGGGCACCCATGAGGAAATTCCCATGCTCAATCCCGAAGCGCTGGACCTGGCGCGGATCCAATTCGCCTTCACGGTCTCGTTCCACATCATCTTTCCCGCCATCACCATCGGCCTGGCGAGCTTCCTGGCGGTGCTCGAAGGGCTCTGGCTGAGGACCGGCAACCCGGTCTACCGCGACCTGTACAAATTCTGGTCGAAGATCTTCGCCGTGAACTTCGGCATGGGCGTGGTCTCCGGCCTGGTCATGGCCTACGAGTTCGGCACCAACTGGGCGCGCTTTTCCGATTTCGCCGGCAGCATCACCGGCCCGCTGCTGACCTACGAGGTGCTCACCGCCTTCTTCCTCGAAGCCGGCTTCCTCGGCGTCATGCTGTTCGGCTGGGACAGGGTAGGGCGCGGCCTGCACTTCTTCTCCACGGTGATGGTGGCCATCGGCACCCTGATCTCGACCTTCTGGATCCTCGCCTCCAACAGCTGGATGCAGACCCCCCAGGGCTTCGAGATAGTCGACGGTCGCGTGCTGCCGGTGGACTGGTTCGCCGTGGTGTTCAATCCGTCCTTCCCTTACCGCCTGGCGCACATGGCCATCGCCGCCTTCCTTTCCACCGCCTTCTTCGTCGGTGCCTCGGCGGCCTGGCACCTGCTGCGCGGGCGTGATGATCCGGCCGTGCGCAAGATGCTCTCCATGGCCATGTGGATGGCCTTGATCGTGGCGCCTATCCAGGCGGTGGTGGGCGACGCCCACGGCCTCAACACCCTGGAGCACCAGCCGGCGAAGATCGCCGCCATCGAGGGCCACTGGGAGAACCGGCCCGGCGAGGCGACCCCGCTGATCCTCTTCGGCCTGCCGGATATGCAGGCGGAAAAGACCCGCTACTCCATCGAGATTCCCTACCTGGGCAGCCTGATCCTGACCCATAGCCTGGACCGGCAGATTCCCGCCCTGAAGAGTTTCCCCAAGGAAGACCGGCCGAACTCCACCGTGGTGTTCTGGAGCTTCAGGATCATGGCGGGGCTGGGCATGCTGATGATCCTCACCGGCCTGCTGGCCCTGCTGCTGCGCCGCAACGGCGCGCTGTACCGGCACAAGGGCTTCCTGCGCCTGGTGCTGGCGATGGGGCCGTCCGGGCTGATCGCGCTGCTGGCCGGCTGGTTCACCACCGAGGTGGGCCGCCAGCCCTGGGTGGTCTATGGCCTGCTGCGCACCGCCCATGCCGCCTCCGAGCACAGCGTGGTGCAACTCAGCGTGACGCTGGCGATCTTCGTGGCGGTGTACTTCGCCCTCTTCGGCGCCGGCATCGGCTACATGCTGAACCTGGTGCGCAAAGGCCCGCAGGGCCACGACCACCCTGTGCCGGCCACACCGCGCCGGCCGCTTTCGGCGGCGGGACAGGACCTCGAACACGGCCTGCAGGCCGGCTGAACTGGAGTATCGGAACATGGCAATTCAAGGTATCGACCTGCCCTTCATCTGGAGCGTGATCATCGCCTTCGGCCTGATGATGTACGTGATCATGGACGGCTTCGACCTGGGCCTGGGCATCCTCTTCCCGTTCATCTCCGATCCGGACGAGCGGGATGTGATGATGAACACCGTGGCACCGGTCTGGGATGGCAACGAAACCTGGCTGGTGCTGGGCGGCGCCGCGCTCTACGGGGCCTTCCCGCTGGCCTACTCGGTGGTGCTGGAGGCGCTCTACCTGCCGCTGGTGCTGATGCTGGCGGGGCTGATCTTCCGTGGGGTGGCCTTCGAGTTCCGCTTCAAGGCCCATCCGCGCAAGCGGCATATCTGGGACAAGTCCTTCATCGGCGGCTCGCTGGTGGCGACCTTCTTCCAGGGCGTGGTGATCGGCACCTACATCGCCGGCATCCCGGTGGTGAACCGCCAGTTCGCCGGCGGCCCGCTGGACTGGCTGGCGCCGTTCCCGCTGTTCTGCGGCCTGGCGCTGATCGTCGCCTACGCACTGCTGGGCAGCACCTGGCTGCTGGTCAAGACCGAAGGCATGCTGGAATCGCGCATGCGTCACTACAGCCGGCCGCTGGCCTACCTGCTGCTGGCGGCAATCGTGGTGATCTGCGTATGGACGCCGAGCCAGCACCGGGACATCGCCGCACTCTGGTTCAACGGCGACCATCGCGTGCTCTTCGGCCTCATCGCGCTGGGCGCGGTGGGTGCGGTAGTGGCTGTGCAGCGGACCTTGCGCCGGCGCCATTCGCACCTGCCGTTCATCTGGACCCTGGTGCTGATCGCCCTCGGCTACCTCGCCCTGGCCCTCAGCGTCTGGCCGAAGATCGTGCCGCCGTACATCGATATCTGGCAGGCGTCCTCGCCGCCGACCAGCCAGCTGTTCGCGCTGATCGGCACGCTGTTCATCCTGCCGATCATCCTGACCTACACGGTGTGGAGCTACTACGTGTTCCGCGGCAAGGTGCGGGTGGGGGATGGGTACCACTGATGCTGCGGTTTACCGAGTAGGGTGCGCTGCGCGCACCGAAACATGGGTGCCGGCTGGCCGGTGCGCATGGCACACCCTACGGTCCGACCAGTCGGGTGGATAGCGCTTTTCTATCCACCAACGGGGCGGCGCAAGGCACCGATGGTGGAAATCCCCGGAGGGATTTCCACCCTACGCGCTGCCGCATAGCCCCCGCAGGATGGGGCTGGCGGCGTTCCGCGAGCTTGCGATACCCATCAGCCCGTCCGCATGGGTATCGCTCCGCTCCACCCATCCTACGAACTGGCCGGTGCGCTACGGCCCCGACCAGTTCGCCCCTGGAGAAGCCGGATTCCTGGATGGCCGGGTCGTTGATGCAGGCATGGCGGTTGCCTTCATGGACGCAGCGGGACGCCAGGGAAATGCCCGGGACAGGGCCGGCTATACTTGCCTCGACCTTTGTCAGGGGGGAGATAGAGGGTGACCTTCCGCGGATGCGGAAGCCGGACCGAAGGTTTTATCGCACTGCCGATGACCGTCGCACGCTCCACCAGCGCACGAGCATCTGGAACGGGATGACGGGAAAATGGCCATTGCAATCATCTTGGTTCTCATCGTTGTTGCGTCTGTGCTGTTCCACCTCCTGGCCCCCTGGCACCTGACCCCGGCCGCGTCCAACTGGGGTTCGATCGACACCACGCTGTTCATCACGCTGGTCATTTCCGGTGTCTTCTTCATCGCCATCGTCGGCTTCATGGCGGTGGCGATCATCCGCTTCCGCCACCGAGAAGGCCGCAGGGCCGCCTACGAGCCGGAGAGCAAGAAACTGGAATGGTGGCTGATCGTCGTCACGTCCGTCGGCATCATCGGCATGCTGGCGCCGGGCCTGGTGGTCTACAACGACTTCGTCCGGGTGCCCAGGGACGCCTACCCGCTGGAGGTGGTCGCCCAGCAATGGCAATGGGCGTTCCGCTTTCCAGGCCAGGACGGCCAGCTCGGCCGCGCCAACGTGAAGTGGGTCGATGCGGCCAACCCCCTGGGCCTGGACCCGAAGGACCCTGCCGGCCAGGACGACGTGCTGATCCGCAACAACGAGGTGCACCTGCCCCAGGACCGCCCGGTGAAGGTGCTGCTGCGCTCCAAGGACGTGCTGCACAACTTCTATATCCCGCAGATCCGCGGAAAGATGGACATGGTGCCGGGCATGGTCTCGCACTTCTGGTTCACCCCCACGGTGGCCGGTCGCTACGAAATCCTTTGCGCGGAGTTCTGCGGCGTGGGGCACTTCAACATGCGCGGGATCATGATCGTCGACCCCACGCAGGCCTTCGACCAGTGGCTGGCCGCGCAGCCCACCTTCGCCGAGACCCTCGCTGCCGCCAGCAAGCCCAGCGAGGGCCTGGTCGATCAGGGGCGCCAGTTGAGCGACAGCCACGGTTGCCGCGCCTGCCACAGCCAGGACGGCAGCGCCAGCCTGGGACCGGGCTGGAAGGACCTGTTCGGGCGCGAGGAAAAGCTTGCCGATGGCAGCAGCGTGAAGGTGGACGAGGCCTACCTGAAGGAGTCCATCGTCGATCCCAAGGCCCGTCTGGTGCAGGGATATCCGCCGGTGATGGTGCCCTATACTTTCAGCCAGGACGAACTGGCCGCGCTGGTGGCCTTCATCCAGTCCCTGAGTGCCGCCGGCAAGGCGCAGCTGGGTGGCGGAGGGGACGCGGCGGAGCAGGGTCAACGCCTCGCCCAGTCGCTCGGTTGCCTGGCCTGCCACAGCCTTGACGGCAGCAAGGGCGTGGGGCCGAGCTGGCAGGGGTTGTACGGCCACCGCGTGACCCTGGCCGATGGCAGCCAGGTCGAAGCGGACGACGCTTACCTCAAGGAGTCGGTGCTGGCTCCCGCCGCCAAACTGGTCCAGGGCTACGCGCCGGTGATGCCGGCCTTCACCCCCAGCGAACAGGAACTGGACGCCCTGGTCGCCTTCATCAAGTCCAGGGCGAATCCCGACGCCGGCAATCAGGAACAGGCGCCGCAATAACGGACGGACCCCGATACCTACGGAGGGTTTCCGATGGCCCATGTCGAGCACGCCGAAGCCGATGCGCTGCACGAGCCGACGAGCTTCTTCACCCGCTATATCTGGAGCCAGGACCACAAGGTCATCGCCGTCCAGTATTCCCTGACCGCGCTCTTCGTCGGCCTGGTGGCCCTGGTGCTGTCCGGCCTGATGCGCATGCAGATCGGCTTTCCCGGCAGCCTGGAGTTCATGGACCCCAGCGCCTACTACCAGGCCATGACCATGCACGGGATGATCATGGTCATCTACCTGCTGACCGCGCTCTTTCTCGGTGGCTTCGGCAACTACCTGATTCCGCTGATGGTCGGCGCACGGGACATGGTCTTCCCCTACGTCAACATGCTCAGCTTCTGGTTCTACCTGCTCGCGGTGCTGGTCCTGCTGGCCAGCTTCTTCGTGCCGGGCGGGCCGACGGGGGCGGGGTGGACCCTCTATCCGCCGCAGGCTATCAGCCAGGGCACGCCGGGCGTCGAATGGGGCATCGTGCTGATGCTGGTGTCCCTGGCGATCTTCATCGTCGCCGCCACCATGGGCGGCCTGAACTACGTGACCACCGTGCTGCAGGCGCGCACCCAGGGCATGACCCTGTTCCGCATGCCGCTCTCGGTCTGGGGCATCTTCATGGCCTCGATCCTCGCCTTGCTGGCCTTCCCGGCGCTGTTCGTCAGCGCGGTGATGATGCTGTTCGACCGCTTGCTGGGCACCAGTTTCTTCATGCCGGCGATGATTTCCATGGGGCAGCAGCTGGACCACCAGGGCGGCAGCCCGATCCTGTTCCAGCACCTGTTCTGGTTCTTCGGCCACCCGGAGGTGTACATAGTCGCGCTGCCGGCCTTCGGCCTGGTCTCGGACCTGATCAGTACCCACGCACGGAAGAACATCTTCGGCTACCGCATGATGGTCTGGGCCATCATCGCCATCGGCGTGCTGAGCTTCGTGGTCTGGGCCCACCACATGTACGTCAGCGGGATGAACCCTTATTTCGGCTTCTTCTTCGCGGTCACCACCCTGGTCATCGCCGTGCCGACGGCGCTCAAGGTGTACAACTGGACCCTGACCCTCTGGCACGGCGACATCCACCTGACCGTGCCGATGCTGTTCGCCCTGGCCTTCATCGTCACCTTCCTGGTGGGCGGCCTGACCGGACTCTTCCTCGGCAATGTGATCGTCGACATACCGCTGTCGGATACCTACTTCGTGGTCGCGCACTTCCACATGGTCATGGGGGTGGCGCCGGTGCTCGTCGTGTTCGGTTCGATCTACCACTGGTTCCCGAAGATCACCGGACGAATGCTCAACGACACCCTCGGCAAGCTGCATTTCTGGATCACCTTCCTCGGCACCTACGCCATCTTCTTCCCCATGCACTACCTGGGCTTCCTCGGCATGCCGCGGCGCTACTACGCCTACCCGGACTACGAGTTCATCCCGCAGTCGGCCCAGGACCTGAATGCCTTCATCACCGTCGCTGCGCTCATAGTGGGCGCATCCCAGCTGCTGTTCCTCTTCAACCTGGCCTGGTGCACCTTCAAGGGCCGACCAGCCGGCGGCAATCCATGGAAGGCCGCCAGCCTGGAATGGCAGACCCCGGACACGCCGCCGGTGCACGGCAACTGGCGCGAGAAACTGCCGGTGGTCCATCGCTGGGCCTATGACTACAGCGTGCCGGGCGTCGAGCAGGACTACGTGCCGCAGACGGTGTCTGAAGAAGAGCTGGAGCGCATGCGCCAGGCCAATGGCAAGGCCGCTACCGCGGAGAAACGTCCATGAGCGCGCAATTCTGGAAAAACGCCGGGAGCACAGACCCCGGCGGCTGGAGCGACGGCGAACGGCACGAGTCGCCGACCCGCGACAGGAGCAGGACCGCCAAGGTCGGCCTCGGGGTATTCCTCTGCGTGGTGACCTCGCTGTTCCTGCTGTTCCTGCTGGCCTTCATCGTCCGCTCCCAGGTCTCGGACTGGCGCCCGCTGACCGATCCCCTGGCGCCGCTGGCCCATCCCTGGATGCTCTGGGTGAACACCGCGCTGCTGGCGCTCGGCAGCCTCTTCCTGCACTGGGCCAAGGTGGCGATAGGGCGCAGCCGCCAAGACGCGGCCGCCAGGGCCTTCGTGCTCGGCGGCGTCTTCGCCATGGCCTTCATCGGCGGGCAGCTCTGGGTCTGGCAGCAATTCGCCGCCTGGGGCTATTTCGTCTCGGGCAATCCGGCCAACAGCTTCTTCTACCTGCTGACCGGACTGCATGGCCTGCACCTCGCCGGCGGCCTGGTGGCCTGGGGCATCGTGGTGATGCGGCTGCTGCGCCACGCATCGCCGGCGCGGCTCCGGTCCGGCATCGAGCTGTGCGCGATCTACTGGCACTACCTGCTGGGCCTCTGGCTGGTGCTCTTCGCACTGCTGACCAGTACGCCCGAAACCTACCAGGCCATCGCGGCCTTCTGCGGCCTGAGGTGACGCCATGGCCACGACATCGCGGGATACCACCGCCGCCAACCCGTCGGGCTGGCGCACCATAGCGCAGGACTGGGCCTCGGATCGCGACGCCTTCAAGCAGGTGCCCTGGGGCAAGGCGATGATGTGGATCTTCCTGCTCAGCGACACCTTCATCTTCACCTGCTTCCTCACCGGCTACATGTCGGTGCGCATCAGCACCACCGCCACCTGGCCCAACCCGAGCGAAGTCTTCGCCCTGACCATAGCCGGCGCGCACATCCCGCTGATCCTGATCGCCATCATGACCTTCGTGCTGATCACCAGCAGCGGCACCATGGCCATGGCGGTGAACTACGGCTACCGCCGCGACCGCGTGCGCAGTGCGGCGCTGATGCTGACCACCGCCGCCCTCGGCGCCACCTTCGTCGGCATGCAGGCATTCGAATGGAGCAAGCTGATCGCCGAAGGCGTGCGGCCCTGGGGCAATCCCATGGGGGCGGCGCAGTTCGGCGCCTGTTTCTTCATGATCACCGGCTTCCACGGCCTGCACGTATCGGTCGGGGTGATCTATCTGTGCACCGTGGCGTTCAAGGTGCTGCGAGGGGACTACGAGAAGCGCGGGAACTACCAGATCGTCGAAATCACCGGGCTGTACTGGCACTTCGTGGACCTGGTGTGGGTATTCATCTTCGCGTTCTTCTATCTGTGGTGAGGGCAGGGGAGTGATGCAGATGGCACATGCCGAAGGTCAACAACACCCGATCAGCCTGTACCTGAAGATATGGGGGCTGCTGTTCATCCTCAGCACCCTGTCGTACATGGTGGATTACTTCCACTTCACGGGTTACTTCCGCTGGTCGATGATCCTCGTACTGATGCTGCTGAAGGCGGGGCTGATCGTCTCGATCTTCATGCACATGGCATGGGAACGCCTGGCGCTGGTCTACGCCATCCTGGTGCCGCCGATGTGCCTGCTGGTACTGGTCGGGCTCATGGCGGCCGAGGCGGATTACGTGCTCTTCACCCGGGGCACGTTCCTCGGCCAGTAGGAGCGGCCTCCGCTCGCGAAGCCATTCGCGAGCAGAGCTCGCTCCTACCACCTAGATGGTCCGCTTGAACTGGTGCCAGCGATGCAGCCAGGCCACGATCCAGTGCGGCGATGCCGGGCCGGTGCCGGCGAGCCTGAGTTGCGGATGGTGGTTGATGACCCGGTCGAGAATGGACTCCTGGCCGGGTTCCACGTCGACGAAGAAGATATGCTCGCCGTCCTTGACCTTTTCCTTCAGGTTGCGGAAATGCGCATTGGGCACCTGGATGCCGAAGAAGCCGCCTTCCCAGATGCAGAAACCCAGGATCACCACGGCGAGGAAGATGAAGGGCACCCAGCCCGCCGGTGTATCGGTCCAGCCCGCCAGCCAGGCGCCGAGGAGCACCAGTGCCGCCAGCGGAACGCCGATTGCCGCGCCGATTTCCCCGGAGTGGACGACATCCTGCTTCATGAACGAATTCACGTCGTGCAGGTGGTGCTGTTCCACATCGGCATCCCTGTCGCTGAGAACGTGGATCTGCTCGGTATTTATGCCGTTGGCTTCGAGCTCCGTTTCAACGGTTTCCAGGTCATCGAGATTGTTGCTGATGTAATAGTGCCGATTCATGACACACCTCCGGACTCTTGTTCGACGTGTTTGCCGTCTCCCGCACGCTGATGGCGTTTATTCCTGATTGTTATCGTCGAGCCCTGATTGAACGAGCAGGGTTCTTTCACTGGAAAATTATAGCACCGGCGCTTGAAACCCTTGTCCCGCGCGGCTTTCAGCACTGACTGGACTCGCTTTGAGCTTGTCTAGAATGGTGAGTGAAGAGCAGGCGCACCGGCGCCCGGCGAGGAGGTCGCGAGATGAATACATTGACTATCAAGAGTTGGTGCAAACCCAGCGGCGCGGAAAAGTCCATTCCGATGGGCGAGTTTCATTTCCACGTCAATGACGCTGACCACCTGCGCCTCGAAGAGGCCGAAGAGCGCCTGCAGGAATCCCACGAGCAGGAAGTGCTCATCGATGCCGACATGACGGATATGGAACTGGTGACGCCGGCCGAATGCGGGAACCTGTCGGACCTGCAGTTCCGCGTCTATCTGAGCCGGGGCGACGAGCGCGGGCAGTTCCACCTGGTGGGGCACCGCGAGAGCGACGGCAGCCTGATCTACACCAACTCGGTGATGATCGATCAGTTGGGGTAGCGCGTGGTCATGAGGCACCGGCGTTGCCTTGACGATGCAGGTTATCCGAGGCGTTGACCAGGTAGGGTGCGCCGTGCGCACCAAGGGTTGCGCGTGGCGCAGGGGGTGATCTCGCGAGCGGTGCGCATGGCGCACCCTACGGTGGGTCAGGTGCAGAAGTTGTGCCCCGCCCCCTTATAGGGGGCAAAAGCAGATCCACGTTCTACGAACGTGGATGTTTACACCACCAGCGAGAGCAGCAGGATGAACACCAGGCCGACTACGGACAGGATGGTTTCCATGGCCGTCCAGGTCTTGAAGGTTTCGCTGACGCTCATGTTGAAGTACTGCTTGACCAGCCAGAAGCCGGCGTCGTTGACGTGGGAGAGGATCAGCGAGCCGGCGCCGGTGGCGAGCACCAGCAGCTCCCGGTTGACCCCTGGAATCAGCTCGACCACGGGCACCACGATGCCCGCGCCGGTGATGGTGGCGACCGTTGCCGAGCCGGTGGCGATGCGGATCACCGCCGCCACCAGCCAGGCGAGGAGGATCGGCGAAATCTGCGCATTCACCGCCAGGTGGCCGATCACGTCACCCACGCCGCTGGCGACCAGCATCTGCTTGAAGCCGCCGCCGGCGCCGATGATCAGTACGATCGCGGCGGTGGGGGCGAGGCTCTCGTCCAGCAGCTTGAGGAGGCGCTTGGAGGAAAAGCCGCGGGCATGGCCGAAGGTGTAGAGCGCCAGCAGCAGGGCGAGGAGGAGGGCGCTGATGGGGTGGCCGATCATGTCCATCCAGGCGCGGATCATGTGCCCTTCGGGGAGTACCACGTCGGCGAAGGTCTTGAGCAGCATCAGGAACACCGGCAGCAGCACGGTGGCCAGGGTCACGCCGAAGCTGGGCAGGTTGCTGGCCTCCGGTTCGTGGGCGAGTTGCTCGACCAGCTCGGGCGAAGGGCTACCGGGAATGCGCCGGGCGATGAAACTGCCGAACAGCGGGCCGGCGATGACGGCGGTGGGCAGCGCCACGATCAGGCCGTAGAGGATGGTCTTGCCGATATCCGCACCGAACACGCCGATGGCCAGCAGCGGGCCGGGGTGCGGCGGCACCAGGCCGTGGACCACCGAGAGGCCGGCGAGCAGCGGGATGCCGATCTTGATCAGCGACACCCCGGTACGCCGCGCGACGATGAACACCAGGGGTATCAGCAGGACGAAGCCGATCTCGAAGAACAGCGGGATGCCCACCAGGAAGGCCGCCAGCATCATCGACCATTGCACGCGTTCCTTGCCGAAGGCCTGGATCAGCGTACGGGCGATCTGGTCGGCGCCGCCGGATTCGGCCATCAGCTTGCCGAGCATGGTGCCCAGGGCGAGGATCACGCCGACGAAGCCGAGGACGCCGCCGAAGCCTTCCTGGAAGGATTTGACGATCTTCTCCACCGGCATGCCCGAGGTCAGGCCGAGGAAGCCGGCGGCGATGATCAGGGCAATGAAGGGGTGGAACTTGAAGCGGGTGATCAGGACGATCAGGCCGATGATGGTGACCACCGCATCCAGCAGCAGGTAGGTGTCATGGGAGAGGGCAAGCATAGGTATGTCTCGTCTTGTCATTGTTGTGGACGGGCGCCGCTTGAGATAGCGCTGTCTTTGTAAGGCAAAGCTTGTCCGGTCAAACCGGAGTATGGTCCAGCCACCATTGGTGGGCGGTTTCGGCCAGCCGTTCGACATCCTGAGTCGCGTCGAGGACCAGGGTCAGGGGCTCGCCCAGCGGCGGCTCCAGGGCTTCGAACTGGCTGTCGATCATGGTCGCCGGCATGAAGTGACCGGGCCGGTGGGCGACCCGTCGCGCGGCAACCTCGGGGGTCAGTTCGAGGAAGACGAAGGCGACGCCGGGGACCGCGGCACGCAGGCGATCCCGATAGCGCAGCTTCAGGGCCGAGCAGGTCAGCACCGGGCGCTGCCCGGCTTCCACGGCCAGGCGCAACTCGTCGCCCAGGCGGCTCAGCCAGCCGGCACGGTCGTGGTCGGAGAGGGGGATTCCGGCGCTCATCTTGCGGATGTTTTCCGGGGGGTGGAAGGCGTCGCCTTCGATGGCGACGGCGCCGCTGCGCAAGCACAACGCGTCGCTGACGCTGGACTTGCCGCAACCGCAAACGCCCATGATCACGAGCGCATGGATGGGTTGAACCATGTGGCACCTCTGCGCGGAGACAGCGCTATCTTTTCGAATCGAATCCTACGAAAAGCAGGCTGTGTCGCCGCATCTTGTCATTTTTGTGGATTGCCGCTAATGCCGCAGGGGCATTCTCGAACCGATCAGGCGGTCGGATGTGATCAGGCAATTGCCGAATCGCCGAGACAGCGCTACCTTAATGTCTGATTTTTTGTTTGACAAGCAGGCCCATGACATCCGCCAACAACGAAAAGAATACCCGCACGACGGGGCGGCCCACCCTCAACGAGGTGGCGCGGCGCGCCGGCGTCAGTCCGATCACGGCCTCCAGGGCCCTGCGCGGCATCACCACGGTCGCCGAGGACCTGGCGCAGAAGGTCCGGGACGCCGCCCGTGAGCTGGGCTATGTGGTCAACCCGGCGGCACGCGCCCTGGCATCGGCCCAGAGCCAGTCCGTGGTGGTGCTGGTGCCCTCGCTGGCGAACCAGCTGTTCGTCGAGACCCTCGAAGCCATTCACGGGGTGCTGCGCCCCAAGGGGCTGGAAGTGCTGATCGGCAACTTCCACTACTCCCGCGACGAGGAGGAGGACCTGATCCGCAACTACCTGGCCTACCAGCCGCGCGGCTTGCTGCTCACCGGTTTCGAGCGGACCGAGAGCGCGCGGCGGATGATCGAGGCCAGCGGCATTCCCTGTGTCTACATGATGGATCTGGACGCGGGGTCAGGGCTGCACTGCGTGGGTTTCTCGCAGCTGCAGGCCGGCGCGACGGCGGCGCAGCACCTGCTGTCGCGCGGGCGCAAGCGCCTGGCATTCGTCGGCGCACAGCTGGACCAGCGCACCCTGTTGCGTGGCGAAGGGTTCCGCCGCGCCCTGCAGAAGGCCGGGGCCTATGACCCGAGCCTGGAGATGCTCACGCCACGGCCATCGTCCGTCGGCCTGGGCGGGGAGATTTTCACCCAGCTGCTGACCGCGCATCCCGAGGTCGACGGCATCTTCTTCGGTAACGACGACCTGGCCCAGGGCGCCCTGCTGGAGGCCATGCGCCTCGGCGTGAAGATTCCCGAGCAGGTCGCGGTACTCGGTTTCAACGATCTTCCCAGTTCGGCCTTCATGGTGCCGCGCCTCAGCAGCATCCGTACCCCGCGCGAAGCCATCGGCCGCCGCGCCGCCGAGCAGATACTCGCCCTGATCGCCGGCAAGGTGATCGAGGAGCCGGTCCAGGACATGGGCTTCGAGCTGATGGTCCGCGAGAGCAGCTAGTCGGCAATGGAAATCCTGCTCTCGTTCCAACCCACTCATTGCCAGGAGTCGATCCCATGCATCCCCGCGTCCTAGAAGTCACCGAGCGCGTGGTCGAGCGCAGCCGCGCCACCCGCGCACGCTACCTGGCCATGATCCACCAGGCCGCCAGCGACGGCCCGCAGCGCGGCAAGCTGCAGTGCGCCAACTTCGCCCACGGGGTGGCCGGTTGCGGCAGCGGCGACAAGCAGCGCCTGCGCCTGATGGAGTCGGCCAACGTCGCCATCGTCACCGCCTACAACGACATGCTCTCGGCGCACCAGCCCTACGAGGGCTACCCGGAGAAGATCCGCCAGGCCCTGCGCGAGATCGGCTCGGTAGGGCAGGTGGCCGGCGGCGTGCCGGCCATGTGCGACGGCGTCACCCAGGGCGAGCCGGGCATGGAGCTGGGCATCGCCAGCCGCGAGGTGATCGCCCTGTCCACCGCGGTGGCGCTGTCGCACAACATGTTCGACGCGGCGCTGTTCCTCGGCATCTGCGACAAGATCGTCCCCGGCCTGATGATGGGCGCGCTGCGCTTCGGCCACCTGCCGTCGATCTTCGTGCCGGCCGGGCCCATGCCCTCCGGGCTGTCGAACAAGGAGAAGGCCGAGGTGCGCCAGCGCTACGCCGAGGGCAAGGCCGGCCGCGACGAACTGCTGGAATCCGAGATGGCCGCCTACCACAGCCCCGGCACCTGCACCTTCTACGGCACCGCCAACACCAACCAGATGGTCATGGAGATCATGGGCCTGCACCTGCCGGGCGCCTCCTTCGTCAACCCCAACACCCCGCTGCGCGAGGCGCTGACCGTGGAGACGGCGCGCCAGGTCACCCGCCTGACCAAGCAGGGCGGGCAGTTCCTGCCGCTCGGCGAGATCGTCGACGAGCGCGTGCTGATCAACTCGGTGGTGGCCCTGCACGCCACCGGCGGCTCCACCAACCACACCCTGCACCTGCCGGCGATCGCCCAGGCCGCCGGCATCCAGCTGACCTGGCAGGACATGGCCGAGCTGTCCGAGGTGGTGCCGACCCTGGCCCATGTCTACCCCAACGGCAAGGCCGACATCAACCACTTCCACGCCGCCGGCGGGGTGGCCTTCCTGGTCCGCGAACTGCTCGACGCCGGGCTGCTCCACGAGGACGTCAACACCGTGATGGGCCGCGGCCTGCGCCGCTACACCCAGGAGCCGTTCCTCGAAGACGGCCGGCTGGTCTGGCGCGAAGGCGCCGGCCAGAGCCTCGACGAGAGCATCCTGCGCCCGGTGGCGCGGCCGTTCTCGGCGGAGGGCGGCCTGCGGGTGATGGAGGGCAACCTCGGCCGCGGGGTGATGAAGGTCTCCGCGGTGGCGCCCGAGCACCAGGTGGTGGAAGCGCCGGTGCGGGTGTTCCACGACCAGCAGGCGCTGGCCGATGCGTTCAAGGCCGGCGAACTGGACCGCGACCTGGTGGCGGTGATGCGCTTCCAGGGCCCGCGCAGCAACGGCATGCCCGAACTGCACAAGATGACCCCCTTCCTCGGCGTGCTGCAGGACCGCGGCTTCAAGGTGGCGCTGGTCACCGACGGGCGCATGTCCGGCGCCTCGGGGAAGATCCCGGCGGCCATCCACGTCTGCCCGGAAGCCTTCGACGGCGGCCCGCTGGCGCGGGTGCGCGACGGCGACATCCTGCGCGTCGACGGCCAGGCCGGGCGCCTGGAGCTGCTGGTGGACGCCGCCGAGTTCGCCGCCCGCGAGCCGGCGCGCTGGGACCTGGAGCCCAACGTCGGCACCGGCCGCGAGCTGTTCGCCTTCATGCGCGAGGCCTTCAGCACGGCGGAGCAGGGCGCCAGTGCCTTCACCCGCAACCTGGAGA
>RCUT01000772.1_pt1 | contig 16171 bp, 15 predicted proteins | sample 2166171 | NCBI WGS metagenome assembly RCUT01 (sample SAMN09932757, study PRJNA488358) | compost metagenome | isolation source: compost soil in 4-hydroxybenzoic | place: Germany: Experimental Botanical Garden
CAGTTTCGAATGGAACCTGCTTGGTCCCAACGGTGCCTCGGCGGCCATTCCCTATCAGCCGCTGCTGATTACCGATGACATGGTCGCCCTGCGGCTTGCAACGCTCCAGGGCATTGGCGTCTGCCAGTTTCCCACCATGGTCGTCAGGGAGGATGTGGCGGCGGGGCGGTTGATCGACCTCCTGCCGGACTGGGCGCCGCGAAGCGGCATTATCCATGCCGCCTTCCCGTCCCGCCGCGGCCTGCTGCCATCCGTGCGTGCGCTGCTGGATTTTCTGGCGGATGAATATGCGATGATTTCGGCCGAGGAGAAGACAGCGGCCGTTACCAATAAATGACCGCTGCGGCGCATCAGCCGGAACCTGCCCGCACTGCCTCTGTTACATCGCGTCCGTTTTCCGCAGGAAAAGACTCTCATCGATTGCCTGCCGTTGCGCGGCACATTCCCGCGCCAGAAAATCGATCAGTGTGCGCACCGATGGCAGCAGACCGCGCCGCGAAGGAAAAACGGCATGCACGATGCCCGATGCAGGGCGCCATCCTGACAGGACAGGAACCAATGTGCCGGCGGAAAGGTCCTGCCAGATCATCATCGTCGGCAATTGCACGATCCCGGCACCGTCAAGCGCCGCATCGCGCAGGGCGGCCATGTCATCCGTGAGGAGACGGGGGCGATGCGGGGTGACCACCCGTTCACCATTCTCGCTTTCCAGCCGCCATTCGTAATTTTGCGAAGCGGATGTCCATGCAAGGCTCGGCAACCCGGCCAGATCGGCGGGCGTCGTGACAGCTGTTTTAAGGAGCCCCGGTCGCGCGACGAGATATTGCGAACTGTCGTCCAGTTTCCGCATCATCAGATCGGCCTGTTCCAGTGGCGGAAAACGCACGCGAATGGAAACGTCGAACCGTTCGCCGATCACATCCACCCGGCGATTGGTGCTCTCCAGATGCAGATCAACCTTGGGATAGGCGGTGAGAAATTTGGCGAACAGGGCGCCAAACTGGAATGAGATCAGCGCAGTGGGGCAGCTTACCCGCAACAGGCCCCGGGGTTCGTCGTGATGCTGCGCAATCAACGCATTCGCGGCCTCCGCCTCGACCAGAACAGCTAGGCAGCGACGATAATATTCCTGCCCGATATCGGTAACGGAGAAACGGCGTGAGGAACGCTGGATCAGGCGAACGCCCAGCCGCGCCTCCAGCAGCGTGATACGGCGGCTGAGCTTGGATTTCTGCAGGCCGATGGCGCGGCCGGCCGCGGCAAAACCGCCGTGGTCCACCACCTGCACGAAATAATAAAGATCATTCAAATCATCCATCGTCTCACTGATAGAACGCAGCGTCGATTATGACAACCTTTTCCCGATTTTGTTGCTGATATAGCTTTAATTCATTCCACAGACGCCGACCGCAAGACCAATCATACGGGCGGCGATCCAACCTCGGCTCATGAAAGGACACGTCAATGACCAAGCCATATGTACGTCTCAACAAGGACGATGTTGCCGTTCTTCTCGTCGACCATCAAACCGGCCTGCTGTCGCTGGTACGGGATTTCGATCCGGACAAGTTCAAGAACAACGTTCTTGCACTGGGCGATCTTGCAAAATATTTCAAACTTCCGACCGTTCTCACCACCAGCTTCGAAGACGGGCCGAACGGGCCGCTGGTGCCGGAACTGAAGGAACTGTTCCCTGACGCGCCTTACATCGCCCGTCCCGGCCAGATCAATGCCTGGGACAACGAGGACTTCGTCAAGGCGGTGAAGGCGACCGGCAAGAAGCAGCTGCTGATCGCTGGCGTCGTGACCGAAGTCTGCGTGGCCTTCCCCGCATTGTCAGCCATCGAGGCCGGTTTCGACGTATTTGTCGTCACCGACGCATCAGGCACCTTCAACGAAGTCACCCGCCATTCGGCATGGGACCGCATGAGTGCGGCCGGCGTGCAGCTGATGAGCTGGTTCGGCGTTGCCTGCGAACTGCATCGGGACTGGCGTAACGATATTGAAGGGCTGGGCGCGCTTTTCGCGAACCACATTCCCGACTACCGCAACCTGATGACCAGCTACAGCACGCTGACATCCAGAAAATAAACCGTCGCGGCAGCAGGCGAACACGCTGAACCTGCACCGAGACCATATAAGAAGGGTTTGCCCCCTTGTTGGACGGCGCCGGGCCAAAAGCCCGGCGTTTCCTGTCTTCGCAAAGCGCATTCCCGCGGATCGCAGGCCTGCCACTACGGTCCCGCCTGTTTCAATATTCTCACCGCCCGCTCAAGCTCCGCTTCCCTGAGGCTGGCAAAGCCGAACCTGAAAGCTTCCGGCGGATGCGCGGGATCAAGCGCGAAGCGAAGCCCGGGAAGAATGCCAAGGCCAAGCCGGCCAGCGTTCAGCGCCCAGCTTTCAGCACTCACCCCCGGACGTATGCGCAGCCAGATGGCCAGCCCACCGGCGGGCAGCGTGAAATCCGCCACTTCGGAAAAATGCTCGGCAAGCAGGGCGGCGGCATGATCCCGGCGCGCATGATAGATCCGCCGTGCCTTGCGTGCATGACGCTTGAGCGTGCCATCGAGGATCAACTCACCAAGGGCATGTTCCAGTGGCAGGTCACCCTGCCGGTCAACCGCTTCGCGCAGATCGGCCATCCGGCGCAGCAGGATCGGCGGTGCAACCGCGTAGCCGATACGGATCCCCGGTGCGATGAGCTTGGAAAGCGACCCGATATAGATAACAGGCGTTTCCGCCTCCGCTCTGGCAGCAAGCGGCAGGACCGGACGCCCATCGAAGCGATATTCATGATCATAATCGTCCTCGATGATCGTCAGACGGTGACGGCGCGCCAGATCGAGCAAACGCAATCGCCGGGAGACGCTGAGGGTGGCAGTGGTGGGATATTGATGGTGCGGCGTGACATAAATGGCTCTGAGCGTTGCGTCCCGTGCCACGAGCTGTTCCAGCGCATCAATATCGATCCCGCCGGCATCCACCGGCACCCCGACAGTCCGGGCTCCTGCCGCGCGGAATGCCGCCCAGGCCAGCGGATAACCCGGATTTTCAACCGCAATGGCCGAGCCAGACTCGACACAGGTTGCGGCAGCGAGGAAAAGCGCCATCTGGCTGCCGCGTGTCACCATGATATCGCCGGCATCAGCCGCAAGCCCACGCTCGTCCTTGAGGTAGTCAGACAGCGTACTTCGCAGATGGGCGCTGCCGCGTGGATCGCCATAACCATGATCGGCGCTGAATACCGGCGAATTCAACGCGCGCCGAAATGCCTGCGCCAGCGGCACGGTCGGCGCCAAGCGGGAATCAGGCGCGCCATCGGAGAGGTTCAGCACCGGCTGCAGGCCAGATGCGGCACTGGCCTTCCTCGCACCGTCGGGCTCCTGTATGGGCCGGTGTTGTGCAAAGTCCGGCAAGTCTCTTGCAACGAATGTGCCCCGCGATGCCTCGGCCACCAGCCAACCCTGCATCAGCAGCTCATGATAGGCCGCATCCACCGTATTTCTGTTCACACCGAGGTTTTTCGAAAGTGCGCGGGTACCCGGCAGGGGATCACCGGGTTTCAGCCGCCCGCGTTCGATCTCCGTAATGATCGCCTGCGCTATGGCAAGAAAGACAGGCTCCCCCTCCTTCTGCTGCCATTCGATCACAAGTGTCGCACCCTTGCCCATCCGGCATATCCATTTTCTCAAATCCGGCTCACCACACTAGGCCGGATAGGATTTATTGCATGGCAGATACCGGCGCGACAACCCCGCCGCTCCGATGCAGCCGAAAGGAAAATACGATGGCCGAGAAAGCAATATTCTATCATGCCGGATGCCCGGTCTGCGTCGATGCGGAGCAGCGCTTCGCAGCCTCCCTCGACAAAAGCAAATTCGACGTCGAGATCGTTCATCTGGGAGAAAACAAGCTTCGCCTCGCGGAAGCCGAGCGGGCGGGCGTCAAGTCCGTGCCGGCTTTCGTTATCGAAGGCACCGTCTATCATATAAACCACGGCGCCGATCTTGCAGCCCTTCGCTGATGCCGGGAGCAGGATGATGCCGAAGACTGCAACAGCCATTCGCCACATTCATTTCGAAGATCTGGGCAGTTTCGAAAGCGTGCTTTTCGAAGCCGGTTACGACCTGCGCTATTGCGATCTGGGTGAGGTGGATCTTGCAACCTTCAAGCCGACGGAACCGGATCTGCTCATCATACTGGGCGGTCCGGTCGGCGTTTACGAAACAGAGGCCTATCCCTTTCTTGTCGAGGAACGGGCCTTGATCCGCCATCGACTTTACACGGGGCGGCCGATCCTCGGCATCTGCCTCGGCGCGCAGCAGATCGCTGCTACACTCGGCGCCAATGTCGAGCCGATGGGCTACCAGGAAATCGGCTTTTCGGAACTGACGCTGACCGATGCGGGACGGCTCGGGCCGCTGCGGCATCTTGAGGGCGTCGCCATGCTGCATTGGCATGGCGATACCTTCGAAACCCCGAGGGAAGCGACCAATCTGGCAACAACGCCTCTTTGCGCAACGCAGGGCTTCGCGATTGATCGCAACGTCCTGGCGCTTCAGTTCCACCCCGAGGTTGATGCGGGTTCCGGCCTTGAAAAATGGCTCGTCGGCCATGCCGCTGAACTGGCGAATGCGGGGATCGATCCGCGCGCCATGCGCAGGGATGCCCTGCGTCACGGACCAGCGCTGCGCGAAGCCGCCCGCAGGATGTTCGCCGAATGGCTGCAGGACCTCGATCTCGAAAATGAAATGGGCCACTACAACACGCACAGGCTGGCTCACACATGACCGGCACTCCCGAAAAGACGAACACTCTTGCCACCAACCTTTCCAGCGTCACGGCGCGGATCGCCGCCGCCGCGTCGCGCGCCGGCCGGCCAGCCGAAGCGGTCCGCTTCGTGCTGGTCACGAAAACGATCGAGGCCGAGCGCGTCCGTGAGGCCATCCGGCTCGGCGCAGGCGATCTCGGTGAAAACAAGGTGCAGGAAGGGCGCAGCAAGGCCGAAGCGCTTTCCGGCGAACCGGCGCAATGGTCGATGATCGGCCATCTTCAGTCCAACAAGGTCAAGGATGTCCTGCGCTTCGCCTCTGAAATACAGTCGCTCGACCGCCTGTCATTGGCGACAGCGCTTGAAAAGCGCCTGCAGTTTCTGGGACGCGGTCTGGACGTGCTGGTGCAGGTCAATACATCCGGCGAAGCCAGCAAGTTCGGCCTGACACCCGATGCCGTGACCCCTTTTCTCAAGGAGCTCACCGCATTTGACGCATTGCGCCCAAGGGGCTTCATGACGCTGGCAACCTTCACGCCGGAAGAAACGGAGGTACGCCGTTGCTTCCGTGTTCTACGCGACATCCGCGACCGTGCGCTTTGCGATGCACCGCAAGTATCCGCGCTGACGGAACTGTCGATGGGGATGTCGGGAGATTTTGAATGGGCGATTGAAGAGGGAGCAACAATCATCCGCGTTGGCCAGGCAGTTTTCGGCCGACGGCTGCTTTCTGCGTCCCATTACTGGCCCGGCGCTGCGGGAGCTATGTGAGGTATCCGGTAAGTAATTCGCAGTGCAACCGTGCTGCAAGCCGCCATGCCCGGTATGATCTTCTTACCGAGGGCTTTTCTTACGGTTTGCATCGTGTCGAACGGCTCATACGCCCTAAGTCACAAACCCATAAAATAGTATTTGTTTTTACTGGATTGTGATTCACTGGCTCCATTGATTTGGAGGCATTTATGGCTCCTTTTGATTTGACGGATTTCGAATGGTCGGTGATTGAACCGCTTCTCCTAACCAAAGTGCGCGGCAAGGCGCGCGTTGAACGGTATTTTCTGGCGGTTGAGAACTAGTGCGCCTTGGGCGGATATTCCGGCTCAATTTGGTCCCTATACCACCTGTGTAAACCGTTTTAACCGATGGCGTCACGCAGGCCACTGGACGCGTATTCTCAACGCAATATCAGAAGCTTACGATGGTGATATCCAGATGGTCGATAGCTCGTCGATCCGCGTGCATCAACATGCTGCCAACGGCCAAAAAAAGAAGAGCGATCCGGTTGCATGGGTCGTTCGCGTGGCGGGCTGACAACCAAAATCCATGCGCTTGTCGATGCAGATGGCCGTCCAATCTTGCTGAAGCTGACGGCGGGCCAAGCCCATGATGGACGTTCGGCAGCCGACATGTTTGAGACTGTTCGGGCTGGAAATATCCTTCTGGCTGATCGTGCCTATGACAGCGACGCGTTGCGCCAAAACCTCAAAGCCCGTGGCGCATGGGGATGCATTCGCCCCATGCCAGACAGGGTCAATATTCCGGTTTTCAGTTCGTGGCTCTATAAACAGCGCAATGCAGTCGAGAGGATCTTCAACAAACTCAAACTCTTCAGAGCAATCGCAACCCGATACGATAAACGTGACGACAACTTCCTCGCATCCGTTCAACTCGCTTCAATTCGTATTTTGTTGCGATCTTATGAGTCCGTCACCTAGAACGGGCATGGATCAGAGAAGAGAGTTTATTCAAGAACTCGTCTCACAGCCATCCATTGAAGCTCTCTACGAAGATGTTTTGGATAGGTTTGCCCGACACGATATAGTGCCGATCCACCCTAGTCCGATCTGTCCATTGCAGGATCGCGTTGTCTGGTGAACTCGCTGCCGCTGTCATCAACGATCATCTTGTAGTTCACAAGGTGCCTCTCGCGCCTTAGCAGCCCGTGAATGCGGCGATACCCAAAGCGTGCGCCAATGCCTTCATTCGTTCCCGAAGGTTGCGATCGTCATCGCATCTCGTTCCGTAACAGATCGCCATCCGACAAAAGCCGATAGCTCTACCTGCTCGCCCTTCGCTCATCCGATGTTGGTCCATCAGATGCGCAACGGTGCGTCGCTTTGCTGCGGGTGTTACCGCTTCTTTCCCATCAGCCACTTGGCTTCAGACAGGTCGATACCGCCGAACTTGGCCTTCCGCTTATAAATGCTGGCCTCGTTGATACCGTGTTTGCAGCAAAGCTCCGAGACCGGCGCGCGCCTCAAGCTCCTTCAGTACGCCGACAATCCGTTCGTCTTGCCGATCAGGCTGGATGGGATCGCGAGCTTCAGGTTGAGATCATCGAACGGTGCACCCAACATATCCCAGGAGCAGGGTAGCGTGATGCAATCGCTGCTTACACGGCCGGAACGAGGGCGCAAGGCCATCTTCCAGAATGGACCACAACCGTCATGGAGCACAATGTCGGACCGCCTTTTTCTGATCTTGAAAGGATACGAACCACCGACCCCGCCATTCCGCAACCGCGCAGTTGATGAGATTCGAACTCGAATCCATCAAAAGAAAACGCTTTCAAAACAACACAGTGCTGCTGGTGGCACCAAGTCTATGGCTGGGTAATGTCTGATAGACCCCACAAATGGAGCGGTCCGCTCCGACACATCAGCGTGGAACGTCTCACTCTTGACATCCTCTCGCAAACCTTGTTTATACGCATAAGCAGCTAATACGAATTAGCAGACTCGGGAAATGGGGTTTCGATGGTTAGGCGCTTGACGCAACGTGACATTGCGATCTTCGCGGGGGTCAGCCAGGCAACGGTTTCGCTCGTGCTCAACGAGGCGAAATCCGCTGAGGGTCGTATCCCGCCTGAAACGCGAGAGCGCGTGCTGAAGGCCATTCGCGACACCGGCTATGTGGCGGATCCCGTCGCACGCAGCATGGTCAAGGGCGCCAACCGGATTCTGGGCGTATTCACCTATCAGCCGGCTTTCCCGATCGCGCAGGCGGATTTCTACACGCCATTTCTGATGGGGATAGAGGAAGAAGCGGAGAAGCTGGGCTATGACCTCCTGCTGATGACGGCGGCGACGCGCGACGATAACGGCCGCAAGCGTATCTTCGGGGAAACAGGTCGGCTTCGACTAGCCGACGGATGCCTCATTCTGGGCAGCCAGTTCGACCGCGATGAGCTGGCCCGACTGGTTGCCGGTGACTACCCTTACGTCGCAGTCGGCCGCCGTGACGATGCCGGCGGGCCGGTGCGTTATGTTGGCGCGGATTATGTGACTGCCACGCATGCTCTTGTTCGCGAAGCACTTGCCGCCGGCCATCGCCGTTTCGCCTTTATCGGCGCGACGGGTCCGGCGGAATCCATCAGCGACCGCTGGCGTGGTTTTCTCGCCGCAATCGAGGGCGCGGCGGAGCTGGTCTATTCCCACGAAAGTGAAAATGGCGATCCGGCCGAGCAGCTGGCCGCTGTTCGCGCCAGCGGAGCAAGCGTCGTTTTTTTTGCCGAGGTGGCCGAGGCGGTGATCTTCGACAATCATGCCCGTGCGCAGGGGGTGAGCGTCCCCGGCGATCTTTCCATCGTGGTGCTGGGCAGCGGCACCCGCACGCATACGCTTCGCTTGCAACGCGTCTTCACCTCCTATGCCATCCCCCGCGAAGAAATGGGCAGGCAGGCGACCTCCATGCTGGTCGAAACCCTCACCAGCCCCCCCGGCCCCGTAAAGCAGATATTGCTGGGCTGCGACATCGTGGCGGGCGAAACGCTTGGCTCCCCAAATCAAGGCCCAACTCAAGGAAAGAGAACCTGACGTGAGAGAATACAATGCAGATATTCTTGTGGTTGGCGGCGGACTTGGCGGCGTGGCGGCGGCACTTGGGGCCCTGCGCAACGGCCGCAGCGTTATCCTGACCGAAGCATTCGAATGGATTGGCGGCCAGCTGACCAGCCAGGCCGTACCGCCCGACGAACACAGCTGGGTCGAACAGTTCGGGATCACGGCCAGCTATCGCGCCCTGCGCACGGGTGTACGACAATATTACCGCGACCACTATCCGCTGACGGACGCCGCCCGGGCCGATCTGACGCTCAACCCCGGTGACGGCAATGTATCTCGCCTGTGTCATGAACCACGCGTTTCGCTGGCGGTGATGGAGGCAATGCTTGCGCCTTACGCGGCAGGCGGCAAGCTGACCATCCTCAAGCCCTATGAGCCGATATCAGCGGAGGTCGACGGCGATACCGTGCAGGCCGTGACGCTGCGCCATTGCAATACCGGCGACCTCATTTCCTGTTCGGCCCGCTATATCATCGACGCCACCGAACTGGGCGATCTGCTGCCGCTGACCGCAACCGACTATGTCACTGGTTTCGAAGCCCAATCCGAAACCGGCGAACCGAGCGCGCCGGCCGAAGCGCAACCGCACAATCAGCAGGCCGTCTCGATCTGCTTCGCCGTCGATCAGGTTGACGGCAATCATGTCATCGACAAACCCGCCCGGTATGACCATTGGCGTCAGGTTGCCCCCGAATTCTGGGGCGGCCCGCTATTGAGCTGGGACTCGCCCAATCCGCGGACACTGGAGCGCAGCCGCCGCTTTTTCGATCCCAACCCGGTTGACAACGCAACACGCGACGTTGCCGACCAGCGCCACAGCGCCGGCGATATGAGCCTGTGGATATTCCGCCGCATTGCCGCCCGCCATACATTTCGGCCCGGCGCCTATGCCAGCGATATCTGCCTCGTGAACTGGCCGATGATCGATTATTTCGAGGCACCGATCATCGACGTTACCCCCGAACAATATGCCGAGCGGCTGGCCGATGCGGCAAGCCTGTCCTATTCCATGTTCTACTGGATGCAGACCGAAGCGCCTCGCCCGGATGGTGGTCAGGGTTTTCCGGGTCTGCGCCTGCGCGGCGACATTACCGGCACGGAGCATGGCCTCGCCATGGCGCCCTATATCCGCGAAAGCCGTCGCATTCGTGCCCTGACCACGGTGGTCGAACAGGATCTGTCGCTTGCCGTGCGCGGCGATCGCGGCGCGGTGCATTACCCTGATAGTGTCGGTATCGGCATGTATCGCATCGACCTGCACCCCTCGACGGGCGGCGATAACTATATCGATGTCGGCGCCTGCCCTTTCGAAATCCCGCTCGGTGCCCTTATTCCCCGCCACAAAACGAACCTGCTGGCGGCATCCAAGAATATCGGCACGACGCATATCACCAATGGTTGTTACAGGCTGCATCCCGTCGAATGGAACATCGGCGAAGTGGCCGGCATGCTGGCCGCCTATTGCCTTGACAGGGGCGAGACCCCGCATGGCGTGCATGCCGATGAAAAGCGGCTGGCGCAGTTTCACACCCACATCGAACGCCAAGGGGTGGAGCGCCATTGGCCTGATATTCGCGGCTACTAGCCAAAACGTATAATCTGGGAGGATTATTCATGCGCAGGAGTATAGTCAAAATTGCATTGACCGGTTTTCTGGTCACATCCGGGCTGGTTTCGCCAGCTTTGTCGCAGGAATTGCGGATGGCCATCTGGAGCGCAAACGAAGCCCATCTCGCCCTCTTCAACGAGATCGCCGATGAGTTCGAAGCCAGCCATCCCGGCGTCAAGATCACCTACGATTCGCTTGCCTACGAAGGTTATGCCACCACCCTGACCACCCAGATCGCCGGCGGCAACCCTCCCGATCTGGCCTGGCTTTTCGACACGACCGCGCCTGACTTCATGGCGGCCGGGGCGCTTTATCCCCTTACCGAAACCTTTGCCAATACCGAAGGTTACGACATGGGCGACTTCCCTCCGGCAACACTCACCGCCTGGTCTTACGAAGGTGTGCAATATCTCTATCCCTTCTCGACATCGCCCTTTGGCGTCTTCGTCAACAACGACATGATCCGGGCTGCAGGCGCAAAGACACCCGCCGAGATGATCGCTGCCGGCGAATGGAACTGGGACAATGCCATTGCGACAGCCGCGAAAGTTGCGGCCACCGGCAAACAAGGATTGATCATTCGTGATTTCGAATACAAGGCCTGGGAGAACCTTGCCGAAGTCTATACCGGCTGGAATGCCTATCCCTGGTCGAAGGATACCAAGTCCTGCGCTTTTGCCAGCCCGGAGATGGTTGATGCGATGCGCTTCATCCACGATGCGATCTTCGTGAAAAAAGCCATGCCAGGCCCCGGTGTTTCTGCCGACTTTTTTGCCGGGGATGCGGCGATGACGACCACCCAGATCAGCCGCGCAGCGCTGCTGCCGAAAGGCGACAAGGGCTTCGACTGGGATCTCGTGCCGTTGCCTACAGGACCTGCAGGTGACTATGCCGTAACAGGCCGGGCAGGCATTGGCGTCATGGCCAGCGGCAAAAACCCGAAGCTTGCGGCGGAATTCCTGGCGTTTTTCTCCTCCAAGCCTAATGTGGCCAAGCTCGCGCGGTTTTTCCCGCCGGCACGGCAGAGCCTGCTCACCGCCGATGTCCTCGCGGCCGCCAACCCATTGCTGTCGCGTAAACAGATAGAGGCCGTGGTCATTCGCGGCGTCGCCACCGGTCAATCAACGCAGCAGGTCCGCAATTTTGCCCGGCTGCAACAGACCGTTCGCGCTGGCCTTGACGGTCTCTGGCGTCCCGACGCCGATGTCGCGGCTGTCCTGCAAGCGCTTTGCGGCCGTCTCGATCCGTTGCTGGCGGCCAATTGACGCTGGTAGTCATCCGATTTTCCGTGGATGCGAAAAGCAGAAGGAAGAAAAGCCATGACGCTTGCCCTCCAGACAGCGCAGACACAGGCCCGGCGCGGTTTCTGGACCATGGCGCGCCGTGACGCCGCCACCGGTTATCTGTTCATAGCGCCGCAACTCATCGGTATCGTTGTCTTCGTGCTCGTGCCGCTGGTGCTGGTCTTCTGGTATTCACTGCATGAGTGGAACGTACTGGCGGGGTCGTTCCGGTTCACCGGCGTCGCCAACTACCAGAAGCTGCTCGGCGACCCGGCCATAGGCGAAGTGCTGGCCGTGACCGCCGTGTTCTCGGCCGGGCTTGCGCTGCTCAATATGAGCCTGGCGCTGGGGCTTGCGTTGCTCCTGAACCAGAAGCTCGCCTTCATGACCGTGTTCCGTACACTGTTCTTTTCGCCTGTGGTGGTGTCGCTGGTCGCCTGGACAATCGTCTGGAGCTTCTTGTTGCAGAACAATGGCGGCATCAACGGCCTCCTGCAAATGATCGGCGTCGAGGGGCCCAACTGGCTGCGCCACCCCACGACGGCGATGATCTCGGTCGTCGTGGTGCAGGCGCTCAAGAACCTTGGTCTCAACATGATCCTGTTTCTTGCCGCACTACAGGGCGTGCCGCGGGAACTGTTTGAAGCCGCGCGCGTCGACGGTGTGCCGCGCTTCAAGCAATTTTATCGCATCACCCTGCCGATGATCAGCCCGACGATCCTGCTCGCCTCCATCGTCACCATCGTCGGCGCGTTACAGGTGTTTGCGCAGATCATGATCCTCACACAGGGCGGGCCGGGCTTTTCCACGACGGTTCTCGTTTATTACCTCTATCAGCAGGCCTTCCAGTTCTACCTCTTCGGTTATGGCTCGACGCTCTCCATCATCCTGCTGGTCATTGTCGGCGCGCTCACCTTCATCCAATGGCACCTGCGCAGAAAGTTCGTATTCTATGAAAACTGAACTCAGCCCACGCGCGCAGACGCTGATCTATTTCATACTCTGCGTGCTGCTTGTCCCCTTCGTTTTTCCGACCTGGTGGATGGTCACGTCGTCGGTCAAACCCGTCAGCCAGATATTTGCCTTTCCGCCGGATATCTGGCCGCGCGCCTTTGATTTTTCCTCCTATTCCGACGTTTTCAGAATACAGCCCTTCGCGCTGCAATACTGGAACTCCGCCTATATCGCCGCAATCGTCACCATCGGCACCATGGCAGTGGCTTCGATGGCCGGATATGCCTTTGCGCGCATCAGGTTCCCCTTCGCCAATGCCATCTTCATGGTGGTGCTGGTGGGGTTGCTCATCCCGTCAGAAGTGACGCTGGTTCCGCTGTTCCGGATGTTTCTCAAATGGGGCATGATCAACACACACTGGCCGCTGATCCTGGTGCCGATCTTCGGCGCGCCGGCGGTCTTCGCCACCTTCATCATGCGCCAGTTCTTCATCTCCTTACCCGTGGAACTGGAGGAAGCCGCCCGGGTCGATGGTCTCGGCCGGTTCAAGATATTCTGGACCATCGCCCTGCCGCTTGCCCGTCCGGCGCTGGCGGCCGTTGCAATCTTCACATTTCTCGGTAGCTGGAACCTCTATCTCGAACCCATCGTCTTTCTCTCCAGCCCCGACAAATTCACCCTGCCGCAGGCACTGACACAATTTACCGACGCCTATGGCGGACCGATGTGGAACATCCAGCTTGCCGCCGCAACGATGACCGCCATCCCCGTACTCATCGTCTTTATCGTTGCACAGAAACAATTCGTCGAAGGCCTCGCCCACACCGGGCTCAAAGGCTAATCGAAAGGCTGACTCATGGCACCCGTTACCCTTAGATCCGTCAAGAAAAGCTATGGCGCACTCGCCACCATCCATGGTGTCGATATCGATATTGCCGATGGCGAATTCGTTGTCCTCGTCGGCCCTTCGGGCTGCGGCAAATCCACCCTGCTGCGAATGATTGCAGGCCTTGAAACCGTGACCAGCGGCGATATCTCGATCAGCAGCCGTGTCGTCAACGAGATCGAGCCGAAAGACCGCGACATCGCCATGGTCTTTCAGAACTACGCGCTTTATCCGCATATGAGCGTCGCCAGGAACATGGCGTTTTCGCTCGAGCATCGCGGCGGCAGCAAGACCGAGATTGCCGAGCGGGTGAGCTGGGCAGCTGACATATTGGGGCTGACGCCATTGCTCGAACGGTTCCCCCGCCAGCTTTCCGGCGGCCAACGGCAGCGTGTCGCCATGGGCCGCGCAATCGTCCGCAATCCTCAGGTTTTTCTGTTCGACGAACCGCTCAGCAATCTCGATGCCAAGTTGCGCGTGGTGATGCGCGGTGAAATCAAGGGGCTGCACCAGCGTCTGGGGGTCACCACCGTTTATGTCACGCATGACCAGGTGGAAGCCATGACCATGGCCGACAAGATCGTGGTGATGAATGCCGGACGGGTCGAGCAATGCGGGGCGCCGCTCGAGCTTTATGACCGGCCCGCCAATCCCTTCGTCGCCGGCTTCATCGGTTCGCCGGCGATGAATTTCATCAAGGGGCAACTTACGGCCAATGGCTTCGAGGCTGACGGCGTCGTTTTGCCCCTCCCGCCCGGTTCTGCCACAGGCGAAGCGATATACGGCATCCGCCCGGAACATTTCGAACTGGTCAACCAAGGCCTCACCGCAACGGTTTTGCTGGTGGAGCCAATGGGATCGGAAACGCAGGTTACGATGATGCTCGGCAATCACCAGGTCATCGGTGTTTTCCGCGAGCGTGTACAGGCACAGCCGGGCGCGACCATCCAGATTCAGCCGGATCTGGCATCGATCCACCTGTTCGATGCCGGAACCAGTCAACGCCTCAACTAGCGGACCGCTCGCCATGACACGCCATCGCAAACCGGATCTGAAGAAGCGCCGCTCCGACACGCCACCTCCCGGCATATTATCACCATCCGAAATTACATCGGGTTCCTCATGGAGATTAAAGGTCGCGGCTTATGGGAGCCTTACGGCATTGAACGCGGGATAGACAGTATGAAATCGACGTGTCAGGTGTTGGAAAGCCATAATCGGAGGGGCATGCAAATTCGCACGAACATAACGCGCCGTAATATCCGTCTGGTCTCTCCCCTCTTTCTCGCTGCCGGGCTGATATTCCAGGCAACCATGGCAGTCGGTCCGGCGCACGCAGCGGAGAGCGTCACCGTTCCACCTTATGAGCCTGCGGTAGGAGCTGAGCTTCATTATCGCGTTCAAAAGACGACCGAGACCGACATGTCGCTTTGGTTCGACAGGCCGGAAGCATCGTCCGCTGTCATGCGGGGCGATTTCCGCCAATCAGCAACGGTCCTGTCGCGAAACGACGAGGGAATGCGGGTGAAATGGAGGCTGTCCGCCGACATTCCCCCGGATGCGGCAGGCGCTGCGGATTCCTATGCGATGAACGCCATGTTTCGCAATTCGCTCGCTGCTTATGGCATTAAGGAGCTGGAATTCGATGCAGATCCGAGCGGTACTCCGATGACGCTTCTCGGCGCCGATCAGATCATTGCCAATATGGAAATGCTTCTCGCCACCTCCGCGCCCGATAATACGGCCTCCCGCATGCTCCAGACCGTTAAAGGCAATCCCCTTGTGGTCATAGACGTGCTTGCGCCGGAAAGCATGATCCTTGCGCTTGGGCAGTCCTCCGAAGCTTTCACGACAGATATCGGGCGGGAATGGACGGTTGCGGGGAACGAAGAGCTGAAAGGGGTACTCGTTCCGACAAGCACCGTCTGGAAACTCGAAGCTGCCGACAAGATCAGGCAAACAGCCACCTTCAGCGCGAAGGTAACCTACGATCCGGCTGCCCTGCTGCAATCCCAGCAATCCTCTATCGATGGCATGATCGCAAGCTTCGCAGACCGGGCGAAACAACTGACCGATGCCCAGCTGACGCAGGCCAGAAGCGCCGGCAAATCGCGGACTGTGACCTATGTGAACTCAACACGCGACGGCTCGACAATCGAGGTGCTGGAAAACACGGTCGCAAGTGTCGGCGGCATGAAGGTCACCATGGCTGTGCATATCTGGCGGGAGGATCAGCAACCGGTCCTGCCTGCCCCGCATGCATGGACTGCCGAGACCCTGTCTGGCCAGCGCGTCGAGCCGTTACCCGAAAACAATACCCAGGCTTCGATCGATCTGGACCAGTACCGCCCGAAGAGCAAAGCCGATACCGCGTCCTCCCCCAACCAGAATGATGGCGGCAAAACCGCTGCCGACGGCGGCGGGGACATCGCACCGATTTCGCTCAGGGTCGCAAAGGTGAAAACCTCGGTCGATGCCGCTGCCGGACCTGCGGTGGAAATTGCATTGACACCGGAAAGCGCCAAGGCCTTCGAGGATTTCACGCGCGCAGCTCTCGGAAAGAAGACCCAGTTGCTGGTCAATGGAGACGTCATCTTCGAGCCGGTGGTGAGAGAGCCAATTACGGGCGGCAACGTGACCATCAATGGCCTTGATTCATCGCAAGCAGAAATGGTCGAGCGGCAATTGTCGTCTTCTGAGGCCACGGTCATCGTGCGGCTGGCGCCATGACCCTGCGATGAAGTTTTCTTCCGGTAGGCGGGCACACCCCATGTTTTCGAATGTCGGACAGACCGAGAGTCTTCGTACTGCAATCACTGGCCGTCC
>RCUT01000773.1_pt1 | contig 16168 bp, 21 predicted proteins | sample 2166171 | NCBI WGS metagenome assembly RCUT01 (sample SAMN09932757, study PRJNA488358) | compost metagenome | isolation source: compost soil in 4-hydroxybenzoic | place: Germany: Experimental Botanical Garden
GCTCTTGGCCTCGCACTTATGTTGAATCCTCTCGGTCAGCCAGAATTCCCAGGCTTGTCGATCAATGGAACTAGCGGCGGAACATGGTTTGGTCTGCCGGTTGTTCTTTCCGAGAATATCCCTGCCAATGCAGGCACTGGCGATCCTCTAGTAGGTGCCGGCTCGCGCATTATTCTCGCCAAGGCCACGGAAATTCTTCTGGCAGACGACGGTCAGGTGCTGTTGGACGCATCGCGTGAAGCATCTCTTGAGATGGAAAGCGCGCCGACCAACCCTGTCACGGCATCAACCGTCATGGTGTCGTTGTGGCAGCACAACATGGTCGGAATTCGTGCAGAGCGCTTCATTAACTGGGCTAAGCGTCGAAACGGCGTTGTTCAGTTCATCGATGGTGCCAACTACGGCGGTTAATTGATTGGGGAGCTTCGGCTCCCCTCTCTTTTATCAATGGAGAGACGCTTGAAACTCATTGCATTAAAACCGCTCCGTTACGCGGGTAAATCGCTGTTATCCGGCGATGAATTTGAGGCCTCTGAGAAAGATGCCAAGTTGCTGAAAGCTATCAGGAAAGCCGAAGAAGCGCCTTTTGAGCCTGCGCCTAAACCTCAGGACGTTTCCTCGGTTAAGCCACGATCACGCCGCACCAAAGCTGGAGAATAGTATGAAAGTTTTCGGTTTGTCGATTACGCGGCAAAAGACAGCAAGCCGTGCGCCCGTCGATAACCGAGGCGGCCTATGGGGCATTATTCGTGAATCATTTACCGGTGCCTGGCAGAAGAATATCGAGATTAGCACTGATACTGCTGTAACCAATCCAACCCTGTTTCGATGCCTGTCATTGATTTCATCTGACATCTCCAAAATGCGCATTCGCTATGTGGTAGAGGATGGCAACAATATCTGGTCAGAAGTCGAGCATCCTGAAATCAGCCCATTGTTGCGAAACCCTAACCAGTTCCAAAATCGCATCCAGTTCTTTGAATCTTGGATGCTTTCAAAGCTGGCGCACGGCAATACCTACATTTTGAAACGGCGATCGACGGCTGGAAAAATCGTATCGCTTTATATTCTCGATCCAAATCGGGTGAAGGTGCTTATTTCTACTGATGGGTCCGTTTATTACCAGCTTCAGCGTGACGACTTAGCCGGGCAGAGTGCTGATAGCGTTACGGTGCCTGCGTCTGAGATCATTCACGATCGCTGGAATACAATTTTTCACCCAATGGTTGGTTTGTCACCAATCACTGCAGGCGGACTTGCTGCATTGCAGGGCTTACAAATTCAGAAAAGTTCAGCCAAGTTTTTCGGTAACGGCTCAATGCCTGGCGGAATACTGAGCGCACCAGGCGCTATTGATGAGGAAAACGCCAAGCGTCTCAAAGAATTCTGGGAAAATAATTATACCGGCAACAATGCGGGAAAGATCGCTGTCCTTGGTGATGGCTTGAAGTACGAGTCCCTCGCGATGAATGCTCTCGACTCTCAGCTTATCGAGCAGCTTCGCTGGTCTGCCGAAACTATCTGCTCTGTGATGGGCGTTCCCCCTCATAAAGTCGGAGTTGGCCAAGCTCCATCGTTCAATAATGTCGAAGCCCTTGATCAGCAATATTATTCCCAGTGCGTCCAAATCCATATCGAGGGCATCGAGCTCTGTTTGGATGGTGGGTTTGATTGCGAAGTTGGAGAGGGAACCGAATTTGACCTTAGTGATCTTTTTCGCATGGATAGTGCAACGCTCATTAAAACAGAAGCGGACGCGGTCAAAGCCGGGATCAAATCACCAAACGAAAGTAGACGCGTTCTCAATCTGCCCCCAGTCGCGGGTGGTGCAACCCCGTATCTACAACAGCAAAACTATTCTCTCGCGGCGCTTGATAAGCGCGATCAATTGGATGACCCGTTTGCAAAACAAGCAACAGCAAACCCGATTGAACCGCCAACAGAGCCGGAAGATGAAACAGACAAGCTGATCGCAGCTTTCACCACTAAAGCCGCAGAGGTATTCTCATGATTGATGCGACTAAACTGGCCGATGCGGTTCTTGGAACGCTCAAGGGATATGTCGACGCGGCCTACAGCAAACTGAGTGAGCGACTTGCAGCCATTGAGGCCCGCGACGTCAGGGATGGCCGTGACGGACTGCCGGGGATTCCGGGTCGCGACGGCGATAACGGCAATGATGGCCTGAACGGCAAGGACGGAGCTGACGGGATTGGCTTCGATGACTTATCTGTTGAGTATGACGGAGAACGTGGCCTGACTTTGAGGTTCATTCAAGGTGAACGCGTGAAAGAATTTCCGATCATGCTGCCCATCCCGCTTGACCGAGGCCAGCACAAAGCTGGAGCCGGCTATATTCGCGGCGATGCCGTCACACATGGTGGCTCGTTGTGGATTGCTCAGAAGGCCACCGAGGATAGACCGGGAACGTCAGATGCTTGGCGCCTAGCCGTAAAATGCGGGCGTGATGGTAAAAACGGCAAAGATGGCGAGCGCGGCGAACGCGGCCCAGAAGGTCGCGCTGGCAGTGATCTTACCCAGCTCGGCCTGGACGGTGTCAAATGGTAAAACTCGTAACTCTTGATGCTGTCAAACGACGTCAGCGCATTTTTCATGATGATGATGATACCGATCTTGATGCTATGATCGAACAGGCATCAGACATCATTCTGAATTATATCAACAAGTCCGACCCTGCATGGAATGATCAAACCGCGCCGCCTCTCATACAGGCGGCGGTTTTGCTTCAGGTCGGTTTCATGTGGGCAAATCGTGGCGATGCTGACCCGCTCTATGCGCCAGCAGACGGTTATCTCGATCGACGGATTACTTCGATCCTCCATCGATACCGAAAACCCGTTCTCGCGTGAGGTAACAATGCCCTGGATCAAATTCAGCGGTGACTTCAATCACCGCGTAACTTCGGCCGTCACCATCGCATACAAGGCTGGCTGGTCTGGCCTTGTAACCACGCCGTGCGCTGCGGCCGCGATGGCAAGTGGCAAAGCCTTACGTTTGAAAACACCACGAAAAGGTGAGTTGCCGAATGTCGAAAACACCACGGACGCCTAATGCGTCGATGAATGAACGCGTTGTTTTCCAACAGCGCGAAAATGTCAGAGATGAAGGTGGTGGCGTTCGAGGCGAGTGGGTCGATAAGTTCGAAGAGCGTGCCCGGCTGCGTCCGCGTCTGGGATCTGAGACTGTCATTGCGGCACGGCTTGAAGGAATTCAGCCCTACACTCTGACAGTGCACTCAAATAGCCGAACGCGTCTCGTCACCCCAGCATGGCGCATTCGCAACGCGCGGAACGATCGCACCTACAATATCAAATCGATCATGAACCCCGATGAAAGCAACGCTTACATCGAGGCCATGGTGACCGATGAAGGTGGTGGCTGATGGTGCTTCGAGCGAAACTTTTAGGCCGCGTGGAACTGACTAATAAGATCCGAAAGATTGCTCCTAAGGCGATCGAGAAAATGGATGAGGTCAAGTTGCAGGTTGCTGAAGAAGCAGCTGCAGCGATCAAAGCGCGCGCGCCACGCCTTTCGGGTGATTACGCAGAAAGCATTCGCGCTGGCCTACAGTCCGACAATCCCGACAAGATTGTTTTCGGTGCCAAGAAGTCGAAAGACCCGACTGCGGTTGGTGTCTACGCGAATTTCATCTGGCGGTTTATCGAGTTCGGAACCAAGGCAAGCGGTGCTCAAGCGCCCCGTGCTGATCGGCGTTACAAATCTGGCAAGGTGATGACCAAGGGCTCACAAGCTCATGGCGCGACACCAGCTCAGCCGCATATCTTCCCCGTCTGGCGCGGCATGCGGAAAAAGGCAATGAGCCGCATACGTAACGCCATGAACAAGGGTATTCGGGAGGCGCTAAAAAGTCGATGAGTTCAGCTTCTCTCGAACTGCAAGGTGCGATCGTTTCGCACCTGCTGGCAACACCAGCTTTAACAAGTCTTGTCGGCGATAACATCTTCGACATGGCACCGCCTGAAGCAATACCTCCTTACGTCGTGATGGGAGATTTTGACGAACATCGGGCCGACGTCACCTGTGTAGGCTCCCGCGTAATTTATGCAACGCTTCACGCATGGTCGAATTACGGCGGTGGCTTTACCGAGGTGAAGAAAGTAGCAGAAGCGGTTGCAGACGCGTTGCACGATGCGCCGTTGCAGCTTCCGAAAAACCGTCTCATTAGCCTTCATCATCGACAAACACGGACGTTTCGCGATCTCGACGGCATTCACTCCCATGCCGTGATCGAGCTCACCGCTTACGTCGATAAAAACTAGACCACCTCAAAAATCAAATCCTCCCAGCCTGCCATTTCGGCGGGCTTTTTTGTGTTCAAAGGAAATATAATATGGCTACAGGTCAGCAAATCGGCCGCCTTCTCCTTATTCAGATTGGCGATGGTGCTTCGCCTGAGGTTTTCAAAAATCTCTGCGGCATCACCACGCGCTCTTTCAATATGTCGGCCAACAGCGTCGACACCACGATTCCTGATTGCAACAATCCGGAAGCCACTCCTCAGAAAACTGGCGTGCCTGGCATCAAGCAGCGCACCTTTAACGGCTCCGGTAAGTTTGTCGCAGGCGCAGATAGTGCAACATTTATCAATCATGTGAATGATGCGACCATCTTCAATGCTCGCGTGATCGTCCCCGGTCTCGGCTCTTACACGGGCCCATGGTTTGTCACTGATTTCGAATTCAGCGGCGAAGCTGAAGGCATGATGGATTTCAGCGCAACCTTCGAAGCGGCCGGCCCGCTTGAATTCGAAGCCGAGGTATAAGAATGCAGCTCCCTGTTAACGGGGCTCGCGGCGAAGTCGGCGTCACCATCGGTGGCGTCGATATCGTAGTTGCAGCGACCATGAGCGGCCTTTCCCACGTATCGACAGAGCTGGGCTGCAAGTCGATGCAAGATCTCTTTGACCGCCTTTCCAACGTCGAAGTCGCAGCTGCGATGTCAGCGATCCGTCATTTGACAGTTCGCGGCGATGCTTCTGCTGCCCTAGCAGTTCTAAAATTCGGCCATTTTCCGGCCCTCTCGAAAGCCTTTGAGGCAGCGCTCGCGCACCATTTCAAGGATGATCAATCGGGAAACGGGGAAGCCGGGGCGACAGTGTAGAGGCGGAGTTTCCCTGGCGAGAATGGCAACAGTCAGCCTTTGTCGTCTTGCGATGGACGCCTGATACTTTTTGGAATTCGTCACTGAGCGAATTTCTGTCTGCCTTGGAGGGCTTCGCGATAGCCCGCGGCGGCAAGAAGCAGATCGATGCTCCCAGTCAGGATCAGCTCGACGATCTCATCAGCAAATACGGAAGTTAATTTCAGGCCGCCTCGTGCGGCCTTTTTCTTTTTAGGAGGTCCGCGTGGCCGACGAGAGCAATAACGACGATATCATTCTTTCGATCTCCGCTGATGTGGCGTCCTTGCGTCGCGCGCAAAAGCGTATGGAAGAGACCATGAATGCCATCGGCAGGAGTTCAGACAAAACGCTGAACCAGATGGCTAAAACTGCCGATCAGAATTTTCGACAGATTGAGGAAAGCGCAAAGCGTCTGCGCAGTCAGCTTGATGCCAGCTTTAACAAGCCACTGGGGAGCGGCATAAACAAGGGGTTGGCTGCTGTCGGCTCTGTCGTCGGCTTGAACGAGCTTCGTAAGCTCACAGACACATGGACTGATCTGACATCTCGCGTGGATCTGGCTGCAGGTTCGACCCATGAAGGCACGCAGGTCATGGACCGCCTAGGCCAAATGGCACGGCGAACATATTCCGATCTGACACAGACCGCAGAAAGCTACCTTTCTAATTCGACTGCATTGCGCGACCTGGGTTACTCGACCAACCAGTCACTTGATTACACTGAAGCGTTGAATAATGCGCTCGTCGTGTCGGGTGCGAAAGGTGAGCGCGCCGCACGCGTGATTGATGCGCTGGCGAAGGCCATGGCTGTCGGCAAGCTGTCCGGCGATAACCTTAATACCGTAATCGAAGTCGGTGGACGCGCAGCCGAAGCGCTTGCAGCTGGACTTGGCACAACAGTCAGCGGACTGCGTGCTCTCGGTTCTCAGGGCAAGATTACCGGCAACGATATCGTAAAGAGCCTGACGAGCCAGATGGCAGTGCTGCGAAAAGAAGCCGAAGACATGCCGGCAACGATCGGCGACGGCTTTACGCTTCTGAATAATGCGCTGCTTCAATACGTCGGCAATGTAGATAACGTGACGACGGCATCGTCTACCATGTCGCAAGCGCTGATTCTGATTGCTGACAACTTCGATAAAGTTGCAGACGCTGGTATGCAGGTCGCGGCGGTGTTTGCAGGCGCTATCATTGGCCGTTCACTGGGCGGATTGGTGCGCACGCTCGGTTCGACAACTGCTGCAGTCGTAAAGTTCACTCAGGCGATGAAAGCCGCACAGAGCGCCGGCCAGATGGCTTCTGCTCTCGGTGGCCTTGGTGCTGCTGCCGGTCCTCTCGGCGCCATCATCGGCGGCGCGCTTGTTCTGGCCGTTGGCAACTACACGCTCAAAGCCATGGAAGCGAAGCAGAACTCTGACCAGCTGCGCGCCGAAATGGAGCGTCTTGGTCTTGTAGCGCCGCAGACTGCTGAAGGGATCGATCAAGCCGCTGAGGCGTTGGACAAGCTGACTGATGCAGCCAAAGCCCGTAAGCTCAAAAATATTGCGGATGAGCTCGAGCGTTTGCGTAAGGGTGGCGTTAATTGGCTGGGTACGGCATTCAGTCAGGGCGATGAACTCGACACCATTGCGGCTGTAGTTAAAAGGCCACTGGAAAACGTTTATCAGAACGTTACGATGCCGACGGCCGATAAAGACGCTCGTCGCGAGATACTTAATATAATTTCGGATCTCCAAGAGTTTCAAATCACGGCGGAAAAAGCGAAAGAACGCCTTGACGCCATCAATAACACGCCTGTTAGTGATGCCGTTGTTGAACTGAACAAGCGTGTGCTTGAGACGATCACGAATATGGGTGGTTTGCAGGCAATGTCGACGAGAGTTGGCGAGATGCCGGAACTCACGATTGCTACTCAAAATGTGCAGGATCTTGCCGTCCAACTGGATGTACTTGCAACAAAGGGTGAAATTAGCCCGCAGTTAAAGGCTGACACCCAAGACATAATTGATAAGTTCGTTAAAACCGGTGGCAGCGCAGAGGATGCGGTGCGCGCAATCAACGGTCTGTCGCAAGCAAATCCCGACATGAGCCAGTTCTTCGCGAAAATGGCTCAGGCGATTACCGTTCTTGGCAATGTGCGTTCGGTTGCAGCAGCGGCATTGCAAACGATGCGTGAAGCATCTCCTCTCGGACCTGATGAAAACAAGGCGTCTCGCGCTACTGCAGATCCTTATATTCTACAGCGGAAAGCTGAGAACGAAGCTGCTGTTGAATATGAACGCAACGCGCTACGCAAAGCTCAGCTTGGAAAGGATCAGTTCGTACTTGAAAACAAGATCGCTGAAGTTCGGAAGCGTTCTGAATCGGAAAATGCCAAGCTTACGGAAGATCAGATTAAGCGCATTGCTGAGGCTGAGCTCGCTGGTGATAAATCACGTTCTTCGGACGGCAAGAAGCCGAAGAAAGAAAAGAAAACACCAGACGATAAGTTCGACGGCGACCTTCAGTCAATCACTGACCGAACATCAGCACTGATTGCCGAAACCGAGGCTCAACGCCAGATCAATCCGCTGATTGACGATTACGGATATGCGGTCGAAAGAGCGCGCACCGAGCAGGAATTGCTCAACGCAGCACAGAAGGCGGGTGTGGAATTGACACCAGCGCTGCGAGCCGAAATCAAAGCTACTGCTGAACAATGGGCGTTAGCAACAGTCGAAGCCAACCAGCTGAGTGAGGCGCAAGCCAAAATTCAGCAGAAATCGGAAGAATGGCGATCAACAGAGCTTGGTGCTTTCAAGGGTTTGGTTAGTGATCTGGCATCAGGCAAGAATGCCGCTGAAGCCTTTGCGGACGCTTTAGGAAAAGTCTTGGATAAGCTTCTGGATATCCTGTCCCAGTCGCTGTTTGACGGCATCTTCGGTACTTCGGGCAGCTTGCTGGGTGGACTTCTTGGCCGAAAAGACGGTGGACCTATTCCCGGTTATGCAAGCGGCGGCCGTGTTCGCGGTCCTGGTGGCCCAAGGGACGATAAAGTGCTGATGTGGGGCAGCAATGGCGAGTTTATGATGAACGCCAACGCGACGCAGAAGTTCTTGCCTATCCTTGAAGCAATGAATGCAGGGCGACTTCCCGAGTTCAGCAACGGTGGAAAGATCGGCATTCCGGCGCCGATGTCTCCCCGCGCATCAATACCTGTGCCAGTTATTCCTTCGGCCGCGCAAATGGTTGCGGGAAACTCAAGCACTGACAACTCCCGAATAGACAACTCGGTGAACAGTGCGCCGATAATAAACATCAATATCGCGAGTGCCAGTGGTGACGATTATATTCGATCGGTTGTGAGTGATGGCGTTAATCAGGGGCTTCGGCAGTATGACAAATCAGGCCCAATGCGCTTTGCACGGGATAGCAAGCAGGCGTCCCGCCGCGGACTTGTCCGCTAACCAATCATGCACCCTTCGGGGTGCCATTACATATCTAAGGTTTTATAAATGCCCGAGAGTTTAGACAATCAACACGGGGTCGGCGGCAAAGCCTTCGCCTCTTCTCAGATGAAAAGTATCTGCCGCCGAAATACTCAGTACTTGGAGACCAAATTGGTTACCAAGACAGGGTCTTATTCAAGTTCATTTGTATACGCTGCATGCTCAAAGAACCTAGGAAACGATGCCATTGACGAGGACCAATAAATTTTATTCTCCCCCCGCTTTGCCATACAACAGCGACCGTACCACGTAGTCCAGCGCTCCGAGCCGCGAGCTGAATTTCATCCACAGCTGTCATCTGATCGTTAGCTGTCTTGTGTTCGAATGAGCTTGCCAGAGGAGCAATAATCATGTCCTGACCCTGCTCTCGGATATGCGCGATTTTCAAAGAAGTCATGTTTTCATCCTAGCGATGTGAGAACTAGTTGCGGTAGTCTTCAAGCGATCATTTGCGGTCCATGAGCTTATGTAGTCGCCCATCAGCCACCTACCGTTCAACGTGAATATCCCGCCAGACCGAAGCCTAGAACGCCTGGCGAAGAAGGCGCATAACTAGTGCCGAACCAAACGACCGCAGGCTGCGACAGGTTGTAAGAAGCCCAGCCATTTAAGCTAGGAGGAGCGACATGAACCAAGATGGTATCATCATGATCAACGAATCGTTGCAGATGATTTCGAAGTTGGATTACACTCATCAAACTCTGAATGCCCCACATTGAGAGCAATATTTTTGTTGCTCCGAGGCGATGCAGTTCTGAATGGATACGAGTGTAGTCACGATGGTTATGAAGATCGTATGATACTAAATAGCGCATATTGTACCTCATCGGTTGCGCTGTTAATTCATACGCTCTAGTACATGGCTTGAGAGGAGCGGTACCAAAGCGCAAGCGAACCTACCGTTTCTGATAGGGTAGAAAGTGTTGACGCACTTTCTACCCTTACGTTTATACAGCACTTCCAAATACTAAATCTAGTATTAATGGTCGCAAAATCTTGATTTTTTCTCTATTACGACACAACATGTGGATAGCAGGGATAACTGATTAGTTGACGTGGTCATTCTTTTTTGGACGACCAGCTCGTCACTGACGGGCCTCAACTTATATTGTCGGCCACCGACGGTAGTCGAACAGGTAAGAACGCCTCATCCTAGGACAATCCATGATCGATCTCCCAGCAAGTATCGGCTTCCAGCCGTCCTATCCTCAGCTTACAATTCCGGTCAGTCAAACAAAGTATGGCGGCAGGACGATATCAACCGTCGAGTATGCGGATAGCTATCGCACTGTTGATATAGAGACTGTGCCACTGACAGCCGGGCAAGCCGTTCAGCTTCAATCGTTCATTGCGGCAGCCAAGGGCGGCGCTGAAACGATTATTTATCGGCCAACGCATATCTGCATCCCACAAGCCTATTGGGGCGATGCTGACAATCCTCAGATAAGCGGCACTCCCACGCGCGGAGTAGTGACAGGCGGATACACAGTTCAATTAAACAACGTCGTTCCCGGCCTCGTACTGAAGTCAGGAGATTTGTTTTCACTTCAGAGTGGTGACTATCGGCAAATGCTGCAGGTCGTCATTGGTGGAGTGGTCGCCAGCGCGACGATCACGGTTAAGGTTGATCAGCCGATATCTTCATACGTCGGCACTGGTGCAACCGTGCGGTTTAAGCGACCGGAGATGAACACGCGCCTCGTGAAGGACAGCTTTCAAATGGCAAGCGGTCATTTTCCGACGGCTAGTTTTCAGCTGATCGAGGTGCCGAGGTGAAGGGGGGAATATGGAAAAGAAGGAAAAGGCAGCAATCCGAATAGAGATTTCTGCCCTTTACAACGAGACTAAGAGACTTGGATTAAAGCGATACGAGGCACTCGAGTTTCTCAATTTCCGATGATACCTACAATGTCGCGGTAATGGGGCAGTGCAAGCAGCTTCTCCAAGTAGTGAACCGCTTTAGTATCTCGTTCGCCAAAATACGACAAAGAACGGTTTGGTATCCAGATGCGTGTGAAGTGATCGCGAAACTCTGGTAATAGGCGGTTTGGATAGGCTCGGGCCGAAACCATACGCCCGTCTTCATATCTATGGGTATAGGATGGCATCCCATCTGGATTGTGCCCATTATCTCGAAGCCATCTCGAGAACATTTTGCCTTCGGATATGTCTGGCACCATGCTGTCTGGCATAACATATCCCATTTGCTCAAGGGGTGCGATTAAGGACGTGGTCATCTCGTTCAGCATCGAGAAATGCCCCACCGGCACGTTGTTCAAGTTGGCCATATAACGCCGCAAATGGTATGGTAAATTCCCGCCGGGAACATTGCCCGACATCCAGTCTACAACCCATTTAGAAACCTTGACGGCGAACTTTGGCGAGAGCCATTGCGCCAAGTTAATGGCGACCTGTGGGTGTACCCAAGTACCTTGAAGTGTTGGCTCTCCACCCCTAACCGATTGAATTAGTTCCGTTATCGGTATACCGATTTCGGAGGAAAGCTCTGAGGCGAACTCTTTTGCTTGAGTTGTTTCCATGTATCTGCCCCACGGTCGGCCCGCTGCTTTACACATGGCTGTGGCGTTAACATACCCATCGCGCACGCGCTGATGGATCACTTCCTCTTCCAGTTCATATTGGACAAGAGGCAAGGAAATTTGAAACTCGATCATGGGCACCCCGTACAGAATCGATATGCAATCAAGTTGCCATTGTCGCAACCAATAGTCGATTACACTTTCCTACAATTCGGAGGCTTCATGGCTTTCCCAACTCGTTTGCAACAATTATTGGCCGTACGGTCATTCTTTACGATGCTTATTTCGATCCTGATACCCGCGAACTGCTGTATGTTGAGGCTATGTATCTCGGCTATATTGCACGTCGAATAGTGCATGTCATTTCAATATCGGGGAAGTACTACATACTCAGAGAACAATTCCTGCGGAAAACCCTGCACCGGACTCTTGCAACCATTGATATTGGTCATGCAACCCGCCACACTTTAGAAAAGGCGGGTGTAGATGGCAGACGAAACTGATTTTCAGCTTCAATACTCGATCTAAATTTAGCGAAGTCTTGAGAAGATGTGTTTAGGGGGCAGTAAATGGGGGAGCAACTCAATTTCTCAATCGGCGAGGCTATCGCGATACTGAGCATTACGCTGGCCGTTCCTCAATTTGCGCGGCCCGTGGTACTATTCCGATTACGAGCTCAAAAGCTACGCCTCTCATGGCTGTATACCGCGGTGTTTTTCGGATGTTTCCTTGCTGTAATCGCAGCACTCGCGCCGAGGTTGTTTTGGTTGCCTCAGCTACTTCAATGGTCACTATTTTGGGAACTATTAGCAACTGCAATCTTTGTTGCTGTCTTTGCCATTTTCTCAAGTGCTTTTCTTTGGGCTCCCAGCGTGCGCAAAGGTGGATTTGAGCGGTACATCATCGAAGCTGCCGCATTTTTGGCTCATGCCGATGACCAGGACCGAGCTGAATTCTCGCGAGACTTGCTAACTAACATTGTGAGAATCACAAATGCTTCGTCCTTCGCTGCGAATAGACGGGACATTTCGGCATTTTTTGCATTTGCGCACCGTAAGGAAATGTCGGATGCTGGGTATGCGAACTCGTTTTTGCAATTGATCGCTGAGCCCCAATTCTGTTCCGTCTTGGTTAGTGCAACCCCTTGGGATGCCGCTGCGATTGTCAGGCGTATATCGGTGGAGAAAGCTTATAGTCGCGCCGCACAGAGTTTTGTTCAAGAGGTTGCTCGGCAAGCGATAGTTGCTCCGAATTCGATGCTTGGTCGTGAAGTTGGTTTTAAAGGATTTAATTTCGCGCCGGTATTATCGGACGCGATTTTCAGTTCCAGTTTCTTACGGTCGAGATACGAACCACTTTCATTCTTTGGTTATAGTGACTTTGATTCAGCAGATCCGGAGCGTTTATCTCGACTTCGGCATGCAGTGGAATTGCAATTATCGATGGCGCTGAGCGAACAAGATTATTGGGCAGATAGATCACTAATTCATCTGCCAGATTATTTTCGGAGCGCTCTCTTGCGCATAAGAAAGCTCGATAGGTCTGACGAAAAGGCTTGGCGACCGGCCAGTGAAATAGCCGGATGCCTCAAGACGGTTATTGACAGCGTGCGATCAGCCTTGACAGCTCTGCGAGAATCCGGGGTTGAACATGATCGCGAACTTTACGACATGCTTTTTCTGAGAGAAGACGGCAATGCTTGGCAAGCCAGTTTGCTGAATTGCGCAGCTGAAACTGTAGTGGTATCGCTGTTTACAGTTTCAAATGATTTTACGGATCACGATGACGTATTTTGGCATCTCTTGTTAGATGTGATGGATAATTTGGTGCCTCGGAATGGCATACAGCCAAACGGTGTGGACCCTTTTCAGCAGCGCGTTATCCTCAAGCTCATTTCCAAACTTAAGGATAACATGCGTGGAAACTACCCGGCTGTATCTCGCTCTCTTTTAGCTGCCCTAGCACCGTTAGATGATACCACCGAAGTTAATCGACGGTCGGCTTACATGCTTTTGAAGCGTGCCTTATACCGCGAATTGAAGGCATTTCCGGACCTCTATGGCAAAAATCAAAAAAAGGCCCTAGACAAACTGCCGAAGAATGTTCGTTTCGATGCAGAGACAACTACTTTGTACAGGTTATATCGCAGCCGTGAAGTATTGGACATCAATTTAAAAAATATAAGAATTCGTGAGGTAAACTTGTTTGACGAACGGCAATGGCTAAAAAACCAATAAAGGTTGACCTAAGGAGAATACGGAAAGTCAAGTGTTCAGTTGTTTTATAGGTAACGATGTTGACTATATTAATATGATATCAGTTTATCAACTAATGATGCAATGCCGTTCGCAACCAAGTTACCTGAAGCACCTTCCGCTATATTCTTTATTGATTCAAGAGAACGTCGAATAACAGAATGATTGCCTACTGGAGAGCGCAATTCTTTTTCTACGGTGTTTAGGTGATCGACCATTTCCCCCTGTATATCAACTGGGAGTTTTTCTACGTATGGCCTGATTTGATCGACAACACTTGCAGTCGCCAAGATATCGATCGACCCTATGTTGACCGAGTTGTCAGTTGAAGATGCATAAACCCGATTGTGGGATCCACTTATATTTTGGATGATCGTGCTTTTATCAGCCAGCGGTATATCTGAACGCCGTACACTGGCCTGGTAAGTATCGGGGATTACAGCCATACCTTTGCGGAAGCCAGGATCGATAACGACGAAATCCTCTACCATTCCGTTACCCAATGTTCTCAGAAAATGGTAGTTGGGCTTGAGCGGAAAGCTAGTATCTGTGGTTATTATCTTGTTTTTCTGAACACTAGCTTTAACGTTCTCTTTTAGAACTGCGCCGTTTTCATCAAGAACATTGAGAGTATCTCGCATTAGATCAGTAAATGGCATTTATTCCCCCAGTTAGTTATATTTACCGTAAGTAGTTGCCTTCACTTCCCCAGCTTATCAGCCAAGCGCTCTTGCGCTGCGGCTGAGCGGGCGGTGTTTTCTACGATTGCTGAGATGCAGAACATAAAAACGCCGGTCACAAGAGCGGATGCTCCATAAACAAGAAAGAATAGGCCGCCACGGTCAAGAGCTGCAAATCCGACAATAGCCAGGAACGCAGCCGCTACCAGACTAAAAAGACCAATGAGTTTTGCGGCATTAGCAGCCATGTTTGCCCCCATATATTGATGAGGGACTTTAGATCGCGGCGTTAGGGAGAGGCAAGTTTTAATCCGTGTAGATTCAAGCATCCACTAGTTTTAATATCTGCCAGCCTTCGGTTGTAATCCTGATGGAATATCTGCCTTGTGCATCTTCATCGGATGTTGCCCAGCCGCGTATCCGCAAACGGCGAATTGGCTCTTTCATCTGAGCGGGCACGTCGTTGAAGTAGCGCGCAGCCTCGGCGAGAAAGCGCAAACCAGCCAATTGCGCGACTGTGAGGCGGATTACCGGCTTCTGGGAGATATAACCACTGGCGCGCATCTGTTGGCCGCTGTAGGTCAGTACAAGAGCAATCTTACCGCGTTTGGCGACCTGCATGTCAACAAAGCCGAGTTTGACCAATTCCTGATAAACGATGTGCTCCCCATAATCCAAAGCATCCATTGATAAACCATCGCTTATGCGTTCGATGAGCGCGATCTGCGTTGGTGCAAGCTTATATATGAGGATGGGTTTTGGTGGCATGGGGTTGTCTGCATTCAAGAAAACGCCCCGTGGGGCGCCTGTTTATATCTGAATTTGAGGAGCTTGTTGTTGATCCATAGGAGCAAGCATTGCTGCGCTTCGCATATGTAGAATAGTCTGGAATCTGCCATACCACTCGTCCAGTTGCTTTGCGCCCTGCTTCACGAGCATTGAATCCGGCTTGGCTTTCATGCCGCCGAAGAAAACGACCTCGTAAACCGGCGATACCAAGTCATTTGTGAAGATTTTTAGAGAAAGGCGCTCGACCTTTTCCTCGTTTCTCTTCCCGCCAGTTAAACCGCCCAAAAGTAAACCCACCGGACCCAGAAGAACTGCGCCAACCGCGGCTCCTGCGACCTGGCTACCACGATTTGTTTTGGTGACTGATGAACCGTTGCGAAAAACTTCTACCGCAACCAAGTCACTAAAATTAAAAACTCTCGTTTGGCCGCCATCGCTTATCGCGAATTTATTACCTGTCGCATCAATTGCTACACCCGCGCCGCCATTTGCACCGTCAAATTTAATCACTGGTCGGAAAGACGGTATCTCCTGCAGTGCTTTTCCTTGCGCATTCTGCTTTTTTACTTGGTTACTTCCAGTAACGATTCCCCATAGAATGGCACCGCCGAATAACAGCCCTAAAAATATAAATATCGCTTCCATACCATCGCCCCTCGCTAAGACACGTATAAAGCTAGATCGGCACCGATATTGACGCAAGCGCTATTGTTGGCGATCTCTCAAACGCACGCCAGGCCCGTTTCCATTCTGATCAATGAAAATGATACCGGCAGTTTCCAAGGCCGTGCGGATGGCTTGAAGATTATTAGCTATAGGAACTCGTCTGCCCTTCTCAAAATCTCTTATCGTGGACAAGCTTACACTGGCTGCTTCTGCAAGTTGTGTCTGCGACCAATCGAGTATGCCGCGAGCTCCCCGTGACTGTTCAGGTGTAATCATGGTAAATCCCGCCTTAATAATTTTTACCAACATCAACAATTATCGTTGACATGTCGCTTTTTGATGCTTACTACTAACATCAACGAAAAGCATTGACAATTAAAACCGGCTGTTACGCTTAACGAATTACTAATTCCTGCCTTTAGGAGACTCCCATGCCACGCACACCCGCGCCGGCCGACGGCGAAGCTTTGTCCGATAGAGACAAGATATTCGATAATGAAGAGAAAGTATCTGAGCTGCACCGTCTGGCGATTGCCACGGATGAAATCATGCAGGCCTTCCTTAAAGAGTTTCGCGCCTACCGGCAGA
>RCUT01000774.1_pt1 | contig 16164 bp, 14 predicted proteins | sample 2166171 | NCBI WGS metagenome assembly RCUT01 (sample SAMN09932757, study PRJNA488358) | compost metagenome | isolation source: compost soil in 4-hydroxybenzoic | place: Germany: Experimental Botanical Garden
CCTACAGGCCTACCTTTCGAATCAAGTGAATAAATCTTTACAAGCCCATTATCAACTATTTTAAAAACATCCAACTTATTTCCTTTATAACAGGTAACAAATAAAAACTGGCCATTTTTTGATAAAATAATTGTACGCGGGTGAGATTCAGTCTTAGCAGTAAAAAGGGTTTGCCCTGTTAAAGGATCGATACAAGCAACTTCCGAAAGCATATTATAGGAAACAAATAGTCGTCCTTTAGTATCCATAACTAGGTGTCTGGGATTGGATGCCACATTAATAGGAGGTTCATTTTCCCATGTCTTCATATTTACCACATTGATACGCGCACCACCCATGATCGCTACAAAAGATCGCTCATTGTTATTGTCGACAACAATCCCCCTGGGAATAGCTCCCATTGAAATATTTTTAAGCAGATAGGCGAAAGGGAAATGATCCGGATCAATTGTTAAAACACTCGTGGAATGAGAATGCCAGTTACTAACCAATAAATATTGACTTTTCTTATCAGCAACAATAACCTTTGGCGTTTTTCCGGTTTTTATCAATGGACAATAAATTGTATCAGGTGTAGCGTCATTCGTGTATATAACTTTCACCTCCTTTTGCAATGAATCTCGTTCAGGATGAAGCGCTTTCATTTTTGGAATATCATTCAATAAGATCGGAACGATTCCCTCAGCATTGTGAAGCGAAACCCATAAAATACTATCATGGTTACTTATAGCCGCCTCTACCGGTTTTTCCTTGTACGAAATTATTTTCTTTGCATCTTCATAACTCCATCCTTCACCAATTGTTGGTTTAAATCTAAACTCCCGTAGTACTCTTTTCTCCTGCTGATCAAACTCATACACACTTAAACCTTCCAAGTTTAAGGCATACAACCGACTTCCATCACTATTAAAAAGAACTGATTTAGTGCCAGGTGCTGATTGTAATGAAATTGATGTATCTAATACCAGATCTGAGTAGGGCTTAAGTGTGTGAATAACCGAGGCCAGTGTGTCTACAGATTTTTTTTCGGCAAGAACCATTTTTGTTTTTACGGGTACCGAAGACACTTTTTTACATCCTATCTGAAATAAAATTATCGCTATAAACGATAGAATGAAGTAATAAATTTTCATAGGTGATATTAACTAATGTTTAGCAATACTAGCTAAAAAAATCTTTTTGTATATTAATATGAATTTAATTTTATCAAAAGATAATTAATACAGCATCATATTGTTAAACGAATTACTTTATTAAAAGTTAACTGAACGATCGACTATAAAAGGGTAAACAGTTAATAGTAGACTAATGGGCTTTAATTACCAATCAAAAAAAGTACATTTGCAGCAGCATTTTTTAGGGCTCGCTTTTGCAAACATCTAAAATTTAAATTGTTGTTTGCTTTTTAAATTATTAGCTCTATATTTGCAGTCCTTTTAAGAAAAGAGTTTATATATCATGGCAAATCATAAATCAGCGATAAAGAGAATTCGTGCTAACGCAACTAAACGCTTAAGAAACCGTTACCAGGCTAAAACTACTCGTAACGCTATCAAAAAATTACGTGGAATGAACAGCAAAGCTGAGGCAACTGAGCTTTACAGAAAAGTTTCTTCTATGTTAGATCGTTTAGCTAAGAAAAACGTTATTCACAAAAACAAAGCAGCTAACAACAAATCTAAATTAGCCAAATTCGTAAGCAAATTAGGTTAATCTGATTTAGCATAACAATATTTTAAAAGCTTGATCCATACAGGATTAAGCTTTTTGTGTTTGCAGTCATCACAAAAACTCATCATCTACTCTACTTAAACGGTATAACTACCTGTATGTAATAATTTTATCATACGGTTGTTTTGTATACAGTTAACTTTCCTATTTTATAACTTCGTTGTTATATTTTAACCGTAATCATTAATTTCATCACTTATTAACATGAATAAAAGGCTAATTGGAGCGCTATCACTCCTGCTGGGCTTAAGCTCATCTATCTATGCCCAAAAAGTAGATTTTACAGAATATGATCTAGACAATGGACTGCATGTGATCCTGCATAAAGATAATGCAGCACCGGTAGTTACAGTTTCTGTAATGTACCACGTAGGATCCAAAAATGAACAAACCAATCGAACTGGATTTGCACATTTTTTCGAGCATTTACTATTTGAAGGTTCCGACAACATCAAACGCGGCGAATTCATGAAAATCGTGTCTAAAGCTGGCGGTCAGAATAATGCAAACACCACTCAGGATCGTACTTATTACTATGAAGTATTACCATCAAATGAATTAGAAACCGGCTTATGGCTTGAATCGGAACGTATGCTGCACCCTGTTATTAATGAGATTGGGGTAAAGACCCAAAATGAAGTGGTTAAAGAAGAGAAGCGCTTGCGTATCGACAACCAGCCTTATGGCCGCTTTGCAGAAGAGGTATTTGTTCGTTTATTCAACAAGCATCCTTATCACTGGCAAACGATCGGATCTATGGCCGACCTTGATGCTGCTAAACTAGAGGAGTTTAAAGCGTTCTTCAAGAAGTTTTATGTTCCGAATAATGCTTGCTTAGTTATCGCCGGAGATATTGATGTAGACAAAACTAAAAGTTTGATCAAAGCTTATTTCGGTCCGGTTCAGAAAGGCCCAGATGTTGTCCAACCTTCTATAGAAGAAGCTCCCATTACTCAAGCTATTGTTGACTCTGTTTATGATGCCAATATTCAGATCCCTGCTATTATTACGGCCTATCGTGTTCCGGGTATGAAAAGCCGTGATTCTTATGTATTAAACATGATCTCTACTATTTTATCAAACGGCGGTAGCTCACGTTTATACAAAAAAATGGTAGACGAAAAGAAAAACGCCATTCAGGTAGGTGCATTCCCATATACGTTGGAAGACTACGGTGCATATATTACTTATGCATTGCCTAACAATAATGCAAGTCTAAATGATCTTTTAAAAGACATTGATGAAGAGATCGCTAAAATGCAAAATGAGTTAATCTCCGAAAATGATTATCAAAAGCTACAAAATATTATGGAAAACAACTTTGTAAATGCAAACAAGGGTGTTGAGGGTATTGCAAATAATCTTGCTGATGCCTACACGTTCCATAAAAACACCAACTTAATCAACACTGAACTTTCTGTTTACCGTTCTATAACTCGCGAAGAGATCAGAGATGTGGCAAAAAAATACTTAAGCCCAAATCAACGAGTGTTATTGTATTACCTACCTAAAAGCAACCAATAATTAACCAGAACAGAAAACATCATGAAAAAGATATTTTTAAGTGTAGCTACAGTAGCATTTATCATTACCTCTACTCTAGCACAAACAATAGACAGAACACACAAACCTGCAGCAGGACCTGCTCCGGTTATCAACATTGGTCAGCCGCAAACTTTTACGCTTCCTAACGGCATGAAGGTTTTAGTTGTTGAAGACCACAAATTACCCACAGTTTCAGCTAGCTTAATGCTTGATCGGGTCCCTAAACTTGAAGGTAGTAAAGCCGGGACTTCAGGCTTAATGAGTGCGATGATGAACGAAGGAACTACCACCCGATCAAAAGCTAAATTTGATGAGGAAGTAGATTTTATGGGTGCAAATGTAAGTGCTTCGGCTAATGGAGCTTCGGCTTCAGCATTAACGAAATACTTTGATAAAGCATTTGAGTTAATGGCTGATGCAACTTTAAATCCGGCATTCCCACAGGAGTCTTTTGATAAAATTAAGTCGCAAGCTATCACTGGATTAAAGTCAGGTGAAAAAAGTGCAAAAGCCATATCAGGGAGAGTTGTTTCTGCTTTAGTCTATGGCACAGATCACCCTTTTGGTGAATTTGAAACAGAAGAGAAGCTAAACGGAATTAAACTTGATGATGTTAAATCAGCGTATAAAGCACAGTTTGTCCCTAATAAATCCTATTTAGTTTTCACCGGAGACATTAAACTTGAAAATGCTAAAAAACTAGCAACTAAGTATTTCGGAAATTGGAAGCTTGGAACGTTAAATGAACCATCTGTAAAGAAACCTGTAAATGTTTCGACAACTGAAATTGATTTAATTGATGTTCCAAATGCCGTTCAATCTGAGGTTTCTGTAACCAACATTGTTGATAACACTAAAAATAACCCTGATTATTTCGCTTTAGTTTTAGCTAACCAAATCTTAGGTGGAGGTTCAAACGGATACTTATTCTTAAATCTTCGAGAAAAACACGGTTATACGTATGGTTCTTACTCGTCTGTAGGTTCTAATCGTTATGGGGCCCGTTTTGGAGCTTCAGCAAGTGTTAGAAATGCTGTTGCAGATAGTGCTGTTATCCAGATATTAAACGAGATAAAACGTATAGGCTCTGAAAATGCAAGTGAAGACGATATTCAGCTAGTAAAAAACACCTACAATGGAAGCTTTGCAATGGGCTTGGAGGATAAAGCAAAAATTGCAGAATATGCACTGAATATTGAAATAGAAGGATTGCCTAAAAACTTTTATCAAACATTTCTGCAAAAAATAAATGCAGTTACCGCTGCAGATATTCAGCGTGTAGCCAGGAAATATTTCCTGAATAATCAGGCTCGCATCATTGTTGTTGGCAAAGCAGCAGAAGTAGGTCCGAAATTAGAGAAATTAGGTTACAAAGTTAATTACTTCGATAAGTATGCAAATCCTATTGTAAAAGGAACTGCTCCGAAGGTTTCTAATGTTTCGCCTCAAAATGTAATGGATAAATACATTCAGGCTATTGGTGGGCCAAATAAAGTAAAAGCAGTAAAAACGGTTGCTATTAATGCTGAAGCCTCGGTTCAGGGCATGACGTTGAATGCTTTATTTAAACAAATGGTTCCGAATAAAGAATTCCAAAGCATGAGCATCAACGGCATGACGATCATGAAATCTGTATTTGACGGCAAAACCGGTTACAATGAGATGCAGGGTCAGAAAAATCCGTTTGAAGCTGATGAAGTAAAGAAAAAGCAAGAAGAGCATACACTTTTCCCTGAGTTTTATTACACAGCAGATAAATTTAATTTATTAGTTGATGGTATTGAGAAGGTGAATGACAAGGATGCTTATAAAGTTAAAATCAACTCTCCTGCCGGAAAAACTTCTTATAAGTATTTTGATGTTACTTCTTCTTTATTGGTTAAATCGGAAGAAACAATAAAACTGCCTACCGGACAAGAAATGACTCAATCTATTGAATATGGTGATTATAAAGCAGTAAATGGCGTTCTTATGCCACACTCTTTATCTATTTCTGCCGGGCCACAACAAATTGACATGAAAGTAAAAGAAGTGAAAGTAAACGAAGGCGTTACTGAAGCTGATTTTAAATAGTTCATGGGATTATGGTTCATAGATCATAGCCTATATAAATATGATCTATGAACCTTTTAATTACAACTTCCTCACCTTTTCACAAGTCATTGCCTGCAAAAGACTTCTTACATGTTCATAAATCATTTATTATCAATCTTAACCAACTTCAAGCAATAAAAGGTAGTTTTGTCCAAATAAGAGACAAGCAGATATCTGTTAGCAGAACGTATAGAGAAGCCTTGTTAAAAAAATAGAAGATCACAACTTGCCCACAAAATGAACTTTAGTAGACTCAAATCAAAGTTTTATAATTAACCAACCATCCAACGTTATTCTAGATTTTATTGAATCGCAAAAGCAACTAAAAAATAATAGCTTGCACGAATTCATTTGGAGTAAACTTATTGAATACAAGGAGTTCAATGTTTGTGAAAACACCATTATAGTTTCAAAGGAGAAGTATTCTTTTACCAATAACAGAGGGATTGGCATTATTACAATGCAACTAGAACCTGATAATACAAGTACAAAAATTAATACACTAATAAACCCTCTTAGTGAAAACCGTCAAATTGGCTCACTACTTATATTAATTTTTTTAGTAGTGTTTACCGTAATCTCTTTTGTATTAAATATTCTTTTGGATTATAGTGTGTATGCCTTAATTTTATTAATACTTGTATGGCTTATTATTCCGATCATTTGGTATGCTTCAATCATAATCAATAGGACACAATTAGAATATTATACAGAATCTATAATAGACGATTTCAGAAACATCCATTTGCAGAATTCTCGTAGCACTTAAGAATTCAAGTATAACTTTTCATAATACTCAGTGGCCATCCGATTTGATTCAAAAGCTGGAAGTACATCTGTCATACTTCGTTTCATCATCGCAACCCATTCATCAGGACGTTCATAATACATTGGAATGATCTGGTTTTCGAGGATATCATACAAATTATTCAGATCTGAAGTATCCTGATCTGAAATCGACTTTGATTGATCGGCCAACGGAATTAAAAATGAGTTCTTATCATTAGCAAACTCTGGTATCCAGCCGTCTTGAGTTGAAAAATTGATAGCTCCGTTCATACATGCTGTCATTCCTGATGTACCAGAAGCCTCACGTGGCACGCGAGGACTGTTCAGCCAAATATCGGTCCCATATTTTAGCTTCTTAGAAAGTTTTAACTCATAACCTACCAACACTGATATATTCGAATACACCTTAGAAAGGTGCACCAGACTATTAAATGTAGATATTGCCCCATAATCCATAGGATACGGCTTACCTGCCCAAATAATCTGTATGGGGTATTTTTTATTGGTAATCAGTCGTTCGAAACGTTCGCGATTTTGAGTAATTAAATCGGGGCGTTTATAGCCTGCAAATCGGCGCGCCCAAACAATAGTCAGCACATTCGGATCATATAAGTCACCAGCCTGATCCGACACAGTTTCAAACAAGCGCATTTTCATGTATTTTTTACGCCTAACCAAACGCTCATCGTCGCTTGTCTTTAACGCATCATACATTTCTTTATCCGCCCAATAGGTATAGTTTTGGGAATTTGTTATTGATATAATCGGACATAGTCCTTCGTATTTACTCCACATTTTACGCGAAACTTCACCATGCAAAGCGGAAACACCATTGGCGATACGTGCAAATCGCATAGCAACCTGCGAATAATCGAAAATATTGTCGTGCATGCCACTAATGAACTTAACCTCGTCAAAATTAGTTCCACAGAAATAGCCCATTTTGTTTAGCAGGTAGATATCATGCTTTTCATTCCCGGCTTCTTCGGGAGTGTGAGTGGTAAACACAAGTCTCTTTTTTACCTCTTCAAGCTTCTTATATTTTTGATAGAGGTAAAAGCTTGCGGCCAAACCATGCGCTTCATTCAAATGATACACCTCTGCATTGTAACCAAGTTCATCCAATAGTTTAGCCCCTCCTACCCCCAACAAAATAAACTGAGCAATCTTAGCTGCAAGATCTGCGTCATACAAATGAAATGATATCGACCGAGCCAGGTAGTCATTTTCAGGAAGATCAGTAGTCAGGAAAAACATCGGCACCGAGTTGAATAATTGTGGCGGTAAGTATTTAGCCGTTACCCATACAGGATGTCCGTTCACATCAATGGTATACTTAATGCCGGTATCCTGCAAATAAGAATATACCTTTTCCTGAAAGAGTACATTCATCGATTGATCCTGCTGCCTAATCTGATCATAATATCCATATTTCCATAGAATGCCTATGCCAATCAGATTCTGCTTTAGCTCAAAGGCACTACGCATGTGTGAGCCAGCCAAAAAACCTAGGCCTCCTGAATATACTTTCAGGCTTTGGTCAATGGCAAATTCCATACTGAAATAAGCAACTCGTTTAGAAAATTTAGGATCGTAAGAATAGGGATGGTTGAATTTAGATTCGAACAATGACATAGAGGACGCAAATTTGTTGTCCTCTGAATATCTGAAAGAAAATGCGGAAAAGCAAATGGTTCATGGTTCATAGTTCATGGATCATAGCAACGTACTATGAACCATGATCTATGAACTATCAACTATAGACTAATCAAGCGTCATTAACACCTTCCAGGCGTCCGCTACATTACCGCTATCAAGTAGTTCTTTTGCTTTTTTATGAAGATGAATCTCCAGTGTGTTTTTATCACCGATGAAAGCGTCGAAAATATCTTTGATTTCCGGTAGATGCCTGGTGGTCTCTACTTCTTCTTCTGATGGAAGATGCTCCACATTACCTAGCTGACCTAAATTATTTCCGGTTAACACTTTACTGTTTCGAATCGCTGAAGGAATTTGATCTACTCCAATCCCTAATGTTGTTAATGGCTTAGCCACTTTAAATAAGTTCTGCTCAGTTACTCTGCAATACCAATCGCCTCCCAAACGTGCAACTAAATCCATTTTGGCCTGATCAATTCCGTTTCCTGACTCGTTCATCACACTTTCATGAATATGCATTTTTACAATTTCAGCCAATATTAGGTTTCCGGCCCCTCCTTCATTGCCAAGAGAAATTACCTCCCGAACTTTACATTCCAACTGAACAGGAGATTCTGCTACACGCATCGGCCTTACAACATCTGATTTAAGCATAGTAAAACCAGCTTTTTCAAACTCATTTACTCCTTTCGCATATTCAGTACTTGCCAATGAAGTTTGTTGTACCATTTCATAATTCACAATATTGATCACTACTTCCGGAACTACTTTAACATTTTCTAACGTATGTTTAGTAGTATTATCACGAACTCGTCGCGCGGGAGAAAACACACAAACAGGCGGATTGGAGCTAAATAAATTGAAAAAACTAAACGGACTTAAATTATGGTTACCGTCGGCATCCACCGTCGCCGCAAAACAAATCGGACGAGGTGCTATTGCATGTTGCAGATAGCTTTGTGCTTCTGATGGTTTAAGGTCTTTTAAATTGAAGGAAATCATTTGATAATTACGAATTGTTGGTTACGGATTTCGGATTAACAACATTCAAAAATTACGATTTACCGAAATCACTTTAGTATTGAGTTCTTTTTGTTTTTCGAATTCAATTAAGTACTTCATAAAACTCCCAATCATCTTTCCAAGTACAATAGCATCATTATACATTTTATTATAGAATGATTCTTCTATTTTATTGGCTCGAAATAATAAAATCAATTGGTTTCGGAATTCGCCTGTTGAACCCTTGGCATATCTTAGAAATCGAATAAAGTCTTTATTGTTACCATATTCAAATCCTTCTGCGATATTATTTGATATGGAAGCAGCAGATCTCCTTATCTGATCTTTCATTCCAAAATCATGCTTCAATGGAATTTCATCAGAAATTAGATATATTTTTTCAGCAAGAAGAGCAGCAGATTTCCATATTTCTAAATCTTCAAAATTAGTATAGGTAGCCATAAATTTAGATGATAAAATAAGTGCTGCAGGTCACAAACCCGTAACCCGCAACACGAAACTCGTAATGAGCAATTATTTCTTCAGCCCTAAAATTGAGAAATCAGTTTCCACGGCCTTGATGGTATTGCTTAGTGAGCCTAAAGCAGTAATTTCCATTTCAACGATATCGCCGTTTTGGAGCCATTGTTCGGTATAGTTAGGATCATTTAATTTGCCGGTACCATTTAGTTCAAGGAAACATCCGGTTCCAACTGTTCCCGAACCAATAACATCTCCAGGTAAAATATCTACACCATAAGCACAGCGCTCTATGATCTCGGCGAAAGTCCAGTCCATGTCGGCTACGGATCCTTCAGAAACTTGTTTACCGTTTACCCAACATTTCATTTTTAAATTATAGTTATTACCTACGTGACCAGGCTTAGCAGCCACTTTATAAGGTTCTAATTCATCAGGAGTAACAATCCACGGACCTATAACTGTTGAAAAATCCTTTCCTTTTGCAGGACCAAGATTTAATAACATCTCTTCCATTTGTAAGGTACGGGCACTCATATCATTCATGATCATGTAGCCGGCAATGTACTCATCGGCTTCCACAGCTTTTATATTTCTACCTTTTTTTCCGATAACAACAGCAATTTCCAACTCAAAATCAAGTTTTTTAAAATGGTCGGGCATGCATTCTATGTCGCCAGGGCCTTGTATAGCATTATGGTTAGTGAAATAGAAGATCGGATATTGATCAAACTCAGGAATCATTGGAACTCCACGATTGCGACGAGCAGAAGCTACATGCTGGCGGAAAGCATAACCATCGCGACATGAAGTTGGACGAGGAACTGGAGCTAGCAATTCAAAGAAAACTTCTTCCTTCGCATCAATTGTTCCTGCTGTAATATCAGCATCTATTTGTTTAGCCCTGTCCATTAACTCATCGCCGCCTTCTAAAAATGCAATGATGTTATCAGGAATAGCTTTATTTAATGAATGTAAATTGTAGATATGACCGTTATTGAAAACACCTAAATGCTCCTGGCCTTCTGTTTTATAGCTTACTAGCTTCATATGAGTAGGTTATTTAATGGTGGTCAAAGCTATGAAATTTTAGACTAAAGGCAATTTCGTGTTTTCATGAAAAATATTTCTATATTAGCCCTACTTAAATAATACTTGAAAATGATTTTGAATGCAACAAAACAACTTCTGTTGATGAGCAGCAGGTGGATAGCCGCCTTGTTCAGACAAGAGCTTGTTGCTAAAATCGTTTTCGCTCAATATTCTGTATAAGCATTTCCCCACAATTTCTTTGTAAATTTATATTAGTTATAATCAACTGATTATCAATAAACCAATTTATCTAACCCAGTTAAATTTTTTCGAGTATGCCTATATATCACAGTTTGGGCAGCATTCCGGCTAAACGTCATACGGTTTTCCGTAAACCTGATGGAAAGTTATATGCTGAGGAGCTTGTATCAACAGAAGGTTTTTCAAACCTGTACTCATTAGTATACCATTGTCATCCGCCAACAATTGTGAAGGCTACTGACGAACCCTATTCTGTTGAACCTAAAATTGCGCGCAAAAAACACTTGCGTCACACCAGCTTAAAAGGTTTTAAAATTAAACCTGCTGATGATTTCCTTGAAAGCAGAAAACCTGTATTGGTAAATAACGATCTTCATATTTCGTTAGCCGCTCCGCGTAAGTCGATGACTGATTATTACTATAAAAACAGTCAGGCTGATGAAATGATCTTTGTTCATGTGGGCTCAGGAACACTAAAAACAGGATATGGAAATATTCCTTTTGAGTATGGCGATTACCTGATTATTCCTCGCGGAACCATTTATCAATTGGAGTTTAACGATGAGAACAATCGCTTATTTATTGTTGAATCATTTAGTCCGCTTCGTACTCCCAAACGTTATCGTAATGAATTCGGACAACTTTTAGAACACTCTCCATTCTGCGAGCGAGATATTCGCAGACCCCAACAACTGGAAACATTTGATGAGTATGGAGATTTTAAGGTATTGATCAAAAAACAAGGATTAATTTATCCATATACATATGGCACACACCCATTTGATTTTATTGGCTGGGATGGTTACCATTATCCATACGCTTTCTCGATCCACAACTTTGAGCCAATAACAGGCCGTGTTCACCAACCACCTCCGGTACATCAAACATTTGAGGCCCACAACTTTGTAGTGTGCTCATTTGTCCCACGTAAATATGATTATCACCCAACTGCAATTCCGGCTCCTTATAACCACAGCAATGTGGATTCGGATGAGGTGTTGTACTATGTGGATGGTGATTTTATGAGCCGTAAGAGTGTTGAAAAAGGACAGATCACCTTACACCCGGGAGGTATACCGCACGGACCACACCCTGGAACTGTAGAAAAAAGCATTGGCAAAGAAGAAACCCAAGAGCTAGCAGTCATGATCGACCCATTCCGCCCACTAATGGTTACCGAAGATGCCATTGAAATAGAAGACCCTGATTATTTTAAATCATGGCAGGAGAATATTGAATAGATCATAGTTTATGGTTAATAGTTCATAGAACCTATTTGTACTAAGAACTATTATCTATGATCCATGAACTAAAAAATGAACCAATCAATTTATAATTATAATATCTAAAAGTTATGGCAACCGCTGAAGTAGTAAATAAACTGGAAGAATTACACAAGGATCACAATCCTGCTGCTGATTTCTTGCCTTTATTAGGGACTGACCACGTTGAGTTTTATGTTGGTAATGCAAAACAAGCTGCCTATTTCTATCAGGTGGCATTTGGTTACAAATTAGTTGCTTATGCCGGACCAGAAACCGGAGTTCGCGGCAAAGCATCCTATGTTTTGCAACAAGATAAAATCCGGTTAGTGTTAACCACATCATTTGATCCGGATAGTTCAATTTCTGAGCACGTACGTGTACATGGTGATGGTGTTAAAGTACTAGCTTTATGGGTTGATGATGCAGAAAAATCATTCAATGAAACAGTAAAACGTGGTGCAGAAGCAGCATTTAAACCTTATACTATTTCAGATGAATTTGGTGAAGTTAAACTTGCTGCTATTAAAACTTATGGAGAAACCATCCATACGTTTGTAGAACGTAAAAACTACAACGGAGCTTTCTTACCAGGTTATGCGCCTGCAAAATCACCGTTAGAAACAACTCCTGTAGGTTTAAAATATATTGACCACTGTGTTGGTAATGTGGGATGGGGAGAAATGAATAAATGGGTTAAATTCTATGAAGATGTTTTAGGATTTAAACTATTAATCACTTTTGACGATACGGATATCTCAACAGAATATACTTCATTAATGTCAAAAGTTGTTTCAAATGGTTCTGGTTTTGTAAAATTCCCTATCAATGAACCGGCTGAAGGCAAAAAGAAATCGCAGATTGAAGAATATATTGATTATTACCATGGTTCCGGCGTTCAACACTTAGCACTGGCTACCGACGACATTATTTTCACAGTAAGCGAATTACGTAAGAGAGGTGTTGAGTTCTTAGTAGTTCCGGATGCTTATTATGATAATTTATTTGAACGTGTAGGTCACATTGACGAAGACGTTAAGGCAATTAAAGCGTTGAACATCTTGGTTGATCGTGATGAAGAGGGTTATTTGTTACAGATCTTTACTAAACCAGTGGAAGACCGTCCAACTGTGTTTTATGAGATCATTCAACGTAAAGGAGCTACTTCTTTCGGTAAAGGAAACTTCAAAGCTTTATTTGAAGCAATTGAACTGGAACAAGGCAAGCGCGGAAACCTATAGTTTTGCAACTTTTTATAATTTGTTTGAATAAAACAAGGGCCGGATTTTCCGGCCTTTGTTGTTATAACAATACTATTCTTAATATTTCATGATTATTGTTGAACCAAGATTGCCTGCTGAACATTCTGTTGATAAACGATCTGCTTTGACAACCCATCTTTTGTTTTATAGATGTTTTTATCATCGGAAAAATAAAACCATTGATCAGAATAGGAAAACCAATTAAAGTTTTTATCCGGAATATTCTGAAGCCAAACTGTAGCCACCCTTGTACGCAAGTCATAATACATGATGCTTCCGTTAATATTATCTTTTGCGTGCTTATAGTACAACAGCTTATTGCTGTCCATCCAAACTGAGGAATTATATCTTTCTATTGAGCCAAAATATTCATCTTCCGTACGTTTAGCTTTATCAATTACACTATAAGACTTAGTTATCACGTCGTACAAGGTAAAACGGAATTCCTGCAACGATTGGTCATCATGATTAACCGTATTAATAAAGGCAAGCGTATTTCCATCAGCCGACACGCTCAGGTTCGTAAAATTAACACCTGCAGGGACCTGGATATTTTCTTTTTTTAAGGTTTCAAGGTTGATTCTCGTTAGCTTAAGTCCTGAAGAAAAACGCCCATCAGATCCATCTGGATGTGTAACAACATATGCAAATCTGCCACAAGAAGCCATTTCTAAGATGAAATTAAGATTTTCCGCAATCACAATACTTCTTTGCGTATCAAACCTATACTTATAAAGAGACACTCCATTCGTCCACAGAATATCACCTTCCGGGGATGAAGTCCATTTTGCCAAAGATGTATTGCCACTATTTAATGCTATTTCCGTGTTACAATAACTTCTTTGTATAGCTCCATTAATAAACTTCCCAAATACTTCAGTATTATTTGTATTTGAAGCGCTGTTTTCTTTAAAAAGAATTCGCTGTGCAGAAACCGGGTTATGAATTACTGCTAAAACTAACCAGAAAGATAAAAAACGTTTCATAGACATCTTGAATTACGACAAACGGATAAAGTGTTACTAACACTCCTTATTTCGTAGACTCAAATCGTGATATTTTACGGATTAATTGAGATTAATAGATAAAAGTATGTGTCAAACAATTCGAACCTGTGGAATAATCTCCACAAACCATGCCATTGTTGAACTTTAAGAAAAAAAACATGCATAATACTATGAAAAGAGTATTCTAATTTTTAAGACTTAACTCTTTTGACCCAATATTTAACCATCAGCTAAAGTTGTAGTGTATAGTATACAATTCAATTGTGTAGCACAAAATTGGATTATGAATAATAATCCGGTAGTAATTAATAGTTTAAATCTGTAGACAGCCGGATCATACAAAAGAACAATCAAACTTTGTATCTTTCGTTTTTAGTGCAAACATCACATGGATGAAATAAGATTACAAGGACAGTATCAGTTACCAATATTTTTCGATCTTCTGGCTACATTCCTTTTCGCTTTTTCAGGTTCTGTAAAAGCGATTGAGAAGAATTATGACTTTATCGGAGTATTTGTTCTGGCAATGGTAACCAGTACCGGAGGGTCACTTATTCGTGACATATTGCTCCAAAATGGTCCTCCTGCTGTTCTGCTTGATTATCGTTATATTTTAATGGTTTTACTTGCCGGTACTGCCGGAATCTATTTCTATAAGCTAAATAACAAAATGGAGACAACCACCAAAGTTGTTGATGCCATTTCATTAGGAATGTACGCTGTTTTCGGTACCCAAAAAGCCATTGCTCTCGAACTTGGTGTTTTTGCGGCATTTATTATCGGATTTATAAACGCAGTAGGTGGAGGCTTAATCAGAGATATTTTAACTCGTGAAGAATCAAAACTTTTTAAACCAGGTCACTTTTATTCAGTTGCTTCCATCGTTGCAATTGTAGTTTTCTTAATTTTAGGTGCGGGATTTAAATTAAATGCACAAATTGCTGCATTAATAGCCATCGCAGCATCCTTCTTACTTCGTTTTTCAGCCGTAAAATTCAACTGGACAACCAAAGCTATACGCAGAAACATGTAAAAAATTGATTACACAGCTCCTAAAACAACCTTTTAACCCCTTTACACCTTAAGCACTGTTGCTTTTCTACCAAAACTTTGCGTTCTTTCATATTAATAAATCCATTTTTCGCTCTAAACTATCTATTTATGAATTAACAGGTTATTTAAAATAAACCAAACCGGGTACTCTGTTATAATTAAAATCTTATACTACAATTTACCACAGTAATGAAGGAAAGTTCAAAAAAGCTGGAAGCAAAAACCCTCTCCATGAAAATCGCTGATAAGATCAGGAATGAGATTATCTTCGGAAACTACAAAGAAGGGGAACGAATTATTGAACAAAACTTATCTAAAGAATTCGGTGTAAGCCGCATTCCGGTAAGAGAAGCGATCAGACTTCTTGAGTCTGAGGGATTTCTGGAAATATCGCCATACAAAGGTTCTGTAGTTCGTGAAATTACTCCGGAAGCTTTTAAAGAAACGCATACTGTAAGGTTATGTATCATTCCTGCAATGCTGGAAAACGCATTTCCTAACTATACAGCTAAGCTTATTAAACAGGCTGAAGATCTGATTGATAAAACAGAGAAAAACATGACGCTTAATAACTATTTGACTTTTCTCTTAAAAATTCAGGACGTAATGTACGGCCCCTGTAACATGCCATTTATATTGCATTTTGCAGAAATCACCCTAAAACGCCATTTAATGGTTTTAGGTATTTACTATAATTCATTTAATCAGGGTATGCAGTTAGATGGCTACCGAAAATTCTTTGAACTCTGCAAAAAGAAAGATCATAAAGAGGCTCTTAACTTTTGGATGGAAACGTTGAAGTATCATTATCAAAGCATGGCTGACGTTTTTCAGCAATGGACAATCGACAAAAAGGTTTCCATTTAGGATTTCCTCCATTTTAAAATAATTTACATGTACCTTGTAGACGGGCATAATTTATGCGAATTAAGAACGTATTAAATTAAAGACGCTTTACGATTTATTAGCTCTTATGGGGTGCATGTT
>RCUT01000775.1_pt1 | contig 16139 bp, 14 predicted proteins | sample 2166171 | NCBI WGS metagenome assembly RCUT01 (sample SAMN09932757, study PRJNA488358) | compost metagenome | isolation source: compost soil in 4-hydroxybenzoic | place: Germany: Experimental Botanical Garden
TGAAGAACCGCATCATGTCCAGCGGCCACGACACCTCCATGCCCGCCGACAACCTGGTCAACGACCAGCTCGTCGCCTACCACCGCGCCCGCGCCCGGGGCGGCGTCGGCCTGATCGTGCTGCAGGTCGCCGGGGTCCACGACAGTGCGCGCTACACCTCCCATGTGCTGATGGCCACCGACGACGCCTGCATCGAGGGCTACCGCCGCCTGGCCGAGGCCTGCCATGCCGAGGGCACCGTGGTGCTGTCGCAGGTCTTCCATCCCGGCCGGGAAATCATGGAGTCCAGCGACGGCCTGCTGGCGGTGGCCTGGTCCGCCTCGGCCTCGCCCAACGAGCGCTTCCGGGTGATGCCGCGGGCCCTCGACCAGCCGATGATCGACGAGATAGTCGCCGGCTACGCATCCGCCGCGCGGCGCCTCTGCGAGGCCGGCCTGGACGGGGTGGAGATAGTCGCGAGCCACGGCTACCTGCCGGCGCAGTTCCTCAACCCGCGGGTGAACCAGCGCGAGGACGGCTACAACGGCGACCTGGAGGCGCGCCTGCGCTTCCTCCGAGAAGTGATCCAGGCCGTGCGCGCCGAGTGTTCGGCAGACTTCATCGTCGGCCTGCGCATCTCCGCCGACGAACGCGACCCGGAAGGCCTGACCGAGGACGAGTCCCTGGCCGCGGTGTTGGCCCTGCAGGGGCAACTGGACTACGTCCATCTGGTCGCCGGCACCTCCGCTTCCCTCGGCGGCGCCATCCACATCGTGCCGCCCATGGCCATCGAGGCCGCCTACCTGGCGCCGACGGCGGGCAGTTTCAAGGCGCGCCTGGACATCCCGCTGTTCGTCACCGGGCGGATCAACCAGCCCCAGGAGGCCGACATCATCATCGCCCGAGGCCAGGCCGACGTCTGCGGCATGACCCGCGCGCTGATCTGCGACCCGCTGATGCCGAACAAGGCCGCCGCCGGCCGCAGCGACGATGTGCGTGCCTGCATCGCCTGCAACCAGGCCTGCATCGGCCACTTCCACCGCGGCTACCCGATCTCCTGCATCCAGCATCCGGAAACCGGCCGCGAACTGACCTACGGCCAGGCCAACCCCACGGTCCGGCGCAAGCGGGTGATGGTGGTCGGCGGCGGCCCGGCCGGTATGAAAGCCGCGGCGGTGGCGGCCCAGCGCGGCCACGAGGTGACCCTGTTCGAAGCCGGCAGCCAGCTCGGCGGCCAGGTGCTGCTGGCGCAGCTGCTGCCCCGGCGCAGCGAATTCGGCGGCGCAGCCACCAACCTGCAGCGGGAGATGGAACTGGCGGGTGTGCAGGTGCAACGCAACGTGCGGGTCGACCGGGCACTGGTAGAGCGGGAACGCCCCGACCTGGTCATCCTCGCCACCGGCGCCAGGCCCTACTGGCCGCCTTTCGAACGTGGCGGCGAGCTGCAGGTGGTGGATGCCTGGCAGGTGCTGCGCGAAGAGGTGCAACCGGGCCGCTCGGTGCTGGTCACCGACTGGCGCGGCGACTGGATCGCCCCCGGCATCGCCGAGCGCCTGGCGCGCAATGGCCACCAGGTGCGCCTGGCGGTGAACGGCCCCCACTGTGGCGAGAGCCTGCCGCTTTACGTGCGCGACCAGTTGGCCGGCGAGCTGCACAAATTGGGCATCCCGGTCACGCCCTACGCCCGCCTGTACGGCTGCGACGACAGCACGGTGTACATGATGCACGCGGCCTGCGGCGAACCCATGCTGTTCGAGGAGGTGGACACCCTGGTGCTCTGCCAGGGCCACCAGCCGGTGGACGACCTGGGCGCCGACTTGCAGGGGCTGGTGGAGTTCAAGCGGATCGGCGACTGCCTGGCGCCCCGAACGGTGGAGGAAGCCATCTACGAAGGGCTGAAGGTCGGCTGGAATATCTGAGGGCGCCAGCGGGTCGCGGCTGCCTTACAATGCCGCGATCCCGAGCCCTCTGGAGGGAACCATGAGCCCCAGCCTGCCATCGCCGAACGCCAACGCCGAGAGCCAGTTCCTCGGCACGCGCATCCGCGCGCTGCGCAAACGCCAGGGCATGACCCTCAGCGAACTGGCCGAGCAGAGCAAGCTCACCGCCGGCTACATCAGCCAGCTGGAACGCAACCTGGCCTATCCCTCGATCCCGGCGCTGTTCAATATCGCCCGCAGCCTGGGGGTGACCATCCAGTGGTTCTTCGCCAGCGAGGCGCCCACCAGCGAGGCCGACCGCGGCTACGTGGTGCGGCGCAATGCGCGCACCAGCCTGCACTACGAGGATGGCATCACCGACGAGCTGCTCAGCCCGCAGCCGTTGCGCCAGCTGGAAATGCTCCACTCGCGCTTCCCGCCCGGCACCTACAGCGAAGAGAGCTACAGCCACGAGGGCGAAGAAGCCGGCTATGTGCTCAGCGGCGAGTTCGAGCTCTGGGTCGGCGAGCGCCACTTCCGCCTCCAGGAAGGCGACAGCTTCAGCTTCTCCAGCCAGGAGCCGCACCGCTATGGCAACCCTGGCGACAAGGATGCGCTGATCCTCTGGGTCATCACTCCGCCGACGTTCTGATTTCCGCTACTGCGGCGCTTTTCCTTGTGGGGACGAATTCATTCGCTAAGCAGGCCGAAGGACTGCCTTTCGGAACCGCAGGGGGCAGCTACGCTGCCCTTGGCGATTGAAATCGCCCCCACGAAGAGCGGTGCCCCGGCGGGGAGGGTGGACCGGGCGGCGCCGATCTACGAAAGCAACCGCGAAAGCCCTGCCAGCAGGCGCTCCAGCGCCCCCTGGTTGGCCTTGAGCACGCCCAGGCCGGCCTCGCGCATGGTTTGCGCGCGCACCGGGTCGGCCCAGAGCCCACTTACCTGTGCGGCCAGTTGCCCGGCATCGCTCACCTCGGCCAACGCACCGGCATCGCGTAGCTGTGCGGCGATTTCGAGGAAGTTGAACAGGTGCGGCCCCGTCAGCACCGGCTTGCCCAGGGCAGCCGGCTCCAGCAGGTTGTGGCCGCCATTGGGCACCAGGCTGCCGCCGACGAAGGCGATATCCGCCAGGGCATAAAGGAAAAGCAGCTCCCCCATGGTGTCGCCCACCAGCACCTGGCTGTCCGCTGTGACCGCCTCAGCCGTGGAGCGGCGCACGGTCGCCAATCCCTCGCGGCGGCACAGCTCGAACACCGAGCCGAAGCGCTCGGGATGGCGTGGCACCAGGATCAGCAACGCGTCCGGCCGCTGCGTCAGCAGGGCCTTGTGGGCCGCGAGGATGATTTCGTCCTCGCCGGCATGGGTACTGGCGGCGATCCATACCGGCCGATCCCCGGCGCCCCACTGCCCGCGCAGTGCGGCAGCGCGGTCGAGCAGGGCCGGGTCGATACGCAGGTCGAACTTGATCGAGCCGGTCACGCCCACGCACTCCGGCCGCGCGCCCAGGGTACGGAAACGCTCGGCCTCGGCCTCGGTCTGCACGGCGATCCAGCTCAGCTCCGCCAGCATCGGCGCGGTGAGCTTGTGGAAGCGCGCATAGCCACGGGCCGAGCGCTCGGACAGGCGGGCATTGGCCAGCACCACCGGGATGCCGCGCACGGCGCACTGGTGGATATGGTTGGGCCAGAGTTCGGTCTCCATGATCACCGCCAACCGCGGCCGCGCACGGTCGAGGAAGCGCGCCGCCGCCCAGGGCAGGTCATAGGGCAGGTAGCAGTGCTGCACCCGGTCGCCGAACAGCGCGCGGATGCGCTCGGAGCCGGTGGGCGTCATGCAGGTGATGGTGATGGGCAGGTCCGGGTGACGCTCCAGCAGGGTGCGGATCATCGGAGCGGCGGCAATGCTTTCGCCCACCGACACGGCATGCACCCAGATGCCGCCGGGCTTGAGCGGGGGCAGGCCGAAGGCGAAACGCTCGCCGATGCGCCGGGCATAGGCCGGCGCGCGCCAGGCCCGCCAGGCCAGGCGCAGGGCCACCAGCGGCAGGCCGAGATGGAACAGCAGGGTATAGAGGGTGCGATTCATGGGCGCGGAGCTTAGCCAAACTGGCCGCCGATGGCACCTGGCATCTGTTCAGCCCATGGCCTGCAGGTGCTCGGCCAGGCTGTCCGCCAGCCAGAGCGCCGCCGGGCCCAGGGCTTCGTCACGGCGGCAGACCAGCTCCACCACCAGCGACGGCGGTGTCCAGTCGCTGCGCAGTTCCACCAGTTGCCCCTGGTAGGCCGAATACTGCGCGACATGGCGCGGCAGCCAGGCCCAGCCGAGGCCGCGCATCAACAGCTCGGCCATCACGTAGAAGCTGTCGGCACGCCAGACGTGCGGGCCGATCTGCTCGCCGCCGGGGTAATGGCTGTCTTGCGGCGACATCAGCACTTGCCGGTGACGCGCCAACTCGCGGCGGTCGGCATAGTGCTTCGCGGCCAGGGGGTGGCTGGCGCCGCAGACCGTGACCATCTCGATGGTGCCCAGGCGCTGGCGCTCCAGGGCGTCGGGCATCTGCTCGTGGTGGAACAGCAGGCCGAGGTCGGCCCGACGCTCGAGCAGCTTGCGCGACACATCGCCCTGGGCGCTGCTCGCCAATTGCACTTCCAGCAGCGGGAAGGCCCGCCCCAGCGCTTCCAGGCTGGAGAGCACGGGCTGGTAGGGCATGGCTTCGTCCTGGGCCAGCCGCAGCCGGGCCTCCTCTCCCCGCGCCAACCCGAGGGCGCGACCGTCCAGGCGCTGGCATTGGCGCAGCACCTCGCGCGCCTCCTCCAGCAAGGCCGCACCCGCCTCCGTCAGGCGTGGCTGGCGCCCGCTGCTGCGCTCGAACAGCTGCACGCCGAGGTCTTCTTCCAGCAATGCGATGCCGCTGCTGACCGCCGATTGGGCGCGGCGCAGCTGCCGGGCCACGGCGGAAAAGGACTGCCCCTCGGCGACGCCGACGAACAGGCGAATCTGCTCCAGATTCCATTGCATGACTGGTCACCCATCTCCAAAACAGATAGGTAATGACTTTATCCCATCGCCTGAACACTTAGAATCCGCCTCATTGCACAGGAGGCCCGACCATGACCGGCTACGTTTATCTCGCTATCGCCATCGCCGCCGAAGTGATCGCCACCACCTCGATGAAGGCCATCGACGGCTTCAACAAGCCCCTGCCCCTGATCCTGGTGATCGGCGGCTACGCCATCGCCTTCTGGATGCTGACCCTGGTGGTCCGCAGTATCCCGGTGGGCATCGCCTACGCCATCTGGGCCGGGCTCGGCATCGTGCTGGTGAGCATCGCCGCGCTGGTGCTCTACCAGCAGAAGCTGGACACCCCGGCCATGCTCGGGATGGGGCTGATCGTCTCGGGCGTCGTCGTCATCCAGATGTTCTCCAGCAGCACCGGCCACTGAGAAGCGGTCGAGAACCGGCTCCAGGCAGCTTCACCGACAGGGGCGCTATACTGCGCCCCTGTTTTTTCTGAGGCGCTTCCCTCCCATGGCCGAATCCCTTTCCACCGACGTGCTCATCCTGGGCGGCGGCATCGCCGGCCTCTGGCTCAACGCCCGCCTGCGCAAGCAAGGCTTCGCCACCCTGCTGGTGGAGAACGCCAGCCTCGGCGGTGGGCAGAGCGTGAAGTCCCAGGGGATCATCCACGGTGGCGCCAAGTACGCCCTGCACGGCGCCCTCACCGGCGCCTCCGAGGCCATCGCCGAGATGCCGCGACGCTGGCGCGAAGCCCTGGCAGGCCAGGGCGAGCTGGACCTCGCCGGCGTGCGCCTGCTTTCCGACGCCCATTACCTCTGGTCCCCCGGCACCCTGGCCGGCAACCTCACCAGCTTCTTCGCCAGCAAGGCGGTGCGCGGCCGCGTCGACCAGGTCAAGGGCGATGACCTGCCGCCGGCCCTGCAGCATCCGAAATTCAAGGGCAAGGTCTATCGCCTGGCCGAGCTGGTGCTGGACGTGCCCAGCCTGATCGCCCGCCTGGCTGACCTGGCCGGCGACGGTCTGCTGGCCGCCCGTGAGGTCGAACCCCTGCAGGAAGATGGCCAGCTCACCGGATTGCGTATCGACGGCCGCGAGGTCCGTGCCCAGCGCATCGTCCTCAGTGCCGGCGCCGGCAACCAGGCGCTGCTCGAGGCCCTGGGCCTGAGCCAGCCGGCCATGCAGTGCCGCCCGCTGCACATGGTGATGCTCAAGGCGCCAAGCCTGAAGCCGCTCTACGCCCACTGCCTGGGCGGTGGGCCCAAGCCGCGGATCACGGTCACCAGCCACCCGGCCGCCGACGGCCAGTGGGTCTGGTACCTGGGCGGCGACCTGGCCGAAGCCGATGGCGTGGCCCGCAACGAGGCCGAGCAGATCGCCGCCGCCGAACAGGAGCTGCGCCAGCTGCTGCCCTGGGTCGACCTGTCCGCCGCCCAGTGGGCGACCCTGCGGGTCGACCGTGCCGAGCCGGCGCAATCCGGCCTGGTCCGCCCGGACAACGCCTTCCTCAGTGAACAGGGTTCGCTGCTGGTGGGCTGGCCGACCAAGCTGGCCCTCGCCCCGGACTTCGCCGACCGCGTGCTGGCCGCCTTCGAACGCGACGGCCTGCGCCCGGCTGCCCACCCACCGCTTCCCAACCTGCCCCGCCCGCCCGTGGCGCAACCCGTATGGGAGGAGCTGCTGGGATGAACAGTCTGCATCACCTCTATCGCCCGCTTGGCGACACCGGCCTGCTCGTCTCCCCGCTGGGCCTGGGCACCGTCAAGCTCGGCCGCGACCAGGGGGTGAAGTACCCCAGCGGCTTCACCATTCCCGACGACTTCGAGGCCCGCCAGCTGCTGGCCCTGGCCCGGGATCTCGGCATCAACCTGATCGACACCGCGCCGGCCTACGGCCGCAGCGAGGAACGCCTGGGTCCGCTACTGCGCGGCCAGCGTCAGGACTGGGTGATCGTCAGCAAGGTGGGCGAGGAATTCGACGGCGGCGTTTCCAGCTTCGACTTCAGCGCCGAACACACGCGCTTCTCCGTCGAACGAAGCCTGAAACGCCTGGAAACCGACTTCATCGACCTGGTGCTGGTGCATTCCGACGGCAACGACCTCAGGGTACTGCGGGACAGCGGCGCCTACGAAACCCTCGCCGAGCTGAAGCAGGCCGGCAAGATCCGCGCCTTCGGCCTGTCCGGCAAGACGGTGGACGGCGGGCTGCTGGCGCTGGAGCGGGGCGATTGCGCCATGGTCACCTACAACCTCAACGAGCAGGGCGAAAAACCGGTGCTCGACTTCGCGCTGCAACAGAACAAGGGCATCCTGGTCAAGAAAGGCCTCGCCAGCGGCCATGCCTGCCTGGGCGCGGGGGTGGATCCGGTACGCGCCAGCTTCGAACTGATCTTCGGTCATCCCGGGGTGACCAGCGCGATAATCGGGACCATCAATCCGCTGCATCTGACCCATAATGTCGCGACGGCCGCCGCTGTAATCGGGGGGCCTCACTAGCCGCCCCCACTCCAGAAGGAGCCGACATGCCGCGAATCCTCGCCCGCAAGGACCCCAGCGCATTCAAGACCCTCCCACTGCATGTCGAAGCCAGTGCCGACGCGCTGAGCTACCAGAGCCTGGGGCGGCCTTTGAACTTCTCGCAGATGCTGGAGCGCCGAAGGCCGGTAGAGGTGAACGACAGCCGGCGCTTCGCGGTGGAACTGGCGAACCTCGGCGTTTCGGTGCGGCTGACCCTGAATCTCCAGGGCCGCGACTACTGGCTGGTGGTGCGCCAGCGCCGGCAGGACCGTGGCGATACCGTGCTCAAGCTGATTTCCGGCTATGTCCCGGCCCACGAGCTGAACCTGCCACTGCTCACCGCTATCCAGGAAGTGGCCGAGGAATGCCTGATCGAGACCCCGGAAGGCTGGTTGGCCGGGCGCTTCGCCGACACCTGGCTGCCCACGCCCTACCAGCGCCAGCTGCACTATCGCGAAGCCAATCACTTCCGCCTGAGCCCGCTTTCCGGCGCGGCGCGGCCGGTGCGCAATGGCAAGCTGACCCTGCTGGAACGCCCCCAGGCCTACGTCCACCTGCCCACCGCCTCCCTCCAACTGGTCTACGACCTGCGCCTGGACCTGCCGCGGGACAGCCACCAGATCAGCCTCTTCCATGTCGACGAAGTGCTGCAGGACGGCAAGCTGGTGGCCAGCCTGGACCGGCGCCGGCCGGACATCTACCTGCTGCCGCTCTACCAGGGCGCGCCCACCGGCGAGCTGCTGACCCTGCGCAATGGCGAGTTCAACGCTGCCAGCACCCGAGGCGTCTGGCTCTCGGAAAGCTTCGCCGAGCAGGACGGCTGGCTGGTGCACGAGGAGCGCGTGCGCTGGAAGGATTGGCTGGCGCGAGTGGGGACGGCGCGGCCGGCGGGAAAAAGGGTGGCCTGCTGAAACCCGGGGAGCGCAGGCCACCGTCTCGCGAATGACTTCACGTCCACCAGGAGCCCGGAATGGCCGGCTGGAAAGAAGGTGGCCTGCTGACGCCTGGGGCGCCCCATCGCGACTGAGTCCGTCAGGCCTTCACGTAGCCCGGATTTCATCCGGGCCTTGTAGGAGCGAGCTCTGCTCGCGAAAGGTCGCGCTCGGTCTGTTCGCGAGCAGAGCTCGCTCCTACAGAAAATCTCTACAGCGCCGCGATCCGGCTACTTCAGCTCGCTGGAGCTCTTGCCCAGCAGCCGCCGTGCGACGATCAGCAACTGGATCTGCTGGGTACCTTCGAAAATGTCGAGGATCTTCGAATCCCGCGCCCATTTCTCCAGCAGCTCGTCCTCCCCGTAGCCCAGGGCACCCACCAGCTCCACGCATTTCAGGGTGATCTCGTTGGCCACCCGGCCGGCCTTGGCCTTGGCGATGGAGGCTTCCTTGGAATTGGGCAGCCGGTTGTCGGCCATCCAGGCCGCCTTGAGGGTCAGCAGACGAGCGGCCTCCCATTCGGCTTCCAGGCGGTAGAGCGTGGCCTCGGCATGGCTTGCAGCCAATAGCGGGGTTCGGTAGTCGAAGCGGCAACCGGCCTTGCCCAGCAGCTCGCGGGTACGATCCAGCGCGGCCTTGGCCACCCCCACCGCCATTCCGGCTACCAGCGGGCGCGTGTTGTCGAAGGTCTCCATGACCCCGGCGAAGCCCTTCTGCACATCGATCTCGGCATTTCCCAGCAGGTTCGTGGCCGGCACCCGGCAGTCGTTGAAGCTGATGGAGGCGGTATCCGAGGCCTTGATGCCGAGCTTCTTCTCCAGGCGGGTCACCGTCATGCCCGGCGTGCCCTTCTCCACCACGAAGGACTTGATGGCCGCGCGGCCGAGGCCGCGATCCAGGGTGGCCCAGACCACCACCGCATCGGCGCGCGCGCCGGACGTGACGAAGATCTTCTCGCCGTTGAGGACGTAGTGCTCGCCATCCTTCACGGCAGTGGTGCGGATGGCCGCCGAGTCCGAGCCGCAGCCGGGCTCGGTGATGGCCATGGCCGCCCAGGTGCCTTTGAAACGCTTGAGTTGCTCTTCGTTGGCCACGGCAGCGATGGCGGCATTGCCCAGCCCCTGGCGCGGCATGGCCAGCAGCAGGCCGACATCGCCCCAGCAGAGCTCCATCACCCCCAGCAGGGCGGACAGGTTGCCGCCATTGCGCACGCCCTCCTCCCCTGCCGTCGTGCCGCGCTTGCTGGCGGAGCCGGCGCCGACGGATTCCGGCGAGCCGGCGTTCATGCCATCCAGCAGCGCCGCCAACAGGTCCAGTTCGCGTGGATAGGCATGCTCGGCCTTGTCGTACTTGCGTGACAACGGGCGGAAGTAGTGCGCCGCCACCTGATGGGCCTGGTTGCCCAGGGCGCGGAATTTGTTCGGGATTTCCAGGTTCATGCTGAAGGCCTCAAAGGTGCAGTCCGCCGCTCATCAGGGCGATGGCGCGCAAGTCGCGATACCAGCGCTCGGCCGGGTGTTCCTGGGTGAAACCGTGGCCACCGAGCAATTGCACGGCATCGGTGCCGATCTTCATGGCCTTCTCGGCGCAGAGCAGTCGGGCCAGGTAGGCCTCACGACGGAAGTCCTCGCCCCGCTCGGCGCGGGCGCAGGCTCGCCAGACCATCAGGCGCATGGCGTCCAGTTCGATGGCCATGTCCGCGACCATGAAGGCCACGCCCTGGCGGTGGCTGATGGGCTCGCCGAAGGCGGTGCGCTCGTTGCAGTAGCCGATCACGTAGTCCAGGGCGGCCTGGGCGGTGCCCAGGGCCAGGGCGCACCAGGCCAGGTGGCCGAGGTCGAGAAAGGCCTGGTAGTCGAAGTCGGCGGCGGCCAGGCGGTTTTCCAGGGGCACTTTCACACCCTTCAGCCGGACCCGCGCCGTGCCGCAGGCCTTCAGTCCCATGGCCGGCTCGTGGCGCAACTGCAGCCCCTTGCTGCCGGCATCGACCATGAACAGCGCAGGCCCGTTGCCGGTCTCTGCGGCCACTATCAATCGGCTGGCCTCCAGGGCGTCCAGCACCAGGCACTTCTCGCCGCTCAGCAGGTAGTGCCGGCCCTTGCGCCGCGCACGGGTGGCCAGCTTGGTGGGGTCGAAGAGCACGACGGGCTCGGCCACCGCGATGGCGACCCGGGGTGCAGGCTGCTCGCCGACGAAAGCGGGCAGCCAAGTGGCCTGCTGCTCGGGCGAGGCCCAACGGCGAATGCAGTTTGCGGCCGAGAGCGGCGCCAGCAGCGCGGCGGCCAGGCTCAGGTCTCCCTTGGCCAGCGCCTCAGCCATCAGGGCATTGGTCACCAGGGTGCGTTCGCCGGCCAGGCCACCCAGGCCTTCGCCGACACCATAGTGCGCCAGCCCCAGCGCGTGGGCCTGGTTGAGCAGCTCGGCGGGCACCGCACAGCGAGCGTCCGCATCATGGGCAGCCGGACGCAGGGTCTCCAGGGCAAAAGCCTCCAGCATGTCCACCAGCATGCGCTGCTCGTCGGAGAGCGACAGGTCGAACAGCTCGTCCGGACTGGCCTGGCGCGGCACCTTGCGCGCGCGCCGGGCAGCCAGCATGAAGCCGGCGCGGGTACCGCTGTAGAGGAATTTCTCGAAAACCTTGCGCAGCTTCAGGCGGTCGGGCCAATGGGCCTGGGCCACGCGATTCAGCACGGCCAGGGCGCGGCCCTGGGCATTGGGATTCATCGGCATCGCACTCCATGCAGGATGAGGATGCCGCGATGATGGGCGTCGCCGGCCCGGACGCCTATGACCGGGACGACGCTGGCCACTGGCAGAACTGCCAGTGGCCAGGGATCACTTGCTGCGGATCTTCTCGACGATCGCGGTGGTGGAGCTGTTCTCCACCAGGCCGAGCACCCTCACCTCGCCGCCGTAGGCGCGGACGATATCGGCGCCGACCACCTGGTCGATGCCGTAGTCGCCACCCTTGACCAGCACGTCGGGCTTGACCAGGGAAAGCAAGCGCTCGGGGGTGTCCTCGGCGAAGCTGACGACCCAGTCCACCGCCCCCAGCCCGGCCAGCACGGCCATGCGCCGATCGACGCTGTTGATCGGACGGCCCGGCCCCTTGAGGCGGCTGACCGAGGCATCGTCGTTGACCGCCAGCACCAGGCGGTCGCCCTGGGCACGCGCCTGTTCCAGGTAGGTCACGTGGCCGGCCTGGAGGATGTCGAAGCAGCCGTTGGTGGCGCAGTTCCGGGGCGCTGATGGCGGCGGTGCCCAGCTTGCCGACCACGATGCCGGCAGCGAGGTTGGCCAGGGCCACCGCCTGGGGCAGTTCCTCGCCCGCGGCCAGGGCAGCGGCCAAGGTGGAGATCACGGTATCCCCGGCGCCCGTGACGTCGAACACTTCACGGGCGCGGGCGGGCAGGTGAAGGGCATGGTGATCGGGACGCAGCAGCGTCATGCCGTGCTCGCCGCGGGTGACCAGCAGCGCGCCCAGCTCCAGCTCCTGCATCAGGGCGGCACCCTTGGCGACCAGCTCGGCCTCATCCAGGCAGCGGCCGACGATGGTTTCAAACTCATTGAGGTTCGGCGTGATCAGGCTGGCGCCGCGATAGATGCTGAAATCCCTGCCCTTGGGGTCGGCCAGCACCGGCACGCCGCAGCGGCGGGCGGCCTGGATCAGCGCCTGGTGGTTCTTCAGTGCGCCTTTGCCGTAGTCGGAAAGCACCAGCACCTTGGCCTGGGGCAGCAGGCGCTCGACTTCGGCGGCGAGGGCTTCGGCGTTGGTGTCGAAGGCTTCCTCGAAGTCCATGCGCAGCAACTGCTGGTGCCGGCTCATGACCCGCAGCTTGACGATGGTCGGCTGCTGGTCCAGGCGCTGGAAGTGCACGTCGACGCCTGCAGCGTTGAGGCTGTCGGTGAGGCTGTCAGCCGCCTCGTCTATACCGGTGATGCCCACCAGCATGGCCGGCGCACCCAGGGCGGCGATGTTCAGCGCGACGTTGGCCGCACCGCCGGGACGGTCCTCGATCTGATCGACCTTGACCACGGGCACCGGCGCCTCGGGGGAAATCCGCGAGGTGCCGCCATGCCAGTAGCGGTCGAGCATGACGTCGCCCACCACCAGAACGGGGGCCTGATCGAATCGGGGCATGGACAGCTTCATGGAGTCTCCGGACGTCAAAAACGGCGCGGATCATAACATAGCAGCTCAGCGCTCCCGAGGCCCTCGATCGGGCTGCGTCCGCACCCAGAACAGCTCGTGGCGGCGCACCGCCTTGCGGAAGAAATCGTCCTGGCCGACCTCTGGCCAGCGCCGCCCTGCCAGGACCCACTGGATCACCCGGCGCAGTCGCTTCTTCAGCGGCAGCGGCGCCTGCAGGTCATGCTGCATGGCCAGGGCCTGGGCCTTGTCGAGCCGCACCGCGCGGTCCAGCACGGGACTCCACAGACCGTCGGCCGGCAAGGGCTGCAGCCGCGGCGGCAGGGCGATGCCATTGCCGGCCGGGCCCATGGGCCAGCGGTCGTTGTCGTACAGGTGGTTGGCATAGAGCAGCTGGACGTCCGGGTGCCAGCCGCTCGCCGCCACGGCCTGGTCCAGGGCGTGGCTCGCCTGGATATGGTCGGGATGGGGATCGAGTTGCGGATGCGGCAGGACCACCACTTCGGGGCGAAAGCGCCCGAGCAGCGCGGCGAGGTCCGCCACCAGGTTGTTCCAGCTCGGCACGCCGTCCATATCGCCGGGCAAGGCCAGCGGATTGAAGCGACGCACGCTGCGGATATCCGACTCGCCCGATTCCATCGAACCGAAGGCCTTCGCCGGCTCTCCGGCCATGGGGGCCAGTTGCATGCAGTAGTACCCCAGCTGCACGCAGCGCGTTGCCGGCACACCGCCCCAGAGCGGTACCGCCAGGCTGCTCCAGCTGCGCAGCCGGCCCTTGAGCCGCGCGGCGGCGGCCTCGTCCAGGCCCATGCGGCGGTAGCTCTGCGCCTCGATCTCGCCCTGGGTCAGGGTGACTATGCTGGCTTCGGCGCTGCGGCTGTACAGGCCGAATGCGGCCAGTTCGGCGTCGTCCGCGTGCGGTGCAATGAGCATTACGCGCCGCATGCCGTAATCCGGGTTGCTGAAGGCGTGGAGGGTCGCCTCCCGCGAAAGTCGGCAGAAGCGGCCGACCAGTTGCAGATTCCCCGCGCGCAGCGCCGGCAGCAGGCCCGACAGGTTCAGATAGCGCCGGCCGCGCAGGCCACGCTCGAAGTCCTGGCGATCGACCGGCTCGCCGTCGCGGATCAGGACGTGGGGGTCCAGGCAGCGGCCGAGCCAGGTGCTGCGGATATCCAGTTCGAGGATCAGGGTGTCGGCAGCGGCCGGCAACCGGTCCGCGTCCAGGCCCAGCCGCTGCCCTTCGATGCGCGCTGGCAGCGCGACGGCCGATTCCGGGAAGCGGTATCGGTAGTCCTCTCGCGGGGAGTAGAACAGGTGGTCGGCAAACCAGGCCTCATGGGCGATCCAGGCCAGTACGAGGAGAACCGGCAGGCTGTTCCAGGAGCCGAACCAGTCGAGGGCCGCCAATACCAGCAATGCCGCGACCATGAACAGGCGCTTGCTGCGCCGGTGCCGGCGCAACAACTGTTGCTTGCGTGCTTCCATTCGCTCACACCTGAAAGGCGGCAACCCTGTTGCACCAACGATCCTTGTATTCGCGATCGGCCCGTCCGAAGGAGTAACGCAGGGCCTTGCTCCGGGAGCGGGCATCTTCCCAGGCGGCCTGGGTATTGATGTAGCTGAGGACGCTGCCCGGGCTGAGATGCTGGTAAGCGGGGTCGACGCCACCATTGACGTACTCGAAACTCAGCCAGTCTGGGGATTCGACCCTGAACAGAACCTGAACGGCGATCGGATTGCCTTCGAACAGCAGCAGGGAACCGCTGAGAAATTCGCGCAACAGGCCGAAAACCTCGGCCAGGCGCTCCTTGCCCGGGACCTCGAATCCCCAGCGACGCTCGAACAGCTCGGTGTAGATGGCGGCGAACTCGCCGGGGCTGAAGTCATGCACCGGACGCACGACACCGCCGGCTTCCTCGAACAAGCGCTGCTCGCGCCGCTGGTTGTAGCGGAATTTTTTCGACAGTTCCTCCGGCGCGCGGGCCAGCGCCAGCTGCTCCTTTTTCTGGCGCAAGCCGCTGCAGCCACGGAGGTTCAGTTCGGACAGGTAGTCGCCACGGTGGCGCAACTGGACACGGGCGCCCGGCGCCACCGGCAGTATGACCTCGGCATTGCCCAGGTCGAAGAGGTTGCGCCGCCCCCGCTGCTTCAGTACGCGGCGCGACAGGGCCAGGTGGCGTCCCCAGGTGGGAATGGCGGCCACGAGCCGGTCGTCGACCCGTCGGCCAAGGTAGCGCACCGGTATCCCGGCCAGTGCCGACAGGCGCTCGACGACCAGCGGATGGGTAATGACGCTGCCGCCGTAACGTTGCCAGGTCTCCCGGTAGGAGGCCGCATCCAGCGACTCCCAGCCACGTTCCCGATAAAGCCTGAATCTATTGAGCAAATTCCTTCTCCGCCGCGCCGGAGCACGACACTTCCATGAACTTCACAGGGTTCCCGCCCCCGTCAGCTCGCCTCCACCTGGACGTCCTCGGCGAACTGGTTCGCGTGCAGGCGCGCGTAGTAACCGTTCAACGCCAGCAGCTCGGCATGGGTGCCACGCTCGACGATGCGCCCCTGGTCCATGACCAGGATCAGGTCCGCCTTCTCGATGGTGGAGAGGCGGTGGGCTATGACCAGGGTGGTGCGGCCATCCATGACCCGGTCCAGGGCCGCCTGGATGTGCCGCTCGGATTCGGTGTCGAGCGCCGAAGTGGCCTCGTCCAGCACCAGCACCGGGGCATTCTTCAGCAGGGCGCGGGCTATCGCCAGGCGCTGGCGCTGGCCACCGGACAGCAGCACGCCGTTCTCACCCACCTCGGTATCGAAGCCGTGCGGCAGCTTGTCGACGAACTCCTTGGCGTAGGCGGCCTCGGCGGCTTTCTCGACGTCCTCCCGCGGCGCGCCGGCCAGGTCGCCATAGGCGATGTTGCTGGCCACCGAGTCGTTGAACAAGGTCACCTGCTGGGTCACCAGGGCGATGTGCCGGCGCAGGTTGCGCAGGCGATACTGCTCAACATCCACGCCATCCAGCAGGATCTGCCCCTGGTCGTGGTGGTAGAAGCGCGGGATCAGGTTGGCCAGTGTGGACTTGCCACTGCCGGAACGTCCCACCAGGGCGACCATCTGGCCCGGCTCGGCGTCGAAGCTGATGTCCTGCAGCACCGGCTTGTCGGTGCCGGGGTACTGGAAGCTCAGGTTGCGCACCTGCAGACGGCCGCTGACGCGCTCCCGCTCGACACTGCCGTTGTCCAGCTCGGGCTGCTCGTCCAGCTGCTCGAAGATGCTCTCGGCGCCGGCGACGCCGCGCTGCACGGTCGAACTGACTTCGGACAACTGGCGGATCGGTTTCGGCAGCAGGCCCGCCGCGGTGATATAGGCCACCAGGTCGCCTGCGCTGGCATCGCCGCGCAGGAAAAGCACCAGGAACATCAGGGCCGCCATGCCGGAGTAGATCACCAGTTGCAGCATGGGCGTGTAGACGGCGGAGGTCTTGGTCATCCGCAGTTGCTTGCGGGTGTTGTCGTGGCTGGCCGCCTTGAAGCGGGAGGACTCGTACGGCTCGCCACCGAAACTGCGAACGACGCGATAGCCCTGGATGGTTTCCGAAGCCACATGGGTGACATCGCCCATGGCTACCTGG